>LNFM01011424.1_pt1 | contig 12067 bp, 6 predicted proteins | sample 596031 | NCBI WGS metagenome assembly LNFM01 (sample SAMN04254537, study PRJNA301005) | activated carbon metagenome | isolation source: dual media filters at the Ann Arbor, Michigan drinking water treatment plant | place: USA: Ann Arbor | reverse complement strand
CGTCGTTCCACCACATCACGGTCTCGGAAACCTGACCGTAGATCTGCAGCGAAACCTTGCGATTACCCTTGCGGGCGGTCGTGGCTTCGAGCTCAGCTACCCGCTCCTCGAGATCCGCGCAGCAGTTGCCGCCCAGATCGGCAGCGACTGCCGACGTACCCAACATTGCAACGCCGGCGGTGACGATCAGCGCCCGGCAGCTGACTGAACTCATAATCCCCCCAAACATCTCAGCCATACTCCTTTTCATAGGCCACTGAAGGCCATAATTCTCAATGTTCATGACCACTCGACGAATATCGTGAAGATCAACTCGAGCCGTGTCAGGCCCATGTGGTCGATCCAAGCCAATCTGTAATAGCTTTCGCTACACCAGACAGGCTGCCGTTTCTATCGTCGACTGGTCATTCTGCCGAATTATAGAAACAACTCACTCAGGTAGACATCCAGAGTAGCGGTATGATTGGGGCCGATACTGCCACTCGTACGTAACGGCGCCTCCAGATGGTGGGCAGGAATTGCCGTCCACATCTTCACCATCACCAGAAGAGGGGTCGCACTCAATTGCGCGGACATACCGAGTAATTCTACTCAGTATTTTTCACAACACCCTGTTTAAATTTACATAAGCAATTGCCAAATCTAATGTTTTCGGAATTCTCACTCACTCTCTGCTGCCTCGTCCTAGGGCTTCCTACTTGCGGTTGACCGCAAACTTGGGCTTGACAACGCCGTGCCGCGAATCGTTTGCAAGGTCTGCGTTGCTGGAACATCACACTGAACCTCGCTGATCGGGACACATTTCCCTCGCGGGAAATGGCAACGCGGCGTTGACTGGGGACAAGCGGCCAGGGCCGAGGCGCCAACATTGATGGGCGCCCTCTGTATCTGCTACCAGTAACCAACTGCCGGACTTCGCTTTCGCGCGCCGAGCGCGAAACTGCCGGCGCTGTCCCCAGAGGCCGCTTTGACCGACAAGAACAACGACAAGCCGGGGGGCAAGGAGCCCGCCGACATCCGTCCCATCTCGATCATCGACGAGATGAAGCGCTCTTACCTCGATTACGCCATGAGCGTGATCGTGAGCCGTGCACTTCCCGACGTTCGCGACGGCTTGAAACCTGTCCACCGGCGCATCCTGTTCGGCATGGCGGAGTTGGGAGTCGATTGGAACAAGAAGTACGTCAAGAGCGCCCGCGTGGTCGGCGAGGTGATGGGCAAGTACCACCCGCACGGCGACCTCGCGATCTACGATGCGCTCGTTCGAATGGCCCAGGACTGGTCGCTCCGCGTTCCGCTCATAGACGGGCAAGGCAACTTCGGCTCGGTCGACGGCGACAGCCCCGCTGCTATGCGTTACACCGAATGCCGTTTGCAGAAGATTGCACAGTATCTGCTCGATGATCTCGACAAGGACACCGTCGACTTCCGTGAGAACTACGACGGATCGTTCCAGGAGCCTACCGTGCTCCCGGCCAAGTTCCCCAACCTCCTCGTCAACGGCGCCGGCGGTATCGCAGTCGGCATGGCGACCAACATTCCTCCCCACAATCTGGGCGAGGTGATCGACGCCTGCCTGGCGCTCCTCGACAATCCCGAACTCGAGATCGACGACCTCATCCAGATCGTTCCGGGCCCGGATTTTCCGACGGGCGCCCAGATCCTCGGGCGTGCCGGCGCCCACGCCGCCTACCACAAGGGCCGCGGCTCCATCATCATGCGCGCCAATGTCGTGACCGAAGAGATCCGTAAGGATCGCAACGCCCTCGTGGTCACTGCCATTCCCTATCAGGTGAACAAGAAGACGCTGATCGAGAAGATCGCCGAGCAAGCGCGCGACAAGCGCATCGAGGGCATCTCCGACATCTGGGACGAGAGCAACCGCGAGGGCATGCGGATCGTCATCGAATTGAAGCGCGACGCGATCCCCGACGTGGTGCTCAATCAGCTCTGGAAGTACTCGGATCTGCAAACGTCGTTCGGCGCCAACATGCTGGCGATCAACGGCGGCCGGCCCGAGCAGATGAACCTCAAGGACATCCTGCGGTGCTTTCTGTCCTTCCGCGAGGAAGTCATCGCACGGCGCACGAAGTTCCTGCTCAACAAGGCGCGCGACCGGGCGCACGTGTTGGTCGGCCTCGCCATCGCCGTCGCGAACATCGACGAAGTCATCAACCTGATCCGCCGGGCGCCGTCTCCGGCGGACGCCAAAGAGCAGTTGATGGCGCGGGACTGGCCCGCGCAGGACGTGGCAGTCTTCATCGAACTGATCGCGGACCTCCGGCACAAGATCAGCGACGCCGGCACCTACAAGCTCTCCGCCGAGCAGGCACAGGCGATTCTCGATCTGCGGCTGCAGCGCCTGACGGCCCTGGGACGCGACGAGATCGGCGACGATCTGAAGAAGATCGCCGACGAAATCCGCGACTATCTAGAGATCCTCTCGTCACGCGCCCGCATCGTCGACATCGTCCGCGGCGAGCTCGTCGACATCCGCACGCAATTCTCCACACCAAGGCGCACCGTAATCGTCGAACTCGACGGGGAGTTGGAGGACGAAGACCTCATACAGCGCGAAGACGTCGTCGTGACCGTCAGTCACAAGGGCTACATCAAGCGCGTCCCTCTTTCGACCTACCGGGCCCAGCGCCGCGGCGGCAAGGGCCGATCGGGCATGGCGACCCGCGACGAGGATTTCGTCACGCAGATCTTCATCACGTCGACGCATACGCCGGTCATGTTCTTCTCGTCGCGGGGCATGTGCTATCGGATGAAGGTCTGGCGTTTGCCGGCGGCAACCCCGCAATCTCCGGGCAAGGCGCTCATCAATTTGCTGCCGCTTCAGCAAGACGAAGTGATCACCACGATCCTTCCACTGCCCGAAGATGAAAAGACGTGGGGCGAGCTCGAGCTGATATTTGCGACCCGCTCGGGTAACGTCAGACGCAACAGTCTGGGCGATTTCGAGAGCATAAATCGCAACGGCAAGATCGCGATGAAACTCGATGAGGGAGACCGCATCATCGATGTCGCGATTTCCCGGCCGACCGACGACGTGCTACTGACGACGGCGGACGGTCAGGCGATCCGGTTCGCTGCCGACGACGTGCGCCTGTTCAAAGGCCGCGACTCCGATGGCGTACGTGGCATTCGCCTGGGCGAGGCCGACCATCTCATCTCGATGGCGATCCTCACCCATGTCGAAGCGACGCCGGCAGAGCGGCTGGCTTACCTCAAGCAGGCGGCGTCGCTTCGGCGCGCGCAGAACGGTGAAACCGAGGACGCGGAAGTCACACCCGTGGAGCCGGAAGCCGACGCCGAGACGATCGACGGTCCAGCCGAACTCACCTCCGAGCGCTTCGCCGAGTTGTCGGGCAAGGAGCAGTTCGTGCTTACCGTCTCGCAGAAGGGCTACGGCAAGCGCTCGTCGTCTTACGAATACCGGATCTCCGGTCGCGGCGGCAAAGGCATCGCCGCGATGGTGGTCAACGACCGCAACGGCAAGCTGATGGCGTCGTTCCCGATCGACAACTCTGACCAGATCATGCTGGTCACGGACGGAGGGCAGTTGATCCGGACGAGCGTCGAGGAGGTCCGCATCGCCGGCCGAAATACACAGGGCGTGCGGATCTTCAAGACGGACGCGGAGGAAAAAGTCGTATCCGTCGAGCGCATCCCCGACGACGGTTCCACCGAGGAGAATGGCAACGGCGGCGACGAACCCGGCGATGGCACCGACGCTGGACCGGCTGCACCAACGGAATAGATCGGCCAACCATATCGATATCTGCGAGGCGGTCCCCGGGGCCGCCTCGTTGCTTATTGGGCCTCCAAATGACTTTCAGTCTCCGGCGATCTGGGCGCCGATGAGGCGTACCCAGTCGCGCGCCTGGCAGGAGTTGCCGGGAAACTCGGCCGCAGCGAGATCGGCACCGATCGTCCGCCACGCAGCGTGGCGCAAATTGAAGTGTGTGGTCGACAGCAGCCATGATCCCAGGGGCAACCCATATCCTTTGTGCACGGCGGCGTTGGCTGCTGCTTCGCACGCCGAGATCCACTGGCACAGTTCGATGACCGCGGCGTCGGCCACGATCGTCCGACTTCTCTCGATCGTCCACAACAGGGCGACACCGAAGAATGCCAGGTCGTCCGGATGCCAACGATCGGCCAGCGCTGCGTCGGTTTGAACTTCGAGCCCCCAAGCCACGAAGGCTGGCGCGGCTTCTGCGAGATCGGAATCGAGCGTGCGGATGCTCACCAGCAGACCTGCGAGAGTCTGGTTCTGGCCGTCGGCACGATCGGAGAAATTGGCAGGATCGAACTCGATACGAATGAGTGCCGCACAGGCAAAGGCGCGCATCCACTGGCCCCGTTCGCCATGACCTCCAGGCCCCCAAGTGAGGTCGTCGGGCTCAGACCAACGGATCAGCTCCAGAACCTCCCGAGGCTCCCAAGCGAGAGGTACCGGAATTTCGCCGTGGTCCCGGATGCGCTGGAGTAGGGGCAAGTGCAGTTGGATATCGCGACCATAGTCGGCCGCGGCGATCTCGTTGAGCATCCCATCATCGATGCGCTCCGAGATCCGGCGCAACAGTATGTCGCGATCCGAGCCAATGATGTGGGGACAGAGCGGCAGCATCGGCAAGCCTGATCTTGTCGTTGGAGAGACCGGCTAAGGGCCGGGCTTGCTCATCGCATTCGCGGGTGGGCCAGCCTGCTCCTTGCCGTAGTCGGGCGAGACCGCCTCGATGTACTTGCGCAGAAACGCCTGCTGTTCCGGCAACGGTGAGGCGACGCGGGTGAACAGCGATGCCGTCTTGGGATCGGTCAGATAACTGGGGATCTGCTTGATCGACTTCTGCGCGTCCTCCTTGAACGCTGCATCATCGGCGAAACGGCCGATCGCCTTGCGCAGTGCGGCAACCGCGGCAGGCGGGGTTGCGGGCGCGAGCAGCAGAATGCGCTGGAACAGTGTGCCCATCTGATTGACGAGACGCCACGCCTCGAACAACTCCGACGTCGGCAATCCGCCGTGAGCCTGCACCAGCACGTCGCTGAAGGTGGAAACCGGCAGGTTGTCTGCCTCGGCTGTGCGGATGAACGTCTCGCCATCGTCGAGGGGATCGATCCACATGGGAATCGCGCGGCCACTCGCTACGACGTTGCCTTCGATCGACGCGCGGTAGGCGGACAAAGATTCGAGCAGCACCTGGATCTCGCCGCGCTGAAAGGCCTGCCGCGCGTCGGCGATGCTCGCGAAACCGGTTTGATAGCTGTGCTTCACGCCCAGCAGATCGAACTGCATCCTCAGGCGGAGATCACGATCGCTGTCAGGCCGCAGGCCGCCGAGCCAGAAATCGCGCTTGGCCTGTATATCCAGCGGCTTCTTGATGCCGCCGCCGATGTCGGTGCGGGCGTAGGTGACACCGACCCCGGGAACGGCTGCTGCGAACGCGAGTTTGGCGACGTTCTCGCTGAGTATCGGATCGGCCAAGGCGCGCATTGATGCGATGCCACTGAAATAGCCGAGGATCAATCCGTCCGGTGCCGCGGCATTGGCGAGCCAATTCGCGGCCACGGCGCCGTTAGAGCCGCCCATGTTCTGCACGACGACGGTAGGCGAACCGACGACGGTCCGGGCCAGAGTGCGGGCGAGCAAACGTGCTTCGAAGTCTGTCGGCCCCCCCGGCGGGAAGTTCACGAGTACGACGAGTTGCTTGCCCTGATAGAAGTTGTCCGCCCGTCCCGGCAAGCCGGCGGCCCAAAGTGTCAGCAGCGCCAAGACAAGACGCACGATCATTGGCGATCGCATCGCGTCGATCTCCGCTCCAGCATCGAGTTCACGCCGATACGCGAACCTCGCGGCGGCGAAAATGACATAAGTCGCCCCTCCTTGGGAAGCTCGAGCTGCGGATCTGGAACGAATGATGAAGTTCCGAAGTCCTCTGGCCGGAACCGCCGCCCGTGTGCACAATGGCCCCCTCCAGCATTCGCGACGATCGAGGCCACAACATGGACGAGCAAGCCCCACCCCGGCGAAGCCGAGCACGCGCCGCAGCACCAGCAGCCGGGCGGACGGCGTCCGTCAGCGGAGTACCATGGCGCAGCCTCCGCGATTGGATCGAATTGGTCGACGGGGCAGGACAACTGATGCGGATCGACAAGCCGGTCGATCAGGTCGAGGAACTCTCGGCCATCACCTACATGGCGACCCGGAAGGAAACCGCGCCGGCGCTGCTGTTCGAAAATGTCGAGACGGGGCATGGACCAGCCGGCGGGGGGCGCGGACGCGTGCTCTCGAACATGCTGGGCGCGAGCCGTGAACGCTATGCGATGGCGGTGGGGATCGATCCGGCGCTGTCGACGCGAGACATGATCGAGGCGACGCGGGGCGTGATGGGCCGCCAGATCGCACCTGAAACGATCGCGAAGTCGAAGGCCGCCGTCAACGAAGTCGTCCTGCGGCCGGGTCAATTCGACCTCAGGGAGTTTCCCGCACCGACATTCTGGCCGGGTGACGGCGGTGGTTATATCGGAACCGGCAACATCGTGCTCACCCGCGATCCCGAGACCCGGCGGATCAACGTCGGCTGCTACCGGCAAATGCTGCAGGGGCCCGACCGGATCGGACTCTATTGCTCTCCGGGCAAACACGGGCTCCTCGATCGCGAAGCGTCGTGGGCGGCCGGAAAGCCGCTCGAAGTGGTCGCAGCCTACGGTATCGATCCCGTGATGTTCATGCTGGCCGCGCAGGTGTTCGGCATGGACGAGAGCGAACTCGAGGTGGCCGGCGGCATCATGGGCCGTGGTATATCGATGACCGAAGCGGAAACGGTCAGCCTGCCCATCCCAGCGGATGCAGAGTTCGTGATTGAAGGTCTCGTGCATCCCGGTCCGCGGGCGGAGGAAGGCCCTCTCGGCGAATTCACCGGATACTATGGGCGGGAGCGCTCGCCGCAGCCTCTGATCGAGGTCACCGCTGTTCACCACCGCCGCAATCCGATCATGACGGCTGCCTTGATGGCTAAGTATCCATCGTGCGAAATCGGCGCCTACTACGCGATCATGCGGTCGGCCCGTGTGCTGGACGATTTGAAGCGCATCGGGGTCGCCGGCATCGTCGGGGCCTATGCGCATCCAGCGGCCGCTTCCGGTTGGGGCATGGTCGTCGTCTCGCTGCAACAGAAGTACGCGGGGCACGCGGCGCAGGTTCTGGCACTGGCGGCGCAATGTCCCGCGGCGGCCTACTACACGAAATGGATCATCGCGGTCGACGACGATGTGGACCCGACCGACATCCACGACGTCCTGTGGGCGCTCTCTACGCGCTGCCACCCGACCGAGGACATCGACATTCTCCGCAACACCTGGTCGACGGGCCTCGACCCCAGTCGCTTTCCCGCCGACATGCGCCCCTACGGCACCAAGGTGCTGATCAACGCGTGCAAACCGCACCGCCATCTCGCGGAATTCCCCCAAGCGACCATGCTCCGGCGGGCGACCTATGATCGGGTCTCGAAACGCTGGGGCGAACTCGGATTCAAGGACGCGCCACCTTCCCTGACGAGCTTCCACCCGGAGAAGCCGAAGCGCTGAGGATGAAGCACATATGAAAAGGCCCCACCTTTCGGCGGGGCCTTTCCTTTTCGATCAATGGTCCGCGATCAATCGCGATCGCCCATCAGGTTGAGCAGGCTCTGGAAGATACCGACGAAGTCGATGTAGAGGTTGAGGGCGCCCATGACCGCTCCCTTCGACATCGCTGCGGAATCACCGACCAGCTCGTAGTAACCGTCCTTGATCTGCTGGGTGTCATAAGCCGTGAAGCCGGCGAAGATCAGCAGGCCAATGGCCGAGATCACGAACTGCATCACCGGGAAGGTCGTCTGGTAGTACATCGAGACGCCCAGGTTCACGAGGCTGGCGATGATCAGGCCGATCATGCCCATGAACAGGAACGTACCCCAACCCGACAGATCCTTCTTGGTCGTGTAAGCCCAGACCGACAACGTGGCGAACGTCGCCGACGTGATGAAGAACACCTGAGCGATCGAACCCATCTTGAAGACGAGGAAGATCGTCGACAGAGACAGACCCATAGCAACCGCGAAGAGCCAGAACGCGATCTGCGCTCCCGCCACGCTCATCTTATAGATGCGGAAGGCGAGGAAGAACGAGAAAGCGAGCGGGAGAAGCATGATGACCCACTTCATCGGCGACGCGTAGAGGAACGCGCCCAATGGCGTGAGGAATTCACCGCGCTTCAGCGCGAGAGGAAGACCGCTCGCACCCTTCGCGGCGAGAGCAGCATCGCCCGTGACAGACTGCGTGAAAAGGAAGTAGGCGACGAGACCGGTCAGCGCGAGACCGGCTGTCATGTAGTTATACACGCTCACCATGTAGGAGCGCAGGCCCTCATCGACTTGCACACCCGTCTGGGTGCCGATCGTGGAGCCGACATTCGCGTAGCGACGGTCGTATTCAGCCATCTGAGTGGGTCCCGTTCCCGTTGTTCCCGTTCCCGCGCGACCCCCAATGGATCACACTGGATCTTGCGGGTGATATGATCACACCGTCTGCCCCTTTCAAGTCGTAGATATCCGGAGGGGCCGACGACACGATTATTCCGAGTCCCAACATAGTCTATTCGGTGGATACGACAAGGGTTCCGGACCTCTCAACCGATTGGTTATTCCGATCGAAGAACGGGCACGGACGGGGCGCGGAGCACGGTCCACGTTCCGATCAAGCCGAACGCCAGGACCAGACCGAGCGCCACCACGAGAGCCTGAACGACTGCCAGCACCGAGAACGCGAAGTCGAAATCCATCACCCTGGTCACAGCGATCCAGGCTGCAATCGTCCCCAGCACGACAGACATGGCCGACGTGATCAGGGCCAGCAAGGCATACTCGTAGAAGTGGGACTTGAGGATCCGGCTCCGGGTAGCGCCGAGCGTCTTGAGGATGACGGCCTGCTTGATACGCCGGCGTTGCGCCGTCGCCAAAGCGCCGGCCAGCACCAGTGCCCCTGCGACGAGCGTGACGCTGCCAGCCACCCGGATCGCGGTCATGACCTTCTGGAAGACGGCCTGGAAGGCGTCGAGGGCGTCCTTGACCCTGACCATCGTGATCGACGGCAGGGTCCGGGCGATCGCGCGCGACAGGTCGGCCTCCACCGCGAGATCAACCGGGTCGGGCAAAGTGACCGTCGCCAGTAGATTATGCGGCGCGGCCTTCAGAGTATTGGGCGAAAACACCATCACGAAGTTGATCGCCAGGTTCTCCCACTTGATTTCACGCAGACTGGTCAGCGTCGCAGTGACATTGCGGCCGAGGACGTTGACTGTGACGGTATCTCCGATATCGAGCCCGAGGCGCTTTGCCAGGTCGGCCTCGAACGACACCTGCGGGTCGCCTTGATAGTCCGCGGGCCACCAGGTTCCTTTTGTGATCTTGGAGCCTTCTGGTACCCCCTCCGAATAGGTGAGCCCCCGGTCGCCCTGCAGCACCCAGGCAGCCTCGGGTGCGACCTTTATCTGGTCGGCCGACTGGCCTTTGACCGCCACGATGCGTCCGCGCAACATCGGTGCTTCCTCGATCCGCACCCGGGGAGATGCGCGCTTCACGATCTCGACGAACGGATCGCGATCGGCGCGGGTGATGTCGAGCACGAAGTACGTCGGACTGTTCTTCGGCGCTCGGGTCGTCAACTCCTCCATCATCGAAGCGTCGACCAGAGCGACGGCGACCAGAAGCGACAAGCCCGCACCGAGCGAAAGTACGATCGAGCGTGTCAAGCCGTCGGGAGCGGCGACATTACCGAATGCAAGGCGCAGTTCGGCCGATCCATACCGACGCAGTTTCGCCGCCCCCGTCATCGCGAGGCGCCCCAGGCCCGCGAAGATCACGAACACACCGACGACGGCTGCGAGGAAATACATCGCAGTGGGACGCGAGTCCGAGCCGATGACGGCGAAAGCGATCAATGCGGCAGCCGCCAGCGCGGTCATCGCTATGATCCCGCGCGACGGCCATACGCGCGCATCGGAAATCTCGTCGCGGAAGAGCGCCCCGGCTCGGATCTGGTCGGCACGGCCGAGTGGCCAGAGCGTGAAGACCGCGGCGACCAGCACGCCGTATATGGCTGCGCTCGCGATGCTCCAGGGAGACACACTCGCGGATATCCGGATCGGCAACGCGCTGCCGTAGAGCGCATCAAGCACGAACGGTACGAGGCAGCCGACCGCGAGCCCGATTGCAATGCCGAGCGCCGCCACCAACATCACCTGCGTGAAGAAGATCGCGAACACGAGACCAGAAGCAGCACCGAGGCTCTTCATCGTGGCGATCACCTTGCTGCGACGATCGATGAAGGTGGCGACCGCGTTGGCGACCCCGACACCTCCGATCAGCAGTGCGGTCAAACCGATGAGTGTGAGGAACTGGCGCAGGCGCTCCAGGGTTCGTGTGACCTGGGGTGAGGGATCGCGCCGGTCGGCTACCGTGAATCCCGCCTCGGGCAGGTCCCGCTTGACCGCGTCCCGGAACGCCATCAGCGACGCCGCATCCGATGCCGGCAACCGCACCGCGTATCGCCATCTGGCGAGCGTGCCCGGCTGAACAAGACCGGTCGCGTCGAGCGTCGCGAGCGAAACGAAGACGCGAGGGCCATAGATCACGCGATCCGATATCGTATCTGGCTCGCGCTCGAGTACCGCGGCGACGACCAGTTCGGCCTGCCCGATCTTGAACATTGATCCGACTTGCAGCCGGAGCCGCTCGAGAAGCATAGAGTCGACGACGGCGGCGTTAGGTTTCGACAGCACCGCTTGCAGATCGAGCCCCCCCCGCAGTACCGCCGCGCCTGCGAGCGGATAGGCGGCATCTGCCGCCTTCAACTCGATCAAGGTCTGATCGGATGCGTCGGAGGTACGCGCCATCGAGCGCAAGGTCGCTGTCTCACTGACGCGGCCGCGCGCCTCGAGCCAGGCGCGCTCGGCCGAGATCGCCCGCGTATGCGTTCGCGCCAGCGTGGCATCGCCCCCGAGGATCGTCTGGCCCTGCTGCTCGAAGCCCGCCCGCATCGCATCTCCCAGCGCACCCACGCCGGTGATGACGGCAACGCCCAGCGCCATGCAGGCGACGAACACATAGAACCCCCTCAGGCCGCCCCGCATCTCGCGGAGAGCCAGACGGATCGCCAGCGGCATCGTAGAGACGAGCCGGGGGGGCCGAGCCAGGGGGGGAGCCGTGTGTCCGACGGTCATCGCGCGGCCTCGCGACCAGAAGCGATATGAGGGTGCGCGCTGTCATCGACGATCCGGCCGTCCGCCATCCGCACGGTACGCTGGCAGAGCTTGGCGAGTGCCGCATCGTGCGTCACGAGAATGAGAGTCGCGGCGTGGCGGTGCTGCAGATCGAACAGCAGGTCCACGATCGTCTGGCCAGTTCGACCGTCGAGATTACCTGTCGGCTCATCGGCGAGCAGCAGTTTCGGCGCCGTCGCCAGAGCCCGGGCGATCGCAACGCGCTGTTGCTCCCCACCCGACATCTCCGCAGGGTAGTGCGTCAGTCGATGCGACAGGCCGACCTCATCGAGCACTGCGGCTGCAGTTTTCTCGGCATCGGCCCGTCCCGCAAATTCCAATGGCAATGCGACGTTTTCGATTGCCGTCATGGTAGGCACGAGGTGGAACGACTGAAAGACGATACCGATTTCCGCGCCGCGCACCCGGGCTAGATCGTCTTCGCCCAGGTTCTGCAGGTCATGCCCGGCGATCCGCACCCGCCCGAGCGTCGCCCGCTCGAGACCAGCCATCACCATCAGCAGCGATGTCTTGCCCGATCCCGATGGGCCGACGACGGCCAGCGACTGGCCCGCGGCAACGTCGAGACTGACGTCGCGCAGAATTTCGACAGGCCCGGCCCGGCTGGTCAGCGTCAGCCCGACGTTCTCGATTTGAACGATCGGGCGTGAAGGCGTCTCATCTTTCGGCAAAATGTCCCCCGTTCGGGTCGAGAAGCAAGCTATCGAGTTGCATGTCACTGCGCCTGTCAGCGCCATT
>LNFM01013718.1_pt1 | contig 12069 bp, 12 predicted proteins | sample 596031 | NCBI WGS metagenome assembly LNFM01 (sample SAMN04254537, study PRJNA301005) | activated carbon metagenome | isolation source: dual media filters at the Ann Arbor, Michigan drinking water treatment plant | place: USA: Ann Arbor | reverse complement strand
ACCGAGCCGACGGCCAGGATCGCGAAGACGTTGAATGCGGTCGTGCCCGGCTTGATCACCAGGAGTGTTCCAACGAGGCCCGCCGCGACTGCTGCCCAGCGCCGCCAACCAACCGTGGCCTGAAGGAAAATGGCCGACGCGGCGGTCAGCGACAGCGGCGTCAACTGCAGCACGGCCATAATGTCGGCGAACGGCATGCGGGCCAGGGCGGCCTGAAACAGCAGCGAGTTGCCAGCGTCGCCCAGGCAGCGCCACCGCATCCATGGCACCAGGGCACGACGGAGCGAGGACAGAACGCCCGTCCAGTGCGCGGCGATTGCGACCAGCACCACGGATGTCAAACTGCGCAGGAAAACGGATTGCCCGGTCGGAACCGTTCCGGAAGCCAACCGCATAGCGGCGTCGCCGATGGTGAAGGCCACTGTGGACAGCACCATGGCTCCGATGGCGGCGAGGGTCCGCGGCTGATCCAGCGCAGGGCGACCGACAGCCGACGCCGCCGCAACGCTCTCCTCGGCCACCTGCACCCCCGCGTTCGCGCCTGCCCGAAGTCTCGATTCGATCTCGGGCAGACGTCAAGTGGCCATCGTCCCCTCGGCATCACGAGACGGACGACGGTAGAGCTCCGACTGGCCTACATCTGGCTCTTGAGCTCGTAGATCTTCTTGAGCTGCCAGCGCTGCAACATCTCGGCGCCTCGCCCGAACACCGCGTACCAGTGCGCCGCAACGCCCGCACCCCAACCGACCAGCGGCCACTGCACCCACCACACCGGATCGGTGAAGTTCAACGCGAGCAGCAGCAGCATCACGACGCCGAACGTGGCGAGATGAATGTAAAAACCTGTCATCGCCTGGACCTTGCGCTCGGCACGGGCGATCTTTTGCGCTTCCGTCATGGCCAACTCCATCAACGAGGTACTCCTGAAAGCCTCATCCGACTTCGCGACAAGAGCGTGGCGAAGCTCGAGATGCACGCGCAACATACTAATTCCACCGTCGCACGATGTCAGGCGGATTTGCGAATAATCGGCGCAGCGATGCTCTCGACCTGTACGTTGACGCAAGCGGGCTTGCCGGAGGCAAGTGCACGCTCGACCGCGGGCACCAGATCCTCGATGCGCTCGACCAACTCGCCATGCCCGCCGAGGGCTGCGACGACCTGGTCGTAGCGCGCCGGGAGCAGCTCGCAGCCATGCATCCGGTCGGCGCCGTAGTCGCGCTTCTGGATCTGGCTCTCCGCATTCCAGCAGGCATCGTTGCCGACAATCGCGACGAACGGCGTGCGGTGGCGCACGGCGCTCTCAAACTCGGACATGTGGAAGCCGAAGGTGCCGTCGCCGAGCACGGCGATGACCGGTGCCTTCTTATCATGCACCCGGCCCGCGATGGCGAACGGCAGGGAGGCTCCGATCGAGCCGGCCACCGAGTTGATCAGCCGCTTGTTGACGGGAAGCAGGCTCTGGCCCCACTGGGCGAACTCGCCGCCGTCGCAGATCAACAGCGTTTCCGGGTCACGCTCGACGACCGGCCTGAGTGCGCGGAACACCTCGGCCGCGTGCAGCCGGCCGGCCGCGGCACCCCTGAGCTTGGCCCAGCTTTCGGGCCGGCCGTCCATCATCGACCGCGCCTCGCGCAGCCAGCCGAGGTCGGCCTTCCGGCCCGAGGCCGCGACACGCGCCAACAGCGCCTCGCCCGCGGGGAAGGTATCGGCGACGCAGCCGAAGGCGAGGTTGGCGCCCTTTTCGCGGGCGGCACGCGCCACGAGTTCGCCGTCCGGGTCGATCGAGATGACCTTGACGTCGGCCGCGAAGGCCGGCCCCGTCGCCCACTTGATGGTGAAGTCCAGTGCCTTGCCCAGAAGCACGATCAGGTCCGACGCTTTCACGACGTCGCCGAACGCTCCGAGGGTCGCGTCATTGGCCCCACGGGGGCTCTCGATCACCGCGGCCGGAGCGCCCGTCGCCTTCTCTAAACGCGCGAGCAACTCGCGGCCCTTGCGTGAGGAGAGATGAGGTCCCGCCAGGATGACGGGACGCTTGGCGCCAGCCATGGCGGCGAGCACCGCGTCCGCGGCCCCGGGGGTCATGGCGATCTGCTGGGGATGGGCGACCTTGCCGGCGTCAGGCCAGCGAATGGCATTGGCCTCGACCGTTTCGTCGAGCAGGTCGGACGGTAGGGACAGGTGGACGGGTCCTGGACGCCCGGATTTCGCAATCCTGAGCGCCTCGCCCAGCTCCTCGCCAAGGGTCGCGGCGGATTTGGCGGTCCAAGAGGCCTTGGCGACGGGCGCCGCCATCTCGGCCTGACGGATTTCCTGGAAGCCGCCGCGTCCGAGCTCCCACGTGGCCGCGTGGCCGGAGAGAAGCACCATCGGGCTTTCCGCGGAGAGCGCCGTGAACAGGGCGCCGACGGCGTTGGCATGGCCGGGGCCACCGGTGACCATGGCGATGCCGGGCTCGCCGGTCAGGCGGCCCCACGCGTCCGCCATGTGTACGGCGGCCGCCTCGTGGCGTGTGTGAATGAGTTCGAGTTTGGCTTCGATCGCGGCGTCGAAGATCGACATAATATGATTGCCGGAGAGTGTGAACACCGTCTGGTGCCCCAGCCTCTCCAGGCTCCGCGCGACAATATCAGCACCTCGCAACGCGCTGCTCATGACCCGTCTTCTCCCGATCCGGCCGAACGACTGATTTCGGCCGGGAGAATGGAGAGGAAGACGGGAACGGTCCAGCGGCTTTTGCCGATGCCGTGCGGGTCGGTGCCGACGGACGAGGCCTAGACCATCGCGCCGCCCGACGGACGCAGACCCATCTTGTCCTCGACCCGAGTGACCCCCGGCGTGTCCTCGACGAGGAGCCGAAGAGCACGCCGCTGGTCGTTCGATGCTGCCAGACCGGTCAGCTCGGCGACGCCATTCGCGACATTGACCGTGATGAGGGAGCTGTCGAGCCACGATTCGCGCTGCATACGTTCCTTGATGGAGCGCACCACCGTGACATCGTCCCCGGGGGCGACCGACGCCTGACCCTGCCGCGCAACCAGCGCCCGGACGAGGTCACCGCGCGTGATGATACCCACGAGCTTGCCGCCCTCGACCACGGGAACACGCTTGAGCTTGCGGCGATCGAGCAGATCCGCCACCTCGCCGAGGTCCATGTTCGCGTCGACCGTGGTCACCCTCGTCGACATGATGTCGGAGGCCTTGCGGGCATGCGAGGCAGCATACTCCCTCGCGAGCTGGTCGGAATCGACGAACGCGCCGAGCCACCACTTGCGGCGGCGCTCGGTGCCCGTCTCTGCCCGATGCAACAAGTCGCTTTCGCTGATGATGCCGGCGAGCTTGCCGCTCGCATCGACGACCGGAACGCCGCTGATGCGACGCTCGGCCATCAGCTGTGCGATTTCCTTCACCGTCGTCTGCGGACTGACCGTTACGACGTCCCGTGCCATGACTTCCGAGGCCTTCATGACGTATCTCTCCAGATCGACTATTTGCATCAGCAGAGACCCTTCCCCGGACCACGGCCTTGACGCCGGTCAAGTAGGGGGACGGCAGCGCGCGACGGGGCAACGGGTGGAGATGGGCGCGCGGGCATGGCATGGTGACGCCACATCGCCGGAAAGGTTCCCCACCGAATGACGCTCCCCCTCTCGATCCTCGACCAGTCGCCCATCATCGGCACCACGTCGCCGGCCGAGGCCATCCAACACACCATCGAGCTGGCCAAACTCGCCGACCGGCTGGGCTACCATCGATACTGGTGCGCGGAGCATCACGCCTTGAACGGGCTGGCCGATGCGTCGCCGGAGATTTTGCTGGCGCGGCTCGGCGCGGAGACGAAGCACATCCGGCTGGGGACCGGGGGCATCATGCTGCCCTACTACGCGCCGTTCAAAATCGCCGAGCAGTTCAAGATGCTGGAGGCGATGTATCCGGGTCGGATCGACCTGGGGATGGGCCGCGCTCCCGGTGGGCATCCGCGCACGGCCCGTGTGCTGTTCGACGGCCGCCCCATCGACACCGAAGAGGGCTTCGCCAATCAGCTAGCCGAGATTTCAGCCTTGTTCCGGGATGTCGTGCCGGACGGACACCCGCTGCACGGCCAGTTGGTGAGCCCGAACGTGCCGACTTCGCCCGAGATGTGGGTGCTGGGATCATCCACGGGAGGCGCGTCGTTCGCGGCGAGCCTCGGCATGCGGTTCGCGTTCGCGCACTTCATCAACGCCTACTCGGGGTCCGACGTGGCGAAGGCCTACCGCGCGCACTTCAAGGCGTGGCACGAGGCAACGCCGCGCGTGGCGCTGGCCATGCTCGCCATCGTCGCCGAGGACGAGGCGGAGGCGAAGGGAATAGAGAAGGCCGTGCTGATGCGGTGGGCGCTGACGGCCATGGGGGCCAATCGGACGGTGCCGACCATCGAGGAGGCGGCGGCCTACCAGTTCTCCCCGAGGGAGCAGCAGATTGCCGCCAACGACCGGCCGCGGCTGACGCTCGGGACCGCGAAGACGGTCGCCGCCGAGATCCGCAAGAAGGCCGACCAGTTTGGCGCCGACGAGGTGATCCTGGTCGCCGTGGCGCCGAGCTACGAGATCCGCGTGAGGACGTTCGAGCGGCTGGCGGGGGAATTCGGGTTGGAAAAGAGGGGGTAGGGGGGCTGGTCGTTGTGGGCCAGAACCGACATGCCTCATCGATGAAGGCCATGGGCGTCCCAAGGGGGACGGAATTCGCTGAGCCGTCACGTTGCCTGTCAAGTCCGTAGCTGAGGTCATTCGGATGACGTCGGGGAGCCCCGATTTGGCAGCCCGCTACCCGGAGTACCATCCTCTATAGTTTCATAACCGGCCATAAGCCTACACGCTGGCATGTCGAGGAACGTGACAACGTGAGAATTGAAAGTGAGTAGTTTTACTTCTCGCAGTTCGCGCAATACGCGGTTGACGTGAATAGAACTCAACCCGAGGGCATCAGCCAGTTCGTATTGATTGAGGGGGCAGTCGAACTCTGTCTCGCCTGCGAGCCCGACGAGACACATGCGATCCCACAGCTCGAGGAACAAATGTGCCGTGCGTTCGATTGCCGTGCGCCGACCTACGCTGGCCAAATGCTCGACCGTGATGGCCTCATCCCTGGACGTCGCCCATAAAACCGCTGTACCGAGGCGAGGAAACTCGTTGAACAGTTCGAGCATGCGCGGGAGTTCAACGCGACTGACCATGGCATCGGTCAGAGCTGAAAATGTGTGGTCAGACGTGCGCAGGAGGACGCTTCGCAGCCCCACCAAGTCGCCGGCAATGGGGAACGTAATCACCTGTCGCCCACCATCAGTTAGCGTCTTATAGCTGCAACCCCACCCCGATTGTAGTACGTAAGCGACCTGTCCTTTCTCACCCTGCTGCAAAAGTTCTCGCCCCCGCTGCACATGAACCGGCGTCGATTGCAGCTCCGCCAGGCAGGATCGCTCGTCGTCGTTCAGCTTCATAAAACTGGAAAGCTTGACTTCGAGCTTGCTGCTTGAAAACCCCATTTTTCTGCCCTTTCCAACTCTTGACGCTCGGCTAACTCGCGAGCGCCAGGACCCGCCCAGTTGCTCCAAGAGCATTGAGATATATCTTCCTTAAATGCCACGTACGCTAGCACAGATCAGTGGTGGCCGATCCCAGTCGATGTACCAATAGCGGGACGGCGAGGCCTACCGCATCGTCCTCCGATCAGAAGGTAGATCATGACAGAATCGCTACCGACGACCGATGGCACCGTCGCGGGACTGGCTGCACTTTCGATTTGCGAGTCCCTGATGCTTGCACTCGGCGACCTAAAGATCCTCCCAGAAAAGGAGGCAATCGGCGTAATCTCAGATGCTGCCGCTGCTCACCGTGGCGCGGGCAGCTCACCAGAAAGTATCGCCCGGCATCTCGCCGTGGCTCAAGTTCTGGACCGCATTCTGGCGGGGGGAAATTCTATCCGCCGTGCTTAGTTCTGTTAAGCCGGAAATACTTGCAGTGTTTCTCATAGTCGACGTCATGTAGGGGAGTTCTGACAATGCGTTTGAGTGGCATCTCTCGAACAGGTTTGCCGCGAGCCGACATTTCGGAGTGGAGCCTCTTCCAGCACCTGCTCTCTCCCACCACCGTCGACACGGGCAGAGTTTACAGCCCGGAAAGCCTACGTGCCATGCAGTTCGCGTTCGATCAGGCTTGGTCGGTGGTTGGCGGCAACGTTGCTTCACGTGACGCCGATAGTGCGCGGCAGCGTTTAGCGAAAGCTCTGCTATCAGTCGCCGATGAGAATTGTCGCGATGTCGAACGAATGAAGCGGGAAGCTCTGCAGGCCATGGCCCTCAGCTATCGGCACAATCCCCGCGATCAGAGGAATCAAAATGGTCATGGCTGAGGCAGGAAATGTTTTGCAGCGAGCCTTTGCGCTTGCAAACTCGGGCGACTTCCACACGTTGACTGGAATATGCCGACAATTGACGAGCGAGGGCTACGTCCTCGATGTTCATTTCAACGGCCGTAGCATGAAGCGACAACTGCGAAATATGATGGCGGCAGCCAGTGACGGAGGAGCGTTGATCGCGATGGAGAAGCCGATCATATAGGCAGTCGCAGATAGGTCCACAACGTTTGCCGGACCTCGGCCGACGAATGTTTCACCGTACGGTCTCATCAGATCGATGATTGAAATTACTTTGACGTCCCTGGGAGGTATATATGCTGAGTATGAGCCGCGAGCGCGTCAACAGGACCATTCTGCAAATGGCACTTGGTTTGGCCGCTGCTGCGCTGTTGATCGGCTTCTATGCCAACTCAACGATCCGTGAGTCGCGCATTGATCACACCGTTCCAGCAGATCAAGTCGAGACCTTCCCGGCCGCACCGCGCCCCGGATCTATTCGCTAGTCCTACGCAATCCGTGCGCTAGGCGGTCGGTCGGTCAGTCTGGACGATAACAGACGTCGGGGACGTGACTTGTCCAGACGCACCGCTGTCAAGACTCTCCGCGCTAGACCGGCTGACCACCGCAAAGTCAGCTAAGGCTAACCGGTCGAGATGGGTCAAAAACAGGCCAAGAGTTGGCCAATCGCCCGAGCATCGGTCTGGCTCCTTCTCCCATCCCCGCCTACACTCTCCGGAAATCCACACCCGGGGAGCTGACCGTCATGTCATCTGCTGCAACGCCGACCATCGCTTCGCTCGTTCGTGATCTCGCGTCGGGGGGGACGACGTCGCGGAAGCTGGTGGAGGATTGTCTCGCGAAGATTGCCGATCCGAAGGGAGAGGGGGCGCGGGCGTTCGTGTCGGTGGATGCGGAGGGGGCGCGCAAGGCGGCGGATGCGCAGGACATGCTGCGGAAGGCCGGGGCCGCGCCGTCGCCGCTGGCCGGTATTCCGTTCGCGATCAAGGATCTGGCCGACATCACGGGGCAGGTTACAACGGCCGGATCGACGGCCCTTGCCGACCGGGCGGCCGCGAAGGCCGATGCTCCGGTGGTGGCGCGGCTTAGGGCGGCGGGGCTCGTCATCGTCGGGCGCGCCAACATGGTCGAGTTCGCCTATGGCGGCATCGGCACCAATCCGCACTACGGCATGCCGGCTTCGCCCTGGGACCGCGCCAACCGGCACGTTCCGGGCGGATCGTCGTCGGGCTCGGCGGTGGCGGTCGCGGATGGGATGGCGCACGGCGCGCTCGGCACGGACACGGGAGGCTCGTGCCGGATTCCGGCGGCCTATTGCGGTGTCGTCGGCCTGAAACCGACCGCGCGGCGCGTGCCGACGGAGAACGTCGTGCCGTTGTCGACGAGCCTCGATTCGATCGGCCCCATCGCGCGCACGGTCGATTGTTGCGCGCTGCTCGACGGCGCTTTCGCGGGAGAGCCGATAGCTGCGGCCAAGCCCGTGTCACTGAAAGGCCTGCGCCTGCTGGTGCCGACCAACATCGTGCTCGATGGCATGGACGCGACCGTCGCCGCCGATTTCGAGAAGGCGCTCGCCGCGCTCGCCAAGGCCGGTGCGGTGATCGTCAAGCAGGCGTTCGCGCCGTTCGATCAGATCCGTCCGATTTTGAACAAGGGCGGGCTCTCGGGGGCGGAAAGCTATGCGTGGCACAAGGAGCTGTTTGCCTCGAAGCGCAACCAGTACGACCCGCGCGTCGCCATGCGCATCGCGATGGGGGAGACGCAGACGGCGGCGGATTACATCGAGCTGCTGCAGAAACGCGGGGTTGCGATGGCGGCCTACAGGGACGGCCTCTCGGATTTCGATGCCATTGTCTCGCCGACGTGCCCGATCCTGCCGCCGAAGGAGGGCGATCTCGTCAAGGACGAGGACTACACGCGGCTCAACATGCTTTCGCTGCGCAATCCGCTGATGATCAACATCTTCGACGGATGCTCGATCGCGCTGCCGATGAGCGCCGTGGGTGCGCCGCCGACGAGCCTGATGGTGTCGTGCGCCACGATGGCCGACCGGCGCATGCTCGGCATCGCGAAGGCGATCGAGACGGCGATCGGGGTGCGGTGATGGTGCGGGGCGGGACGTCTGGCCCTCGCCAGACACCGCCCTGACTTGTTGCGTGGTCTAGCCCGGGATTTCGGGCTCGACCAAATCGGCGAGCTGGCGCAGCGACTGCTGCCAGCCGAGGTAGCAGGCTTCGACGGGGATGAGAGACGGAATTCCCGATTGCTCGATCCGGAGGTCGGTCCCGCAGAAGACGGACTTCAGCTCGACAGTCACGTGCATCGTGCCGGGCAGGTTCGGATCGTCGAAGCGATCCGTGTAGCGAATGCGCTGGTTCGGGACGAGTTCGAGATACTCGCCGCCGAAGGCGTGGCCGTGACCGGTCGTGAAATTCGTGAACGACATCCGGAACGTGCCGCCCTCCCTCGCCTCCATATGGTGGACCTTGCAGGTGAAGCCGAAGGGCGGCAGCCATTTTGCCATGGCCTCGGCGTCGAGAAAGGCGCGATAGACGCGCTCGGGCTTGGCGGCAAGCACGCGGTGCAGGCGCACCGTGTTGGCGGTCTCGGCAGAGGCGGTTTGTTCTGACGTCGACATCGCGTCACTCCCTGGTTCGCGGATCTCACCGCGCGTCTCTCCAGATGACGCGCCAGCCGCGGCCGATCCGACACCGGCGGCGCAGTTTTTTGCTCGGGGTCTGCCGCATCGCCGCAATCTGCCGCGTCCTTCCTCGTGGGAAACCGGTTGAGGTCGCGCGCGGCCCGCGCAACACTCTCGCAAAAGGCAATGGAGGAGACGCGCTCATGGCCCTCGGTCCCAATACGCTGCGCGAGATGCTGCACACGATGCAGACCATACGCCGCTTCGAGGAGCGGGCGTCCGACGACTATCACGCCGGAAAGATCTATGGCGTGGTGCACTGCTACATCGGCGAGGAGGCGATCGCGACGGGCGTGTGCGGCGCGTTGCGCGATGGCGACCAGATCATCTCAACGCATCGCGGCCACGGCCACTGCATCGCCAAAGGCGCCGACCTCGACCGGATGATGGCCGAGCTCTACGGCCGCCGCGACGGCTACTGCAAGGGCAAGGGCGGCTCGATGCACATCGCCGATTTCGAGAAGGGCATGCTTGGGGCCAACGGCATCGTGGCGGGCGGCATCTCGATCGTGACGGGGGCGGCCCTCGCCGCGAAGATGGAAGGCAAGGGCGGCGTCGCGGTGTCGTTCTTCGGTGACGGCGCCTCGGCGGCCGGACCGTTCCACGAGTGCATGAACATCGCGGCGGCGTGGAAGCTGCCGATCCTCTACGTTTGCGAGAACAACGGCTACGCGGCACAGACCCCGGCGTCGACCACGCTGGCCCGCGGCGGTGAGGTCGCGGTGCGTGCAGCCGCCTACGGCATTCCAGGCGTCGTCGTCGACGGCAACGACATTTTCGCCATCCACGAGGCCGCCGAGAAGGCCGTGGCCCGTGCGCGAGCTGGCGAAGGTCCAACGCTGATCGAGTGCCGCACCTATCGCTGGCGGGCGCACACCGAGCGAAAGGGCCAGCCCGACTATCGTCCGCCCGAGGAGATCGCGGCCTGGAAGGCGGCCGGCAAGGACCCGATCGCGCGGCTCGTCGACCATCTCAAGGCGAAGCACGGCTTCACCGACGCCGAGCAGATCCTCGACCGTATCGAGCAATCCTGCCGGTTCGCCGAGAAGAGCCCCTTCCCGGCACCGGAAGAAGCACTCGACGATGTGTTCGCGGCTTAGGGGGATATCTCTTTGGTGTCACCTCCGCTGAAGAGGGCGATGTGATCGCGCAAAGCGCGCCCACCGTCCGGGAACGCAGAGGCTTGGTGGGCCTGAGTTCGAGCAAGGATGCGGTGCATGATCACACTCTACGGAATGGGCAGCCCGAATGTCGTCAAGGTGTTCCTCGCGCTCGAGGAACTCGAATTGCCCTGGAAGCTCGAGCTCGTCGACGTGTTCGACGGCAAGCAGTTCAATCCCGAATTCATGAAACTCAACCCGAATGCCAAGGTGCCGGTGCTGGTCGATCCCGATGGGCCGGGCGGGAAGTCGATCACCATTTTCGAGTCGGGCGCGATCCTGATCTATCTCGCGGAGAAGACAGGAAAGCTGCTGCCCAAAGAGGGTGCTGCCCGCTACGAAGCACTGCAGTGGCTGATGGTGCAGCTGACGGGGCAAGGACCCATGTCAGGCCAGCTCGTCCATTTCGTGCGATTCGCACCGTCCGGAAGCGACTACTCGCTGGCTCGCTACAAGACGCAGGTGCGCAACGTCTACAAGGCCATGGAGCATCGGCTTTCGACGTCGCCGTGGCTGACGGGCGCCGAATACGGAATCACGGACATCGCCTTCTATCCGTGGTCGCGGACGGCGGATGGCTTGGGGTTCCTCGGCGACGACAAGGCCAAGCACGTTCACCTGATGAGCTGGATGGCAAAGATGGCGGCCCGGCCAGCGGTTGCGCGCGCCAACGCGAAGCAGGACGAGGCCCGTGCCAAGACGACGGCATTCGACAAGGCCGATTCCGACACCCTGGACCGGTTCCTGCAACGGGGGCGCTGGCATGTCGGGACATGATGAAATCGATCTCTTCTTCCGTCTGCACAAAAAGCGGAGCCGCCAAAATGCGTGAGATCACATACGCCCAGGCCGGGCTCGAGGCCGTGCAAGAAGAAATGCGGCGCGACGGCAAGGTCTTCTACATGTCGACCGATGCCATCCTCCCGCTCGTCAAGGAGTTCGGCGAGGAGCGCATGCGCGCAACCCCGATCGCGGAAAGCACCATGACGGGCATGTCGATCGGCGCGGCCGGTTCCGGCTTCCGCCCAATCTGCGACTGGCGGCAGGTGACGTTCTGTTTCGTCGCCATGGACCAGATCGTCAACCAAGCCGCCAAGATCACGTACATGTTCGGCGGCCAGCAGAAATTCCCGATCGTCTATCGTGCGGCCGTCGGCGGGGGCGGGCGGCTCGCCGCGCAGCACTCGCAGAGCCCCTACTCCATGTTCATGAACATGAGCGGGCTGAAGATCATCCTGCCGTCGACGCCGCGTGACCTGAAGGGCCTGCTGAAGTCGGCGATCCGCGACAACAATCCGGTCATCTCGTTCGAGGGCAACCGCCTGCTCGCAATGAAGGGCGCGGTGCCCGAGGCCGACGCGGACGAGACGATACCGATCGGCAAGGCCGAGGTAAAACGGCAGGGCAAGGACGTGACGGTGGTTGCGCTCGCCTGGGCCGTGCACGAGACTCTGGCCGCCGCTGAGACGCTGGCGAAGGAGGGCATCTCGGTCGAGGTGGTCGACCCGCGTACGATCGCGCCGCTCGATGTCGAGACGATCCGAGAGAGCGTCAGGAAAACGGGCCGATTGGTCATCGCCGACGAGGCGGGCCCGGTGTGCGGCGCGTCGGCCGAGATCGCGACGCTCGCCACCGAGGACCCGGCGACGTTCAAGGCGCTGAAAGCTCCGGTGAAGCGGGTGTGCGCGCTGTTCGTGCCTATCCCCTACAGCCCCGGACTCGAGGACCACGTGTTCCCAGACCGCAACAAAATTGCCGACGGGATACGGGCGGTCGTCAAGGCCTAGCCGG
>LNFM01011422.1_pt1 | contig 12070 bp, 8 predicted proteins | sample 596031 | NCBI WGS metagenome assembly LNFM01 (sample SAMN04254537, study PRJNA301005) | activated carbon metagenome | isolation source: dual media filters at the Ann Arbor, Michigan drinking water treatment plant | place: USA: Ann Arbor | reverse complement strand
AAAGCTGTCGCCTGAACTTCAATCAGAGCTTCCGCTGAAGCGCGTGTGGATGCGGGTAAGAGAGGAAACGGGAGCTGAATAGCACCCAAAGTTTACTTACGCTCCGGTACCGGCCGAATAGGGAATACACGAGATGGTCAAGTGGGGGCTCAGCGAGCGGTGTCTATGCACGAAGTTCGTTACTCCGTCGAGCCAGCAGGCAGGCTGGGAGCGGCACCAGTTTCGGAAAGAGGTAAGCCTTACCGAAGTTTGGGTCATGGTGCGCAGAGAACTCGCCGCGCGGATTCGCAATCCTCCCGGAAACGATGCGCTTGAACAGGCTGACCACGTCTTATACGCGCAGCCGGGGCTTCCAATTGCTATTACCGATGAAAACAAGCGCGATTTTTGGTGGGCCACGAAATGCTGCAAGCACTAGCCTATGCCGAAATGCTCTATGCGCCGTTTGCCACAAGCAGCAACGGTAGCGGTCTCTTGCTGCATGATCGCACCAGATTGTCCCCCAGGTGTGGCCGAGTGAACACGGACCAAGCAACCAAATTCATGCTCGGGGAAGAGCAAGCGGAGAACCGTAGTTGACGACACAGCAGCTCCTTACGCCGCACCAGAGCCAGTACTTTGCCTGGCTGCTGACCAGGCGCGCCGCAGGCGACTCGGTGGAATCGCTGGCTTCGACCCTGGTCGATGCGCAAGTCGATCTGAATCCCCATCAAGTCGATGCCGCACTCTTCGCATGCGGCAACCCACTCTCACGCGGCGTAGTCCTCGCCGACGAGGTTGGCCTGGGCAAGACCATCGAAGCTGGTCTGGTCATCTCCCAACGCTGGGCCGAACGTCGACGGAAGATGCTCATCATCGTTCCGGCGAACCTGCGTAAACAATGGCACCAGGAGCTTCAGGACAAGTTCGGCCTGCAAGGGTTAATCCTCGAAACAAAGAATTACAACGCCATCCGCAAGCAGACGCGGCAGAATCCGTTCATCTTCACGTCCGGCCCGATCATCTGTTCCTACCAGTTCGCAAAGGCCAAGGCCGACGACGTCAAGGGCATAGCCTGGGACTTGGTCGTGCTCGACGAAGCGCATCGCCTGCGCAACGTCTACAAGACCAGCAATGTCATCGCCAAGACCCTCAAGGAGGCTCTTGCGCGCGTTCACTCCAAGGTACTCCTGACCGCTACACCGTTGCAGAACTCGTTGCTCGAACTCTATGGGCTGGTCAGCTTCATCGATGATCGCGTGTTCGGCGACCTCGATAGCTTCCGCTCGCAGTTCACTGGCAGAGACCAATCCTTCAGCAGCCTGCGTGACCGGCTGGCTCCCATCTGTAAGCGCACCCTGCGCAAACAGGTGCAGCCCTACGTGTCGTATACCGCACGCAGGGCAATCGTCGAGGAGTTCACGCCATCGAGCGAAGAACAGGAACTTTCCAGGCTCGTCGCAGACTATCTGCGCCGCCCCAACCTCAAGGCCCTGCCCGATGGGCAGCGACAACTGATTTCACTCGTGCTGTGGAAGCTACTCGCCTCCAGCACGCACGCCATTGCGGGAGCATTGGAGACCATGGCAAAGCGTCTCCAAGCCGTGCTGGATCGAACTTCCGCGGTTCCCGATCTGGCCGAGGAGCTGGACGAGGACTACGAGTCGCTCGACGAAACCGCCGATGAATGGGAGGACCAAGAGCCGGGCACAGCGGCAACGAACCGCTCCGAGCGCGATGCCATCGCGCAGGAGATCGAGGAACTTCGTCACTTCAAAACGCTGGCAACCAACATCCGTGACAACGCCAAGGGTAAGGCGCTGCTCACAGCACTCGTGCGCGCCTTCGCCGAACTGGATCGGTTGGGCGCGGCCAGAAAGGCGATCATCTTCACCGAGTCCAGGCGCACGCAGGATTATCTCCTCAACTTGCTGGCCGACACGCCATACGGCGACGGCATCGTGCTCTTCAACGGGACCAACAGCGACCAGCGCGCGCAGGCCATTTATAAGGGCTGGCTGAAACGCCACGAAGGCACCGACCGTATCACCGGCTCCAAGACCGCCGACACCCGCGCAGCCCTGGTCGAGCACTTCAAGGAGCGCGGCAAGGTAATGATCGCCACCGAGGCCGGGGCCGAAGGCATCAACCTCCAGTTCTGCTCGCTCGTCATCAACTACGACTTGCCCTGGAACCCGCAGCGCATCGAGCAACGTATTGGACGCTGCCACCGCTACGGACAGAAATTCGATGTGGTGGTGGTGAACTTCGTTGACCGCAGCAACGAGGCGGATGCAAGGGTATACGAGCTACTGTCGCAGAAGTTTCAGCTCTTCGAAGGCGTATTCGGGGCTAGCGACGAAGTTCTCGGCGCCATCGGCTCCGGTGTCGATTTCGAGCGGCGCATCGCTGAGATCTACCAGAACTGCCGAGAACCCGACGAAATCAAGTCCAGCTTCGAGCAACTCCAGCTTGACCTGTCCGGTGAGATCAACGAGGCAATGGTCAAGACCCGGCAGGTCTTGCTTGAGAACTTCGATGAGGAGGTGCAGGAGAAGCTACGCATACGGGCTGACGACAGTCGCAACGCGCGCAACCGCTTCGAGCGCATGCTCATAGACTTGACTCGAGCGGAACTGCACCAGTCCGCCGACTTCGATGACGGCGGCTTCAATCTCCGCCACATGCCGACTGGAGTTGAGCATGGCAGCCACTTGGGCATTGAGCTGGGGCGCTACGAATTGCCCCGACGCTCCGGCGACGCGCATCTATACCGCATCCATCATCCGCTGGCGCGATGGTGTATTGAGCAAGCCAAGGCGCGCGTACTCGGCGGGGCTCGACTCGTCTTCGACTACAACGCCCACGGTTCAAAGATCAGCACCCTCGAAACCTACCGCGGCAAGTCCGGATGGCTCACTGTGAAATTGGTCACGGTCGAGACATTCGGCAATCAAGAACAGCATCTGCTGGTTGCCGCGGGCACGACCGACGGCGTCTTGCTCGCGGAAGAAGACCCGGAAAAACTGTTGCGCCTGCCCGCGGCCATGCAAGCATCCAGCCTGTTCAGCGCCCCTGATGCCGCCCTGCTGGCCAACATTGAGACCCGGAAGTCTGCACTCCTGCGCGATGTCAACGAGCGCAACCTTGGTTACTTCGAGCAGGAAGTCCAGAAACTGGATGCCTGGGCGGACGACCTGAAGCTCGGGCTGGAACAGGAAATCAAGGAGATCGACCGCGAGATCAAGGAGGTGCGCCGAACCGCCGCAACCTCGCCTACGCTAGAAGATAAGCTGTCATGGCAGAAGAAGCAGCGTGAGCTGGAAGGCAAGCGTAGCAAACTGCGCCGCGAACTGTTCGTTCGACAGGATGAGGTCGAGGCGCAGCGCAACGATCTGATCGGCCAGTTGGAATCGCAGCTACAGCAACAGGTGGAAGAGCGCTCGTTGTTCACCATCGAATGGGAGCTGTTATGAAGAATCCATCAGAAGCGTTGACAGACCTCATTGCACCACTCCTGGTCGAGCGCAAGCTATTCCTCCAAGAAGACGCGCAGAAGTACAAGGTCAAGATCGCGGCCGGGACGATGAAGCCGGAAGACTGGCTGCTTGCCATCGAAAAGGCTCTAAACAAGGACGCCGACAAATGAGCGCCAACCCCTTGGTCAGCATCCAGATCGAAAACCTGCGCGGTTCGGTCACGCCCTTCAAGCTGACCTTCGAGAAGAACAAGAAGCTCACCATCATCTACGGCGAGAACGGCACGGGCAAGTCCACCGTTTCAGACGCCTTCGACTTCATCGGCAATGGCAACGTCGGATCGCTGGATCGCAGAGGGCTCGGCGCGACGCAGAAGTTCTGGCCCTCCATTGGCAAGACTGCGGCCGAAGTAAAGGTGACGTTGGAAACGCAGGCCGGACAATGCAGCGTCATCTTCGGCAAGAAGGACGTCGTGGTTTCGAACGAGATCCTTCGCCCGAAAGTGGCCGTACTGCGGCGAAGTGAAATCTTGGGTCTGATCGAAGCCGAGCCGGCGGAACGCTATGCGCGGATCAGCCGGTTCGTGGATGTCACGGGTGTCGAAACCGCCGAGGGAACCCTCCGAAAGTTGGCAATCGACAAGGGCAAGGAGTACGACACCGCGACGACGCGCGTTTCGGAGAACTTGGGCGAGATCGAACGGTTTTGGCAGCAGGCAGGAAGTCCAAGCCCCAATGCGCTAGATTGGGCCGCGCAGGAAGTGCAGAGGGATCACAGCCATCTCGACACTCGAAAAGTCGCGATCGACCGACTCATCACTGCTTGGGATGCCGTGGCCGCGCACCCGGGCAAGCTAGCCGCGCTGGCCGTTCAGGCCAAAGCCGCTGAATCTGCTCATCAGCAGTCGGAGAAGGAACTCGCGCACATCACGGGATCTGTGGCGAACGACTACTTGGCGGTGATCGACCTGTTGAAAGTCGCCCAAGCGCACTTCAATGAGCATCCGAACCCGGCGGTCTGCCCCTTGTGCGAAAGCAGCGAAAAGGCCGCTGGGCTGGCTGACGAGGTAAATCGCCGCATTCAGTCCCAGGGAGCCCACAACAAGCTCGAAGCCGCGAAGCAAACCGTTGCGGCCAAGGCAAAGGGGCTCGAAGTTGCAAACCAGCGATTGGCCGACGCATCGAACAGTGCCCTGTCCGACGCGGCGACGCTTGCGGCGTACTGCAACAGCGGTGAATTGCCGCAGGGCGTGGACTGTCCAAGTCTTTCGGTGCCCGACGACCTCACCAAGTGGGCGCCGTGGATACAGGGCAACCAGCGGAAGCGAACGGCCTGGGAAGATGCCTCGAACGCCTGTGTTGCCGACAAGAAGTTCATCGACACCTTGCGCACGTCCTTGGCTACGCTTAAGGCCAACAAGAAGCGCGCAAAGGAGTTGGAAACCCTTGTCCCGCGCATCAAGGAGGCGGCCGAACTCGTAGCGGAGCAACGCAAGAAGTTCACCGACGACATCCTGACGGCGATCTCGGGGAGAGTCGGAGAACTCTACGACGCTATCCATCCGAAGGAGGGGCTCAACAAGATTGTCCTAGCCCTGAACGCCGGAAAACGGGCCTCCCTAGAAATCGCCACGGAGTTCGGCGGCAAGAAGGATGCGCCGCCGCAGGCATACTTCAGCGACTCGCATCTCGACACCTTGGGCTTGTGCGTGTTCCTTGCCTTGGCTGAGCGCGATGCCCCGGAAGAAAAGCTACTGGTGCTCGACGATGTACTGGGCAGCGTGGACGAGCCACACGTCGAACGCATCATCGGCATGATCTACGATGTGCTCCAGCGGTTCCGACACGCCGTTGTCACTACGCACTACCGGCCTTGGCGCGAGAAATTCCGCTGGGGCCTGCTGAAGCCCGATCAGACCTGCCACTTCGTCGAGCTCGGAAAATGGGGCTTCGACAAAGGAATCAGCCTGAGTGGCGCCATCATCCCGGAAATCGCGCGGCTGAAGGTGCTTTTGACTGACCCCAATCCTGACGTTCAGGCCGTCACGGGCAAGGCGGGCGTGATCTTGGAGGCGCTGCTCGACTTCCTCACACTGCAATACGCCTGTGCCGTGCCTCGGAAGCACGGCAACGCCTATGTGTTGGGTGATCTACTGGGCGCAGTCAACGGCAAGCTGCTTGGGGCGCTGAAGGTTGAAGCCCTGGACCCCAGTGCGGCCGGCCAAGTTGCCGCCACCGTTGAACTGAAGCCCATCCTGGACGCGATTACGCAGATGGCCCAGGCCAGGAATGTGTTGGGCGCGCACTTCAACCAGACCGGTTTCGACCTTTACCCGGATGACGGCATCCGCTTTGCCAGGCTAGTTGAGCAATTGTCCGATGCCCTTGTCTGCCCCGATCATGGCCGGCCCATGAAGGACACGGGCAGCTACTGGCGCAATGGCGGCGATACCCGCCGATTGCACCCGTTGAAGAAACCAAGTTGAAAGAGCGATGAACAACAAGCAAAAGCTCGAACTCACCTGGATTGGGAAGGAGAAGCGGCCCAAGCTGGAGCCGCGCATCCTGCTCGAAGACCCGGAGAAGTCCTATCACGCCAAGCAGCGCGTCACGGACAACGACATCTTCGACAACCGGCTGATCTTTGGCGACAACCTGCTTGCTCTGAAAGCATTGGAGCAGGAGTTTTCCGGCAAAGTGAAGTGCGTGTTCATCGACCCACCGTATAACACCGGCAGCGCTTTTACGCATTACGATGATGGGCTTGAGCACTCCATCTGGCTGGGGCTGATGCGCGACCGGCTGGAGCTCATCAAGCGGCTACTGGCCGACGATGGTTCGCTCTGGATCACGATTGACGACAACGAGGCGCACTATTTGAAGGTGTTGTGCGATGAGATGTTCGGACGGGCTAATTTTGTAGCGAACATTGTGTGGCAGTCGAAAGACACACCTGGCAACAACGCCTCCACGATTGCGCAAACACATAACATGGTTCTTGTATTTAAGAAATCGGACGCTTGGAGACCCAACCTTGTTCCTCGAAGCGAAAAGCAGATCGCCAATTACAAGAATCCTGACAAAGACCCGCGTGGCCCTTGGCTCGGTACTCCGCTGACGCGCGCAGAATTCCGTGAGCGAGACTACTACGAACTCACCAACGATGCCGGGCGTCAAGTCTTGCCTCCAAGGGGCAGTTCGTGGCGACGTCCTCCAGATGAGATCAAAAAGCTTCGGGAAGAAGGACGCATTTATTGGGGAAAGGATGGCAACGCAGAATTTCCCGTCGAAAAAAAGTTCCTCTCGGAAGTGAAAGGCGGCGTGGTGCCTCAAACATGGTGGCCATACGACTTTGCAGGTAGTACTCGCAATGCTAGTGCCGAGATGAAAGGTATATACGCGGGTGAAAAAACTTTCGACACCCCCAAGCCAGAGAAGATCATTCAGCGCGTGCTTGAGATTGCGACGGTTGAAGGCGATTTGGTACTCGACTCTTTCGGCGGTTCCGGCACCACGGGCGCGGTCGCCCACAAAATGGGGCGGCGCTGGATCATGGTGGAGTTGGGCGAGCACTGTCACACCCACATTATTCCGCGCCTGAAGAAGGTTATTGACGGTGAGGACGCGGGCGGAATCACGGAAAGCGTCGGCTGGCATGGCGGCGGGGGCTTCCGCTTCTCCTATCTTGCACCCAGCCTGATCGTCAACGATCGCTGGGGCAACCCGGTGATTAACTCCGAGTACAACGCTGCGCAACTGGCCGAGGCGCTGACCAAGCTGGAAGGCTTCAACTACGCGCCGTCAGAAACGCACTGGTGGCAGCACGGCCACTCCAGCGAGCGCGACTTCATCTACGTCACCACGCAGAACCTGTCCGCTGAGCAACTGCAAGCCCTGTCCGATGAAGTCGGGCCGGAGCGGAGCCTGCTGGTGTGCTGCGCCGCTTTCCGCGGCGTCACGGCGGCCAAAGCGGCGCAGCTTTGGCTGAACCTGACGCTGAAGAAGATCCCGAAGATGGTACTGGCCCGTTGCCATTGGGGCCGTGACGACTACAGTCTGAATGTATCCAACCTGCCGATGGCGGAGATCGAGAAGGCCGAGCCTGCGGCATCGGTTTTTAACAGCAAGAAGCTCAAGAACAAGAATACCGCCCTCACCAACGGTGGACAGGCCGGCCTGTTTGGGGGGAACGAGTAATGAGCACCCGCGTCCTGCACGCCGTTACCGGGCGTCTGTCTCTTCGTCCGCCGCAAGTCGACTCCCTTATCAAGCTCGCTCGCGCGCTCGATGCTGCGCCCGAGCTATTGGGTCACGAGCGTGATGTCTCGGCCATTTTGTCTACGTTAAAAGCCGAGTTCAGCACGCTGGGGGAATTCGAGCGCGAGTTCCCGTCGCTGTGTTTCGCGCTGGCCACGGGCGTGGGTAAGACGCGCCTGATGGGAGCCTTCATCGCCTACTTGCATCTTGCGTACGGCATCAACAACTTCTTCGTGCTCGCGCCCAACCTGACGGTTTACAACAAGCTCATCACGGACTTCACGCGCAACACGCCGAAGTACGTGTTCAAAGGTATCGCCGAGTTCGCCCAGCAACCACCGCTCATCATCACCGGCGACAATTACGACCAGACCGGCGCGGCGGTGGACGATCAATCGATGGGCTTCGCCCACGATGTACGCATCAACATCTTCAACATCTCGAAGATCAACTCCGAGGTACGCGGCGGTAAGGAGCCTCGCATCAAGCGGATGAAGGAAGTGCTGGGCGACAGCTACTTCAACCACCTGGCCAACCTCTCGGACCTGGTGCTGCTGATGGACGAGTCGCACCGCTACCGGGCCAGCGCCGGGGTGCGCTCCATCAACGAGCTGCAACCGCTATTCGGTCTGGAATTGACGGCGACGCCTTTCGTCGAGTCCAGCCGAGGGCCCGTGCCGTTCAAGAATGTGGTGATGGACTATCCGCTGGCGCGGGCGATGGAGGATGGCTTCGTCAAGGAGCCGGCCGTGGTCACTCAGCGCAACTTCGACGCCAAGGCTCACACGCCCGAGGAGATTGAAAAGACCAAGCTGGAAGATGGGGTGCGTCTGCATGAGACGACCAAGGTCGAGCTGCTCACTTATGCCCGCGAAAACGGCGTCAAGCCGGTCAAGCCCTTTATGCTCGTCATCGCCCGCGATACCACTCATGCGGGACAACTTCTGGCGCTTCTGGAATCGCAAGCCTTCTATGAGGGACGCTACCAAGGGAAGGTGATTCAGGTCGACTCCAGCCGCACCGGCGCGGAGGAAGAAGAGATGATCACGCGCCTGTTGGCCGTGGAGAGCGTGGACGAGCCGACCGAGATCGTGATTCACGTCAACATGCTCAAGGAAGGCTGGGACGTGACCAACCTCTACACCATCGTTCCACTGCGCGCGGCGAATGCCCGCACGCTGATCGAGCAGTCCATCGGGCGCGGCCTGAGACTGCCCTACGGCAAACGCTCAGGCGTCGCGGCGGTGGATCGCTTGAACATCGTCGCGCACGACAAGTTCCAGGAGATCATCGACGAGGCCAATCGCGGCGACTCGCCGATCCGCCTGAAGCAGGTCATCCTCGATGCGCCGAGCGCCGACGATAAGAAGGTTAGCGTTCAGGTCGAGTCGGGGGCCGCTGCTCGCCTTGGCCTGACGGGCACGCCGGTCGTGCAGACGGGCCCGTCAGGTGCGACCTATGGGCCGACAACCTCCGCAGTACCGCCCCCAGTGTTCACTACCGAGGCGGAAAAGCAGGCCGCGCGCGTTGTCATGGACGTAATTGGCAAGTACGAGAGCAGGCGCGATCTGGTGCCTACCAGCAGCGCGCTACTTAGACCCGAGGTGCAGAAGGAGATCCTGGCGGAAGTGACGGAGCGGTTGAAACCTCTGCAGGGCGAATTGCTGGCGAGCGCGGATGAATCGGTCCCCGTACTTGACCTGTCCACTGTGGTGGCGAAGACCACCGAGATTGTGGTGCAGCAGACCATCGACATCCCGCGCATCGCGGTGGTGCCGACTGGCGAGGTCACGACGGGCTTTCACGCCTTCACGCTGGATGTCAGCCAGCTCCATCTCCAGCCTGGCCAGCGTGAGATCGTCGGGCAGATGCTGCGCACGAACGAGCAGTTCACCCTGGCAGCCGAGGTCGGGCTCCAAGAGCAGCGCCCTGAGGATTACATCGTCCACGCCCTGGTGGACTTCGACGACATTGATTACTTCACCCACGCCGATCTGTTGTACGACTTAGCGGGCCAGATGGTGCAGCATCTGCGCGGCTATCTGTCTGAGGACGAGACCGTTAACGTTCTTGCTCACAACCGTCGGCTAATTGCGCAGGACATCCATGCGCAGATGATGGCCCATTTCTGGGAAGAGGCCACCGAGTACGAGGTGCAGGTCAGTCGCGGCTTCACCGAGCTCAAGCCGTGCAACTACACGGCCACGGCAGGCCAGACTGCTCACCACTTTCGGGAGACTGTGACCGACACCAGTCGAATCAAGCAGATGCTGTTTGGCGGATTTGCGCGCTGCTTGTATCCACTGCAGAAGTTTGACTCCGATACCGAAAGACGCTTTTCGATCATTTTGGAGCGGGATGCACTGAAGTGGCTGAAGCCAGCGAAAGGGCAGTTCCAGATCTACTACAAACTGGGGGCCGAGCAGCCCGAGTACGTCCCCGACTTTGTGGCCGAGGCCGACGGGACCATCTTCATGGTAGAAACCAAGGCACGCGACGACGTCAATACACAGGACGTTCAGGCTAAGGCAGCCGCAGCAGCTCGATGGTGCGAGCACGCGACCGAGTATGCCGCCAAAGTAGGCTCAAAGCCCTGGAAGTACTTATTGGTGCCGCACGATGAAGTTGTTGAGTCCAAGAGGCTAGCTGACTTCTTGCGACACCAAGTTGCAACCCCCGGGTGACCCGCCTAAGTGAGCATTCCCGATCAATCACGGAGCGAGGGACTCGGCCAGTGTCCGGCAGAGGGGGCGGTTTCGGGGAACTGCAGCCTCTGCTGACGCGGCTCCAGGCACGCATGGGCCGCAACCTGATGCTCTACCAGTCAATTGAACACACCCTCAAGTTGATTCTTCCGTGCCTACGTGCACAGGATGGGCAGCCACCATTCTTGCCGGCTAACCAGGGTCAACCGCCAACGCCCGGCACCCTCATCAATGCTTACTTGCGCGGAATGCAAATTAGCGCCGCTTTGCCCGGCGACGATGACGAAGAAATCAGGGTGATCATGACTGCGCAGATCAGAAGCGTGGTCGAAGCACGCAATATTCTGGTCCACTGCTTCGGGGCGACGCCCGGGGTCAACACCTATTCCGACGGAGGCCTCCGGGAGGGAATTCGCATTCTCGACCTCCAATACGCCGAAGGCCTTGAGCTTTTCGATGACCTGGCGGCTTAGATGCTGATGATTTCGGAGGTGCTTGTCTCGCGGCCAAACGTAATCCCTGAGTGGCGGCAGTTGAATCTGTTATTGAAGACTTACGCTCAATCGTGAGGGCTTCAGATCGTCTTTGAAGGGCCGGATTATGCGCCCATCGTGCAGGCGCTCGTGGTTGCTGAAGGTCAGTGTCCCAAAAAGGACGGCATGATCTCACTCGCCTGCGCCGGCAAGGTCGTTCGCGCGGCACGGCCGGGCTTCAAGGCTGCTGACTTTGGCGGAAACACGCTGACCGACATTCTCCTAGCGACTGGGCAGTTCGAGGTCGTGTCGATTCCACATGAGGCTGTAAATGGCCGGTCGATCTACTACCGCTCGATTGATTCGCGGCACATACGAATGGGATCGGATGAAGGGTGCACAGTCCCGATGAGCGACATCGCCTTGCGGAGCGACAACCAAGATGAGTGACCGATCCCCAATCTTTTTGGTGCGGCCCGATGCAGAACTGCTCCAGCTCAAGCCTTCCGCGCCCGCGACGGAAGACGAGCTACAGCTGCTGATTGCACGCCACCCTGCCTTAATTGGCGACAACGACGGTGATTTACTGCTGATCGACCGCGAGCACGGCATCCCTGATGCTCTGGACGGGGCTTCGCGCTGGTCTATCGACCACGTCTATGTCACACGGCAGGCTCGTCCGGTGTTCGTCGAAGTGAAGCGCGCCGTAGATACGCGGCTTCGCCGCGAGGTTGTCGGGCAGATGCTGGATTACGCCGCCAATGGCGTCGCGTATTGGCCTACGGGCGCCCTCGCTGCGCGCTTTGAGCAAGCATGCCTTTCACGACAGGCGGATCCTGCCGAAGAGCTGGCGCAGTTTCTCGAAGCCGACACGACGCCGACGGAGTTCTGGTCACAGGTAGAAGCGAATCTGCGCAGTGGGCTCATCAAACTCGTATTCGTCGCCGACGCCATTCCGGCCGAACTGGCGCGCATCGTTGAGTTTCTGAATGACCAGATGACAGCAGACGTACGGGCTGTAGAGCTCAATTATTACGAAAGCCCCGATGGCTCTCGTATGCTCGCCCCGCGCATTATCGGAGAAACCGAGCGCACACGCGCTCAAAAAGGCGGCTCCCGGCCTCCCCTCGAGCCCATCAGCGTTGACGACTGGCTGGAACAACGAATGGGGCCAAGAG
>LNFM01011420.1_pt1 | contig 12073 bp, 12 predicted proteins | sample 596031 | NCBI WGS metagenome assembly LNFM01 (sample SAMN04254537, study PRJNA301005) | activated carbon metagenome | isolation source: dual media filters at the Ann Arbor, Michigan drinking water treatment plant | place: USA: Ann Arbor | reverse complement strand
CCAACCGGCTGGATGGCAATGCGGGCGCGAACACGCTCGATGGTGGCGAGGGCAATGACTCGCTCTTTGGCCTCGGCGGCAATGACAGGCTGATCGGTGGCGGCGGCGTGGACTGGCTGGATGGCGGCCTGGGTGCCGACAGCATGGAGGGCGGCGCGGGCGCAGACCGCTTCTGGTTCCGCGATGTGATCGAGGCCGATGGAGATGTCATTGCTGACTTCAGCATGGAGCAGGGCGACAGGATTGATCTGCGTGCCATGGATGCCGGCGCGGATGCTCTGGGCGATCAGTCCTTCGCCTGGATCGGCGGAACTGCGTTCAGCGGTGTGAGCGGCGAACTGCGTTTTGCCGACGCAATCTTGGAGGGCGATGTAAACGGCGATGGCATGGCTGATTTCCAGATCGGGTTGGGCGGTGCGCCAACCCTCCTGGCTGCGTCCATTTGGCTGTGACGTAGACGATGGCGATTGTTTCTGCAGGCCTCCCGCCGTGAGACCGCTTAGAGACCGTTTGGGATTGCCGGCGGCGGGGGCTACGCGAGGGATTTTTCGTCCCTGCAAGGCGCTGGACGCCGCCGATGCTGGTGGCGTCGGCAAATCCGGCAACGCCGCAGGGGTGGAGAAGACCCGCGCAGCCGACCCGCAAGCAATCCCAAGCGGTCTCTTGGATTGAGCACACCTCCTCCGTCAGACACTACGCCTCAGAGAAAGCTGGATCACGGATCCCACCGCTGCAGGTGAGGGCATTCAAACGCTCGCGGAGCAGCCGCCGCGGGAGGCTCTTGTCCCTGATCTGTCCTCGCATTTGCCTGGCCATGGACGGGATCTGCGCCTTCTGGCCCGGCCCCTCGGCCGAGGTTGCGCCAGGCTCGCCGCAACAATGGCCGAGGCGACCAACCCGGCGGCCCCTCGCGAAGATCCCCTCGCCGACGACCATCGCGGCAACCCAAGGGCAGGGACCACGTTGACCGCCCACCGCCCCCCTCATGCCGTCCTTGATCTGAAAGAAATGATGCTCCTCCTGCGACGGCCCTCCTGGCAGCAACACGGCACCGCGCGATGAAGGCGGCGCTTGTGGTCAATGGCAAGGCCGGGAGCCTGGCAGGTCTGAAGGAACCGCGGGCCGCCCTTGCCGCCGCGCTGCGCAGTGGCGGCTTCATGATCCGCGATGACATGGACGAAGCGGCTTCGCTGGATGCGCAGTGGGCCGCCGTTGAAGCAGGTGATGCCCGGGTGGTTTTCGTGGCCGGCGGCGACGGGACCTTGCGTGACGCCGCGTCGCGGCTGATCGATGGTGAGCGCGGCCTGGCGCCTCTGCCAGGAGGGACGATGAACCGCGTCTGCGCCCGCCTCGGCCTGATCATGGATCCCGTCGAGGCGGCGAAGACCTATCGCCCCGGCGCTTTCGTGACGCTCGATGTCGCGACCGCAAATGGCGAGGTCTTCCTGTACCAGAGCATCGTGGGCGCCCCGACGCGCCTGATGCGGATCCGCGAAATGCAGCGCGGCGGCGGTGCCCGGGGCTGGTGGCCGCTGGTGCGTGCCGGCCTGCGCGAGCTGGGACGGCCCTCCTCACGCGGGCTCTCCATCCGCACCGGCGTCCGGCAGCGGGCAAGAGGCCATGCCGCCGTGGTCACTTTGCCCGAGCCCGCAGGGCCGCCCCGCTTGACCTGCCATCTCGCAAGGCCCGTCGGAATCTACTCAAGGCTGCGCCAGGCCGTTCGCTGGTTCCGGGGTGAGCTGGGCAAGGACGCCGAGGTCGCGACGCATTCAGATGGCCGGCTGGTCGTCCATGGCCGCACGCCCTGGCTTCGCCTGAGCCTGGATGGGGAGATGCGGCTCGTGCAGGGGCCGCTGAAGTTCCGTCTGCACCCGGGCCGGCTGAAGCTGCTGGTGCCGCCAGAGGGCGCCGGATGACGCGGATCGCTCATCTGTCGGATCTGCATTTCGGTGAGGCCGACCCAGAGCAGGCCCTGCGCCTCGCCGCCGATATCCGTGATCATGCGCCGGATGCGGTGGCCGTCAGCGGTGACCTGACGCGGCGCGCCGAGACCCGGGAATTCGCCGCCTCCGTTGCCTTCCTGGAATCGCTGGGCGCGCCGTTGCTGGTGGTTCCGGGCAACCATGACATCCCGCGCTACGATCTCTTTGCCCGCTTCCTCCACCCCAAGCGCCGCTGGTTCACGTCGCGGGCCTCAGGGTTTCAGCAGCATCTGGAGCTGCCAGGGGTGCGGCTGATCGGTCTCGATACGGTCAGTCGGGCGCAATGGCATCTGGACTGGGCGGCGGGCGCCATTCCGGCGCACCGGCGTGCCCCGCTGGGCTTGGCGCTGGGCCAGCCGACCGAGGGGCTGACCCTGCTGGTCTGCCATCACCCCTTGCGGCACCCCAGCTGGGCCGGTGCGCGGCGCGCGCCCCGGCACGCCGAAGCCACCATCGCCCTGCTGCGCGCCAGTGGGGTTGCAGCCGTGCTCTGCGGCCATCTCCACCGCGCGGAAATGACACGTCTGGGCGGGACGGGGCCGGTCCAGCTCGTCGCACCGAGCGGACTTTCGCCGCGGGGTTCGGGCCGGCCGAATGGCTGGAATCTCATCACCGTCGCTGACGGGCAGATGGGCGTCAGCCTGCGCGAATGGGCGCAGGGGGCCTGGAGCGCCGGCCCGCTGACGGTCAGCTGATCGCGCCGATTTCCGGCGGAGGGCCGCAAGGCAGCGAAGAGGGCCGGCCTGCGAACTGGCCGGGATGCTCGGCAGGGAAGGCGGCAGCGACGCCCTCTGTGGTCTGCTCGCGGTCCAACCGGCTGCTGTGAGCCGTCCCAGTCGGCCAGGCCTGAATTGCCCCCTCCCGCCTACCCCGTGGCGAGGAAGTCCAGCACCGCCCGGTTGAAATCGTCGGGGTTGTCGAGGTTCAGATTATGCGTCGCCTCCGCGATGGTCACGCGCCGCGCATCCGGCATCACCTTCTCCAGCGCATCCAGGATGGTGGCGAATTGCGGCTGGCTGCGGGCACCGCCCAGCAGCAGGGTGGGGGCGCGCACCGCCTCGGCCGCCGCGCGCGAATAGGGGCGGCGCTGCTCCTGCGTCTGGCCCAGCAGGGTGCGCGCATTGTCGCGGGCCTGCGCGCGCCGATCCTCCGGCCGCCGCTCCCAGGCGCCGGGGCCGCCAGTGTATTCGGCGAAGAGGGTCAGGCCCTGCTCCACCTCGCCCGCACCAATCAGCGCGGCGGCGGCGGCGAAGCTCGCGGCCTGGGCGCCGCTGGCGGGCGCGCCGCCCAGGCTTTCATCCAGCTCGCCACCCGGCTCGGCCAGCACCAGGGCCTGGACCAGCTCGGGATGCAGTTCGGCGACGCGGAAGGCGATGTGGCCGCCGCGCGAATGGCCCAGCAGCCGCACCGGGCCGCGGCCGAGCGCGCGGATGAAGCCCGCCACATCGGCCACATGGCGGGCGATGGTGAAATCGCCCCCCTCCTCCCACTGGCCGGGCCAGCAGTGGCGCATGCTGAGCGCCATGACGTGCCAGGCCGCGCCGAAGGGCGCCATCTGCGGGGCGAAGCTGCGCTGGTCGCCCAAAGTGCCATGGACGAGGAGCAGCGGCGCCCCCTGCCCGGCTTCGGCATAGGCGATCGGATGACCATCCACGGGAATTTCCGGCATGTCGGCGTGTCCTGGGTTGCGGCGCGCATCCTGCGGCCGGCGAGGCGCGGTGCCAATCCGCCCTCAGCGCTGCGGCGGCTCCCGGCTCAGCCCCTTCAGCGCCAGGGCCTGCTCATACTCGGCCCAGCGTTCCGCCTGCTCGCGGCCCAGCCGATACAGCACCTCCCAGGAGAAGATGCCGCTGTCATGCAGGTCGTCGAAGGCGATGCGCACGGCGTAGTGTCCCACCGGCTCGATCCGCATGATGCCCACATGCCGCCGCCCGGCGACGATGACCTTCTGCCCCGGCCCATGGCCCTGCACCTCGGCCGAAGGCGATTCGACGCGCAGATATTCGGCCGGCAGCGCGAAGCGGCTGCCATCATCGAAGGCGACGTCGAGGGTCTTTTCGGCCGAGCGGTAGCGCAGCTCGGTGACGGTCGGCACGCCGCCTAATCCAGCTTGCGCGCCTGGTCCGGCAGCATGATCGGAATGCCGTCCCGCACGGGATAGGCAAGGCCGGCCGCATCGCTGATCAGCTCGCCCTTCTCGCGGTCATAGCGGAGCGGCTGCTTGGTCACCGGGCAGACCAGGATCTCCAGCAGCTGCGGGTCCACACCTGCGGGCATCGGGGCGGCGGACGTATTGGATGTCTCGGTCATGCGGTTTTCTAGCTCGGCCGCCCCCCGGGCGGAAGCTCCCCATCCCCATGCGCCGCCATGCGTAGCAGCGCGATGAGACTTTCGGCGCGGTCCTTCAGCGTGGGCGCTTCCAGCAGGGCCTGCTTCTCAGGCACGCCAAAGGGGCAGACCATGGCGAGGGTGGTGACCAGCGCCGGGCCGCCCATCTCCTCGATCGCGTCCCAATTGGCCTCGATGCCCTTGGCCGAGAAATAAGGGCGCAGCGCTTCCAGGATCGCCTCGCGCGCCACATCTCCGGGCGCATCGGGCTCCAGGTCATCGGCATAGGGGCCGTAATCGGCGCGGACCCGGCGATAGCCGCGCCGCATCTCGATCTCCTCGGCCACACGGAAACGCGTGACGCCGGTCAGCGTGATCAGCAGCCGGCCATCCTCCGTCTCCGAGAAGGAGGAGAGGCGGCCCAGGCACCCCACCTGGAAGACCGTGCTGCCGCGCTCGCCGCGCGGCTGAGTCGGGTCACCCTGGATCATGCCGAACATGCGCCCGCTCGCCAGGCTGTCCAGCGTCATCGCCATGTAGCGCGGCTCGAAGATGTTCAGCGGCAGCTTGCCGCCGGGCAGCAGCAGCGCGCCCGAGAGCGGGAAGATCGCGATCTCGGCCGGGAGCTGCTCGGGGCCCGGTTGGAAGGGATCCATCCTCAGCGGAACAACAGGGCGGAGAGGCCCCGCCGCGCCTTGAGGGTGACGGGGTCGGCGAAGCCCCAGGCCTCGAAGAACTTCAGCAGCTGCTTGCGCGCCGCCTCCTCGTTCCAGGCGCGGTCGCGCTTGATGGCCTCCAGCAAAGCCTCGGCCGCCTCCATGCGCTGGTCCATGCTGTTCAGCGCAATGGCGAGTTCGATGCGGGCCTCGTGATCATCCGGATCGGCCGCCAGGCGCTGCTCGAAGGCGCCAAGCTGGGATTGCGCGGCGCGGCCGGCCTCGGCCAGCTCGATCTGCGCGCGGACCGAGCTGATCTCCGGGTGTTCCTTGAGCTTGTCGCTGAGGCTCTCCAGCATCTCCTTGGCCTGGTCCTCCTCCTCGAGGGCGATCAGGCAGCGGGCCAGGCCGGCGAGCGCCTCGGCATTCTCGGGCTCCTGCTGGCCGAGGGCCGCGTAGATCTCCAGCGCGCCGGTCGCATCGCCCTGCTCCAGCAGGGCCTTGGCCTCGGCCACCAGCTCGGCCGAGGGCATCTGGCCGCCGGCGGTCTTCAAAAGGTTCTCGACGAATTTCTTGAGCTCGCCCTCGGGGAGCGCGCCCTGAAAGAGATCGGCGATCTGGCCCTGCCAGAAGGCGGCAACCGTGGGGACGGATTGCAACGGCAGGCCCATCTGAGTCAGCTGCTGGACCAGCTGGCGGTTCTTGTCGATGTCGATCTTGACGAGCCGCACGCGGCCGCCGGCGGCACGCACCACCTTCTCCAGCGTCGGCGTCAGGGTCTTGCAGGGGCCGCACCAGGTGGCCCAGAAATCCACAAGGATGGGGACCTCGCGCGAGGCTTCCACCACATCCTTCATGAATGTGCGCTGGTCGCCATCCATCACCGGATCGGCACCACCGGCATTCGGTTTATTGGGGTCGAGAATCACTTCCATGGGGATCTGTCCTGGCGAGGGCTAGAGATGTTGCGGTCAGGGCATAAGACAAGCGGCGGCAAATGTCTCGCACCTCAATCCGGCAGGCGAAGGATCGTGACCTCATGGCCCAGCCCATGGAGGAAACGCAGCAAATCCCTGGGATGGATGCCGGTGGAAGCGGTGTTGACGAGCGGGTGGAACCAGACCAGCCCCTCGCTTTCCGCCAGGGCAGCATCCAGCGCCACGCGCACCTGGCCCGGTTGGGCGTTGACCAGGCCGAAGGGCGTAACGCTCCCGGGTGTCACGCCCAACGTCGTCCACAAGGCCTCGGCATCGGCCATGCTGACCTTGCCCCAGCCGGCGGCGCGGGCCAGCGCATTGACGCTGACCCGCCGCGCCTCCTCCAGCACGGCGAGGCAGAGCTGGCCGGTCTTCACCTCCCTCAGGAAGAGGTTTTTCGAGTGCCCCCCCGGCAATTCGCCCCGCAGCGCCTGGGATTCGGCCACGGTGAAGACCGCCGCGTGCTGCACGGTGCGCGTCTCGATCCCGGCGGCGGCGAGGCGTGCCAGCAGCCCCTCAGCTGTCTCCACGGGGCGTTTCCATCAATCCAGCTTGATGTTGTTGGCGCGGACCACGCGGCCCCAGCTCTCCGTCTCGCCGGCCAGCCATTGGCGGAAGGGCGCGGGCCCCATGGCGCGGATCTCGGCGCCCAGTTCGGCCATGCGGCGGGCGACATTCGGCACGGCCAGCGCCTGGCGGAAGGCCTCGTCCAGCCGGGCGATGATGGGCGCGGGGGTGGCCCCCTGCACCAGAACCCCCTGCCAGGTGCCGGATTCCCGGGCCGGCCAGCCGAGCTCGGCGAAGGTCGGCAAATCCGGGAATTCCGCGAGGCGGCGCGGGCCGGAGACCGCGATGCCGCGCAGCCTGCCATCCTTCACGAAGGGCGCCGTCGCCGTCGCGCCATTGATGATGAGCTGCGCCTCGCCGCCCGTGACGGCCGCCAGCGCGGCCGCCCCGCCGCGATAGGGCACCTGGGTCAGCTCGGCGCCCCAGGCCTGGGTCAGCATCAGCGCGGTCAGGTGATTGGCGGCGCCGACGCCGGAATGCGCGACGTTGAGGCTGTTCGGCGCACGCCGGGCCAGGGCCACCAGCTCCGCCGCATTGGCCGCGGGGACCGAGGGGTGCACGGCAAGGATATAGGGCGCGTAGATCAGCAGGTTGACCGGCGCCAGGTCCCGCGTGGCATCGAAGGGCAGCCGGCTGAACAGGGCGGGGGCGGTCGCCAGCACGCCGGTGTCGATCAGCAGCAGGGTCTGGCCATCGGGCGCGCTGCGGGCCACCAGCTCGGCGCCGAGATTGCCGGCGGCACCGCTGCGATTCTCGACCACCACATTCTGGCCCAGCAGCCGGGTCAATTCGGGCGCCAGGATGCGGCCCAGGATGTCGCTCGTCCCGCCGGGCGCGAAGGGCACGACCAGGCGGAAGGGGCGGTCGAAGGATTGCGCCCGCAGCGTGGAGGGCGAGGCCAGGCCAGGCAGGGCCAGGGCAGGCAGGGCCAGGAGGTGACGGCGGTTCATGAGGTTTCCCCAGTTTGGCGTTGCCCGATCATGGACCGAGCCGCGCCTCCCCTGCTACCCCATCCTTGCGGCGCGGCCTTTTGCCCGGCCGTTCAGCCCGTGTTCACCGGCGCTGATCATTTCTTGTGATCAAAATGCTGGTTACACTGCGGATCGAAACGATAGGGTTGGGGATGGCGTCCGGCTTCAAGGTCCAGAATATCCACGAGATCGTCGGCGCGCCCGTCCTGACGAGCCGCTTTTCCAAGGCCGTCGCGGAGGAGCACCTGCCCTTCTTCGGCGGCCGCAGCGCCTTGGCGTCGGAGGATCACCGCGCCCCCCTCGCCCCGCGAATCAGCCCTGCCATCACCGAGCCGGGCCTGGCCGAGCGCTGGCGCGGCTATGACCGGCAATACCGCGCCGATGCCCGGATTTCCCGCTTCTGGGTGACCGAGGTTGAGGAGGCGACGGTCTATCCCCCCTTCGGCATCGTCGCCGCCCGGGGGCGCCTGGTGCGCGACACCATCCGCAACGGGGACATGCTGCGGACCATCTTCCAAGGCGTTCCTCCGGACCGCTTCAAGGAGGCGATGCTCTCGCCCGAGGTGGAGATCACCGGCGCCACACCGCCCGCGGTGCGCCGCGTGCCAGGCCAAAGCTTCCTCCTCGGCTCGGGCGTCTATGAGAACTACTTCAACTGGACGCTGCGCTACGCCTCGCGCGTCGCGATGTTCCAGGCCATGCCGGAAGGCAGCCGCCTCGTCGTCCCCCCGCCCAACATGCGCTATGTGCGGGATACGCTGGAATTCATGGGCGTCCCGCAGGAGCGTGTGGAGCATCTGGACGGGCCGGTGGTCTTTGAGCGGCTGACCGTCATGTCCCCCTTCGCCTTCGGCCGCTACGAGATTTCACCGCTGATCACGCTGACCCTGCGCGAGCATCCGCGCGTCACGGAATTGTGGCGCCGGCCCAAGCGGAAGCTCTACATCCCCCGCCGCAACGTGAAGATGCGCCAGGTGGTGAATGAGGGTGCCCTGGAAGCGGCCCTGAAGCGCCTCGGCTTCGAGGTCTTCGACAATGGCGAGCACAATGTGCGCGAGCAGGTGCGCGCCTTCCGCGATGCCTCGATCATCGTCTCGCCGCATGGCGCGGGCCTCTCCAACATCGTCTATTGCGATCCCGGAACGCCGGTGGTCGAGCTGGTGCCCGAGGGTTACGACCAGGGCGTGACCTCCTATCGCAGCCTCTCCGACCTCTTCGACCTGCGCTACACGCAGCTTTTTGCCCGCGAGGCCGCGCCGGACCGCAAGGGCAATCGCTGCAACGCCGACATCGAAGTGGACATCGCCGAGCTGAACCAGACCCTGGCCGAGTTGCTGGCTTGAGCGGTGCGGGCGGGGCTGCTTTCGAAGCGGGCCTGTCCGGGCGCCGCGCAAGGCGGGCGGCGCTCGCGCTCTATCGCGGCATGGCCAGCAAGAGGCAGGGCCTGGAGGTGAATGGCATCTTCTTCACCGGCACCGGCCTCGCCGTCGCGCGCATGGCGGCGTGACGGCGCACCCGCGCCCGCTTGCCTCCGCCGCGCCATTGGTCCTATCCGAAAGGACGCACGCGTCCACGCGCGAAGCTGTCCCGGCCGCTTCGCCCCTCGTCCCAGGAGTTCCTCGACCATGATGCAGCCCGGCGCCGAGGAATTCGTCAAATCGCTCATCGAGTTCGCCCTGAAGGACAAGAAGAGTCCGCGCCGCTGGCACATCACGCGCCTCTACATGTATCGCCGGCTGGAGAATGCGCTGAGCGCCCATGACGGCCCGGACAAGACCTGTCTTTCCATCGCGAAGTCGGAGGATTTCGCCCAGATCATGGGCCTGAATCAGGTGAGCTTCACCAGCGCGATCTACCCCGCAGTGGATATGCGCGCCCTGCCCTACCCCGACAATCACTTCGACTTCACCGTGGCGGACCAAGTGCTGGAACATGTGGCGGGCGACCCGATCGCCGCCTTCGCCGAGACGGTGCGCGTGACCAAGCCAGGCGGCTTCATCGCGCAGACCACCTGCTTCTTCAACCTGATCCATCAGGCGCCAACCGATTACTGGCGCTTCACGCCCATGGCGCTGCAACTGATCTGCGAGAAGACGGGCGTCGAGCCCGTGCTGATCGGCGGCTGGGGCAACCAGCTGGTCTGGAGCTACATGTCCATGGGCTATCGCATGGCGAAGGTGCCGGAAAATCCCGACAACCCGCTCTACCAGCTCGGCATGCGCAACGAGAAGAAATATCCCCTTTCCACCTGGGTGGTGGCGCGCAAGCCCGAGGCCGCTCCGGCCGATTAGCGGGGCACGGTCTCCATCACGGCCGGCCGGACCATGACGCGCCGCCCCGCCTCGCGCGAGGCACGCAGGGCATCGCCGAGGGCCGCCAGATAGGCCTCCTGGCTTTCCACCAGCGGGCGCGGGGCGCCAGTGAAAAGCGGCCCCTCGCTCGCCACCGCCACCAGAAGATCGGTGCCGAACGGCTCGCTCACCTCCCAGCCCGGAAATCCGGCGCGCGGCTCGCCCAGGCGGACCGTGGCGCCGGGCGGATGCGTGGCCGAGGGGACGAGATGCGCCACCTCACCCGACTTCATGAAGTAGGCGACGTAGAGATTCGCCGGCCAGTCCGGCATGATGACCGAGAAGCGCAGCAGATCGCCCGCGCGCAGCGGGCTTGGCCCCTGCATGGCCACGCGGGGCGCGAGGCCCGCCTCGGCCAGCACGGGGCGCAGCGCGGCCAAAGCGGGGCAATAGGGGCCGTCGAATTCCTGGAGCGCAAGGCGCGCGGACTCGGTCGGGATGTCGCTGGCCGCCAGGGCCTGGCGCAGGCTGGCCTCGCCGCCGCGGGGCAACACGCCTTCCAGCGTGAAGAACGTGTCGTTGGAGCCGCGAGCCACCAGGCTGCAACCGGGCAGCAGGGCCACGGCGCGGCTGGCCCAGGTTGCGAGGCTGGCGGGCGTGGGCGCGGCGGGGCTCGCCACAACTGGGGCGGGCGGCGGCGCACTGGGCGTGGTCTGCTGCACGACCGGCGCCGCTGGGGCGGGACTCGGCATGACCGGGGGCGGAACGGCCGGCGCCGGCTGGGCGAGCTGCGGCGCGGAGCTTGAAGCGGGGGGAAGGACCGGCGCGGGTGCGGCGGGGACCAGCGCCGCCGCGGAAGGCGAGAGGCTTGGCGGCGCCACGGCGGCGGGCGCATGGGCCACCGGCGGGGAAACGCTCGCGGTGACTGCCGCAGGCGGCGGGGCCGAGGGGCCGGCCAGCATCAGATAGCCCACCCCGGCCGCCACCAGCAGCGCGGCCGCGCCGCCGATCAGCGCCACGGGCGGCCCGGACTTGCCGGCGGGCGCAGCCTGCGGCGGGGCAGTGGGCGCGCGCGCCACCAGCGTGGCCTCCGCAGGTACGGGGTCGGCCGGCTGGGCGGCCAGGCGCATGGCCTCGGCAAAGGCGGCGGCCGAGGCGAAGCGATCTTCCGGCCGCTTCGCCATGGCCTTGGCAATCACCGCATCCAGTCCGCGCGGCGCGGTGACGGCGATGGCGGAGGGCGGCGTCGGCTCGGTGTTCAATGTTTTGTGCATCACCGAGGAATAACCGCCCTCGAAGGGCTTCTCGCCCGTCAGCAACTGGTAGAGCAGCACGCCCGCGGCCCAGATGTCGGCGCGCGCATCCACCGTCTCGCCGCGCAGCTGCTCGGGCGCCATATAGGCCGGCGTGCCCATCACCGTGCCGACCTGCGTCATCGAGGAATTCTCGACGCGGGCGATGCCGAAATCGGCAATCTTCACCTGGCGGCCCCCGGGGCCCTCAGGCGTCAGCATCAAATTCGCCGGCTTGATGTCGCGATGCACCACCCCGCGCTTGTGGCTGTAGTCCAGGCCGGCCAGGACTTGCCCCATCACGCGCAGCGTCTCGGCCAATGGCAGGCGCTGGCCCTGGTCCAGCAGCTGCTTCAGGCTGCCGCCCTCCACCATTTCCATGGCGATCCAGGCGCGGCTGTCATCCTCGCCATAATCATGCACGGCAACGATGTTGGGGTGGTTCAGCCGGCCCGCCGCCTGCGCCTCGCGCTTGAAACGGGCCAGGGATTCCTGCCCCTCGGCATCATCGGCGGCCGGCTTGGGGATGATCTTGAGGGCCGAGCGGCGCTCGATCACCGGGTCGAAGGCGTCGAGCACGCTGCCCATGGCGCCCGCCCCCAGCCGGCCACGGATCTCGTATTTGCCGATCATCTCGAAGCTCATCGCGCGCGGCATCTCCCTGGGCGGCCCAGACTACAGGCGATTGCGCCGGATGCCATGCGGCTTTGCCGCCGCGCTCAGAACAGGGCGTCGAGCTTCGGCCGCAAGGCGGCAAGCTCGGCGCCGCTCGCATGGGCGCAGAGCAGTTCGAGGAACTCAGCACGGCTGCCGGCCTGGGCCGCCGCCTTGCTCACCAGGATGCGGGCGATGGGCCCGACGATGAAGGCCAGCGCCGTGGTCGCGCCCGCCAGCTGCGCAGGGCTGAGGGCGAAGCCGTCAGCTTGTATGGTGGGGGCGGGCTGGGTTGCAGTCGGGGGGGAGGGCGCCACGGCGCCCCGGGAAGGCGCGGTGGGCATGCCGGTGCGGG
>LNFM01011418.1_pt1 | contig 12073 bp, 7 predicted proteins | sample 596031 | NCBI WGS metagenome assembly LNFM01 (sample SAMN04254537, study PRJNA301005) | activated carbon metagenome | isolation source: dual media filters at the Ann Arbor, Michigan drinking water treatment plant | place: USA: Ann Arbor | reverse complement strand
TCCGGCCCAAGCTGCGCGCGCTGGTCGCCCGCAAGGAAGCGCCCGAGAATCTCTGGCTGAAATGCCCGAAGTGCGAACAGATGCTGTTCATGCGTGACTGGGAGGCCAACCAGGAGGTTTGCAACCACTGCGGCCACCATATGCGCCTCTCGCCGCTGAAGCGCCTGCCGCACCTCTTCGACGAGGGCCGCTACGAGCTCCACCCGCTGCCGCGCGTCATCGCGGATCCGCTCAAGTTTCGCGACACCAAGCGCTATGACGTCCGGCTGAAGGAAGCCCAGGCCAAGGCCCAGGGCACGACCGACGCGCTGGTGGTCTCCAGCGGCCCGATGGGCGGCCGCATCGCCATCGTGGCGCTGCTCGATTTCGGCTTCATGGGCGGCTCGATGGGCACCGCCGTGGGCGAGGGGCTGGTGATGGCCGCCGATCTCGCGGTGGCGCGCAAGGCGCCGCTGATCGTGTTCTCGGCCTCGGGCGGCGCCCGCATGCAGGAGGGCATCCTGTCGCTGATGCAGCTCACCCGCACCACCATCGCCGTGCGCAAGGTGAAGGAAGCGGGGCTGCCCTACATTGTCGTCCTGACCGATCCGACGACCGGCGGCGTATCGGCGTCCTTCGCGATGCTGGGCGACGTCCACATCGCCGAACCCGACGCCATCATCGGTTTTGCCGGTCCGCGCGTGATCCAGGACACGATCCGCCAGGAGCTGCCGGCCGGCTTCCAGCGCTCCGAATACCTGCTCGAGCACGGCATGGTCGATGCCGTCGTGCACCGGCACAAGCTGCGCGAGACGCTGATCAGGCTGACCTCGCTGTTCATGGATCCCGTTGCCTCGGAAGGCCGCGGCCTGGCAATCGCCGTTCGCTGATTTCCTCCGCGCCGGTTTCCCCGTGAGCGACGCCATCGTCCAGCGCCTGATGAGCCTCCATCCGAGGATCATCACGCTTGGCCTGGAGCGCATCGAACATCTGCTGAAGGCGCTGGGGTCGCCGGAAAAGAAGCTGCCGCCGCTGATCCATGTCGCCGGCACCAACGGCAAGGGCTCGCTGGTCGCCTATCTGCGTGCCATGGCGGAAGCGGCGGGCTACCGCGTCCACGTCTATACCTCGCCCCATCTGGTGCGCTTCAACGAGCGCATCCGGATCGCGGGCCGCCTGATCGAGGACGGCGAACTCGACGAGTTGCTGACCGAATGCGAGGAGGCGAACGGCGACACGCCGATCTCTTTCTTCGACATCACCACGGCGTTGGCTTTCCTCGCTTTCTCGCGCGTGCCGGCCGACCTCGGCATCATCGAAGTCGGCATGGGCGGCCGTTACGACAGCACCAACGTGATCGAGCCCGCGCTCTCGGCCATCACGCCGATCGGCTACGACCACACGGGCTTCCTGGGCGACAAGCTCGAGGGCATCGCGGGCGAAAAGGCCGGGATCATCAAACGCGCCGTGCCCGCCGTGATCGGCCGCCAGCGTGACGTGAGTGCTGCGGTGATCGAGGCCGAGGCTGCCAAGCTCGGCGCGCCGCTGTTCCGCATGGGCCGCGAGTGGCAGGTGACGCCGACGGCGACGGGCTTCCGCTACGACAGCGACCTGATGAGCCTCGACCTGCCGGCGCCGGCACTGGCGGGCGCCCACCAACTCGACAATGCCGCAACCGCGGTAGCCTGCATCGAACGCCTGCGCGCGGCCAGGTTCGCCATCGACGAGAAGGCGATTCGCACCGGGCTGAGATCGGTCGAGTGGCCGGCCAGACTGCAGCAACTCACCCGGGGGCCGCTGGTCGAGGCCCTGCCGCCGGGCTGCGAACTGTGGCTCGACGGCGGCCACAACGAGGATTGCGGCCTGGCGCTGGGGCGCATGGCCGGCGACTGGGCGAAGGAGCCAGCGCCGCTGCCGCTCTACCTCGTGTTTGCCATGCAGACGACCAAGGACGCGTCGGGCTTCCTGCGGCCGCTTAGCCGTCACGCTGTCGCGGCGCGCGCGGTGCCCTTCCCTGAAGGCCACGCCGCCTACACGCCGGTCGAGGCCTGCGCCAAGGCCGCGGAAGTCGGGCTCGATTGCGTGCCCGTGAACGACATCGGCGCGGCGCTGGAGGACCTGTTGGCCACCCAGCCCGCACCGATGCGCATTCTCATCTGCGGGTCGCTCTACCTCGCGGGCGCCGTACTGGCCCGCAACGGCTGAGCGGCCTGCCTAGACGACGGTGTTGATCCAGCTCACCAGCTTTTGCTTGGGCTCGGCGCCGATCTTGGTGGCGGCGACCTGGCCGTTCTTGAACAGCAGCAGAGTGGGGATCGAGCGGACGCCGTAGCGCGTCGGCACCATCGGATTCTCGTCGATGTTGACCTTCACGACCTTGAGCTTGCCGTCCATATCCTTGGCGATGTCTTCCAGCGACGGGCCGATCATGCGGCAGGGGCCGCACCACTCGGCCCAGAAGTCGACCAGGACGGGCGTGTCCGATTTCAGGACTTCCTGCTCGAAGGAAGCGTCGGTTGCTTTGATGGTCATGGTGGGTTCTCCCAAAAACAATACAGGCCGGTCTAATGAACCGGCGCCGCCCTTCCGCAGAAGCTAGGAACCCGAACCCCTGGAGTCAAGGTGCAGTGGCATAAGGCATTGATTTATCTAGAGTTTCTCCATCGATCTCCATCAGCTTGGGGGCCGCTGTCCACAGCAAAAAGGCCCGCACAGGGCGGCCGGGATAGATCGCCTGGAGAAGGCTGCGGTAGAGCGCGAGCTGGCGGCGATAGGCCAGTGCCACGCCGTCGGCCGCGCCCGGTGGCGGCCGGTTGGTCTTGTAGTCGACGATCAGCACCTCATGCTCGGTGACGGCCAGCCGGTCGACCTGGCCACTGACCGTGAAGGTGCCGCGCGGCGTCCGCAGGGTGCCGATCAAGGGTACCTCTGCGCGCGATCCCTCGGCGAACAGGGCGGCATGGGCGGGGGCCTCGGTGACGGCCAGCGCTTCCTCGGCCCAGAGGTCGATCTCCTCGGTGGCCAGGCCATGAGCGGGCTGGGACAGGAAACGCCGCGCCGCGGCGGCGCGCGCGGCGGGCGGAAGGCCCGGGAGATGGCGCAACAGCTCGTGGATCAGCGTGCCGCGGCGCCAGCGATTGGACTCGTCGCTCGCCAACGGGCTGAAGGGCGGATTGTCGCTCGCGATCTCGTCGGGCAGCGGCTGCGACGGTGCGAGTGGTGCCGGTGGATCGGGCTCGGCTGGCGCCGTCTGGCGCGACCAGCCCGGCATCGCGTGCGGCGCTGGCAGCGGCAGCTCTTCCTGGATGCCGCTCGGCAGCCTGCCTTCGCCGATCAGCTCGTAGCCTTCGCCTTTCCAGCCATCGGTGCCGAGCGGGCCCTGGGTGAAATCGAACGGCCGCTTGATGGCCCGCCCGCGTGGCTGCTCGGCATCGGGCGAGATATCGGCGTTGACGCTCGCCTCCAGGCCGGCGGCGACACGGTCGTACCAGCAGCCGGCATCGTGCGGTCGCGTGCCGACCCAGCCGCCGATATAGAGCCGGTCTTCGGCCCGGGTCATGGCGACGTAGAGAAGACGATTCTGCTCGTCCATCGAACGCGCCCGCATCTCGGCGCGCCAGGCGCGGGCAGCCTCGTTGGCATCGTCGCTGCGCGCCACCCACAGCCGCGCCTGGCCATCGGCCGCGGTCAGCAGACGTTCGTTGTTCTGCGGCACGCGCGTGGTGTCGGGCAGGTAGACGATCGGCGCCTGCAGGCCCTTGGCCGCGTGCACGGTGAGGATGCGCACCTCGCGGCGGCGGTTCGCATCGAGGTCGCGCTTGATGTCGCCGCCGCCCGCTTCGAACCAGCGCAGGAAGCCTTGCAGGGAGCCCGCCTCGGCGCGCTGGTACTGCAGCGCGCGGGCCAGCAGTTCGTCGATCGGATCGGCGGCCTCGCGTCCCAGCCGTTCCAGCAGGCGTTCGCGGCCGCCTTCGGGGCCGAGCACGGTGGCAAAGAAATCGAACGGCGTGGTGTAGTCGGCGCGCGCGAGCCAGGCCGCGAGCCGCTTGTGCGCGGCGGCGAACTGCAGGTCCTCGCCCGTCCGCCGGCGCAGCTCGCGCCACAGCCGGCCGGAGCGATTCCAGGCCAGCCGGAACAGGGCTTCCTCGTCGAGGCCGACCAGCGGCGACTTCAGGAGGCACGCCAGGTTGAGATCGTCCTGCGGCAGCAGCACGAAGCGCGCGAGGGCGAGCAGGTCCTGGATCGACAGTTCGCCGCCGAGGTCGAGCCGGTCGACGCCTGCGACCTCGATCTCCTCGCGCTTCAGCGCCTTCACCAGCGCCGTGACGAAGGCGTTGCGCCGGCGCACCAGGACCATGAAGTCACCGGCATTCAGCAGCTTGCCGGTGCTCGAGCGCCGTTCGTGGCCGATCAGGCTCTTGGCATGCAATGCGATCATGCGGGCCAGCCGCTCATGCGGCGGCAGCAGAGCGCCAGGATCGGCATCGAGATCGGTGGGGTCGGCTTCGCTCCTGGCGCCACGCACCAGCGGCCATAGCTCGACCACGCCCTGCTGGCCGGTGCGGCTGGGCACATGCAGCACGTCGCCCGCCGCGCCCATGCCTTGCGCCGCGGCGTCCTCGCCGAAAACCCAGTCGACGGCGTCGAGCACGGCAGCCGTCGAGCGGAACGACACGACGAGGTCGACGGTCTGGAATCTCATTTCCGCTGCCGCGCTGCGCTCGGCGAACCAGACGCGCATGTCGGTGAGTTTGCGCGGGTCAGCGCGCTGGAAGCCGAAGATCGACTGCTTGGTGTCGCCGACGGCAAAGATCGTGCGCCGGCGATCGACCGCGCCTTCGCCCACGAAGAATTCCTCGGTCAGGCGCCGGATCACCTCCCACTGGTCGGGGTTGGTGTCCTGGGCCTCGTCGACCAGCACATGGTCGATGCCGCCATCGAGCTTGTAGAGCACCCAGGCCGCGCTGTCGGCGCGCTCCAGCAGGCGCCGCGTGGCGACGATCAGATCGTCGTAGTCGAGCGCTGCCCGGCGACGCTTGCCGCGCGCATAGCGTTCGACGATGTCGAGGCCGAGCCGCAGGAGCGAGACCGTGAGTTCGACCAGCACGGCGGCGCGGATGCTCTCGTGGGCGGCCGCCAGCCGGTCGCTCTCGGTGCGCAGGATCGCATCGATCTCGGGCATCTCCTTGAGGGCGGCCTTGCCGGCAATCTTTTTGCGGGGCTTGCCTTGCTGGGTGAAAAACACCGCGCGGTAATCGTCGAGCCGCGCCGCCCGCTCCTCGGCGGTGTCGAGCCAGAGCAGCATCAGCTCGCTGTATTTCTTGTTTTCCTTTTCGCCCTTGGCCAGCGCGCGCGCAGCTGCTCGGAGGCTCGGACCGTCGAACGCCGTGTCGGCGCAACAGGCCGAGACGAGTGCACCGGCGCTGGCATCGGGTGCCACGCCAAGTGCGGTCGCCAGGCGAGCGCGCTCGTTGGCAAGGCCCGCCTCGTCGGCGATGCGCGAAAGCAGCCAGGCGCGCTCGCCCAGCAACTTCTTCATCAACTCGTCGTACTCGGCGATCGAGATGCGGCCAGCGACAGCGGCCAACGCATCGCGCAGCGACGGGGGCGCATCGCGACGGGCGAGGGCCGCCATCTGCTCGTCCTGCGCCTGCTTCAGGATGGTGCCGGCTTCGCCCTCGTCCAGCACCTCGAACCCGGGCGCCACGCCAGCCTCGAGGGGAAAGCGCTTCAGCAAGGCCTGGCAGAAGGCATGGATGGTGAGAATGTTGATTCCGCCCGGCGCGTCGAGCACGCGGGCGAACAGGCGGCGGGCGATCACGCGCTCCTCGGCCTCCGGCGCACAGTCGATCAGCTTGCCGATTTCCTTATCGAGCTCGGCTTCCTCGGCCAACGCCCAGCGTCCGAGCTGCGCGGCCAGGCGATTGCGCATCTCGGCCGCCGCGGCCTTGGTAAAGGTGAGGCAGAGGATGCGTTCGGGCTTTACGCCCGCCAGCAGCAGGCGCGTCACGCGATCGGTCAGCACCTTGGTCTTGCCGGTCCCGGCATTGGCCTCGACCCAGGCCGATTGCGCCGGTGACGTCGCCTTGCGTTGCTCGGCGGTGGCGATGCTTACAGGGTTCCGGGCGACGACGCTCATTCGTCGCTCCCGCCCGTGGTCGACCATTCGGCAACGCGTTCGAGATGCTCGTAGTCGTTGAAGTGCGGCACGAACTCGGGCTGCGGCAACGCCACATAGGGGGTGGCGGGATTGGCGTAGCGCTCGGCCATCTTCTCGACCAGGGCCAGCATTTTCGGGATCAGCTCATTGGCGCCTTTGATGTCCTTGATCTCGCCACCGTCGCCCAGGCCGTTGGCGCGCCAGTAGCTCAGGATGACTTCGGCGGCCTTGCCCTCGATCTTCTTGAAGCCGCCGGCCTCGGCCATCGCGGCCTCGAGCAGGAGCTGCGGCGCGAACAGCGCATCGAGTTCGCGTGTGGATGGCACGCGGCCGGTCTTGTAGTCGATCACCTCCCACACGCCGGTACCGAGCTCGTCGATGCGGTCGGCGATGGCGGTGATGGTGAGCGGATGGTTGCGCGGGCCGACCTTGATCGAGCCCGCGGTTTCACCGTCTAGCAGACGCAGGCCCGAGGCGCGGCGCTTGTTCTCCTCGGCCACGAACCAGCGCGCCAGCCGCTGGAAGCGCGGCCACCAGAAGGCGCGTTCGGCCGGCGCGGTCAGCAGCTCGCCGAGATGCTTCTCGCCGACTTCTTCGAGTTCGCGGATGGCGTCGCCAGGCAGCAGGCCGGAAGGATGCCTCCGCAGGAAATCGTCGAGGGCGGCATGCAGCGCCGAGCCGCGTTCGGCCGCGCCCAGTTCGGCCTCCAGCGGATCGAGCGGGCGTAGCTTCAGAATCTGCCGCGCATAGAGGCCGTAGGGATCGCGCCGCCATTGTTCGATGCTGGACACCGAGAGTTGCGTCGGACGTGCTGCAAGTGGCGGGCGCGGCGCGGGACGTGGCCAGGGCTTGTAACCGTCGGGGCGGTCGATCTCCTCGGCCCAGTCGATGTAGCGCCGACCGCGCTGGATATATTTGGGTGGCTCGATGGCGGCGTTGGGGTCATGGCCCAATAGCGCATCGAGCCGCGCCAGCCAGCGCGAGGAAACGGTGGGCGCGCCGCCTTCGCGCTCGGCGCGGGTCAGCAGCACATGGTCGGCCGCGAGGGCCGCGACAAAATCGTGGGCCGACAGGCCGATCCGCCGCTCCGGCTGCGGCAGGCCCAGGGCGCTGCGCATCGGCCGGTTCAGCCATGGGCCGGTCTCGACGCTGGGCGGCCAAGTGCCTTCGTTGAGGCCGCCCAGGATCAGAAGATCGGCGCGCTGCAAGCGCGCTTCGAGCGGCCCCCAGAGCGAGAGGCGCGGGTGCTTGCCGTAGCGCGGCCGGATCGCCGCGGGGGCAAGCATGGCAGCGAACAATCCCGGCCATTCGCCGCCGTCGATGGCGGGCTGGTCACGCCAGGCGGTGCGCAGGCGCGCGAGCGTCTCGGCCAGCGCTTCACCTGCTTCGCCGCGCCACAGCGCGTCGGCCGAGGCCAGCATCTCGGCCGCAGCGATGGTGGCGTCGAGCAGCGCCGCGGGCGTCGATCCCTGCGACATCAGCACGGCGAGACCCGAGGTCGCCGCGTCGAGCCGATCGATCAGTACACGCACGGCATCGGCGTTGGTGTCTTCGTCCTTGCGCTGGTTGGCAATGATCCGGCGCACGGAATCGAGGCCGACGGCGGGTTTCAGTCCCCGGAGATACTTGCGATCGAGGCGGCGGGCGGTGTCGAGCAGATCGGCGCGCCGCTGACCCAGCGAACAGAGCGGGTGTTTCAGCAACGCTAGGAGATCGACGGGACCGAAGCCGCCATCGACCAGGGCGACCAGGCCGCGCAACAAGGTGGCAGGTGACGTGTCGGCCAGCGGCGCGCCGGCCGAATCGTCGATCTCGATGTTCCAGCGCTTCAGCTCCGCCGTGACGCGCCGTGCCAATTCGCGATCGGGCGTGATCAGGGCCGCCGTGCGACGCGGCTCGTTCAACGCCTCGCGCAGCGCCAGCGCGATCGCCACCGCCTCCTGGTGCGAGGTGGCGCAGTCGGCGCGCGCCACGTGATCGAGCGCGGCGGGATCGGGGCGCGACCAGTCCTCGCTGGTCTCGGCCGGCCGCATCAGCTCGGCCACCAGCTTGCGCCGTGTCGAATCGCCGCCGCGACCGCCGGGCCAGTCCGGCACGGCGGCGCGCGCGACACCGAGGGCGCCCAGCAATTCGTGCAGTCCGAACTGGGGATGCGACGGATCGAGCTTGTCCCAACTCGTCGGGTCCATCTCGCGGTCGAGGCCGGGCAGCACGACGGCGCCCTGCGGTAGCCCCGCGATGGCGATCAGCAGGTCGCGCGTCGCCGGTTGCGAACCGGTCGATCCGGCGGCGATTACCGGCGTCGTGGGCGGGGTTGCCTGCCAGCGCGCCGCCTGGGCGCGGATCGCCTGGGTGCGCCGCTCGATGGCATCGATCTGTCCGCGCTCGGCCAGCATCGCCGGCCACGCCGTGCCGACGATGTCGAGGAAGGTGAGCGTGCGCCGCCAGTGCTCGGCAAAATTGCCGGTGACCAGACCGGCAAGCTTGTCGAAACCCACGCCCTCGATCGCCAGCTCATCCAGAAGTCCGCCCAGTTCGCGAGCGAGTTTTAGCGCCTGCGCCGCCGATTGCGCGATGGGATGGCCCTGGTCGTCCTTGAAGGCGGCCACGAGCTGCGCCAGCAGCGCCTCGCGCTCCGTCGGGTCGATGGCGGGCGGCAGGGCAAGGGCGGTGTCGTCGCCCGGCGACAGGTCCCATTCGCTGTCGTCGACGTCGCCAAGCGGCGCCATGCGCGGCAGGATCGTGGGCTTGCCGTCCGAGGCACGCAGGAAGGCTTCGCGTAGCGCGCGCACTGAGCGCCGGGTCGGCACCAGGATCAGCACATCGGCCAGGGCGAGAGGATCGTCCCCATGCTCGGCCAGGACGCCCTGCGCCAACTCGTCGGCGAAGCGGCGATCGATGCCGATGGTGAAGACGCCCTTCATCCCAGCACACGCTCGGCGTCGGCGAGGGCCGTAGGCGTGCCGACATGAAACCAGTCGCCATCGTGAACGAGGCCATAGAGTCGACCCGCCGCCTCGGCCCGGTTCCAGAGTTTCAGCAGCGAGAACGGCCCTTCGGAGGTGCCGTTGAACAGGCGCTGGTCACAGACAGAGATGCTGGCGAAAAGATACGGGGCCGTCTCGGCGTTGCCGCGATGGCGCGCATGACCGTCGGGTTCGAGGTAATAGTCGCCACGGTCCTTCTCGTCGCGACCGATCGCAGTGGCCAGCGGATGCAGCAACAGCAGCGCATCCATCCGCCTGGGGTCCCAGGTCGCCTGCAGGCGGCCCAGCATCGAGTCCGGCCCGTCGCGCCACAGGCCATCGCCGTTCAGCACGAAGAACGGCGCGTTGCCGAGCAGCGGCAGGGCGTTGCGGACGCTGCCGCCGGTCTCAAGCAGATGGTCCTCGCGGATGATGCGGGCGCGGCCTTGCAAGCGGTCGGCGATCTGGTTGCCGAGGTGATGCACGTTGACCACGATGTTCTGCACGCCGTGACGTTGCAGGCGATCCATCGCCCGCTCGATCATCGAGCGGCCCGCCACGGGAATGAGTGGCTTGGGGGTGACATCGGTCAGCGGGCGCATGCGCTCGCCTCTTCCCGCTGCCAGGATCATCGCCGTCCGGATCATGAGGTCCCTATGCGCCGCAGCGGCGGCGGTAACAACCTGTCGACCCAGCCGCGGAGCGGCGCCATCGCCTCGTGCTGCAGGGCGCGTTCGAACATGCGCCAGACGCGCGGCAGGTACGGCAGGTAGTCGGGCTTGCCGTCGCGCTCCAGCAGCCGCACGAACAGGCCGATGATGCGGGCATGGCGCTGCGCCGCCATCAGGGCGAAGCCGGTGCGGAAGCCCGCCGGATCGGGCAGCGCCGTTTCGTCGATGTAGCGTTTCAGGCAGGCAGCGTGGATGGCCGGCGGCACGTCGCGGCGCGCATCCTCGATCAGCGACACGAGATCGTAGGAAGGATGGCCGCGCTGGGCGTCCTGGAAGTCGAGCAGGCCACAGGCCTTTACGCCGGAGCGGGCCGGCAGCCACAGCAGATTGTCTTTGTGGTAGTCGCGCAGCAGCAGGGCGTCGGGCCCTTGGGGCAGCGCGGCGAGGCATTGCTTCCAGGCCGCGATGTAGCGTGCGGTCTCTTCCGGTTGTGTCGGTGTGCCGGTCGCGGCGGGCAGATACCATTCCGGCAGCAGCATCGCCGCCTCGATCAGCGCGTCGCCGGCATAGGCACCGAGCCCCGGCAAAATGGCGCGCTCGCCAGCCCGGTAGAGATGCACCAGCACGTCGGTGGCGCGGGCATAGAGCTCGCCCTCGTCGCCACCTGCCTTCAACACGCGGTCGTAGGTATCGTCGCCGAAATCTTCCAGGAGCAGGAAGCCATGTTCCGCGTCCTCGGCCAGGATCTCCGGGGCGCTGAGACCGAGCGCGATCAGGTGGCGGCCGATGCGCACGAAGGGGCGGACATCTTCCCGCGGCGGCGGCGCATCCATGACCACTGCCGATCCGCGCGGCCGGCTCAGCCGGAAGTATTTCCGGAACGAGGCATCTCCCGCCAGCAGACGCTCGCCGGCATCGCCCCAGCCGGCGCCGCGCACGAAGTCGGCACGCCGCAGATCGCGTTCAGATTTCGCCAAAGCGGGCCTCTCCCTCCAACGTCGCGCGTCGCGCGTCGCCTTCGATAGACAGTGTCACCGTAAGCCGTTCGTGCGGCAGCAGAGGGCCCAGCCGCTCGGCCCATTCGACCAGGGCGATCCCGTCGATGCGTGCCTCTTCCCAGCCGAGTTCGAAGACCTGCTCCGGTTGTTCGAGCCGGTAGAGATCGAAGTGCCAGAAGACGCCCCTTGGCGTGTCGTAGACCTCGACCAGGGTGAAGGTCGGGCTGGGCACGACCAGCCCGGGCTGGCCGGAGGCCGCCCGCAGGACGGCGCGGGCGAGCGTGGTCTTGCCGGCGCCGAGGCCGCCCACCAATGCCACGACATCGCGCGGCCGCAGGCGCGCCGCGAGGGTCGCGCCCAGCCGCTCGGTGGCGGCCTCGTTGGGAAGAGGCAATGAAAAAGTCGGCATCTTTCGATGCCGACTTTTAGCACGCGCACCCCTGTGGGCGATTAGGCGCTAGTAGCGGTAGAGATCGCCCTTGAACGGGCCGGCCTCAGGCACGCCGATGTACTTGGCCTGGTCGGGACGGAGCTTGGTCAGCTTGGCGCCGACCTTCTCGAGATGCAGCGCCGCCACCTTCTCGTCGAGGAACTTGGGCAGGGTGTAGACCTGCTTCTGGTACTTGCCGGGGTTGGTCCAGAGCTCGATCTGGGCCAACGTCTGGTTCGAGAACGAGGCCGACATCACGAAGCTCGGATGGCCGGTGGCGTTGCCGAGATTCACCAGGCGGCCTTCCGACAGCACGATGATGCGCTTGCCGTCGGGAAACTCGACCTCGTCGACCTGCGGCTTCACGTTGTGCCACTTGAAGTTCCGGAGATTCGAAATCTGGATCTCCGAGTCGAAGTGGCCGATGTTGCAGATGATGGCGCGGTGCTTCATCGCCTTCATATGGTCGAGCGTGAGAACGTCGACGTTGCCGGTGGCCGTCACGAAGATGTCGGCGCGCGGCGCGGCATCTTCCATGGTCACGACCTCGTAGCCTTCCATCGCCGCCTGCAGGGCGCAGATCGGATCGACTTCCGAGACCATGACGCGGCAGCCGGCCTGACGCAGCGAGGCGGCCGAGCCTTTGCCGACGTCGCCGAAGCCCGCGACCATCGCCACCTTGCCCGACATCATCACGTCGGTGCCGCGGCGGATGCCGTCGACCAGTGATTCACGGCAGCCGTAGAGATTGTCGAACTTCGACTTGGTGACCGAGTCGTTGACGTTGATGGCCGGCCACAGGAGCTTGCCTTCCTTCGCCATGTTGTAGAGGCGATGGACGCCCGTGGTCGTCTCCTCGGTGACGCCGC
>LNFM01011416.1_pt1 | contig 12074 bp, 8 predicted proteins | sample 596031 | NCBI WGS metagenome assembly LNFM01 (sample SAMN04254537, study PRJNA301005) | activated carbon metagenome | isolation source: dual media filters at the Ann Arbor, Michigan drinking water treatment plant | place: USA: Ann Arbor | reverse complement strand
CAGGGGCTTTCCGCATTCACCACGATGCCGAACAGGTAGCCGGTCAGGTGGATGACGTAGGTGAAGTCCTCCAGCGGGTTGAACAGCGCGCGGGGGGCCATCTGCGGGTGTCGGAACACGCTGATCGGCATCTGCGACAGCACGTAGCCATCCGGCCGCTCATTCAGCAATTGCTGCGGCGCCAGGATGCCGCCGGCGCCGGCGCGGTTCTCCACCACGATCGGCTGGCCGAGGCGCTTCGATGCCTGGTCGGCCAGGGCGCGCATCTGGATATCCGTGGTGCCGCCCGCGGCCCAGGGCACCAACAGGCGGATCGGCCGGTTCGGGTAGCGGTCCTGCGCCCAGACGGTCGGCGCCGAAAGCATCGCGGCACCGAGGCCGAGTGCGGTGCGGCGGCCGATGGATGGAATCATGGTCTTGGTCACTGTAGTGCGGCCTCCCTGCCAGTCGCCGGCCTTGAGCCGGTCATCGACTGAACAGGTATCGTGCCCCGCGCCGCGCCGCAATCTCCGGGGCGCGGCGCGGAACCATCTGTGAAGTCACGCCCGCGCGTGCGCCCTCAATTCATGAACACACGCGCGGACAGGGCCGATTGGAAGATCAGGTTCAGCAGGTCGCGGGCGATCTGGAAGTTCTTCGGGTCCAGCCGCGGCAAGGCGATCAGCTCATCACCTGGGGCCGGGCCTTCCGTGGGCTCCAGGATCAATTCGCCGGAGGCCTTGCGGATCATCACCTGGCTTTCCGCGCCGCGCTCGGCGAAGCCACCGGCCGCGCGCACGTAGTCCGGGATCCGCATGTCGGGACGCCAGACCACCGCCTGCGGCACCGAAACCTCGCCGGAGACCAGCACGGTCTGCACCCGTTCCGGGATGACGATCACATCGCCATCCTCCAGCCGCACATCGGCGCAGCGACCGGTGCGGTCCATCACCACCAGGCGGCCTTCCGGCCGGGTGCGGCGGGCGCGCTGGATGTAGGAGGCGACCAGGTTGGCCTCCACCGCGCGGATCTCGGCGACGCCGGTGGTGGAGGAGACGGTCATGAACAACTGGCGCTCCAGCCGGTCCATCGCCTCGTTGATCACGCGCACCTGCTGCGCCGCGACCGAGGGGCGCAGCAGGAAGACGCCGGCCGGGTTGGCCAGCACCGGATCCACCGCGACATGGTCCAGCAGGGTGCAGAGCGAGGTGTCGCGATCCGCGATCAGCACGGAGGGCCCGATGCGGCTGCCCTCGACCGAAACCCGCACGGTGGGCGCCGGGGCATCGGTGATGAAGGTGACGGTATCCTGGTCCATCATCGGCAGGCCGGCCAGTTCCCGCACCGTGACGTAGCGGGCGAAGGGCTGGCCGCCGCGGGTGCCGCGGACCACCACATTTGTTGCGGCCGGCAGCGGGGAGGCGAGATTCACCAGCTCCCGCCCCGGCATGGAACGGCCGGCGACCTCGAACAGGAAGTTGTTGCGGACCGCGCCGTCGGCGCCGACCATCGCGCCCTGCGGTGCGACCACGACGGTATCACCCTCCTGCATCGTGATGTTGGGCAACTGCCCGGTCAGCAGGAAGCGGTACAGATCCACCCGCGCCACGGTGCGGCCGCCGCGGTTGACGACGATGTCGCGATAGGAACCGCGGCCCGGATCCACGCCACCTGCCCGCGTGAGATAATCGAGGATGCTGTCGGAGCCGGCACCAAGGTGGCGACCCGGCAGGCGCACATAGCCGGTGACGAAGACCCCCACCTGGCTCGCATTCAGCAGCACGGCATAGACCTGCACCTGCTGCGAATAGACGCGCCGCACCTCGGATTCCACGACGCGCTGCACGTCGCCGGCACGGGTGCCGGCCAGCCGGACCGGGCCGATCTGCGGCAGGAACAGATTGCCCTCCGGGTCCACCACACCGACGACCGAGGCCTCGATGAAGCCCCAGATGGTGACGGAGATGCGGTCGCCCGGCCGGATCACATAGTTCGGATTGGGCGTATCGGTGGCCGAGGGCGGCGCGCGGGTGAACAGCGCCGCGCCGAACACCACCGTGGCCGGGCCGGCGGCGCGCATCGGGTCGCCGATCGGGCCGACGGCCACCGGCCCGCCCTCCGCCGCGGTTGCGGTGCCGGCGCGGGCGGTGTTGATCGTATCACCGGTGTTGCCGAGCAGCGCAGGCAGGCTGCCCACCGCGGGGCCGCGCAGCGCCTGGCCCGCATTGGGCAAGCCGGGCGGCTGGATCTGCGCGCCGGCCGGCCCAGGCAGCAGCACCGGCAGCATCAGCCCGGCCAGCAGAACCAGCCGCGGCACCATCCGGCGGAAGCAGTTTTGGGTCAGGCGGCGGACAAGATCAGGCATATCGGGCGAAATCCGTAGAATGGGCCGGCGCGAAGCCGGCCAGCGATTGAACCCAGCCGTCAGATTGTCCTGGCCGGAAGAAAAAGACCATGCCGGCGCGGCCGCCTCAACTGGCGTGCTCGCGGGCGCCCGCCATGATCAGCCAGCCGATCGCGAACAGCACCGTCATCCCGACGAGCAGCGTGATGGTGTTGAACATCGCCTTCGGGAAGGTCGCCCGTTCCGGCATGTTCGGCTCCACCACCCGCATCAGGAACACCTGCTGGCGCTGGGCATCCGCACGTGCCGCCTCCAGCGATCCGATGGCGGAGGAATGCACCCGCTCGGCGAATTCCCGCTCGAGTTGCAGGCGCTCATACCCCGAAAGCTGCTGCGTCAGCGTCTCGTCGCCGCTGGTCCGTCGCTGCCGTTCCGTCGCGATCTGCGCCTGAAGCGCCGCGATGCGGTTGTTCAGCACCTGGATCTGCGGGTTGTCGGGCCGCATGAAGGCCTGCTTCTCCTGCAGCTCCGCCCGCGTCGCCGACAGCGTCGCCTCCAGGCGGCCGATGGTCTGCACGGCGGAGCCGACGGCGGCGGTTGGATCCAGCGTCTGCTCCCGCTCGCGGAAAGCGGTCAGCGCCGCGCGCGCCTCGAGCACGCGCCGCTCCGCGATCTCCACCTCCTCGCGCCCGACCCGCAGCGTATCCTCGGAGGTACGGGCGGAGAAGCGATTGACCAACCCCTCGGACAGCGCGAGCAGCGCCTCGGCGATCCCCCGCGCATCCTCCGGCCGGTAGGCCAGGACCTTCAGGGTGACAATGCTGGTCTCGAGGTCATAGGTGGCGGTGACCCGGCGACGGTAGTAGCGCAGCAGCCGCTCCGCCTCCGGGTCCTCGTACCAGAGGCGGGAGACACGGTCGGCTTCCGGACGGCGCCAGACTTCCGCCAGGTTGAAATAGCGGCCAAGCCCGGCCACCGCATCCAGGCTGTCGACGAAGGAGGTGACGGCCTGCGCCTCCTCCATCCCTGGCCGGATCGCGCCGGCGGAAGCGCCGATAATGCTGGCGATGCCACCAGCACCGCCGCCGCCGCCGCTGGCACCGGGGCGGCCGCGCACCAGGATGCGGGCCTCCGCCTCATACATGTCCGCGGCATAGGTCGCGTAGTAGGCGGCGACGATCGCCGTCGGCACCAGCACCAGCAGGACATACCAGCCGAGCACGCTTTTCGGGCGCAACAGCGCGAACAGGCTGCGCCTCGGCCGAGGTCGCGCCTGCGGCAGCGATGCGCCCACGGCGGAGGTTGTGGCGGCCTCAGAGGGCCTTATAGGTGGCGACAGCTTCATCGACATCCTCGAAGAAGGTCAGACTGCCTTCATTCAGCACCGCGGCGGAGCGGCAATACAGTTTCAGATGTTCCGGTACATGGCTGACCAGCACGAGGGAGCGACCGCGGGTTTTTTCCGCCAGCAGCGCCTGGGCCCGATGGACGAAGCGCTGGTCGCCGGTCGCCGTCACCTCATCGATCAGGTAGCAGTCGAAATCCACCGCGAATGACAGCCCCAGCAGCAGCCGCCCCATCATGCCGACGGAATAGGTCTTGGCCGGCATGTTCATGTACGGCCCGAGCTCGGCGAAATCCTCGACGAAATCGAGCACCTTCTTGATCGGCTGGTTGTAGATGCGGGCGATGAAGCGGGCATTGTCGGCGCCGGACATCGAATTCTGCAGCCCGACCCCATGCGCCAGCGGCCAGGACACGCTCATCCGGCGCTCGATACGCCCCGAACTCGGGTGTTCCACGCCGGCCAGCATGCGCACCAGCGTCGATTTGCCCGCGCCGTTGCGGCCCAGGATGCCAAGCGCATCGCCAGGCCGGATGATGCCGGACACGTTGCGCAGCACGTGCTTCTTGGCACCGCCGCGAAGATCATAGTGCTTGGAGACCCGGTCGAAGTAGATCATCAGAATTCGAGCCGTGTGCGCACGGCACGCACCGCCGCCATCCCGAGCAGGTTCAGGGCCAGCACCCAGGCGAGAAGATAGGGCGTGCTGTAATAGGCGGGTATCAGGTCGCCGAACATGCCGTCACGCAGCATCTCATGCACATGAACCTGGGGGTTCCAGAGCAGCATGTCCCGCCACTCCCGCGGCAAGTAATGCAGGGCGAAGAGTGCGCCGGAGAAGGGCAGCGAAATATAGGTCACCGGATGGACGATCCGGTCCACCACCTCCCACCGCGCGGCGCCGGCGGCAATCAGCAGCGCCAGGCCATTGGCGAAGCCGAACAGCAGCAGAAGCGCCATCATCATGGTCGGCAGATTATGCGGCGCGAAATTGGTGAGCCAGGACGTGCAGGCAATCACGAGCACCAGCACGCAGGTGACGGCGGACATCTCCAGCAGATTGCGCGCCAGCATGATGTCCAACAGCCGCACCTGGCGATGGTACATCAGCGTCATATTCGCCTGAAAGGCCGTCGCGGCACGGTTGATGATGGCGCGGAACGCGAAATACGGGGCATAGCCGACGACCACGAACAGGAAGGTCGGCACGGCGCCCGTTCCACCCGGGCTCAACTGCGACTTCAGGATGCCGATCGCGCTGGCCAGCAGCAAAGGCTCGAGGAACAGCCAGAGGAAGCCCAGATGGCCACGGCCGAAGCGGGTTTGCAGTTCGCGCAGCAGCAGGGCGTGAATGACGCGGCCCTGGATCCGCAGCCCCTCCGTGGTCCGCTCGAATTGGCTCCGCGGCGCGGGCAGGCCGTCCGGCAGCCCACTGGGAAGCCCCCTGGGCAACCCCCTGGGCAACCCCCTGGGCAGGCCGCCCGGGCCGCCCGTCGCGGCACTCACGGCCTGGCCGCCCCGCCACCGCGCAGCAGCGGACGGGCCTCGACCCAGCCGCCGGGAACCGCGCAGACCAGCCGAGGCCGTTCCACCATGCCGGAGCCGACCAGCAATTCGCGGCATTCGCGACCGCTGGCAGCGTTGTAGGCCCGCACCATGCGCACCTGGGCCACCTGCCCATTCGCAAGCGTCACCCGCTGCATCGCGCCAGGCTGTGCCTGGCCGGCCCAGATCACGACCGGATCCGTCGAGACCGCCGCAGTCGCCGCCGGGGCCAGCCGGCTGCCCGGCCCATCCATCCCCAGCCGGGCACAACCGGAAACGGCGAGCACGCCAAGCAGCACAACCATGGCGCGCCGAAGCGCGGGGCCAAAATACGAGCCAGCCGGCAGAGCCGAGGCCTGTGTGCGATGCATCATGAGGCCGGAGACTAGCCGAAGGCACCGGCTTAGGCAAAATGCAAATACATGCAGCGACCCATGCAAGCCGGGCCTCCCGCGCCCCCCTCGGTTGATCCCGCGCTGCCGCCGATCCGGCTGCCGCAAGCCCTGGGCGCAACCCTGCCGCATCTGCAGGCATTTTTCCCCGACGCCCACCTGCTGCCCGCTGCCGGCGGCGGGGCGGCTGATGCTGCAACGTTGCACTGCACCCCAGGCCCCTTCCGGCCCCCGCGCCTTGGCCCGCGGCAAGTGCCGGTGCTGCTGGTGGTGGCCGGCGGGGCGGATCCGGTCGGCCTGGCGCTGGCCGCGCCGCCACTTGCACCGGACCTGCCGCTGGCGCGCCGCGTGATGGCGGCGATGGTGGCCGGGCGCATCGGCGCGCCACCCGGCCTGCCCCGGCATCACCCGCCCACCCAACTCCTGCCCACGCAGGCCGCGCGCCACATCCTGCTCGACCCCTGCGACCCGGCACTGCGCGGCGCGGCGCTCGCCACGCTGCAGGCCCTGCAGGCGGCGGGCGCGTCGGTACTGCTGATCCAGGACCCCTTTGTGGAGGGCGCGCCGGTCCTGCCCGGCAGCCAGCCGGCGATCGACCCCTGGTGCCTTCTCGACCTCGGCCTGACGCTGCACGGGGCCAGCCGCGACCTGGCGCTGCTGGCCCTGGCCGCCGGCGTGCCGATCGCCGACGGCCCGCTCGCCGGCGCCGATCCCACGGCGACCTGGGCCGCGCTGCTCGCCGCGACCCGCGCGGCGGATCCGTTCCGCGGCACGCCCTGCGGCATCGAGCAGGGCCTGGAGATCCTGGCGCTGTGGTGCGCCCGGCAGGCGGAGGGGCGCGACATCGCTGTCTGCCTCGGCATCCACCCCTACAAGCGGGACCGGGTGCGGGAATTGCTGGCCTCCGACGCGCCGCCGCCCGCTTTCCGCGGCAAGCCTGCCCGGGCCGTGGCGCTGGCCGCCCGCCGCGGCGGCGGGCTGCTCGCCTGGTCCGCCAGCGCGCCGGCCGACCTGCCGGCCCGCTGCGAAGCCGCCGGGGTGCCGCTGCATTGGCTGGAGGATGGCTTCATCCGCTCCGCCGGCCTGGGCGCCGCCTTCCGCGCCGGGGCGTCCTTCGCCCTCGACCGGCACGGCCCCTACTACGATCCGGGGCGGGAGAGCGACCTCGCCCGGCTGCTCGCCACCGCCGAATTCCCGCCCGCCCTGCTGGCCCGCGCCGGCGCGCTGCGCCAGGCCGTGGTCGCGCGCGGCGTCACCAAGTACAACCTCGGCGGCAGCGTGCCCGAAATCGCGGCGCCGCCCGGCCGCCGCCGCATCCTGGTGCCGGGCCAGGTGGAGGATGATGCCTCCATCCGCCACGGCGCTGGCCGCGTCAGCCGCAACCTGCACCTGCTGCGCGCCGTCCGCGCCGCCGCACCGGACGCCTTCATCCTGTACAAGCCGCACCCGGATATCGAGGCCGGCTTCCGCCGTGGCCGCATCGCGGAGGCCGAGCTTGCGGGCCTGGCCGACCAGGTGCTGCGCGGGGTGCCGATGGCGCCGCTGTTCGGGCTGGTGGATGAGGTCCACACCATCACCTCCCTCACCGGCTTCGAGGCGCTGCTGCGCGGCCTGCCCGTCACCTGCTGGGGCACCCCCTTCTATGCCGGCTGGGGCCTGACGGAGGATCGCGGCCCGCCCGCCACCCCGCCGCGCACCCGCCGCCTGAGCCTTGATGAACTGGTCGCCGCCGCGCTGATCCTCTATCCGCGCTGCATCGACCCGCTGACCCGCCTGCCCTGCCCGCCGGAGGTGCTGTTGGAGCGCATGGATCGCCCGGAGTTGTTTCCCCCCGGCCGCCGCGCCCGGCTGCGCGCCCTGCAGGGCCTGGTCACCCGCAGCATCGCCTGGCTGCGCGGCTGGCGATGACCCAATCCGCCATCCAAAGCGTCGTCATCAGCGGCGCTTCCCGCGGCCTCGGCGCCGCGCTGGCCCAGCGCTTCGCCGCCCCCGGCACCCGCCTGCTGCTGACCGCCCGCTCCGCCATCGCACTCGAATCAGTGGCCGAGGCCTGCCGGGCGCGCGGCGCGGCCGTGACCACGGCGGCGCTCGATATCACCGATGCCCCCGGCATCGCCGCCGCCCTGGCTGCCTTCGAGGCCGCGGGTCCGGTCGATCTCGTCATCGCCAATGCCGGCACCTCCGCCGGCACCGCGCCGGACAGCACGCCGGAAGACACCGCCGCCGCCGCGCGGCAGGTCGCCGTCAACCTGATCGGCGCGATCAACCTGGTGGGACCCCTGCTGCCCGGCATGCGCGCACGCGGCGCCGGGCGTATCGGCCTGATTGCCTCCGTCGCCGGCTTCCGAGGCCTGCCCGATTTTCCCGCCTATTGCGCCAGCAAGGCCGGGCTGATCGCCTGGGGCCAGGGCCTGCGCGCCGCCGAGGGCCCGCGCGGCCTGGGCGTCACCCTCATCACCCCCGGCTTCTTCGAAAGCGCCATGGGCGAGCGCTTCCACGGCCCCCGCCTGTTCCTGCTGACCCAGGACCAGGCCGCCGACCGGGTCCACCAGGCACTGGTCGCCGGCCGCCCTTCCGCCGCCTTCCCCTGGCCGCTCGCCCTGACGCTGCGCCTGCTCGCCTTGCTGCCACCCCGCCTCGGCGACTGGGCCAGCCGGCGGATGCGGTTCCGGGTAAGTCCGGAGGGGTAGGCGCTGGTGATGGAGGGGGGCCGACGCCCCCCTGCCATCACCAGCGCCTACCTTGCGGATTCCCTGGATGCCGCCGCCGGCAGCCGCGGGCCGACGCGGTCGGCGTGCAGGGTTTCGACCATGGCCTGCACCGCGGCGGCGCGCCCCTCGGTGCCGTAGAACACGCCGCGGAGCTGGGTGTTGGCCTGCAGCGCGGCCAGGAAGGCATCGCGCAGCGCCAGGTCGGGCAGCGTGGCTTCGTCCCAGAAGCGATCGAGCGGGCCCTGATGCGCCAGGCCCGGCACATTCCACACCGCCTGGCCCAGCGCCTTGGAGGGGCGGCCCAGCGCCAGCGCGCGCAGCCCTACCGTGCTGTTGATGGTGATCAGCCCGCGGGCGCGCAGCAGCATGGCGTCCAGCGGCCCGTGATGCGCCACATACACGCGGCCTTCCATCCCGGCCCGTCGTGCCATGGCGCCAACCCGGCGGCCCCAGCTTTTCACGCAGGGGTCCAGCGGATGCACCTTCACCAGCAGATGCGCCTCCGGCGGCGCCAGCCGGGCGAAGCTGTCCAGCACCTCCGCGATCGGCGTATCGAGGTCGGGATAGGGCGAATAGGCGCGGACCGAGAAATCGGTCTCCATCTGCATGGCGAACAGCCAGAACGGCGCTGTGCCGATGGCCTCCAGCGCGCGCAGCCCCTCCGCATGTTCCCCACGCCGCCGCACCAGCCGGCGCCCGATGCCGAAATAGGTCGAGATTGGGTGGTGCAGCTGGTGGCTGACGTAGCGCGGGAAGGGCCAGGGGGCGAGGTTGGCCAGGTGGTAGGCCACGTCCCAGCGGGCCTGCAGGCTGAAACTGTCGCGGAAGCGCTCGCTCAGATCGGCGGGCGGAAGGCCCTCGGCCAGGGCACGAATCGCCGCCGGGTCGCGCGGGAAATGGCTGTCGCCGCCCATGCCGTCGCGTTCCAGTGTGATCCAGTCCGGCCGGAAATAGCCGAAATCCGTCACCGCCACGACGATGCCGCGCCGATGCGCCGCGGCGATCGCGGCGCGGTGGTAGGCGCGCTGTTCACCCAGCAGCAGGATGTCCGTGATCCCGTGCGCATCGAGGTAGCCCGCGATGAAATCCGGCCACGCCCTGGGGCTGCCCTGGTAGTTCACGGCCGGCCGCACGCCCGGCATCTGCCGCCAGAACAGCCGGTCGCCCAGCGACAGGTTGATGCGGTGGACGACATGGCCGCGCTGCGCCAGCCCGCCTGCCACCTCGTAGAAGACCGGGCTGATCGGGCCCTGGAGGAACAGAAAGCGCCGGGGACCGCACCGGGACCCGGCATGCGGTTGCGCGGTCTGGTCCGGCGGCGTCAGGTCGGAAGGAGGCGACAGCATGTGCGTCCCATAGCCACTGTCAGTGCCGAAACTGTCAATGCCGGCAGGACCCGCCGCGGTTTCAGCCGGTTTCAAAGCACCGTGCCCTGCCACAGCCGCCAGCGCCCGGTCACCGGCGCGGGCAGCCTCGCCATGGCGTTCCGCATCGCCGCGTTGCCCTCGAGAATCCACGAAATCTCCAGCTGCCCCCAGCCGCGCCGCCCGGCCAGCCCGATGGCCTCCCGCAGCAGGGCGCCCATGGCGAGCGCGCTGGCCGAATGGCCGCGGAAGGCCTGGGTGATGCCGAGCATCGGCACCCGCGCCGAGCCGACCTTGCCAGCCAGGGCACCGGCCAGCCGCAGCCAGCCCAGCGGCAGCAGGCGGCCATCCGCCGGCATGGCGGCGGCCAGGTTCGGCACCACGGCGACGAGGCCAACCGGCCTGCGGTCCCAATCGGCGAAGATCACCTCGCCGGACCACAGCAGCGGGCGCAACAGCTTGCCGAGGCTTTCCACCTCCGCCGGGCGCAGCTTCACCGCCCCCCAATTGGCGCCCCAGGCGTCGTTGTAGAGATCCGCGATGCGGCGGACCTCGCCGGTGAAATCGCGCCGGTCCATCACCCGCAGGCGCAGCCGCGCCATATCGGCCGGGCGCTTCAGGGCCAGCGCCGCGAAGCGCGTGGAATGGCGTTCGGCGGCCACATCCAGCGTGCAGGCCAGCACATCCTGCACCGGGGCCAGCCCGGCGGAATCCAGCATCGCCGGCAGCCATTCCGGCGTACCGGGCATGCGGAGCATCGGCGGGCGGTCATGGAAGCCGATCTGCGCGCCGACCTCGTGGTTGATGGTGAAGGACAGCGGCCCGGTCATCCGGTCCCGGCCCTGCCCGCGGATGAAGCTTCGCGCGGCGTCGAGCAGCACCGCCAGCACCGCCGGGTCCCGCTCCGTGCACAGGAAGCCGAAGGTGGCGGGCGCCGCGGCATCGCGCGGCACGCAGGCGGCGATGCGCCCGACCGACACGCCATCCCGCCAGGCCAGGAAGCGCGCCACCTGATGATCCGCCAGGAAGGTGAAAAAGCCCGGATCGAACATCCGCGCCTCCTCCCACCGCAGCGGCACGGACCAGCCGAGGTGGCGCAGCCGGGCCGGCAGGGCGTGGAAGGCGCGCGCCTCGGCGGCGGTCGCGACGGGCCGGGCCTGCAGGCTCACCCGGCCATATCGGCCGGCGCCACGCCATCCGTCGCCGCCACCAGCGCCGTCACGGCGTCCCGCACATCCTGCTCGGAATGTTCGGCCGAGATGAAGAAGCGCAGCCGCGCCAGCTTTTCCGGCACCGCCGGGAAGACGATGGGCAGCGCGTTCACCCCATGGTCCAGCAACGCCGCCGAAACCCGGATGGCGCGCACCGAACTGCCGAGCACGACCGGCACGATGCCAAGACCCTCCGAACTGCCGGTATCGAAGCCGCGCGCCCGGCACAGGTCGCGGAACAGCGTGGAATTGGCCTGCAGCTTCGTCACACGCCAGGGCTCCGCCGCCATCACATCCATCGCCGCGGCGGCCGACGCCGCGAGCATGGGCGACAGGCCCACGGAATAGACGAAGCCCGGCACCGTATGACGCATCCAGTCGATCAGGTCGGCCCGCGCCGCGATGTAGCCGCCGGCGGCGCACAGGGTCTTGGACAGGGTGCCCATCCAGATATCGACTTCGGCGGGATCGACGCCGGCGGCCTCGAACACCCCCTTGCCGGTGGCGCCGACGCAGCCCAGGCCGTGCGCGTCATCCACCATCAGCCAGGCATCATGCTTGCGGGCGATGCGGACCAGCGCGGCCAGGTCCGGCACGTCGCCATCCATCGAGTAATGCCCCTCCACCAGCAGCAGCGCGCGCCCGGCGCTGCGCCGCACGGCCGCCATCTCACGCTCCGCCGCGCGGACATCGTTATGGGCGAAGGACACGCGCCGGGCCCCCGAAAGCTTGGCCCCCTCGACGCAGGAATTATGGATGGCCGCGTCATGCACGATGACGTCGCGCGGCCCCATCAGATGGCCGATCACCGTGACATTCGTCGCATGGCCGCTGACGAAGGCGAGCGCCGCCTGCTGGCCGTAATGCGCCGCCAGCCGCCGCTCCAGCTCCCCATGCACCGGCCTTTCGCCGGAGACCAGGCGCGACGCGCTGGCGGAAATTCCGTAGCGCGCCATGGCATCCGCCGCCGCCTGGTGCAGCCGCGGGTCGCCATTCAGGCCGAGATAGTCGTAGGAGCCGAAATTGATGGTGTCGCGATTGCCGATCAGGCTGTGCGCGCCGGCCCTGCCCTCATGCGCCCGGAAGAAGGGGCTTTCGATGGACAGCGCGCCCATCGCTTCCTGCATCAGGCCGAAATCGCGCAGGCCCTGGATGGCGCCGAAGCCCTTCTGGTCCGAGGCCG
>LNFM01011415.1_pt1 | contig 12075 bp, 9 predicted proteins | sample 596031 | NCBI WGS metagenome assembly LNFM01 (sample SAMN04254537, study PRJNA301005) | activated carbon metagenome | isolation source: dual media filters at the Ann Arbor, Michigan drinking water treatment plant | place: USA: Ann Arbor | reverse complement strand
TCACCACGGTGCTCCGCGACCTGGTGGGTGCCCGCAGCATCAACCCGGGCGTCTACGAGGCCGCGATGGTCTCGGCGGTGCAGACGTGGTGCGAGCCGACGCCGGCGTCCGTGCACCTGGTGGAGATGTTCGACGAGCGGTACTCCGTGGCGGCCGTGCTGCGGGGCGCCCATGACGGGCCCACGCTCGTGCTGAACGGCCACATGGACACGGTGCCCCTGGACGACGGGGAGCGCTGGATCGCCGACCCGTTCGGCGGCGAGGTCATCGACGGCTACATGTACGGCCGCGGCGCGTGCGACATGAAGGCCGGGCTCACCACCCAGATCGGTGTGCTGCACCACCTGGCCGGCATGACCGACCGCATGCGCGGCACGCTGATCCTCCACTTCGCGGCCGGCGAGGAGTGCGCCGAGCCCGGCACCCTCAGCCTCGTCGAGGCCGGCTACGTCGGCGACTACGGCATCGTCACCGAGCCCACCGAGCTCCGGGTCGCCACCGCGGAGCGGGGCATCGGCTACTACACGGTCACCATCCCGGGCCGGTCGATCCACGCGAGCCGCTCGCACCTGGGCCTCAACCCGCTGCACCGGGTGCCCGCGGTGCTGGAGGCCCTGTTCGAGTACGACCGCGACGTCCGCCAGAAGCCGCACCCGCTGCTCCCCGGCGGGTCGTGCACCCCCACGGTCATCCGGGCAGGGGTGAAGGAGAACGCGGTCGCGGACTCCTGCACCATCCTCCTCGACCGGCGCCTGCTGCCCGGTGAGACCGTCGACGGCGAGCTGGAGGAGATCCGCCGCCGCCTGGCCCCGATCTCGGCGCTGGTGCCCGGCGAGCCGATCGAGGTGACGCGCTTCCGGTGGTCGTTCCAGCCCGCGGAGATCCCCGCGGACTCGCCGTTCGCGCTGCAGGTGCGCGACACCGCCGAGGCGGTCACGGGCCGCGACATCGAGATGTACGGCACGCCGTTCGCCAGCGACGTCCACAACCTCGTCAACGACGCCGGGATGGAGGCCATCACCTTCGGCCCGGGCGCCGTGGAGGAGTGCCACTGCGCGAACGAGCGCGTCCTCATGTCACAGGTGCGGGACGCGGCGCTCGTCATCGCGAAGGTGGCCGAGGACGTCCTGCTCGAAGAGGCGGCCTAGCGTGTGCGGGATCGCCGGCATCTGGTACCGGGAGGGCGCGGGCCCCGTGGGCGACGACTTGGCGCGCATGCTCCGGGCGCTCGCGCACCGCGGCCGTGACGGCAGCGGGGTGGCCCTCTACGACGGGGACGCGCCGCCGCGCATCCTGAAGACCGCGCGCACCCCGGCGGACCTCATCGAGGAGCACCACCTCACGCTCGAGCGCGGCAGCCACGGCATCGGCCACGTCCGGATGGCCACCGAGACCGCCGTCGACGTGGCGCACGCGCACCCCTTCCGGGGGTCCGCGGCGCCGGCGCTCACCCTGGTGCACAACGGTCACGTCACGAACGCCCTGGCGCTCCGCGACCGGCTCGAGCGCGACGGGGCCGAGTTCCACACCGACAACGACTCCGAGGTGATCGCCGAGTTCCTCGCGGTGCGCATCCGCGACGGCGCCGGGCTCGAGGAGGCCCTCGACGACGCCGCGCGCGAGCTGGACGGCACGTTCAGCTGCCAGGTGGCGACCGAGACCGAGATGGGGATCGTGCGCGACCGGTTCGCCGCGAAGCCGCTGGTGGTGTCGGAGACCGACGACTGGGTCGCGGTGACCTCGGAAGGGCGGGGGCTCCCCGGCGAACACGGCTGGCGGCGGCGCGAGGCCGTCGCCGGGGAGGTGCGCGTATGGCGACGCTGACCGGTCAGAGTCCCGCGCCCGCCGCGGGACGGACCATCGACTGCCGGGAGCTCACGACCCGGGAGATCAACACGGCCCTCCGGGCACTCGCCGACGGGGACGAGGTCGTGCTGGTCGGCGCCGACGGCCGGCACTCGCTCGCGGTGGGCCTCACCGCGGCGTGCCGGGTCACCGTGGACGGCGACGCCGGGTACTACGCCGGCGCGCTCGGCGGCGGGGCGCGCGTGCACGTCACCGGCCACGCCGGCAACGGCGTGGCGGAGAACCTCGACGGCGGTGAGGTCGTGGTGGACGGCGACGTCGGCTCCGGCCTGGCCGCCAGCGCCCACGACGGCCTGGTCGTCGTGCGCGGCTCCGCCGGCTCCCGCGCGGGGATCGCCATGAAGGGCGGCACCGTCGTGGTGGGCGGGGATGTCGGGACGTACTCCGCGTTCATGATGCAGCTCGGCACCCTCATCGTGCTCGGCGACGCCGGCGACCACCTCGGGGACTCCATCTACGAGGGCACGGTCTACGTGGCCGGCCGCATCGCCTCACTCGGCGCCGACGCGCAGGCCGCGCCCGCGACGCCGGAGCAGACCCTGGAGGTGGCGGAACTGCTCGCCGGCCTCGGCATGTCCGTTCCCGACCTGGAGCTGACCCGCGTGACGACCAAGGGCGAGCTGTACGAGTTCGACGCCAAGACCTGGCGGCACACCGTATGAGCCTCCACCGCAACGGCGCCGCCGCCGCCGAGGACACCGCGATCGAGCGGGACCCCACCGGCACCTCGGCGAACCACCTGTTCACACCCCTGGTGATCGGCGACATCCAGGAGAAGGCGCGCCTCGGCCGTTACCGGCTGCGGGGCTTCGGCTCCCGCGCCGACCTGCCGTCGCTCGACGACATCACCATCCTGCCGGCGGGCCTCTCGCGCATGGCGCTGGAGGGGTACCGGGAGGAGTGCTCCACCGCGACGCGCATCGGCACCCGCGCGGAGTGCCCGCTGGAGCTGGCGATCCCCATCACCATCGCCGGGATGAGCTACGGGGCCCTGTCGCTCACCGCCAAGGTGGCGCTCGGCCGCGGGGCGACCGCGGTCGGCACCTCCACCACGACCGGGGACGGGGGGATGCTCGACGAGGAGCGCGAGGCCTCCCGCATGCTCGTGTACCAGTGCCTTCCCAGCCGGTATGGCTTCACCGCGCGCGACCTGCGGCGCGCCGACGCCGTCGAGATCGTGGTGGGCCAAGGCGCGAAGCCCGGTACCGGCGGCCTGCTGCTGGGCTCCAAGATGTCCGAGACGATCGCCCGGGCCCGCGACCTGCCGCCCGGCATCGACCAGCGCAGCCCGGTGCGGCACCCGGACTGGCTCGGCCCGGACGACCTGGTGCTGAAGCTCGAGGAGCTGCGGGAGGCGACGGGCCACCGCATCCCCATGTTCGTGAAGCTGGGGGCCAGCCGCGTCGTGGACGACGTCCGGCTGGCGGTGAAGTCCGGTGCGGATGTCGTGGTGGTCGACGGCATGCAGGGCGGCACGGGCGCCTCGCCGGAGCTGCTCATGGACCACACCGGCATCCCCACCATCGCCGCCGTCGTGGAGGCGCGCCGCGCGCTGGACGCCGTGGGCGCCGACGACGTCCAGCTCATCGTGTCGGGCGGTGTGCGCCACGGCGCCGACGTCTTCAAGCTGCTGGCGCTCGGCGCGGACGCCGTGTCGATCGGCACCGCGGCCCTGGTGGCGCTCGACTGCAACCGGCCGGTGCACCACGAGGACTATGCGGCCCTTGGGACCGCCCCCGGGGCCTGCCACCACTGCCACACCGGCCGCTGCCCGGTGGGCATCGCCACGCAGGACCCGGTCCTGGAGGCCCGCCTCGACCTGGACGAGGCCGCCGAGCGCGTCGCGAACTACCTGAGCGCGCTCGCGATGGAGGTCCAGATGCTGGCCCGCGCCTGCGGGAAGTCCTCGCTGCGCTCCCTGGCGAGGGAGGACCTCGCCGCCCTGACCCCCGCCGCCTCGGCGATGACCGGCCTCCCGCTGGCCGGCACCGCCATCCCCACCTGATCTCGGGAGGATCCCCACGATGGCGACCGAGCAGCCCACGCACATGACCACCTCCATCGATCTGCCCGACGGCGTCCGGTTCCTGGCCGTGCAGTGGGTCGACATCCACGGCACGCCCAAGGCCAAGCTGGTCCCGGCGGGCGGTGTCGCGGCCCTCAACGAACCCGGCGGCGGCGCGGGATTCGCCGGGTTCGCCAACCACGGGTTCGCCCGCGGCCCGGAGCACGCGGAGCTGCTCGCCGTGCCCGACGCGGGGACGATGACGGTGCTGCCGCACCGGCCCGACACCGCCGTGGTGTTCTCGCGGGTCACCGACGGCGACGCCGTCGCGTCCTGCTGCACCCGCTCCATCCTGGCCCGCGTGCAGGCCGAGGCGGAGTCCGCCGGCCTGCGTCCGATCGCCGGCATGGAGCCGGAGTTCTTCCTGCTCACGCGCAACGCGGACGGTGGCGTGGCGCCCTTCGACCCGGCGGACGGCCTCGACAAGCCCTGTTACGACCTCGCGACCCTGCTGCGCAGCCAGCCGGTGCTCGCGGACATCGTGTCGGCGATGGAGCAGCTCGACCTGGGGGTGTACGCGGTCGACCACGAGGACGGCAACGGGCAGTTCGAGGTGAACTTCGGGCACGCCGACGCCCTCACCAGCGCCGACCGCTTCACGTTGCTGCGGTCGGTCATCGGCGACATCGCCGCCGCCCACGGGGCGATCGCCAGCTTCATGCCCAAGCCCCTGCCGGGGCGCACCGGGTCCGGGGCCCACGTGCACATGTCGGCGGAGTCCACGTCTGGGGAGAACGTCTTCCACGACGCGTCGGACCCGCGCGGCCTGGGGCTGTCCCGCGTGGCGTACAGCTTCATCGCCGGTGTGCTGGCGCACGGGCGGGCGCTGGCGGCGCTGACGATGCCGTCGGTGAACTCCTACCGGCGGCTGCAGGCCTCCGCGCCGGCGTCCGGCGCGACGTGGGCGCCGAACGCGATCGTCTACGGCGGCAACAACCGCACGCCGATGATCCGGGTGCCGGCCCCGGGGCGGTTCGAGAACCGCGCCGTGGACTCCTCGTGCAACCCGTATCTGGCCCTCGCCGGGATCATCCTGTCCGGGATGGACGGGGTCGAGCGGGGACTGGACCCGGGGGAGCCCATCGACGGTCTGGCGTCCACGCTCGGCGCGCAGGTGCTGCCGCGCACCCTCGCCGAGGCGCTCGACGCGCTCGAGATGGACACGGTGCTGCGCGACGGGCTGGGCGAGGAGGCCCTCTGCGAGCTCGTCGCGGTGAAGCGCGCCGAGTGGGCGGCGTACATGGACGCCGTCTCGGCGTGGGAGGTCGACACCTACCTCAGCCGGTTCTGATGCCGGCCCCCGCGTTCGACCTGGCGGTCGTCGGCCTCGGCGGCATGGGGTCGTCGGTGGCGTACCACGCGGCGAGCCGCGGGTTGCGCGTGATCGGGCTGGAGCGGTTCGACCTCATGCACACCCGTGGCAGCAGCCACGGCGTCACCCGCATCCTGCGACTCGGGCTGCACGAGGGCGGGCACCTCGTGGAGATGGCCCATCTGGCGCGCGACCTGTGGCTGCGGCTCGGGGAGGAGGCGGGGGAGCGGGTGTTCGTGGAGTGCGGCAGCCTGGACCTCGGCGGCGCGGAGTCCGCCATCGTCCAGCGGTCGCTGGAGGCCTGCCACGCCCACGGCATCGACCACGAGCTGCTCGACGCCGCGCGGCTCGCGGAGCGCGTCCCCGGGTTGCGGCCCGACCCGGACATGGTCGGCGTGCTGCAACCCGGTTCCGGCCTGGTCGCGTGCGAGCGCGCCACGGAGGCCCACCAGCGGCTGGCCGCGGAGCGGGGCGCGGAGCTCCATGCCCGGTGCCGGGTGACCGGCTGGGAACCGGAGGGCGACGGCTGGCGGGTGCACACCGACTCGGGGAGCCACCTGGCGGAGCGCGTGGTGATCTGCCCCGGGGCGTTCGGCGCCGGGCTGGTCCCCGAGCTGGCGGGCCTGGTGCGGGCGGAGCGCCAGGTGATCGGCTGGTTCACGCCGGCGGGCGACCCGGGCCTGTTCACGCCCGAACGCATGCCGTGCTGGATCATCGACGGGCCGCTCGGCCACTTCTACGGGCTGCCGGTGCACGGGGCACCGGGGTTCAAGATCGCGCGCCTCACCAGGGACGAACCGGTCGACCCGGAGCAACCGGCGGCGCCGCCCGCGCCGGCCGAGGAGGCCGACCTGCGCGCCGTGCTCGCGCGGTGGTTCCCGGCGGCGAACGGACCGGTCGCCGACCTCGCGACGTGCCTGTTCGAGTCGTCCCCCGACCTGGCGTTCATCATCGACGCGCTCCCGGGGCCGCCCGGTGCGTTCGTGGCGGCGGGCTTCAGCGGCCACGGCTTCAAGTACGCGAGCCTCATCGGCGGGGTCATGGTGGACCTCGCCCTCGGCGAGGAGCCCGCCGTCGACCTCGCGCCGTTCCGGTTGGGCCGGTTCGCGGCGGCCACCGCGTAGCGGCCGGCCACCCGGTCAGAAGGCCGGGTGGACCTTCTCGGACGGGTCGTAGGGGGTCAGCTTGCCCTGCGCGTCACGCAGGGCCTCGAGCGGTGTGCCCCCGAAGCCCTCCACCCACCGGGCGCCCGCGCCCACCTGCACGTGGTGGCCGGGCAGGACCTCGGTCTTGTCCGCCGTCGCCATCACCTGGGTGCGCGACATCGGAACCGGCCCGTGCACCTCCATGCCCTGGGCCCGCATCAGCTCCACCTGCAACCGCACCTGCTCCTCGAGCGTCGGGTCGTCCACCACGCGCCTCCTCGTCCGGGTACCGGCCGCGTTCCCGGTGCCCGCCCGCCGGAAACGCGCCTCGGGTTGCCGGCGGCGCGGACGGGGTACAGGCGCGCGTGTCCGAGACGACGACACGCGAGGAGGACGGGCCGCCGACGGAGGTGGCGTGGCGGCCGGGGTCCGGCTCGGCCTCGACGGCCGGCGTCGCGTACCGGGCGGTGCTGCTGGCCGCGCTGCTGGTGGTGATGGGGTTCTTCATCCGCCAGCTGCTCACGCTCGCGCTGGTGATGGTGCTCACGGTGACCATCGCCCTCGCGCTGTCGGCCGCCACCACCCGGCTCGAGCGGCTCCGCGTCCCCCGCGTGTTGGGCGCCTCGATGGTGCTGGCGGCGGTCCTCGCCGCGCTCGCGGGGGTCGGCGTCCTCATCGCGCAGCCGCTGGCGAGCGAGACGGACCGGCTCCGCGAGAACGTCCCGGAGGTGGCCGAGGAGGTGGGCGCCCAGGTGGAGTCGCTCACGGGACGATCCCCGGACCGGCTCGTCGAGGAGGGCCAGGAGTTCGCCCTGACGCTGCTGTCACCCCAGCTGGTGACCAGCGTCGTGACGGCGCTCGCGGGCGTCCTGCTGGTGCTTGTCACCGCCCTGTACATCGCGATCCGGCCGCAGCCGCTGGTCGACGGGCTGTTGCGCCTGGTCGCCCCGGGGCGGCGGGGCTGGGCGCGGCACCTGCTCCAGCGGCTCCGCACCGCCTGGCTGGGGTGGCTCCTCGGGACGCTGCTGAACATGGTGGTCGTGGGCGTGCTGCTGTACGTCGCGTTCGCGGTGCTCGGGCTGCGCTACGCGCTGCTGCTGGCGGTGCTCGGCGCGCTGGGGGAGTTCGTGCCGTACTTCGGGCCGGTCCTCGTGTCGATCCCGGCGGTGCTCATCGCCCTGGCCGACTCGCTCGAGCTTGCGGTGATCACGACGGTGGTGATCGTGGTGATCCAGCAGGTCGAGGGGAACGTGCTGGTGCCGGTGATCATGGCGCGCACGGTCAGCCTGCACCCGGCCGTGGTGGCGGTGGGGGTGGTCGCGGTCGCGACCGCGCTCGGGCCGGTGGCGCTGCTGGTCGCGGTGCCGGTGATCTCGGCGGTCGTGATCCTGGTGGAGGAGCTGTGGGTGCGCCCGCGGGAGCAGGTGGCCGAGGACGCCTCGGCGTCGCCCCGCCGTCGGGTGCTCAGGTTTCGCCCGCGCCGCCGCGGGGCATCTGAAGCTCCCAACCCGAGGCAGGTGATGTCCGTGCACGACCAGCACACCTCACGTCACAGGGACCGGCGGCTCGCGGGTCGCCGTGTCGCGTTCCTCGTCGCGAACGAGGGCATCGAGCAGTCCGAGCTCGCCGAACCGATGCGCGCGGTGCGGGCCGAGGGCGGCAGGGCGGAGATCGTGGCCCCGCACCCCGGGACGGTGCAGGCGATGAGCCACCTCAACAAGGCCGACATCTTCCCGGTGAGCATCGCCCTCGAGGACGGCCCGGACCCGGACGACTTCGACGCCCTGGTGCTCCCCGGCGGGGTGGCGAATCCCGACCGTCTGAGGATGGACGAGCGGGCGGTCGCGTTCGTGCGGCGCTTCATGGAGGCGGGCCGGCCGGTGGCCGCCATCTGCCACGCGCCGTGGCTGCTGGTGGAGGCCGACGTGGTCAGGGGACGGACCCTCACCTCGTGGCCGAGCCTCATCACCGACATCGAGAACGCCGGCGGGCAGCGGGTGAACGAGGAGGTCTGCGTGGACGGGAACCTCATCACCAGTCGCAGCCCGGAGGACCTGCCGGCGTTCTGCGCCGCCCTGGTGGAGGCGGTCGCGGGGACTCCTCAGGCGGCGGTGGCGTCCGACTGAGCCGGTTCGTCGGCGACGGACACCTCGGCGTTGCCCGTCGTCGTCCACGGCTCGTTGATGAGCCGCGCGCCGCGCCCGCGGGTGAGGAAGCTGATCGACCAGCGCATGAAGACGAACAGGCGGTTCTGGAAGCCCACCAGATAGGTGAGGTGCACGCCGAGCCAGGCGAGCCACGCCGGCAGCCCGGTGAGCCGCAGCCCGAACACCGTCCCGACCGCCCGGGCACGGCCGATGGTCGCCAGGCTGCCCCGGTCGCGGTACCGGAAGGCCGCCGGGGCGGGGGCCCCGGTCGCCCGGGCCGCGATGACCCGCCCCACATGCTCACCCTGCTGCATGGCCACCGGCGCGATGCCCGGCAGGGGCGTCCCGTCGGGGCGGTCGACACGGGCCATGTCACCGATGACGAACACCTCGGGGTGCCCGGGCAGCGTGAAGGTGGTGTCCACGGGCACGCGTCCGCCGCGGTCGAGCTCGAGGCCGCTCTGCGCGGCGAGCGTCGCGGCCAGCGGGCAGGCCCGGACGCCGGCGCCCCAGATGACCGTGCGGGTGGGGATGCGCCGCACCGTGCCGTCGGGTTCGCGCACCGAGATCGCCTCGGGTGAGATGTCCACGACCATGCGCTCGAGCAGCAGCTCGATGCCGTGGTGCCGCAGGTCGCGCGCCGCGCGCTCCTGCAGTCGCCGGTCGAACCCGGGCAGGGCCACGGGCGCGGCCTCCAGCAGCAGCACCCGGGCGGTCGACGGGTCGATGCGGCGGAAGTCCCGGCGAAGCGTGTCGCGGGCCATCTCGACGATCTGCCCCGCCAGCTCCACCCCGGTGGGGCCCGCGCCGACGACGGCGAACGTGAGCCACACCGCGCGCGTGCCCGGGTCGTCCGACCGCTCCGCCATCTCGAATGCCAGCAGGATCCGCCGGCGCAGCTCCAGGGCGTCCTCTACGCTCTTGAGGCCCGGCGCGACCGGTTCCCACTCGTCGTGCCCGAAGTACGCGGTGCGTCCGCCGGCCGCCACCACCAGGAGGTCGTAGGCGCATTCGCCCGGGGCGTCGGACCCCGCCGCGGGGTCCAGCAGCACGCGCCGGCCGGCGAGGTCGACGTCGCGGACGTCACCGAGGATCACGGTGGCGTTCGGCTGCCGGCGCAGCACGGCCCGCAGCGGCGCCGCGATCTCCCCGGAGCTCAGCGCGCCGGTCGCGACCTGGTACAGCAGCGGCTGGAACAGGTGGAAGTTGCGCCGGTCGACCAGGGTCACGTCGACGGGGCTGCCGCGCAGCGCCCGCACGGCCCGCAGGCCCGCGAATCCGCCGCCGATGACCACCACGCGGGGGCGCGCGCCGAGCGCGGCGGGCCGCAGCAGCTCGCGGAGGTGCTCGGTGGGGGCGGACACCCGGTCCACCGTACCCGGTTCGAAGGACCACGAAACGCCGACCCGTCCGCCACGTAAACTCTCGAAACCCTGTGGCAATTGTGGAGGTTCAGATGAGCGATGGTGACGCGAACGGGGGCGTGCAGGCCCTCATCTCCGGGTTCCGGGCCAAGCCCGAGGCGGCGAAGGCGACGTTCGCGGTCGGGACGGACCTGAACGAGGGGCTGCGCTGTGAGGTCCAGGCCCGGCAGCACGTCGTGGTGATCGACGAGCCCACGGTGCTGGGCGGCACCGACAGCGGCGCCAACCCGGTCGAGGCGGTCCTGGCGGGGCTGGCGTCGTGCCAGGCCATCACCTACCGCGTGTGGGCGGCCAGCATGGGCATCGCGCTCGACCGCGTGCGCGTGGAGGCCGAGGGCGACATCGACCTGCTGGGCTTCTTCGGCATCGACGACAGCGTGCGTCCCGGCTACGGCGCGATCCGGCTGAAGGTCGCCCTGGAGGGCCCGGAGACCCCGGAGCGTTACCGTGAGCTCGCGGACGCCGTCGACGGGCACTGCCCGGTGCTCGACATCGTCGCGAACCCCGTCCCGGTGACCCGCACCCTGGTGGAGCCCGCCGCGGTCACCGCCTGAGGCCCGGCACCGTCCGGTGAGCGGTGCGTCGACGGACGCACCGCTCACCGCGGTTGCGCGGCCGGGCCCGCCGGGTCATCCTCGGTGCGTGCCGGAGCGTCCTGACCTGGATGACGCCCTGCGCGCCGAGCGGGCGCGCGCCCTCGGTCTGCGCCGCCGACTGGAGTCGGGGGTCGCGCCCGCCGCGACCTCGGTGGACGGCCGCTCCTTCGCGTTCGAGGCCCCGCTGGGGATGGCGCTCCAGCCCGGAGGGTACGTCGTGCTCGGCGAGGGCGGCGACGAGCGGCTGGGGCAGATCCTGCGGTACGGGCTCGAGCGGCGGGACGGACCGGAGATCGCCGGCGAGCTCCCGGACGGGTCCGGCGGCACCTACCGCTCGCGCCTGCGGTTCAGCGTGGGGACGGGCACCGGGGTCGTGCTCGACGGTGACGGGCCGTTCCACGAGGCCGTGGTGGCTCCCGCCCCGCCGGAGCGGGTCGCCGCCGTGCTCGGCGCGAACCGCTCCCAGCGCGCGCACCTGCGGGTCGGCGAACTCACCCTCGCCCCGGGCGTCGCCGGCGAGCTCGACGCCGGGGGCTTCTCGCGCCACACGTTCCTGTGCGGCCAGTCGGGGTCCGGGAAGTCCTATGCGATGGGGTTGCTGGTGGAGCAGCTGCTCCTCCAGACGGACCTTCCCGTGGTCGTGCTCGACCCGAACTCGGACTGCACGCGCCTGCGCGAGCCGCGTCCCGGCGCCGACCCCGGGCTCGCGACGCGATGGGCGGAGGTGGTGCCCCGCATCCTCGTGCGCACGGCCGGGGCGGAGGGGGACGAGCGGCTGCGGCTGCGGATGTTCGACCTCGGCCCGGCGCTGCAGGCGGCGGTCGCAGGCCTCGATCCGCTGCGCGACCGCGAGGAGTACGGGGCGATGCTGACGGTGGTGGAGCGGGAGGCCGCGGGCGCCGCGACCGCGGATCTCGCCCGGCTGCTGTCCGGTGCCGAGCCGGGCATGGAGCGCCTCGCGATGCGCATCCGCAACCTGGGGCTGCTGGAGTGGGGCCTCTGGTCGCGCAGCCGTGACGACTCGGGCCTGCTGGCCGACCTGGACCGCGACGACTGGCGCTGCCTGGTCGTCGATCTCGGCAGCGTCGTGGTCCCCGAGGAGCGCGCGCTGGTGTCGGCGGCGGTCCTCGAGCACCTCTGGGCGCGGCGCGCGGACCGGCGCCCGGTGCTGGTGGTCGTCGACGAGGCCCACAACGTGTGCCCGGCGGAACCCGACGGTCCGCTGCAGGCCGCCGCCGCCGGGTCCGCGGTGCGTATCGCCGCGGAGGGCCGCAAGTTCGGTCTGCACCTGCTGGTGGCCACCCAGCGTCCCCAGAAGGTCCAGGAGAACGTCCTGTCCCAATGCGACAACCTCATCCTCATGCGGATGAACTCCGCCGGGGACATCGCACACCTCGGCGGGCTGTTCTCGTTCGTGCCCGCCACGTTGCTGGAACGCGCCGCGAGCATGCGGATCGGGGAGGCGCTGGTGGCCGGGAAGGTCGTCCCGCACCCGATCCTCATGCGCTTCGGCGCCCGCG
>LNFM01011414.1_pt1 | contig 12077 bp, 12 predicted proteins | sample 596031 | NCBI WGS metagenome assembly LNFM01 (sample SAMN04254537, study PRJNA301005) | activated carbon metagenome | isolation source: dual media filters at the Ann Arbor, Michigan drinking water treatment plant | place: USA: Ann Arbor | reverse complement strand
GCCCCGACGCCTCGCCGCAGTTCCAGCAGTCGCAGATCCTGGTGCCGATGGGCACGCCCGGCCTCGAGATCGTGGGCCCGATGACCGTGTTCGGCCACGATCACGCACCGCGCGGCCACATGCACCTGAAGTTCAATAACTGCCGCGTGCCGGCCGAGAATATCCTGCTGGGCGAGGGCCGAGGTTTCGAGATCAGCCAGGTGCGCCTCGGCCCCGGCCGCATCCATCACTGCATGCGCTCGATCGGCTCTGCCGAGAAGGCGCTCGACCTGATGGTCAAGCGCGGCGCCACGCGCACCGCCTTCGGCAAGCCGCTGATCCAGCTCGGCAAGAACCTCGAGCTGGTGTCGCGGGCACGCATCGAGATCGAGGCGATGCGGCTCATGGTGCTGAAGGCCGCCAAGGCGATGGACGTGCTCGGCAACCGCGAGGCTCGCGTCTGGGTCAGCATGGTCAAGGCGATGGTGCCGGAGAAGGTCTGCACCATCATCGACCAGGCGATGCAGATCCACGGCGCCACCGGCATCTCGCAGTGGTCGCCGCTGTCGGAGATGTACGTCAACCAGCGGCATCTCCGCTTCGCCGACGGGCCGGACGAGGTGCATCACATGGTGGTCGGGCGCGCCGAGATCAGCCGGCACTAGCGCGTGTCCATGCACGGTCATACGGACCGCGGGCCTCCGGCCCGCTCATGAACATGAAGCGGGCCGGAGGCCCGCGGTCCGCATGAGTATGAAAGCATCCCCGCTGATGTCACCAGCCCTTCGGCGGCAGGGTCTGGCGATCGTCGCCACCCTGGCCATCGCCTACGTCGCCAGCCATTTCTTCCGGGCGGCCAATGTCACCATCGGCCTCGACCTGATGCGCGATCTGCACATCGGGCCGGAAGCGCTGGGCGCGCTCACCGGCGCCTTCTTCTTCGGCTTCTCGGCCATGCAGATCCCCTGCGGTTTCTTCTTTGACCGCTACGGCCCGCGCCGCACGGTCGCCGGCATGTTGCTGATCGCGGTGGCCGGCGCCGCGCTGTTCACGCTCGCGCCCAATTGGGAGCTGCTGCTGGCGGGCCGCGCGCTGATGGGCGCGGGTTTCGGCGTCATGTTGATCGGCACCATGGTGGTGATCTCGCGCTGGTTCCCGCCCGATCGTTTCTCGACGCTGGCCGGCATGGTGCTGTCGATCGGCCTGCTGGGCAACCTGCTCGCCACCACGCCCCTCGCCTGGGGCACCGGAGAGATCGGCTGGCGCGGCGTGTTCGCCATCGTCGTCGTCTTCTCCGCCGTCGCGACGCTCGCCGTCTGGCTGATCGTGCGCGATGCGCCGCCCGGCCATCCGTTCCTGGAGCGCGAGGCCGAATCGCCGCGCGAGATGCTGCGCGGCCTTCAGGAGGTCCTGCGCAATCCGGCGCTGCCCTATATCCTGGCGCTCAATTTCTGCAACTACGCCTGCAGCTTCACCGTGCAGGGCCTGTGGGGCGGGCCGTTCCTGCGCGAAGTCCACGGCCTCAGCCGGATCGAATCCGGCAACGTGCTGCTGGTGGCCGTGATCGCCTACCAGATCGGCATGCTGGTGTTCGGTCCGCTCGACCGCCTGCTCGACACGCGCAAGTGGATCGCCATCGGCGGCACGGCGGCGATCGCGGCCCTGCTCGGCGTGCTGGCCCTCTGGGGGCACCCGCCGCTCTGGTTGGCCATCGGCGCCATCGTCGGCATCGGCTTCCTCAGCGCCTCCAGCACCATGGTGATGACCCACGGCCGCGGCATCTTCCCCGACCGCCTGATCGGCCGCGGCATGGCCACCATGAACACCAGCGTCATGCTGGGTGTCGCCTGCATGCAGACCCTGTCGGGAGTCATCCTCGGCGCCTTCACGCCCCTGCCCGACGGCGCCCGCTCGGAAGAGGCCTACCGCACCCTGTTCGGGTTCATGTGCGGCGTGCTGCTGGTGGCGCTCGCGGTCTACAGCCGCGCCGCCGACATCAAGCCGAGCGACGAGGTGCGGGCACGGAAGACGGCAAGCGGTCGCTGATCGGCCAGCGCGGAAGGCAGAGGCTGGCCGACAGCCCACTCACTCGGTACCCACAATCGGGCGAGGGAAGGGAGCGGGCGCCGTGCTGGCGTGGTTGCGGAACAATTCGCACGCCCAGGTAATGCTAACGGATTTCAACGCCGCCGAAGGGCGATCGTGCTGGCCGGCCTCACATGAAGGGTCCACTATCGCCTCGCTCTTTCCGGTTCGGAAGGCAGGTCGAACGCAACGAAAGGCTCGCATGTCGTCATGCCCGCTCTAGCAACGCTTTCCCTCGCAGCCCTTGCCGGCAAGTCCGGCGTCGATTTGGACACGCTCAGGTCTTATGACCGTCTCGGCCTGATCTCCCGGTCCCGGCGGACTGCCGGCGGATTGAAGCTTTACCCGGCCGACGAAGTCGAACGCGTCACCTTCATTCGGCGCTCGCTGGAGCTTGGCTTCCCCGTGCCGTCGATCCGCGAGATGCTGGGCATCGGCCGCAAGAAGTCGCTCTCCTGTAACGACATCTACGCCATTGCCGAACGGCAGCTCAGCGACATCCGGCGCCGGCTCGCCGACCTCAAGGGCATGGAGGCAGCACTTGCACCGCTGGTCGACTCCTGCCCGCGGGATGGTGGTTTGAGCAACTGCACGATCGTCGGCGCGCTGTCCCGGCCGTCGCCTGTGCCGGTCCACAATTGACCCGAAATGATCGGCTTACCGCCCTCGAAGAGCTGACGTTCAGGCGGATCGCCAACGCGGGCGCGAAGACCAAGCTGTTGCGTGCCCGGGATGTCCAACGCTTGCGGGACCTCGGACTCGTGATCGTCATCGAGGAACGGGCGATGCTGTCCGAATTCGGCCAGGCTCGCTTTGCCGAAAATCAGAGCGGCCGCAAACTTGACTGAAGGACGAGCGGCCGGCGGCGCCGTCAGGGTGCCGGCGGCCGCCCCCGGTCGCCGGCGCCATCCAGCGCCTTGCGGACGATTGCCGCCAGGTCGCGTTTGGCGAACGGCTTGTTGAGCAGCAGAACGTCCGGGTCGAGCCGGCCGTCGCGGATGATCGTGTTCTCGGTGTAGCCCGACATGAACACGATCTTCGTCGCCGGCCAGCGGCGCGCCGCTTCCTCCGCCAGCACCTTGCCGTTCACCGCCCCGGGCATGATGACATCGGTCAGCAGCAGGTCGTAGGGCTGCGCCGTGGCTTCCAGCGCGGCCAGTGCCGTGCTGCCATCGGGCGCATTCGAGACGTCGTACCCCAGGCTCTGCAGCTGGTGCACCACGCCGTCGCGCACCTCGTCGTTGTCTTCGGCGACCAGGATCCGCTCCTTGCCGCCCGGCAGCGGCTGCGGCCGCGGGGCCGCTGCCGCTTGCCGTTCGACAGCGGCGCGCGGCAGGAAGAGCTCGACCGTCGTGCCGCGGCCCGGCTCGCTGTAGAGGCTGACATGGCCGTTGGACTGTTTGATGAAGCCGTAGACCATGCTGAGGCCGAGGCCGGTTCCCTTGCCGACTTCCTTGGTCGTGAAGAACGGCTCGAACGCCCGCGCCACCACGTGGGGGGCCATGCCGGTGCCGGTGTCGGTGACGGTCAGCATCACAAAGTCGCCGGTAGCGGCGTCGGGGTTGCGCGCCGTGTAGGCCGCATCGAGCGACGTGTTGGACGTCTCGATCAGCAGGCGGCCGCCCCCCGGCATGGCGTCACGGGCGTTGAGGGCGAGGTTGACCAGCGCCGATTCGAGCTGGGCCCCGTCGATCTCGGCATTCCATAGATCGCGGGCCAGCGTCGTCTCGACCTCGATCGCGGAACCCAGCGTGCGCCCCAGCAGCCTGGTCGTAGTGGCGACCAGCTCGTTGATATCCGTGCGCCGCGGCCGCAACGCCTGCTTGCGCGAATAGGCCAGCAGCTGGCGGGTCAGGTCGGCCGCGCGTTCGGTCGCGGCGGCGATGCCCTTTACGCGCTTGCGCAGTTTGGGATCGAGGACATCGTCCTCGTCGAGGGCTTCGACGTTGGCCAGGATGATCGTGAGGATGTTGTTGAAATCGTGCGCCACGCCGCCCGTCAACTGGCCGACCGCTTCCATCCGCTGCGACCGCCGCAGTTGTTCCTCCGTACGGTCGTGGTCGGTCATGTCGCGGCCGATGAAATAGTAGAGATGGTCGCGTTCCGACCACACGCCCGACCACAGCATCGACACCAGGTGGCCGTCCTTGTGGGTGTAGCGGCACCTGAAGCTGCCGCTGCCGAGCCCCTGTCGCGCGGCTCGCATTGCGTCGCGCACCGCGTCGATGTCTTCGGGATGGATGAACTCGTTGGCGCTGCGGCCCAGCAGCTCCTCCGGCAGGTAACCCAGCACCGGCGTGGCGCTGGGGCTCACCCGGACGAACTTGCCGTAGCTGTCGGTGACGTGGATGAGGTCCTGCGACGTCTCGATGATGCGCTCGGTCTGGCGCTCCGCCTGCCGTCTTGCCGTGTTGTCGATGATCAGAACAATCCGTGCCCGCTCGCCGTTGAAATCGACATTACGGCCAAACGCCTCGACGTCGAGAATCCGTCCATCCTTGCAGCGGTGCCGCCACTCGACCGTGTGGGCGCTGCCGATCCGCTCCGGCGCCATCCAATGCATCATCCTCTCGACCTCCTCCGGCGGCCGGATGTCCGCCACGGTCATCGCCAGGAATTCTTCCTGGGTGTAGCCGTACATCGCCAGCGCCGAATCGTTGACCTCGAGGAACCGCAGGGTCTCGAGGCTATAAACCCATTGCGGCAGCGGCAGGTTGCGGAAGCGATGGCGGAAGTTCTCCTCGCTGCGCGCCAGCTCGGCCTCGCGATAGCGCGCCTCGGTCACGTCGGTATAGGTCATCACCCCGCCGCCCGTCGGCAGCGGGTTGAAGGCGATCGACATGATCCGCCCGTCCTTGCGCCGTCGTTCCTTCACGAACCGCTGGCGCTCCGAGATCTGGAGCACCCGGGTGGCGACCGCCGTCTCCTTGTCCTCGTTGGCGTACTCGCCGCGTTCGGCCAGGTCGCGGACGAGCTGCTCATAGGGCAGCCCGTGCAGGTCCCGGTCGGCGATTTCCAGCCATTCGGCCAGGCGGTGGTTGTAGGCCGCGATCCTGAAGTCGTCGTCCAGCAGCGCGACCCCCTGGTCGATGTTCTCGAGGATCGACTTCACGTTTGCGGCCTGGCGGCGCAGCTCGGTCAGGTCGTGGCCGACCCCGATATAGCCCTGGAACGAACCGTCGGCGGCGAACAGCGGCGTGCCGCTCATCCTGATCGGCCGCGCGGCGCCGCCGGCATCGGTGAGCGTGACCTCGAAATCGCGATACGGCCGGCGATGGGCGAGATCGTCGAGATGGGCCCGCCACGCCGGATCGTCGAAGTCTGCGGGAACGACCTCGGTGCAGAGCTTGCCCACCGCGATCGATGGCGGCAGCCCGAAGATTTCAACGAACCGCTCCGACAGGAAGGTGAACCGGAGCCCGGCATCCATCTCCCACCACCAGTCGGCGGCGATCCCAGCCAGGAGCGAGAACTTGTCGGTCACGGCGCCAGTCTAGCCGAGGACGGCACCCGCCAAAGCACGATTCGACCCCCTCCGCAGGCTGACTCAGTCTAAGTTGGTCCCCGGCCGCCGAAAAGCTGGCCCGTTCGGCGCGCCACCGCCCTGACGCGCCGGGACGGAGCCTCAGCTCTGCTTCCTGAGCGCGGCCATAAAAGCACGAAGCCGTGGTGCCCATCTGGCGGCATCGAGACCAGATGCCAAATGGCCGAAGTCGCTATCGATCTCATGGCATTCAGCGGCGATGCCGACTGCATTGAGCTTGGCGATTACATCGGGAGCGATTGAGGGCGGATAGACCTTGTCGGTGCGCGACAGCACGTACAGGACCTTTGCCTTGATCCTGGCCATGTCCTTTTCGGCATCGAAGCTCACTTGCGCCTTGCGCATGGTGACCAGCGAGTTGCCGTCGAACACTTTCGACCAGCTTTCGGCGCGCTTCCTGATCTCCGCCTCGCGCTCAGCCTTATCCGGGAACTTGTCGGCGAGCTGCTCGTAGATGCCGAAGCGCTTCAGCGTGAAGATGCGCATGTCGGTCAGCAGCCCTTGATACCGCCCCTGTCGTAGTACCAACCGCCATTCCAGTTGCGATCCTGGGCAAGCAGGAAGACCAACGATTCCACTGCCTGCTTACCGCCCGATCCCTTGGGTGCGGTGACCACCGGCACCAGCCCGTCCATGAAGTCGGAATAGGTGACGCCCCATTGAAACGCCAGATGGCCCCCGAACGACGGACCGGCGACCGCGACCAAGTGCTTGACGCCCAGACTGTCGAGCAATGCCTTCTGTGATGTCGGGGAAGTCGGGTCCGTAGGGGCGGCCGGTCACGGGGTTCTTGTGCGCTGGGCCGGTCGAGCCGAAGGACGAGCCCAGCATGTTGGACGACACGACATAGAGCCGGTCGGTATCGATCGCCTTGCCCGGGCCGACCAGGTCATCCGCGCGCCCTCGGCGCCCTCGGCCGGCCATATGATGGCTCGCGGTGAAGCCGTGCGTCAGCAGCACGGCATTGCGGCCATCGGGCGCAAGCTTGCCATAAGTTACGTAGGCGATTGCTATTTCTGGCAGCACGGCGCCGCTCTGCGGCCTGAAGTTTCTGGCGTTGAACCGTTTGGTCTCGGCTCTACCGACGGAGCCTTGGGCGCGGACGGTGGCGGCGAGCGCCGGCAGGAGTGCGAACGAAGCTAGGACAGGACGACGCAACATGGCACGGCTCATGGGCTTTTCTCCTGGTCAGGCGCGGCCATATTGTGTCTCAGCGGAAGCATCGTGAAGGGACGTGTTTGCGGCGAACCGTAGATTTGTGGGTAAGACAGGTTCACCTCTCGTTGCCATCTGTAAGGTTCGCCGGTCTGAGGGTGAACCAAGGCAACCTCGCCTTCGACGAAGAAGAGGGCCCACTGCCGTTCATCGTCACACGTCGCGATCATGTCGAAGTCCCGGATGGGCTTGTCGACCTTCGCCACATGGAGGCAAGGAACGCCGTGGCGTTGGAGGTAGGCGAGGGCGACGTCGTTGAGCTGCTCGGCGCGAGCGCCAAAGGTCGTGAACAACGCCGCGAGGACGATGGTGTGGCGCATTGTATGCATGGTCCCCAGAACCTGCGAACGGGCGCCGCGAAGACCTCTCTCGATCGCCCGTTGGTTGAACCCGAGCAGAAGCGGTGCGAGAGTCTTCGTCTCCAGGGAGTGCCAAGTCATGGCAGTACACCGGCGAACTTCCGTCGAAGAGGCGCGGTATCAGTTCGACCGCGGCGCGGGGCAACTGTGGCGCGGCGACCAAGAGATCAGGCTCACTCCGCGCGCGTCAGCCCTGTTGGCTGCGTTGGCGGAGCGGTCGATGCAGGTCGTGACCAAGCAGGAGCTGGTCGATCGCTTGTGGAAGGGCAAGGCCGTCGGAGACGACGCCCTGACCTCGTGCGTGCAGGAACTGCGGCGTGCCCTCGGCGACGATCCGCGCAACCCGAAGTTCGTGGAAACGCGGCATCGCCGCGGCTACCGATTGCTCGTGCCCATGGCCGCCGCGGCAGCACCGGTCAGCCCGGAGGCGGAGACGTCGCCGCCGTCGTTGTTGGACAAGGCCTCGATCGCGGTCCTGCCGTTTCGGAACCAGACTGGCGACGCCGAGCAGGAGTATTTTGCCTACGGAATTGCAGAGGACATTCTGGCCGCCCTGTCGCGGTTTCCCAGCCTGTTCGTCATCGCGCGTAGATCCTCGTTCCTCTACAATGGCAAGACGGTCGACATCAAGCAGATCGGCCGTGATCTCGGCGTGCGCTACGTGCTCGAAGGCAGCGTCCGCAAGGCCGGCGGCCGTATTCGTATCGCGGCGCAACTGATCCAGGCCGATACCGGAATCCATATCTGGGCCGATCGATACGACGGCGAGCGGGTCGATGTCTTTGCGTTGCAGGACCGGATTACGGAAGCGGTTGCCGGCGCCATTGCGCCGAGCATCCAGCGCGCCGAGATCGCGCGGGCGCAGCGGCGGCCCCCGGACAGTCTCGATGCCCACGAATTGTTCCTTCGCGCTTTGTCGCTCTACGACAGGATGACCAGGGAGGACAATGACGCGGCCCGGACCCTGCTTGAACGGGCGATCGGGCTCGACCCCAACTACGCGCCTCCGATGACATTGTTGAACATCGTCCTCGATTGCAGGGTCACACAAGGGTGGTCCACCGCGGCCGAGGTCGCCGCGGACTCCCGGAAGTACATGCGGCTCGCCTTGCAGGTCGACAAGCACGATCCCGACGTCCTCGCCCTCCAGGCGCGAAGCGCTGCCTACCTCGATGGCCGGCACCAGGAAGCGATATCGCTCATCCAACGCTCGCTGGCCGCGAATCCCAATTCCGTCATGGTGCGGTCGATCGCTGGCTGGATCTACGTCTACGCTGGACAACCGGAAGCCGCCGTCGCCCATCTGCAGATGGCGATGCGACTCAACCCGCGGGATCAGGCGGATTACCAAGCCTGGATACCCCTTGCGCATGCCTTCCTGCAGCTGGGGCGCGATGGCGAGGCCCTCGAGGCAGCGCGTCAGGCGGCGCAGCGCGCGCCGAACTACCTGGCGTCCTGGCGGGCGCTGGCGGCGATCCTCGCGTTGACCGGAAGGCTCGACGAAGCGCGGTCGGCGATGGCGACGTTGATGCGGCTCGCGCCCAACATGTCGCTGACGCGCATGAAATCCATGCCGACCTGGACCGAAACGGCCAGGGTGCGCTACTTCGAAGGCCTTCGCCTGGCTGGCATGCCGGATCGGGCGTAAGGGGCCGGGGCGGGGTTTCCGGGGGGTTGTTTTTTTCAAAGGGCGCGCCCATATTGGGGGAATACAGGAGCCGGAAATGCAGACCTACAGGAAGACCCCGGAAGCCGTGGCCAAGCTCACGCCGGAGCAGTTTCGCGTCACGCAGGAGAACGGCACCGAATACCCGGGCACGGGTGCGCTCCTGAACAACAAGGAACCGGGCATCTATGTCGACATCGTCTCGGGCGAGCCGCTGTTCGCCTCGTCCGACAAATTTGAATCGGGATGCGGCTGGCCCAGTTTCACCAAGCCCATCGAGCCCGCCAATGTCGCCGAGCTGAAAGACGGGTCGCTCGGCATGATGCGCATCGAAGTGCGGTCCAAACACGGCGACAGCCATCTCGGCCATGTCTTCCCCGACGGCCCGCGCGACCGCGGCGGGCTGCGCTATTGCATCAATTCCGCCTCGCTGCGCTTCGTTCACCGCGACGACATGGCGGCGGCGGGCTATGGTGCCTATCTCGACCAGGTGGAGGACAGGAAATGAGCGAAGAGCGCGCCGTTCTGGCTGGTGGCTGTTTCTGGGGCATGCAGGATCTGATCCGCAAGCTGCCCGGTGTCGCCTCGACACGGGTCGGCTACACGGGCGGCCGCGTGGCCAACGCGACCTATCGCAACCACGACGGCCACGCCGAGGCGATCGAAATCATCTTCGATCCGGCGAAGATGAGCTTCCGCATGCTGCTGGAATTCTTCTTCCAGATCCACGATCCCTCGACGCTCAACCGCCAGGGCAACGACCGCGGCACCAGCTATCGCTCGGCGATCTTTTACACCACCGATGAGCAGCGCCGCGTCGCCGTGGACACGATCGCCGATGTCGACGCGTCGGGCCTGTGGCCCGGCAAGGCCGTGACCGAGGTCACGCCTGCTTCCGACTTCTGGGAAGCCGAGCCCGAGCACCAGGACTATCTGGAACGCATTCCCAACGGCTACACCTGCCACTTCATCCGGCCCGGCTGGAAGCTCCCGGTCCGCGTGAAGGCGGCCGAGTAACGCGCTCACTCCTCCTCTCCCCGGTTTTCCTCCTCTTCCCCTAACGGGGGAGAGGAACATGAAAATGAGTATCGAACGAAAAGTTGCAAGTTCAGCAGGTTTCTGCTAGAAAATCCGTCACAGTCGCGGAACGTTCGTCCGCCTCCTGGCCCGCTTCGCCCCTTGTAATCAAGGGGCCTTCTGGCGGGCTTTTTCATGACCAAAACCCCGGAGTCCAGTGTCCCGACAGCGAGACGTGGCCGGCTGCGATGCAGGTCGCCAGCCTCATGCTGAGGGTTAAGGCCAGCGGTACAGTTCCGCGATTCGGGCCTGGTGAGAGAGGATGTCGGCGCTGTGCCGCGGGGTGGCGTCTAGCCGTTGCTGCGGCGCGCAAATCGCGGCTCGGCGGCACACGCTCCGGCACACCTGCCGGGGTTTTGCGGCACACTTCGTGTGCCGCTGCCGGCTCACGCCGGAGGGCCGAGGCGCGTCGCCTGGCTGACGGCGAGCTGCCAGCCGCTGGCCGCGGTCACGTACACTGAGACCCAGCGGAAGTCGTAGGTCTTCTGTTCCCTGACGTTCAGGATCGGGCTCTTGCCGGTCAGGATCACGGTCGGGCCGGCGAAGACGCGAAAGACCAGTTCGCTGGCGGGCGCGGCCTCGATCAACGGCTCGCCCGCCATCGCCGCCACCAGGCGCGCGTCCTTGTTGTCGAATTTTCCCGAGCCATGGGTGTGGCTGAAACTGTCTGCATAGGAGGCACGGAGCGTGGCGAAATCCTTTGTCTCGACCGCCTTGGCGAGCTTGGCGCGGACTTCCGTGACCTCGTCGATCATACGCTGGGCCTCGGCGCCGGTCGGGGCCTGGACGGGATGGGCGAGGGCGGAAACGGCGGGCACAAGCGCCGCCAGGAAGAGAGAGCGTCTGAGCACGAGGTGGACCTTTCCTGTCGTCCCAAGCGTAAGCGAAGGACCTTGCCCTTGCTAGTTTGATCGCTTCGCCGGCGCGCAGAAGGCGATTGTCGAGGGCCGCATCGAACCGGTCCTCGCACGCTACGACCGTCTGCGGCGCGGCATCGACCGAGCACTCAAGGCTCAGGGCATTGACACCGACGGCGCGGAAGCGTCCGAGGCTCGCGTCGACGCACGCAACCGGTTCGACGGCTTCGAGATGATTGAAGGTAGAGCGCCGACTGGTGTCGACATCGACACCATCGTTGCTCAATCAACCGATCAAGCCGTATCCGGCGGCGGACACGTTGTTCCGGTCGCAGCAGGCGACTTGAAGTGCGTGGGCGGTAGTTGCACGCGCGGCGGTAGTCGGGGCACTACGGGCATGTACCACATGGGCGGCAAAAATCTCTGTCGGAGTTGCGCCGTAAAGCAACTCGGCATGGAAAACAGCCCCGCAGATGAGTTGATGAAGGCGCTGGAAGCATTCGAGAAGCGATGAAATCAACATTCTAAAAATACAACTAGAGCGTGCTGTACGGCCTGTAGTTCTCGCAGTATCGAGTTGCGATGACCGACAAGAGAGTGGATCTCCAAAAGCTCCGCCCGGGAGACCTGTTCCACGCCGCGTATCCGGGCACTGCAAAAGTCATCGGGCTCACGCTCGAAGTGACGGCTACGTGCATCAGAGGAAGAGATATCACGCGGCAGGAGATTCTGGAGATTGATCGAGCGACGGGGGTGTCGATCCCTACGGACGGCGATCCTTGCACGATCTTTTCGACAGAGGCCCTACCGCCAGATCTCCACGAAGCGATCATTGGGCTGGATCGCAAGTACGGCTCGGGCCGCACTCTGACCGAGGAAGAATGGAAGCTGACGCTTGCTGAACGGAAGGCGTTGATATTCGTCCGTCCTTGAGCGCCCAAGGCCTAACGGTTTTGCCGCGAGGAAGACGCGTCTACGTATCCTTGGAACTGACGCCGGCTTCCGTGAAGGTCGCCATGCCGTTGTGGCAGGCGGCGGCGGCTTTCAGGATCGGCACGGCGAGTGCGGCGCCCGAGGCCTCGCCCAGGCGCATTTTCAGGTCGAGCAGAGGATCCTGGTTGATGGCCTTCAAGAGCCGCGTGTGGCCGGGCTCGGCCGAGCGGTGGGCGACCATACAGTGGTCGAGCGCGCGGCGGTCCATGGCATGGAGCACGGCGGCGGCGGCCGTGCTGGCGTAGCCGTCGAGCAGCACCGGGATGCGGCCCATGCGGGCGGCGGCAATGGCGCCGGCGATG
>LNFM01011412.1_pt1 | contig 12080 bp, 9 predicted proteins | sample 596031 | NCBI WGS metagenome assembly LNFM01 (sample SAMN04254537, study PRJNA301005) | activated carbon metagenome | isolation source: dual media filters at the Ann Arbor, Michigan drinking water treatment plant | place: USA: Ann Arbor | reverse complement strand
TATCGCGAGCTCGGGATGGAAGCGGTGTGGAAGATCGAAGTCGAGGACTTCCCCGCCTTCATCGTCGTCGACGACAAGGGCAACGACTTCTTCGCCAAGCTCGGCGCGAAGGACTAGGGGTGGCCATCGACTTCCTGTTCGACGGGCCGAAGTCCGCGCCACTCACCTTGATGCTCGCCCATGGTGCGGGCGCCGGGATGGAACATCCCTTCATGGTGACGATGGCAGCTAGCATCGCGAAGAAAAGCGGCCTGCGCGTCGCGCGCTTCGAGTTTCCCTACATGGCGCAGCGCCGCGTCGACGGCAAGAAGCGCCCGCCCGACCGCTCGGACAAGCTGATCGCCTGCTACCGCGAGGCCATCGAACAACTCGGCGGCGCGGATAAGGTCGTGGTCGGCGGCAAGTCGATGGGCGGCCGCATGGCGAGTTTAATTGCCGAGGACGCCGGCGCGCGCGGCCTCGTCTGCCTCGGCTATCCGTTTCATCCGCCGGGCAAGCCCGACGTGCTGCGCACGTCGCATCTGCTGCGCATGCGCCTGCCCGCCATCATCGTGCAGGGCACGCGTGATACCTTCGGCGGCCCGGAGACGGTGCGCGGCGTGTCGCTGCCGCCTGCCCTGCAGATTTATTGGATCGGCGACGGCGATCATTCCTTCAAGCCGACCAAGGCCTCGGGACGCTCGGAAGCGCAAGCGCTCGATGAGGCCGCCGAGGCCGTGGCCGGCTATCTGAAGGACGTGGCCTAGCTCATTAGTCACAAGGCTTAGTTCTGCGTCTCGCGCGCCTTGGCGGCGAGCGCCGGCGTCAGGCTCGTCGCTTCCGCCACGGTCTTCTCGAGAACCTCCGCCGTCAGCGGATCGATATCGAGCATGCGCGTCTTGGCATCGGCGAGGAATTTGGCGTCCTTGGTCATGGCGATGAAGGCCGCGCGCAGCGCCGCCAGGCGGGCGGGCGGCACGTCCGGCGTCGTCATCACGCCGCGCCCGAGCGCCGTCGGCGCGTTGAAGAAGGCGACGATCTTCTTGGCCTCTTCGCTCTTCACCAAATCCTGCAGCAAGGGCACGGTCGGAATCGCCGGGTCGGCCTTGGGGCCCATCTGGAAGAGGAAGACGATCTTGTTGCCGCTGATCCAGTCGGGCTTGCGCGAAGTCCAGGACAGCACCGAGCCGCCGCGGCCGTGCAGCTCGCCGCGCTCCATCGCCAGCTCCATCTCGCCGACGTCCTTGTAGCCCGACAGCACCTTGAACTTGGTGCCGAGCAGCGCATTGGCCAGTTTGGGCGCCTGATAGGTGTCGGAGCCCGGACCGGTGGTGCCCATGAACAGCTCGGTCGTCTTGGCGCCCTCCAGGGTCGTCGCCGGCGCGGTGGACGACACGCTGAGCATGCCGTTGACCGGCGAGAAGCCGCCGATCTGGCCGAACTTGGCATAGTCGAACAGCGGCTTCTGCTCGTCGAGCACCGCCGACAGCACGAGGTTCGGCTGCAGCACGGCGAGATAACTGCCGTCCTTGGCGACCGTGTTGTAAAGCATCTGCGCCGCCTTGGCGCCGCCGGCGCCGGGGATCGTCTGGACGATGAAATTGGGCGTGCCAGGCAGGTGACGGCCGAGATGCTCGGCCAGCGTGCGGGCGTAGATGTCGTAGGTCGTGCCCGGCCCGGTGCCGACCAGCACGGTGATCTGCTTGCCCTTGTAGAAGCTCGCGGCGTCCTGCGCGCCGGCGACGGCGGCACAGGCGCAAACGGCGGCGACGGTGGCGGCGGCGATACGTAACAACATGACGGTCTCCCAGATTTATGAATTGGCGCTAAACTATCAGCGTTGCGCCCTGCGACAACCAAAAGCCGCCGGAACGCAGCGCATATCGTGATGCCCTATCGGCACATCGCCCGTGCCTATGTCCCCGTCCCTATGTCCAAGGACATGATTGATGCCCCATGAGAACAAGTTTGTGGACCGCGTGCTGACATTGTTGACGCCGCATGGCGAGATTCGCGCGCGGCCCATGTTCGGCGGCCATGGGATTTATCTCGACGGCATGATGTTCGCGCTGATCGCCCGCGAGCGCCTCTACTTCAAGACCGACGCCGAGACTCGCCCGCGCTTCGTGCGCACCGGCAGCAAGCCCTTCAGCTTCCTGCGCGCCGGCAAGGAGATGGTGACCTCCTATTACGAGACCCCGCCGCGCACCATGAACAGCGCGCGCGCCATCATGCCCTGGATGGAACTGGCCACCATCGCCGCGCGCGGCGCGGCCAAGGCGAAGAAGATACCATCGACCAAGAAAAGGCCGGTTAAAAAGGCGCCAGCGAAAGCCGGCAGACGGACCGCGAAGCGCGTGGTTAAATCGAAGCCATGAGCCAGACCCGCACGGAACGCGACAGCTTCGGGCCCATCGAGGTCCCCGCGGAGCGCTATTGGGGCGCGCAGACTCAGCGCAGCCTGCAGAATTTCAAGATCGGCGGCGAGCGCATGCCGCCGGCGCTGATCCACGCGCTTGGCCTGCAGAAGCAAGCGTCAGCCCTCGCCAACATGGCGCTCGGCGTTTTGGATCAAAAGATCGGTGCGGCGATCGCCGCGGCGGCGGCGGAAGTGGCGGCGGGGACGTGGGACGACGAGTTTCCCCTCGTCGTCTGGCAGACCGGCTCTGGCACCCAGACCAACATGAACGCCAACGAGGTGATCGCCAATCGCGCCAACGAGACGCTCGGCGCGGGCCTCGGCGCGAAAGCGCCGGTCCATCCCAACGATCACGTCAATTACGGCCAGTCGTCGAACGACAGCTTCCCGACCGCCATGCATATCGCCGCGGCGCGCGAAGCGACCGGCGCGCTGATCCCGGCGCTGCGCCATCTGCAGGCCGCGCTCGCCGGCAAGTCCGAGGCCTTCAAGGATCTGGTCAAGATCGGCCGCACGCATTTGCAGGACGCGACGCCGGTCACCCTCGGCCAGGAATTCGGCGCCTATGCGCGCCAGATCGACTATGCCGTGGCCCGCATCGAGGCGGCCTTGCCGCGCGTCTATCTGCTGGCCCAGGGCGGCACGGCGGTCGGCACCGGGCTAAATGCCGCGCCGGGATTCGACGCCGCCTTCGCCCGGGAAGTCGCCAAGCTCACCGGCCTGCCCTTCGCGCCCGCCCCCGACAAGTTCGAGGCGCTGGCGACGCACGATGCATTGGTCGAACTGTCCGGCGCGCTCAACGTCATCGCCGTGTCCTTCACCAAGATCGCCAACGACATCCGCCTGATGGCCTCGGGTCCGCGCTCGGGCTTTGGCGAGATCCACCTGCCGGAGAACGAGCCCGGCTCGTCGATCATGCCGGGCAAGGTCAACCCGACCCAGGCCGAGGCCATGACCATGGTCGCGGCGCAGGTGATGGGCAACCATGTGACGATCACGGTCGGCGGCGCCCAAGGCCATCTCGAACTGAACGTGTTCAAGCCGGTGATCGCCTACAACATCCTGCAGTCGATCCGCCTGCTCGCCGATGCCGCCGTCAGCTTCGCCGACAATTGCGTCGCCGGCATCGACGCCAACGAAGCGCGCCTGACGCAATTGATGGAGCAGTCGCTCATGCTGGTGACTGCGCTCAACCCGCATATCGGCTACGACGCCGCGGCCCAAATCGCCAAGACCGCCTTCGCCGAGAACCTCGGCTTGAAAGATGCGGCGCTCAAACTCGGCCTGGTGAAGGCGGCCGACTTCGACCGCTGGGTGGTGCCCGGCGACATGCTCGGCCGCCCAAAAAAATGAGCGATGCTCCGCAGGACGGGCGCTTGCGCAAGCGCTCGGTGCTGATCGCCGGCCATAAGACCAGCGTGTCTCTGGAAGGGGCGTTCTGGGAGGAATTGCGCGCCATCGCCGCCGAGCGCGATATGCCGCTCGGGCGGCTGATCGAGGAGATCGACATGACGCGCGGCGGCAATCTGTCGAGCGCCATCCGCCTCTTCGTGCTCGACCGGCTGCGCGAGAAGCGACTTAAGCCCTAACGCGCGGGCAAACCCTGCAACACATCGTTGATGAAGGCATCGCCCGGCGGCGGCGCGGTTGACGCCGGCGGCCGCGGCGCGGCGGGACGCGCGGGCGCCGGTGCCGGCGGGCGCTGTTGCTGCACGGCGCGCTCGGCGGCGGCGCGACGCTCGGCCTCCTGCTTGGCGGCGCGCTCGAGCACATAGGCCTGCAGGGCGACCGAGTCGAAGCTTTTACTCGCGCCGGTCAGCGGGCCGTTGACGCGCAACTGCACCGGCGGCGCGGCCGCATCGCTCTCGAACTTGAATTCGATGCCGCCGTCGATCGTCCAATCGGTCAGCGCGGCGCGCAACTCGCCCTCGCCCTTGGCACCGTCGATCGTCATGACGAGATCGTCGCTCACCGCTTGGCCGTTCTGGACGGTGAAGCTGCCGTCGAGCGCAGCGAGCTTGCCGTTGCCGCCGAGCGCCGTCTTCAGCATAGCCTGCACCTCCGCCGTGCCGGCAAGCGCCGGCAGGCGCTTGTTCGCCGCCGCCAGATCGACGCCGCGTAGCGTGGCGTTCTGCACGGCATATTGCCCCTTGCCGGCGAGCCCGGCGATCAAGCCAGCCTCGTGGCCGCCTTGCGCGGCGAAATCCATGGCGAAATCCAGTTTGCCGCCGGCGACGTCGATCGACTTGCTGCCGAACAAGCCCTGCGGCGCGCTCGCGCCCGCCAGGCCCAGATTGCCTTCGAGCCTTGCGCCCTGTTCGGCGGGCGCGAAGCGCGCGTTCAGCGTCAGATCGCCGCCGAGCAACTTGCCCGAGAGCGATTCGACCGCCAGCGCGCCGTCGGTGACGAGCACGCGCGCCGCCGGGTCGGCGACACGCCAAGTCTTGTGCGTCAGGGTTTTGGCCGCGAGATCGAGCTCAGCGTCGCCGAGCGCCAAGAGATAGAGCGCCAGCGGCGCCTCCGACCAGACGGCATTGGCGCGCGATTCGACGCCGAGCAGGCCCGCCGTGTCGATCTCGCTGAGCGCCAGCTTGCCGCTCAGCTTGGGGCGCGGCCCGTCGAGCGCCAGGGCCGCCGCGCCAGCCAAGGTCGCGCCGCCGAACGCCGCGTCGATCTTCGGCAAGCGATAGCCCTTGGCATCGCTCTCGATGCGCGCCGCGAGTTTCAGACCGCCGGGAAGAACGATCGGCGGGACGGCGCCGGCGAGACGATAGAGGCCGGCGGGATCCTTGGCCTCGGCCGTCACGTCGAGCGCGACGGCCGGCTTCGCGGCGATGGCCTTCACGTCGCCGGCGAGCGAGAAGCTGCCGTCACCCGTGCCGGTGCCGACGCCCGCCGCCAGTTTGCGCAGGCTGAGATTGCCGTTGTCCAAGGTGCCGTCGAAGGCGAGATCGCGCAGCGGCACCTGACGCCAGGTGAACTGGCCGGCGCGCAGCAGCAGGTTGGCGTCGAAGCTCGCCGCCATGTCCGCCGTCAGCGGGAAGGCCGCGTCGGCCCCGTCGGGCAGGTAAGCGTCGAGATTGAACTGATCGACGACCAGATTGGCGCCGAAGGCCGGACGCGCGCGCAAGGCCGCGACGATTCCGCCGGTCAGCTTGGTCGAATCGAATCGCAGGTCGAGATCGCTGAACTCCAGCGTCTCGACGCCAAGTCCGAGACGGCCCGTCGCCGTCAGCTTGTTGAGACGGCCGGCCGGCAGGCTTTTGGCATCGATGCCGCCCCAGCCGAGCAAGCCGCGGAAATCGTCGGAGGCGAGATCGATGCGCCCGTCGAAGCGCGCCGGCATGTTGGTTTCGGCGGTGAAGCGGCCGTTGAAGCTGGCGTCGGTGCCGCCCGGCGCCTGCATGTTGAACTGGCGCAAGGTGACGGCGCCGCCGTCCAACTCGGACGAGGTCTTGATCTGGCGGAACAGACCCTTGCGGTAATTGACCGCTTCCGCCGACGCATCGAGCGACAGACGGAAATTGTCGGGCAGCGCGAAGCCTTCCGGCTTCTTGGCATCGCCGGCGCGCAGCGGCATGTCGAGCCAGGCGTCGAGATCGATATAGCCGAAGACGAGCGACAGATCGAATTGCGGCTTGCCGTCGCGCGGGCCGACGAACACGGCATTGCCACTGCCCTGGCTGCGCACGTCGCCGAGCTGCACGACGAGACCGGTCGTCTGGGCACGCTCGCTGGTCGCGGTCAGTGCGCCTTCGACATTGAACGGTTGCGCCAGAAGGCCCGGAAGATCGCCTAGCGGGCCGAAGCTCGACAGGGCGGCGGCGAAATCGGCGCCGCCAAGCTTGGCCTTTCCGGTCAGCTTCAAGGCCGGCGCCAACTGCGCCGTGCCGTTGAAGGCGAGCGCGCCGCGCAGCACGTTGCCGGTCGGCGCCATGAGATCGAGCGTGAGGTTGAGCGGCGTTGCCGTCGTGCTGCGGTAGTCGAAGCGGCCGGCGGCGACGGTGAAGCGCACCGGCTTGCCGCCGACACGCGCTTCGCCGGCGGCGCGCAAGGGACCGGCCAGGCTGTCGGCGACGATCCGCGCATTGACGCCCTCGAACCGTTCCTCGGCCTTGGTCAGCGCGTTGCGGTAGATCACCGTGCCGTTGACGATGGCGGCGTTCTGCAATTGCACCGATTCGGCCGCGACGAGCGGCTCGTCGTCCCAGAACCCCACTTGGGCCGCCGCGCTTTCGCTATCGAACAGCCAATTGCGCCGCCCGTCGGCGAGCACTTCGAGGGTGACGACCGGCTCGCGCAGCACGAAGGATTCGACGACGACGCGGCCGGACAGCAGCGGCAGCAGCGCGATGCGCGCTTCGAGCGAGCGCAGGCGCGCCATCTCCGGCGTCACCGCGCCGGGCAGATTGCCGAGGCGCGCGTCGTTCAGCAACAGGCGCGGCGTCGGCAGCAAGGAGGCCTCGACCGTGCCGGCAATGACGACCTTGCGGCCGGCTGCTCGCTCGATTTCGGCAGCGATCGGATCGCGATAGCGCGTCCAGTCGATGAAACTGGGCGCGACAAGGGCGGCACCGACCAACAGCACGAGAACGGCGGCAAAGACGAACAGGAACTTCTTCAAACGGATAACCGGGTTGAAGGTCGAAGGATGAATATGACAGGGAAACGGAATCGCTACGCAGCGCGCCCATCCCAGCCCCGCGCCGGCTGCATGAGCCGAGACGCTTACGGGCCGCGAGGACACTTGCGGTCCCGACTGTTTCCGTTAAGCTATCTTACTGAATATAGCGTTTTGATGATAGGGCTCGATCCGCTTGTCGGGCCCGGCTCAGCCCGCAAGGGTGGGAAGGACGGCCAGGTCATGGGCGACGTCGTCAATCTCAATCAGTTCCGCAAACAGCGGGCGCGCGCCGCCTCGGCGAAAAAGGCGGGAGAGAATCGCGCGCGCTACGGCCGCACGAAGGACGAAAAGACGCGCCAGGTCACCGAATTCGACCGCGTCCATCGCGATCTCGACGGCAAACAGCTCGACAAGCCGTCTCCCGAAGACGCGCCCAAGGCGCGCTAGGCCCACACAGCGGATTTCTCCCAGCGGCGCGCAGCAGTTAAAATGCCGGGCAAAAATCCCCTGCGCGCGCTGCGGGATTTCGCTATATCTCCCGCCTGCGCGGCGTTCAAGCCGCTCCAGCCGAGGGGGAATTCCATGACCAAGCTGCTGTCCGCCGTCGTCGCCACCATTGCCACGTTGGGCGCGACGCATGCCAGCCTTCCCGCCCTGGCGCAGACGCCGGCCGGCACCGCCTTGAGCGGCGCCGCCGCGCTCGAGCCCTTGGTAATCTGGCAAGCCGCCAGCGGCCCGCAGATTCCGGTCAACGCCATCCCCGGCGGCCATGAGCAGGGCAAGCCCCTCGCCATCTGCGGCGCGAGCTACAGCGGCGCGCGCTATTCGGGAAAGGTCGTCGGCAATGCCTGCAGCTTCGGTCACGCCGGCAAGGAGGTCCGTCTCGCAACCTACGACGTCCTGCTCGGCAATACCGCACTGCTGAGAACCAATCCGAATTTCGTCCGCTGGGTGCCGGCGCAGTCCGGCCAAGTGCCGCCCGGCGCCTTCATGGGCGCGCGCGAAGGCGATCAGGTGCTGCCGATCTGCCGCGCCGGCTATCAGGGCAGCGTGCAACCTGGAAAGCTGGTCGGCCCGGCCTGCAAGATCGCCTTCGGCGGCGCGGAGCTGGCCGTCGCGCAATATGAAGTGCTGGTGGTGAGCCGCGTCGGCACGGAGATTCCGACGACGACCCTCTCGGCCGTCGCCGCCAATCCGGCCTTGGCCAGCGCGCCCGCGACAGCTGCCGCGCGCGGCTCGTCCATCAGCGGCATCGGCGGCGTCTCGCCGCTCAGCATCCAAGGCATGGACATCGAGGCGGCGATGATGGCGGTGCAGTCGCAGCGTGCCGAACTGCTCGAGAACCAGCTCAAGAACCAGATCGAAAGCGTTCAGGCGAAGTACAACGAAATCACCAAGCTCAACGAGCAACTCGCAGCGTTGAACGTCGAACGGTCAAAATATCCCGCCAACCCCACCGCGCCGCAGCGCGAGCAACTCGCCAAGCTCGACGGTCAGATTCAGCAGTTAAAATCGCAGCTCGACAGCTTGAGCAACAGCCAGCAGATGGACATGCTGCGCCTGCAGAGCCTATCCAACAAGCGCAACGAGGCCTTCGACCTGATGACGAATTTCATCAAGAAGATGCAGGACAGCCGCTCGAGCATCATCGGCAATATGCGCTGAGCGTCATCTCCGCGCGCGAGCCAAGGGCGGGGAGCGATCCTCGCCCTTTTTACGTTCGGCCTTGGCTGAAAGCCCGCGTTCCAACCGTGACGCTTGCGCGCGCCGGCGATCATGGCGCCGCGCAACGTTAAAGCGTCTAGCTGCTAGGCCTATATTCTAATAATGATTTGCAATTGCATCTATTAAGCTGCGCTCCCTCACGACAGGAGCGCGCCTTGCCCGATCAACATCCCTCTGCCGATTTCGCCCGTGCCGACCTCGATCCGCTGGCCGCCTATCCCGCCGGCACGCGCATGTGCGACCTGCGCACCGCCGAATCCCTGCTCGTCGTCGCGCTACGGCTGTGGACGGCCGAGCGCCTGGAGCCGCAGGCCGGCCACGCCGATTGGCGCGACGGCTTCCTCGCCGCCGGCGTCTGCGGCATCGGCGCCGCCTGCTTCCAATCCTTCCTGAACATACTCGAAACCGCGCTCTGCCGGCCGATCGAGCTCGGCGCGCCGCAGGGCGGCGATCTCAGCGCCGACGAAGCGCGCCTGCTCTGCGCCGTCGCCTGCCTGCAGCGCGAGCGCGCCCATGACGCCGCCCTGCTGCTCGCCGACTGGTTGCAGCCGGCGGCGGTGCGCATCGCCACCGATTACGCCTTCGGCCTCGCCGCCGCGCTCGGCGAAGCGCGGCTGACGCTGCCGCAGCGGGATACCAACGAACCGGCGCCCTCCCCGGCACCGCGCCGCTTCATCCATCGCGTCCCCCTCACGGTCGTCCATTAACGACAACCCCCGGGGCCGGCGCGGCAGGTAGCCGCCGCCGGCTATTTCTCCGGCTTGAGATAGGTAGGCAGGCCGTAGCCGCCGCCGCCCGGCGTCTCGATCACGAAAACATCTCCGGCGGCGAGCGATGTGCGCGTGGTCGGGCCCAAGGCGTCGATGCGGCCATCCGCCCGTTCGACATAGCTGCGCCCGCGCGCGCCCGCCGCGCCGCCCGCTAGGCCGAAGGGATCGGTGGTGCGCCGGCTCGACAGAATCGCCGCGTCCATCGCCTCACGAAAACGGATGCGCCGCACCGCCCCGTCGCCGCCGTGCCAGGTCCCCGCGCCGCCCGAGCCCGCGCGCAAGGAGAAATCCTCGACCAGCACGGGATAGCGCGTTTCCAGAACTTCGGGATCGGTCAGGCGCGAGTTGGTCATATGCGTCTGCACCGCGCTGGCCCCGTCGAAGCCATATCCCGCGCCCATGCCACCCGCCACGGTCTCGTAATATTGCGTGCGCGCATTGCCGAAGGTGAAATTGTTCATGGTGCCTTGCGAGGCGGCCAGCACGCCGAGCGCGCCGTAGAGCGCGTCGCACAGCGACTGCGAGGTTTCGACATTGCCCGCCACCACCGCCGCCGGATAGCGCGGTGCCAGCATCGAACCTTCGGGGATGACGATGTCGATCGGGCGCAGGCAGCCGGCATTCATCGGGATATCGTCCGCCACCAAGGTGCGGAAGACATAGAGCACGGCGGCGCGGCAGACCGCCGAGGGCGCGTTGCGGTTATTCGGCCGCTGCGCCGACGTGCCGGTGAAATCCACCGTCGCGCGGCGCGCCGCCTTGTCGATGGACACGCGCACGCGAATCTCGCCGCCGTCGTCGAGCGGCAAGGCGAAGTTTCCGTCTTTCAGGCCGACAAGGACGCGGCGCACCGCCTCCTCGGCATTGTCCTGCACATGGCCCATATAGGCGCGCACCACATCGATGCCGAAATCCGCCACCATGCGCGCCAGCTCCTGCGCGCCCTTCTCGCAAGCGGCGACCTGGGCCTTGAGATCGGCGATGTTCTGCTCGATGGCGCGGCTCGGCCAGGGGCCGGCCGCCAGGCGCGCGCGCATGTCGGCCTCGCAGAAGACGCCGCCCCGCACCAGATCGACATTGTCGAACAGCACGCCTTCGTCGGCGATGCTCGTCGAATCGGGCGGCATCGAGCCCGGCGTGATGCCGCCGATATCGGCATGGTGGCCGCGCGCCGCGACGAAGAACAGAGGCGCCTCTGCATCACCGCTGAACACCGGCATGATCACCGTTACGTCCGGCAGATGGGTGCCGCCATTGTAGGGCGCGTTATGCACCGCCACGTCGCCGGGCTTGAGGTTGTCGCGCCTGCCGGCGATCACGGCGGCGACCGATTCGCCCATCGAGCCCAGATGCACCGGCATATGCGGCGCGTTGGCGATCAGGTTGCCGGCGCCGTCGAACACGGCGCAGGAGAAATCCAGGCGCTCCTTGATATTGACCGACTGCGACGTGCTGGCGAGCGCGACGCCCATCTGCTCGGCGATCGCCATGAAGAGATTGTTGAAAATCTCCAGCATGACCGGATCGGCCTTGGTGCCGATGGCATGGGCCTGGCGCAGCGGCGTCGCGCGCGTCAGCAGCAGATCGCCATCCGCCGTCATGCGCGCCCGCCAGCCCGGCTCGATCACCGTCGTCGCATTGGCTTCGATGACAATGGCCGGACCGTCGAGCGGGACGCCGACCGGCAGCTTGTCGCGCGCGTGGATCGGCGCCTGACGCGATGCGCCATCGGCGTAAAGCTCCGCGCCGCCGAGCGGCGCGGGCAAGACCTCGCCGGCCAGCGGCGTGGCAAAGCGGAGGCTTTCGATGCCGTCCATCGCGCCGACCGCCTCGACCGAGACGGCCTCGACGACGAGCGCCTTGCCCGTCATGACGAAGCCGTAAGCGCGCTGATGCGCCGCCTCGAAAGCCGCACGCATCGCGGCCGGCGTGGCGAAAGCCACGGGCTCGGCGGTGTCGGTGCCCTCATAGCCCAAATGCACGCGGCGGTGCAGCGCGATGCGCTCGCCCGCCACACCCTGCGCCAGTAGCGCGCCGCGTGCCTGATCGACCAGGCTTTCCAGCGTCCCGGCCAGTTGACGCTCCAACTCGGGGGCGAGCTTCGCCTCGATGGCGCGCTCGCGCATCTCGACGCGGTCAGCCAATCCCATGCCGAGAGCGGACAGCACGCCGGCCAACGGATGAATGAACACGGTCGTCATGCCGAGCGCATCGGCGACCTTGCAGGCATGCTGGCCACCGGCGCCGCCGAAACAGCCGAGAGCGTATTTGCTGGCGTCGCGTCCGCGCTGGATCGAGATTTGCTTGATGGCATGCGCCATCGCCTCGTTGGCGATGCGCAGAAAGCCGTCGGCCAGTTCCTCAGCCGAGCGTTTGACGCCCGTCGCGCGTTCGACCTCGCCGGCCAGCGCGGCGAACTTCTCGCGCACGATGTCCGCGTCGAGCGGCGCATCGCCGTTCGGCCCGAAAATCCTAGGAAAGAATTCGGGCCGCAGCTTGCCGACCATGACGTTGGCGTCGGTCACGGTCAGCGGACCGCCCTGGCGATAACAGGCCGGCCCCG
>LNFM01011411.1_pt1 | contig 12080 bp, 8 predicted proteins | sample 596031 | NCBI WGS metagenome assembly LNFM01 (sample SAMN04254537, study PRJNA301005) | activated carbon metagenome | isolation source: dual media filters at the Ann Arbor, Michigan drinking water treatment plant | place: USA: Ann Arbor | reverse complement strand
GAAGCCCGAGACCATCAACTACCGCACCTTCAAGCCGGAACGCGACGGCCTGTTCTGCGCCAAGATCTTCGGCCCGATCAAGGACTACGAGTGCTTGTGCGGCAAGTACAAGCGCCTGAAGCACCGTGGCGTGATCTGCGAGAAGTGCGGCGTCGAAGTGACGCAGACCAAGGTGCGCCGCGAGCGCATGGGTCACATCGACTTGGCCGCGCCGTGCGCGCACATCTGGTTCCTGAAGAGCCTGCCCAGCCGTCTCGGCCTGGTGCTCGACATGACCCTGCGCGACATCGAACGCGTGCTGTACTTCGAAGCCTACGTGGTCGTCGACCCGGGCATGACGCCGCTGAAGAAGTTCTCGATCATGAGCGAGGACGACTGGGAAGCCAAGCACGCGGAATACGGTGACGAGTTCGTCGCGCTGATGGGTGCCGAGGGCATCAAGAAGCTGCTCGAAGAGATGGACCTGGATGTCGAGATCGACAAGATCCGCAACGACATGACGGGCTCCGAGCTCAAGATCAAGAAGAACTCCAAGCGCCTGAAGGTGATGGAAGCCTTCAAGAAGAGCGGCATCAAGCCCAACTGGATGATCATGGAAGTGCTCCCGGTGCTGCCGCCGGACCTGCGCCCCCTGGTTCCTCTGGACGGCGGCCGCTTCGCCACGTCGGACCTGAACGATCTCTATCGCCGTGTCATCAACCGCAACAACCGCCTGGCGCGGCTGCTGGAGCTGAAGGCACCCGAGATCATCGTGCGCAACGAGAAGCGCATGCTGCAGGAGGCGGTCGACTCGTTGCTGGACAACGGTCGTCGCGGCAAGGCGATGACGGGCGCGAACAAGCGTGCACTGAAGTCGCTGGCCGACATGATCAAGGGCAAGAGCGGCCGCTTCCGCCAGAACCTGCTGGGCAAGCGTGTCGACTACTCGGGCCGTTCGGTCATCGTGGTCGGCCCGACGCTCAAGCTGCACCAGTGCGGCCTGCCCAAGTTGATGGCCATCGAGCTGTTCAAGCCCTTCATCTTCAGCCGCCTGGAGGCGATGGGCATCGCCACCACCATCAAGGCGGCGAAGAAGGAAGTCGAAGCCGGCACGCCGGTGGTGTGGGACATCCTCGAAGAGGTCATCAAGGAGCACCCGGTCCTGCTGAATCGGGCGCCGACGCTGCACCGCCTGGGCATCCAGGCGTTCGAGCCGGTGCTGATCGAAGGCAAGGCCATCCAGCTGCACCCGCTCGTCTGCTCGGCCTTCAATGCCGACTTCGACGGTGACCAGATGGCCGTGCACGTGCCGCTGTCGATCGAAGCGCAGATGGAAGCCCGCACGCTGATGCTGGCCTCCAACAACGTGCTGTTCCCGGCCAACGGCGAACCGTCGATCGTGCCGTCGCAGGACGTCGTGCTGGGTCTGTACTACGCCACCCGAGAGCGCATCAACGGCAAGGGTGAGGGCATGATCTTCGGCGACCTGCAGGAACTGCAGCGTGCGCTGGACAACGGTGTGGTGGAAGTGACCGCCAAGGTCAATGTCCGCCTGACGGAATGGTTGAAGGGCAAGGAGCCCGGCGAGTTCGTCGCCGAGACCAAGATCGTCGAGACGACGGTCGGCCGTGCGTTGCTGTCCGAGATCCTGCCCAAGGGCCTGCCGTTCGCCAACATCAACAAGGCGCTCAAGAAGAAGGAAATCTCTCGTCTCATCAACGTGAGCTTCCGCAAATGCGGCCTGAAGGAAACCGTGGTCTTCGCCGACAAGCTGCTGCAGAGCGGCTTCCGGCTGGCGACGCGTGCCGGCATTTCCATCTCCATCGACGACATGCTGGTGCCGAAGGAGAAGCCGGCCCTCATCGAGCGTGCCGAGAAGGAAGTCAAGGAAATCGAACAGCAGTACGTCTCTGGTCTGGTCACGGCCGGCGAGCGCTACAACAAGGTGGTCGACATCTGGGGCAAGACCGGCGACGAAGTCGGCAAGGTCATGATGAGCCAGCTGTCCAAGCAGAAGGTGGCTGACCGGCACGGCAAGCAGGTCGACCAGGAGTCGTTCAATTCCATCTACATGATGGCCGACTCGGGAGCGCGCGGGTCCGCCGCGCAGATTCGCCAGCTGGCCGGCATGCGCGGCCTGATGGCCAAGCCTGACGGTTCCATCATCGAGACGCCGATCACCGCGAACTTCCGCGAAGGTCTGAACGTTCTGCAGTACTTCATCTCCACCCACGGCGCCCGGAAGGGCCTGGCGGACACTGCGCTGAAGACGGCGAATTCGGGCTATCTCACCCGCCGACTCGTCGACGTGACGCAGGACCTGGTGGTGACCGAAGACGACTGCGGCACGCAGAACGGCATGAACCGCCGTGCGCTGGTCGAAGGCGGCGAGGTCATCGAAAGCCTGCGCGACCGCATCCTCGGCCGCGTGACGGCTACCGAGGTGCTGCATCCTGAGACACAGGAAATGATGGTCGGCGGCGGGCAGATGCTCGACGAGGACCTGATCGATGTCTTCGAGGCAGCCGGTGTCGACGAGGTCAAGGTGCGCACCGCGCTGACCTGCGACACGCGATTCGGCATCTGCGCCAAGTGCTACGGCCGAGACCTGGGTCGCGGTGGCGTGGTCAACGTCGGCGAGGCGATCGGGGTGATTGCCGCCCAGTCGATCGGCGAACCGGGCACGCAGTTGACGATGCGCACCTTCCACATCGGTGGTGCGGCGTCGCGTGCGGCCGTCGCCTCCAGCGTGGAAGCGAAGTCCGAAGGCCTGATCGGCTTCAACGCGACGATGCGCTACGTGACCAACGGCAAGGGCGATCTGGTGGTGATCTCGCGTTCAGGCGAGATCATCATCTCCGACCAGCACGGCCGCGAGCGCGAGCGCCACAAGCTGCCTTACGGCGCCACGCTCAACATCAAGCCCGACCAGCAGATCAAGGCCGGCATGGTGCTGGCCAACTGGGATCCCCTGACCCGTCCGATCATCACGGAGTTCGCGGGCAAGGCGAAGTTCGAGAACGTCGAAGAAGGCTCGACCGTGGCCAAGCAGGTCGACGAGGTGACAGGCTTGTCGACGCTGGTGGTCATCGACCCGAAGCGCCGCGGCGCCGCGAAGGTCGTTCGTCCGCAGGTCAAGCTGCTGGATGCAACGGGCATCGAGGTCAAGATCCCAGGCACCGATCACTCGGTGACGATCGGCTTCCCCGTCGGTTCGCTGATCCAGATCCGCGATGGACAGGACCTCGCCCCCGGCGAAGTGCTGGCACGCATCCCGATGGAAGGCCAGAAGACGCGCGACATCACCGGCGGCCTGCCGCGGGTGGCCGAGCTCTTCGAAGCGCGCAGCCCGAAGGACGTGGGCACGCTGGCCGAGATCACGGGCACGATCAGCTTCGGCAAGGAGACCAAGGGCAAGAACCGCCTGCAGATCACCGATCCCGAAGGCCGTGTGCACGAAGAGCTGGTGGCCAAGGAGAAGAACATCCTGGTGCACGAAGGCCAGGTGGTCAATCGGGGCGAACTGGTGGTCGACGGCGCGGCAGATCCGCAGGACATCCTGCGCCTGCTGGGGATCGAAGAGCTGGCGCGCTACATCGTCGACGAAGTGCAGGACGTCTATCGCCTGCAGGGTGTGAAGATCAACGACAAGCACATTGAGGTGATCGTTCGCCAGATGCTTCGCCGCGTGCAGATCGTCAACCCGGGTGACAGCACCTACATCGCCGGCGAGCAGGTCGAACGGTCTGAACTGCTGGACACCAACGATCGCCTGCGTGGCGAGGGCAAGTTGCCGGCCACGCACGCCGATGTGCTGCTTGGCATCACCAAGGCCAGCCTGTCTACCGACTCGTTCATCTCGGCCGCTTCCTTCCAGGAAACGACCCGGGTGCTGACCGAGGCGGCGATCATGGGCAAGCGCGACGAACTCCGCGGGCTGAAGGAGAACGTCATCGTCGGTCGCCTGATTCCCGCCGGCACGGGCATGGCCTTCCACCAGGCGCGCAAGGCCAAGGAAGACATGGACGAGAGCGAGCGCCGCGCCATCGCGATGCAGGAAGCCGAAGAACTGGCGGCCGTGCAGATGGCCAACGTCGACGCGGCCACCGCTGCGGCGGCCTCTGCTGGCGAGACAGCCGAGTAGGCAACCTCTCGCAGCAGTACGAAGGGGCGGCTTTGGCCGCCCTTTTTTTTGGCCCTGGCCTACCAGGCTGGACAATGCTGGCGGAGGTTACCCATGCCGAGATTCGTTCGTCGCTGGCTGCTTGCAACCCTCTTGCTGGGTTGCAGCGCCCCTGTGTGGGCCGGACTGCCCGAGATCGTCGCTGCGTCCAAGCCGTCCGTACTGGCCGTGGGGCAGTGGAACCTGACGTCCAGCCCGCGGTTCACGTTCCGTGGCACAGGGTTCGTGGTGGGCGATGGCAACCAGGTGATCACGAACGCGCATGTGCTGCCCGCGTCTGCCGATCTGACCTTCGGGAACGAGTTGCGCGTGCGCATCATCAGTGGGCCCGACGCTGGCACCGAGCGGGTCGTGACCGTGGTGAACGTCGACAGGGCACGCGACCTGGCGCACTTGCGCATGGCGGGTCCGCCATTGCCCGCGCTCACACTGGCCGGCCCGGAGTGGATGCCCGAGGGCAGCAGCGTAGCGTTCATCGGCTTCCCCATCGGAGGCCTTCTGGGCATGGCGCACGTGACGCACCGCGGCACCATTTCTTCGGTCACCAGCATCGTCCTGCCACCGCCGAACGCGAGTTCGCTGACGCCACGTGCGGTGGCGCAGCTGCGAGACGGCTCCTTCACCATCTACCAGCTCGACGGGACGGCCTATCCAGGCAACAGCGGTGGACCGGTCCTGGACACAGACTCGGGGCGGGTGGTCGGCGTCATCAACATGGTGCTGATCAAGGGCACCCGCGAGTCATCGCTGTCCACGCCGAGCGGCATCAGCTACGCGATCCCTGTCCGCTTCGTTCGGGAGCTGCTCGAAACGAAGTAACTCGTCCGCCAGCTCTCGCTGGCGCCGGCGCGATCAAACCTTGTAGTACGCGCGATACCAATCGACGAACCGGCCAATGCCGATCTCGATCGAGGTGGCGGGAGCGAAGCCGACCCACGACTGCAGCGCGTCGACATTGGCATAGGTCGCAGGCACATCCCCGTCCTGCAACGGCAGCAGATTCTTCTGGGCCACCTTGCCCAGCGCACGCTCAATGCAACCGACGAAATCCATCAACGGCACCGGCTGATGGTTGCCGATGTTGAAAACACGAAATGGCGCGTGGCTGGTGCCGGGGTCGGGCGAGTCCGAGAGGTAGCCCGGATCGCTTTCCGCGACGCGGTCGGTCACGCGTATGACGCCTTCGACGATGTCGTCTACGTAGGTGAAGTCGCGACGCATCTGCCCGTGGTTGAAGACGTCGATGGGGCGGTTCTCGAGAATGGCCTTGGTGAACAGGAACAGCGCCATGTCGGGCCTGCCCCACGGGCCGTACACCGTGAAGAAGCGCAGCCCTGTGGTCGGCAGGCCGAAGAGGTGGCTGTAGGTGTGCGCCATCAACTCGTTCGCCTTCTTGGTCGCGGCATACATGCTCACCGGGTGATCGACGCTGTCCCGCTCCGAGAACGGCATCTTCGTATTGCCGCCATAGACGCTGGAACTGGAGGCGTAGACCAGATGCTGCACCTTCGTGTGGCGACAACCCTCCAGGATGTTCATGAAGCCGACAACGTTGCTGTCGATGTAGGCCTGCGGGTTCTGCAGCGAGTAGCGAACCCCTGCCTGCGCGGCGAGGTGAATGACGCGCTCGAAGCGTTCCTGCTCGAACAAGGCCTGCACGCCTGACCGGTCCGCGACATCCATCTTCACGAATCGGAACGACGGGTGTCCCTGAAGCCGCGCCAGGCGGTCCATCTTGAGTTGGACGTCGTAGTAGTCGTTGAGGTTGTCCAAGCCCACGACCTCGTCGCCACGGGCGAGCAGGCGAAGGCATGTGGTCATGCCGATGAAACCGGCGGCGCCGGTGAGCAGGATCTTCATGGAAATGTCAGCCAGAGCTCGAGAGACGTCCGAGCAATGGCGGCAAGTCTATCGGCGGGGGCGCCGCACCCCGGGATAGATTGCGGCGAATTGTGGACAGAGCGCAGGTTTCCAATCGTCAGATGGTAGCGACCGCTGCCGCCCGAAGTCCATGAGACCTCAACCCGCGCGGGACAGCTCGAACACAAGCGCTGCCGGCAGCGCTTCCATCAGAGAGTTGCGTGAGACACGCGCGTGAACCTTGCCAGCGGCGTGGGTCGCTTCGAAGGCGTGACCTTCTTCGGCAATTTCGATGAAGGACAGCATCGGCGCCTCGGTGATCAGTTCGGCCTGCAGTCGGTTCATCCGCGCACCTCCCAGCGGAGCCTCGAAGACGATGGCGTGCGGAAGGCCCCCCATGCAGAACTGCCGTGCTTCTTCGACGGAACCAACGAAGTCGAGCATGAGGCCCATGGGCCTCAGAGCGTCCCGCACGAGCGCGCGCACGTCTCGCCTGGCCACCACCAGCAGCACATGGCTTCCAGCAAGTGGCTTGGAGTTGAAGCCCGAAGTCGGCCTGGCGTCCATCTCCAGATCGAGCAGTGTGTCCATGCCCTCGGTACCCGGCGCCGGCATGCTGAAACCGATGTCCAGCAAGGTCCGACCCTGGGTGTCGTGCCGGTCGAGTTTCAGGCCCAGGGCGCGCGCGCATCCCTCGAGCAGGCGCCACGACATCGTCTCCAGACGGCGGGCTGCAGCTTGCTGTGCCTCAGCCGGTGGCAGATCAGGGCACTGGTGCGCGAAGCTGCACATGAGGTGCGCACGCTCGGGCCATCCCTTGATGTCGACCACCAAGTCGACCCGGGCCGACGCGTGCTCGAAGCTCCAGTCGAGCAGGGCCTGGAGCAGCGTGAACACCAAGATCGGATCGACCACCACGGTCGCCGCGGTGATGGATTGGCGGACTTCCATGCCACGGGCGGCGATTTCGCGCGCACGCTGTGCCAAGGCCTCTCGCAGATTGGCCGACAGGTCCACGGCCTCTTCGCTGATCCTTACCCTCCCGGTCGCCAGCCGTCCGACCTGCTGCCCCGTCAGGGCGATGCGGCGAGCGTGCTCGAGTTCTTCACGAAGGGCTCGCAAGCCCGCACGATCGATGCGGCCCGTGTGGCTCAGGGCGTTGACGCGTTCGAGGGCCGATTCAACTGCGAGTGCCACTTCGGAGCCAACCTGGGCTATCAGATCAGCCGACTCCGGGCTTGCATGGTCGCCGTAAGCGGCAAGGTCTGAGGCATCGTCGCGGAGACCGGTCAATCTAAAGCTGGTGTTCATCTTGTCAGCGCGTCCTGGTCGACGCGGTAGAGACGGAGGTTCGAGGTAGCAATACTTCGTTACAGCGTCTTCCCAGTCCATCCCGCACCCCCGGGGGACAGGCGTTCGGCGAAGGTGCCACGCGGTACGAGTTCACACCAGGGGAGCGTCGGGCTCGGACCGGATAATGAAGACATGACCCTCTTCGAGTTCGGGCGAAGACCCGCCTGGGCCAGTGCGCTGGCGATCGTGCTGCTGCAGTCCGCCTGTACCCCAGCGCTCGACTGGCGCGACGTACGGCCTGAAGGAGCGTCGATCGTGCTGTCGTTGCCCTGCAAGCCGTCTGTCTTCGCGCGCAAGGTGGCTCTGGCCCAAGGCCTTGTCGAACTGTCTCTGTATGCCTGCAGCGCGAGCGGGGTCACCTGGGCCCTGGCCCATGCAGATGTCGGTGATCCCACCAGGGTGAGCGCTGCGTTGCAGGAGCTTCGCCAGTCGGCTGCCTCCAACCTCGGCGCACCCCTGCCGCCTCTGACAGCGCTGTTGCCTCCTGGCGCTACACCGAACCCGGAGAGCGGGCGAAGTGTGATCCAGGGCCGGTTGCCCGATGGCAGGCAGGTGGGCGAACTCGTGCTGGTGTTTGCGCGGGGCACGCGGGTGTTCCAGGCCACTGCTGTAGGCAGCCTGGTGCCGGCCGAGGCGGCAGAGGTTTTCGCATCGTCGATACGCCTCTTGCCATGACGGCAACCGACTCCTTGCCGGCCCGGACGGCGGCCATCATCTTCGTCGGATTTGCGTTCCCCTACTTCTTCGCGGCGCTGCTCAGGGCGGTGACGGCAACTCTGGCCCCGGTCTTCAGCGATGAGCTTGGGCTCCGCGCCGCCGATCTCGGGTTGCTTGCCGGAGCCTACTTCTTTGGCTTCGCCGCCATGCAGTTGCCGATGGGTCAGGCACTGGACCGGTATGGACCTCGCCGCACACTGCTGGTGCTCATGGCCATCGCCGTACTGGGCTGCATCCTGTTCGCGCTGGCGCGCAGCCTGCCGGCGTTGATCGGCGCGCGGGCACTCATTGGTGTAGGTCTGGCGGTGGGTCTTATGGCGCCGCTGACCTGTTTCCGCCGCATCTACACACCTGCTGCCCAGCTTCGTGCCAACTCCTGGATGCTGATGACCGGGTCGCTGGGCATGGTGGCATCGACAGTCCCCGTTCAATGGCTGGTTCCCATCTGGGGCTGGCGCACCCTGTTCTGGGCGGTGGCGGTGATGCTGTTGGTGTCGATGATCGTGATCTCGCTCGTTGTTCCACGCGACCCTGTGGCCTCCGCCCCGGGCCCACAGAGATCACATGCCGGCTACGGGAGCATCGTGCGCCACCCCCGGTTCGTGGGCATGGCGCCGCTGGCCTTCTTCCTCTACGGCGGCATGATCGCCATGCAATCTCTGTGGGCGGGACCGTGGCTGACGCGGGTGGCGGGGTGGAGTGCGGCCGACGCTGCCAAGGGCCTTCTGTTCATCAATGTTTGCATGTTGTTCACCTTCATGGCATGGGGCTCGTTGATGCCTCGACTCAGCGCTGCGGGTTGGCGGGCTTCGCGGCTCATGCTGTGGGGGGTCCCCATCAGTCTTGTCTTGCTGGCTGGCAACATCTTGGCAGGGTCTGGTGCTGGAGCCTTGGCATGGGCTGCTTGGTGTGTATCGAGCACCTTTGTGTCGCTTAGCCAGCCTTCTGTCGGCCAGGCCTTTTCGCCAGCGGTGGCTGGGCGCGCTTTGTCAGCTTTCAATCTGGTGATTTTTGGGGGGGTCTTCACTCTGCAATGGGGCCTGGGTTTGGCCATCGACGCGCTGCGCGCAGCGGGCTTTGCAGAGGCGACTGCCTACCAGTTGGCGTTTTCCGCCTTTTGGCTGTGCTGTTGTGTGTCGTACCTCTGGTTCGTGCGCAGCCGGTCGGGTGACGCCGATAATGGTGACTGAATCATGGCTGCCTTCCTGCTCATAGCCCACGCACCTTTGGCGAGTTCGCTCATGTCGGTCGCTGCGCATGTCTATCCTGAATGCGCTTCACGGCTGAGCGCAGTCGACGTGCCTGCTGGTGCCAGCCTCGAAGACGCCGAGGCTGCTGCCCGGACTGCTCTGGCGGAGCGCGCCGACCAGGAGGTGCTGATCCTCGTCGACGTGTTTGGTGCAACCCCATGCAATGCCGCGCTCCGGGTGGCAGACGGCGTGCGAACCCGGGTTGTGGCGGGCGTGAATGTCCCGATGCTCTGGCGCGCACTCTGCTATGGCGACGAACCCCTCGACCGTCTGGTGTCCCGGGCAGTGGATGGCGCCACGCAGGGTGTGTTGCAGATTTCCTCGCCCCGTCGCCCCAACCAATCTACCCTCACTCCCGGCCATGATCACCAGCAGCATCACGATCAGCAATAAGCTGGGCTTGCACGCACGAGCGTCCGCCAAGCTGACCAAGCTGGCGGGAAGTTTCAGGTCCGATGTGCATCTCACGCGAAACGGCCGGCGGGTCAACGCCAAGAGCATCATGGGCGTCATGATGCTTGCGGCGGGCCTTGGGGCTGTCGTGGACATCGAGACCGTGGGCGACGACGAGCAGGCGGCGATGGACGCCCTGCGCTCACTGATCGAGGCGAAGTTCGGCGAGGGTGAGTAGCCCTTGCGGGCGCAGCGCGCCCTTCGCTGCCGCCGGATACCTGCGCCGATGGTCGGTGCGCTACATTGACGCATGAGCATTCAAGTATTTGGCACACCGGTGTCACGCGGCGTGGCAATTGGTCGCGCCGTACTCGTGGCGTCGAGCCGGGTCGATGTCGCCCACTACTTCGTTCCGGATGCGGAAGTCGACCAGGAAATCGAGCGACTGCGCACTGCCCGCAACGAGGTGGCACTAGAACTGAGTGTTCTCAAGAGGGACTTGCCACCTGATGCCCCCAGCGAGCTGGCCGCACTGATGGACGTTCACCTCATGCTGCTGCACGACGAGTCGTTGACCGGCGCTACCAAGACCTGGATCAGGGAGCGTCACTACAACGCCGAGTGGGCGCTCTCTGCTCAGTTGGAGGTGCTTGCGCGTCAGTTTGACGAGATGGAGGATGACTACCTGCGTGAGCGGAAGGCGGATGTCGAGCAGGTGGTTGAACGGCTGCTGCGCAGTCTGTCGCGGGCGTCAGCAGGTAGCGAAGCGCCGCCGCGGGCTGTGTTGGGTCACGGCGCGAAGGATTTTGCGGGCGGGGATCCCTTGGTCCTGGTGGCCAACGACGTCGCGCCTGCTGACATGCTGCAGTTCAAGCGCAGCGTCTTCACGGGCTTCGTGACCGATGTGGGTGGCCGCACATCTCACACTGCCATCGTCGCACGAAGCATGGACATTCCCGCGGTAGTGGGGGCGCGAGAGGCGAGTCGGCTGATTCGGCAGGACGACTGGCTGGTGATCGACGGCGACGCCGGTGTTGTCATCGTCAATCCTTCGCCCATAGTGCTGGAGGAGTACCGCTTCAGGCAGCGCGCGAGCGAACTTGAGCGGGCGCGACTCGACCGGTTGCGGTTCACGCCCGCCGTGACTCTGGACGGCGTGCCCGTCGAGCTTCTAGCCAACATCGAATTGCCCGGCGACGCGGCAGGCGCCGTGGAGGCTGGCGCAGTCGGCGTCGGTCTGTTTCGGAGCGAGTTCCTCTTCATGAATCGCGATGGCGATCTCCCTGACGAGGAGGAGCAGTTCGAGTCTTATCGGGCGGCTGTGCTGGCGATGCAGGGACTGCCCGTGACGATACGCACCGTCGACATAGGCGCTGACAAGCCGTTGGAGCGCCTGAGCGTCCAGGAACTGCGGCACGAGCACGCCCTGAACCCAGCCCTGGGTCTGCGCGCCATTCGGTGGAGCTTGGCGGAGCCGGCGATGTTCAGGCAGCAGCTGCGCGCCATCCTGCGCGCCAGTGCCTTCGGCAAAGTGCGGATTCTGGTGCCCATGGTTGCGCACCGGTCGGAGATCCAGCTGACACTGGAGGCTGTGGCGCGGGCGAAGCAGCAGCTCGACGATGCCGGGAAGCCCTACAGCAACGTCGAGCTGGGCGCGATGATCGAGGTCCCCGCGGCCGCGCTAACGATCGATCTCTTCCTCAAGCACTTCGACTTCGTATCGATCGGCACTAACGACTTGATCCAGTACACGTTGGCGATCGATCGCGCGGACGAAGCGGTGTCCCATCTCTATGACCCGTGGCATCCCGCCGTGCTGCACCTCCTCGCATCGACCATCGCGCGCGCGAATCAGGCCGGCCGCCACGTGTGCGTTTGTGGGGAGATGGCCGGAGACCCGGCCTTCACCGAGGTGCTTCTGGGTATGGGCCTGAGGAGCTTCTCCATGCATCCTGCCCGGATCTCCTCGATCAAGCAGCGGGTGCTGCGTGCAGACAGCCGACGGATGCTCGACATAGCCCAGAGAGTGCTGGCAAGCGAAACGCCCGCTCTCGAAGCGGCTCGTGTCTTTGCTCAGGCCTGATCGAGATCGCTGGGTGTTGCGCAACTGGACTGATCAGTGCTAAAGTCGTGGGCTGCGCTGAAGATTCGGCGGCGGGAGGCGAGATAAACGTCTGCCCCGTCACAAAGAGAGGCGCAAAAGATCTCGGAGTTGACAAAGTCTTCCAAAGAATGTCATAATCGTGGTCTTCGCTGCTGACAAGGCAGTGCCTGCCGAAAGGCGGAGTTCTTTAAAAACATACAGCCGATAAGCGTGGGCGTTTGAGAGAGGTGCCGGAAGTCGA
>LNFM01011410.1_pt1 | contig 12081 bp, 10 predicted proteins | sample 596031 | NCBI WGS metagenome assembly LNFM01 (sample SAMN04254537, study PRJNA301005) | activated carbon metagenome | isolation source: dual media filters at the Ann Arbor, Michigan drinking water treatment plant | place: USA: Ann Arbor | reverse complement strand
CTTCGTGCGCACGGCAACGCCCATGAACTCGTAGGCGCCGCCGAGAAACTTGTTGGCGTCGTTCGTGTCCATCGCGTTCATGATCACGCGCGAGCCGGCCTTTTGAAGAATGCTGAGCGCAGGCTCCTGCACGAGACCGGCATCGACGTCGCCCCGGCGCACGGCCTCTAACAGATTCACGCCGAGGGTTGCGAACTGAACGCTGTTCGAATCCGCGTTCGCCTGCTTCAGCAGGAATAGAAGCAGCGCGTGGTCGGCATTGCCGAGCGCGGAGACGCCGACCGTTTTTCCTTCGAGGTCCTTTACGGTCTTGATCTTGTCGGCGTTCTTCGGGGTCGTGACCAGCGCGAAGAGGGGAAGGCGCCCGGTGACGGCGAAACGCTTGATTTCGGCGCCTTTCGAAAAAGCCTGGATCGCGACATCGAGCGCGGTCGCGGCATAATCGACCGCGCCGCCGACGAGCGCCTGCATCGCGGCACTGCCGCCGCGCGTGTAGATCAGCTCGACGTCGAGACCCTGTTGCTTCCAGTAGCCGGCGGAGCGCGCGACTTCATAGGGCACGCCGCAAAGGATCTGGCTGCAATAGGCGAGCTTCACAGGCTTCAAGGTTTGCGCGGTGGCGGCACCCGTTCCCGAAAGCGCGCCGGCGATCACAGCCGCGCCCTTCAGCACCGAGCGGCGCGAAACGTCGGGGGCCGCGATTTCTTTGCTGGATGTAACGCCCTTGGGAATGCTGGCGAGGTTTTCGTCGCAGCAGCTCATGGCTTTCACCGTTCGGGTTTTTCAGGCGGCTTTTGTAACACCGCAACGTCTCAACAGCCAGTAATTGTTCAAAAGTATATATTACTATATTAACTTGTGAATTACATATAATCACACCCAAGTATTGAAATTGATTCAAGGAACAGCTAACAGCCGTGCAATGCATCGCGTGCGCTGGGTACGCGAAATGCCTCGATACGGAGTTTCCCAAATGTTGCGCGCAATTCGTCTGGCCGCTGTCGCGGCCGCAGTTCTCGCCGCCGGTGCGGCGCAGGCCCAGCAGACCACCAAAGTCCGCATCGGCTACATCCCGGTGATGGGCGCCGCTCAAGTCTTCGTCGCGCAGGGCGAGGGCTGGTTTAAGGAGCAGGGTCTCGACGTCACCTTCACGAAATTCGAATCCGGCCCGAACCTCATTCAGGCCGTGGCCTCCGGTACCATCGACGTTTACAACGCCGGCTTCGCGCCACTGCTCGTCGCTCGTTCCAAAGGACAGGACGTGCGCGTGATCGCAGCGACGGTCGTCGAGGAGCTCGGCATTGCCGCCGCTCCGACGCTCGCGCCCTTCTTCGAAGGCAAGAAGGTCAACGAGAAGGCCGCGGCGCTGAAAGCGTTCCGCGAGAAGAACGGGCGTCCGGCGAAGTTTGCAACGCAGCCGATCGGCTCCGGCCCGCACACTTCGCTGGTCTACTGGCTGCAGGAAGTCATCAAGGCGGACAAGGCCGACTACGAGATCGTCGAAATTGGCATCGACGCAACCCAGCGCGCGATTCTGACCAGCGCAGTCGACGGCGGCTCGATCCGCGAGCCTGCACTGGCGATCGCGCGCAAGCAGAATCCGAAAATCACGCTGATCGCGGACGGCGCGGAAATCTTCCCGAATTTTCCGGGCGTCGTGCTTGCCGTCACCGGCGAGTTTGCGACCAAGAACCCGGACGCGGTGAAGAAACTGATCCGTCTCACGGTTCGCGCGACCGAATTCCTCGAAAAGAATCCGGCGAAGTCCGTGCCGCATCTCGGCGAAGCCTTCGGCAAAGGCTTGCTGCCGGATGATGTTCTGCTTGCTTCGCTGAAATCGCCGGCAACGCGCTTCGTCGCCGACCCGAACCGGATCACGAAGTCGGCGGCTGCGATTCAGGACTTCCAGGTCAAGATCGGCGTGCTGAAGAAGGCCGATCCGATCGAGCCCTTGTTCGCGCTCGACGTTTACAAGGCTGCTATTGCCGGGCAATAAGTTTTCGCCCGTCAATCATTAGAGAACACGACCATGAAAGGCCGCTATTCGCTTGCGCTTGCCGCGCTCGGTTTGGCGGCCTTTCTGTTGTTCTGGGAGGCGCTGCCGTATTTCGGCATTGTACCCGCGTCGTTCCTGCCGCCGCCGAGCGCGCTACCGGATGCCTGGATGCGCGAGATACGCGCAGGCGTCTGGTTTCAGTCTCTTGCGCTGAGCTTGAAGAACTATCTGCTCGGTCTTGCGATCGGCGGCACGCTCGGTGTCACGCTCGGCGTTCTCACCGGTATCTTCCGGCCGCTTGAAGATACGCTGAGTTGGGTTGTGCGCATCTTGCGTCCGATTCCAGGTCTTGCATGGGTGCCGTTTGCGATCCTCTGGTTCGGCGTGAACCCGTCCGGCGCTGTCTTCATCATCGCGATCGGCGTGCTCTGGATTTCCTATTTCGCAGCTCTCGGTGCGGTGCAGGCGGTAGATCGCGATCTCATCGAACTCGCGGACGCATTCGAATTCCGCTGGTGGTTTCAGAAACTCTACAAGGTGATCTTGCCGGCGGCGGCGCCCGGAATCCTCGCGGGTCTGCGCACGGCGCTGGGGCAGGCGTGGATGGCTGTCGTCGCCGCTGAAATTTTCGGCGTGCCGGGGCTGGGTTCGCGCATGATGCAGGCTTCGAACCTGCTCGCTTCCGATATTGTCGTCGTCTACATGGCGACCATGGCGCTCTTGTACGGCATCATCGACGCGATGTTCGTCGCGTTCCAGAACTGGTTGCTCCGATGGAAGCGATAGTCCAACTCCGCAAGATCGGGCTGACGTTCACGCGCAACAACGAGCGCACGGAAGTCCTGCGCAATCTCGATCTCGATGTCGTACGCGGCGAATTCGTCGCGATCGTCGGACCTTCTGGTGTCGGCAAATCGACGCTGCTGCGCGTGATCGCAAATCTGCTGAAGCCAAGTGCCGGTACCTACACAGTGCGCGCGCCGAGCAAGCGCGGCAGTATTCCGGTCGCGATGGTGTTTCAGGACGCGCGGCTGCTGCCGTGGCGCCGGGTAATCGACAATGTGGGTTTCGGGCTCGAACACTGGGGCACGTCCGCGGCCGAGCGGAAAAAGCGCTCGCAGGACGCGCTAGATCTCGTCGGGCTCGGGACGCTCGGCAACCGCTATCCGCACGAGCTTTCCGGCGGTCAGCGTCAGCGCGTCGCGATCGCGCGGGCACTCGCGGTCGACCCGGAAGTATTGCTAATGGACGAGCCGTTCGCAGCGCTGGATGCAATCACCCGCGAGAGTTTGCAGGACGAGCTGGCGCGTATCCGGCAGGTGGCGAAGAAGACCATTCTCTTCGTCACGCATTCAATCGACGAGGCGGTTTATCTCTCCGACCGTGTGGTTGCGATCACGGGCACGCCGGGCGGCTTTCAGGCTTCGATTCCGATCAACGTTCCGTTTCCGCGCAAGCGAAACGATCCCGCGTTGGTGAAAGCAGCGCAGGAATTGCGGCAGGAGCTTGCGACGGGTTCGAGCGGGCTTTAGGTATCATTCCGGCCGCGCGAAGTCGGGTTTACCCGACTTCGCATTTGAATATCCGCAAGTCCGGAATGACAATTAATTAGCCACGGCCCACGAACGGCATCTTCGTCGCCATCACGTTCATGAAGAGAACGTTCGCGTCCAGCGGAAGCGAGGCGATGTAGACGATCGCATTCGCGACATGCTCGACCGCGACGCGCGGCTCCACTTTCGTTGTTCCGTCCGGCTGCAAAACTCCCTGCGCCATGCGGTCGGTCATCGGGGTCACCGCATTGCCGATGTCGATCTGGCTGCAGGCGATGTCGTAGGCGCGGCCGTCGAGCGCGGTCGCGCGCGTCAGGCCCGAGACGCCGTGCTTCGTGGAAGTGTAGGGCGAGGAGAACGGCCGCGGCGCATAAGCCGAGATTGAGCCGTTGTTGATGATGCGTCCGCCGCGCGGGTTCTGGTCCTTCATGATCTTGAAGGCTTCCTGCGTGCAGACGAAGGGACCGGTGAGGTTCGCGGCCACCGTCGAATTCCAGTCTTCCAGCGTGATGTTCTCGAGCGGCACCGGCGGCGTGCCTTTACCTGCATTGTTGAAGATCACGTCGAGGCGGCCGAATTTCTCTTTCGTCTTCGCAAAAAGATTTTTGATCTGCGCAACGTCGCCAACGTCGGTCGGAACCACGAGGCATTCAACGCCTGCGGCGGTGATTTCTTTTGCGACTTCATCGAGCGCGCTTTTGGTGCGCGCGGCGATCACGACGTTGAATCCTGCTTTCGCAAGCGCGACCGCGGACGCCCGTCCGATGCCGGAGCTTGCGCCCGTGACCAATGCAATTTTGCGCGAAGAAGCCATTCGCCTTCACTCCCTTGAATTCTTGTTTTCGTGATTATCGTTTCGGTTTCTGCTGCTGCAGAACTTTGGACATCGGCTGGCCCGCGGTCAATTGCGCGCTTGCAGCATTCGCATGCGCGCCGCCGCGCGGCAGCACCGTGTCAATCGCTTCCGGTATGGCCTGGACTTCGACCGGCCGCGTCGCATAAGGCGGACGCGGAATCGCGATATGCGCCGCGCGCAATGCAGCCGACCAGCGCTCGCGCAGATCGGTGAAATAGGGCTCGCCCGGCATGATGCGGTAGTTCAATTCGACGCCGAAGGTATCGCGGCGGATCACGGCGATGTCGATGGGCAGGCCGACCGCGAGATTCGAGCGCATGGTCGAATCCATCGAGATCAAACCGATTTTCAGTGCGTCATAAAGATCGGTTTCGTAATTCACCGCGCGGTCGAGAATAGGCTTGCCGTATTTGTGCTCGCCGATCTGCAAGTAAGGCGTGTCGGTGGTGCACTCGATGAAGTTGCCCGCGGCATAGACCATGAAAAGGCGCAAACGCCTCCCTTCGACCTGACCGCCGAAAAGAAAGGAGACATCGAAGTTGATCTCCGTGTCATCCATGAATTTCGCGTCGCTCTCATAGACCATGCGTACGGCGCGGCCGACGCGCTGCGCGGCCTGAAACATCGTAGGTGCGTCGGTCAGCCGTTCGCGCTCGCCGGTCTCGGGATTTTCGATGCCTTCCGAGAGCAGACTAACGACCGTCTGCGAAACCGAGAGGTTGCCCGCGGAAGCGAGCGCCATCACGCGCTTGCCCGGCTCCTCGAACAGATGGAGCTTGCGGAAGGTCGAGATGTTATCGAGACCCGCATTGGTGCGCGTGTCGCCGATCATCACGATCCCGTCGCGAACCAGAATTCCGCAGCAATAGGTCATCGACTCAAGGGCTTTCGTTTGCCGAGGGCGGAGTATGCCTTACCGTTGCAATGCGGCAAGCGGGCTTTTGGCGCAGTCTTAATAGCTATTGTTGCGACTGGCGGCTGGCCTGATCGACCGTGACTTTCACGGCCATGGCTTCGCCCATGCCGCCATAGCGCGTACCCCGAACAGGTGCGGCGGCCAGGTAATCGAGCCCGGTCGCGACCCGGACATGGGCCTCAGTCGCGCAGATGCCGTTCGCCGGATCGAACGCGATCCAGCCGAGTTCGGGCAGGAACGCCTCGGTCCAGGCATGGCCGGATTCGGTGTTCACGATGCCGTCCGCGCGCAGGAAGTAGCCGCCGACGTAGCGCGCCGGAATTTTCATGTAGCGCGCCGCCGAGCAGAAGATGTGCGCATAGTCCTGGCAGACGCCGTGCTTGTTCGCGAAGGCTTGCTGTGCCGTGGTCGAAGGTACAGTGGCATTCACGTCGAATGTGAAATTCGAGTAGATCGCCTGCTGGAGTGCATGCAAGGTCTCGAGCACAGGACGCTTGCCCATATCGTTGATCTCATCCGCCCAATCCATGATTGCCGGATCAGGTGCCGTGAGATCGGTCTGCCGCAGATAGAACGAGGGCGGGAATTTCTCGCGCGTGCCGCGCATGACGCCGTGCGTGTCCTGCGTCTCGACTTCGCCTGCGACGCGCACCGCAAGCTCCGAGATCGGGCCGTCGATGGTGAAGGTATGCGTAAGATTGCCGAACGCGTCTTCGCGCGGCTCGACGCGGCAGTCTTCCGAAATTTCCACGCGCCAGCGTACGACATATTGCCCGTCGTGATTGCGCGGCGTCAGGCGCAGGATCTGGATCGCCTTGGTCGCAGGCGTGTCGTATCGATAGACGGTTTCGTGCTCGATCCGGATTCGCATTTCTTCTTCGCTTAGATCAGGTATTGATCGCCGATCGCGTTGCCGACGCGATTGTTGTCGATCAGGAACTGCGTAATAAACTCGTGCAGGCCGGACTGGAAGATGTCTTCCATCTTTCCGTTCTCGAGTTTGCTCACCGTTGCGCGCGCGAGCCGCTGCGCCTGGCCTTGTCTTCCATAGAATTGCGCGAGATCGTCGAGATAGCGATTGATGTTCTCGTAGCAGCTCGCGAGCGAACGCGGCATCTGGCGATTGAGAATGAGCAGGTCCGCGACCAGCCAGGGCTTCACGCTCTCGCGATAGACCCAGTGATAGCTCGTCCGCGCGGAAACCGAGCGCAGGATCGAAGCCCACTGGAAATAGTCGAGCGGGCCGCCGACCTGCGCTTCGCGGGGGAGCAGCACATGATATTTCACGTCGAGAATGCGCGCGGTGGCGTCGGCGCGCTCAACAAGGAAGCCGAGACGCGAGAACCAGTAGGCGTCGTTCCTTAGCATCGTGCGGAATGAAGTGCCGTCAAAGCGCACCGAGGTTTCCATCACGAAGTTCATGAAACGGGAAATTTCCTCACGCGTCATCCGCTTCGGATCGTAGCGTTGCAACTCATGCCAGGCGGAATTGATCGCGTCCCACATTTCACCCGTGAGCGCCGTTCGCACTGAGCGCGCATTGGTGCGTGCGATTTCGAGGCAACTACGGATCGAAGCGGGATTCTCGGGTGCGAAGGCGAGCCAATCGGTCACCGTGCGCTCGTTCGCTTCCTTATGCGCTTCCTTGAACGAGATGATGGAGCCAGCGGTGGCAATCGCGGAATCCCATTCATTCGTTTCGCTGCCATAGCCTTGCGGGAGCGCGGAGAGGCGGTAGGTGGCGTCCAGAATGCGCGCGAGACATTCGGCGCGTTCTACATAACGCGAGAGCCAGTAAAGATTGCTTGCGGTGCGTGAAAGCATGTCAGCGATCCAGCACCCAGGTGTCTTTGGTGCCGCCGCCCTGTGACGAGTTTACGACCAGCGAACCTTTGGACAGTGCGACGCGTGTCAGGCCACCCGGAACGATCCGCGTCTTGTCGCGGCCCGTGAGCACGAAAGGCCGCAGATCGACGTGACGAGGCGCGATGCCTTCTTCCACGAAGGTGGGGCAGGTGGAGAGCGCGAGCGTCGGCTGCGCGATGAAGCCTTCGGGCGCCGCTTTCACCTTCGCCGCGAAGTTTTCGATCGTCTTCTTGTCCGCGGCCGGGCCGATCAGCATGCCGTAGCCGCCTGAACCGTGCACTTCCTTCACGACGAGCTTCTCGATGTTGTCGAGCACATATTTGAGATGCTGAGGCTCGCGGCAGCGCCAGGTCTCGACATTCTTCAGTATTGGCTCTTCGCCGAGATAAAATTTGATGATGTCGGGCATGTAGCTGTAGACGGCCTTGTCGTCTGCGATGCCGGTGCCGACTGCATTGGCGAGCGTTACGTTGCCGGCCTGATAGACCGACATCAGCCCGGGCACGCCGAGCATCGAATCCGGACGGAACGCGAGCGGATCGATGAAGTCGTCATCGACGCGGCGATAGATCACATCCACACGCTTCGGGCCTTCGGTCGTGCGCATGTAGAGCATGTCGCCCTTCACGAACATGTCGCGGCCTTCGACCAGTTCGCAGCCGAGTTTGTCCGCGAGGAACGAGTGTTCGTAATAAGCGGAGTTGTAGATACCCGGCGTCATAAGCACGACGGTCGGGTCGCCCGACGAAGTGACAGGTGCGACCGACTTCAGTGTCGCGAGCAGATCGTCGGCATAGTTCTCGACCGGCGCGACCGGATGATCGATGAACAGCTCCGGAAAAAGCCGCAGCATGATCTCGCGGTTCTCCAGCATGTAGGAGACGCCGGAGGGAACGCGCGCGTTGTCTTCGAGCACATAGAAATTGTCGGGATCGACGCGCACAACATCGATGCCCGCGATCATCACATAGATATTGTGCGGCACCGGCTGCCCGTTCATCTCGGGGCGGAAAACCGGATTTCCGAAAATGAGTTCTTCGGGGATTTTGCCAGCGCGCAGGATCTCGCGCTTGTTGTAGGCGTCGTGCAGATACAGATTCAGCGCTTTGACGCGCTGCTCCAGCCCGCGCGAGAGTTTCTGCCATTCCCCGCGATTTAAAATTCGCGGGATGATGTCGAAGGGGATCAGGCGCTCGGTCGAAGCGTCTTCTCCGTAAACCGCGAAAGTGATGCCGATGCGCCGGAAGATGAACTCGGCTTCCTTGCGGCGATAATCGAGGACGTCTTTCGGGACATTATCGAGCCAGTGCGCGAGCTGCTGATAGGCAGGCCGGATCGAGCCGTCTGGCGCGCGCATCTCGTCGAAAAAGGAGGGCTTACTCGATGACAATTCCGGCTCCGGTCTTCTGCCTGCAATCATGCCAGCCAATCGTGTCTGGCGCAAAAGGCGGCAGCGCTTAGCCGGTAGGCAACGCGCCCAAGGATTAAGCGTTCCGGAGAATGGAGCTTAAATCGCGACGATCACGCCTGTGCCGGGCTTCGCCGCAAACAGCCGCTCGATCTCGGCGGCGCGACGCTCCAGCGCCGCGCGCTGGTTGATGTAGCCTTTGTCGGTGATCTCATTGGCGTCGATCGACGGCGCGTCGGGAAGCAAGATCGCGCGCGCGACTTTGGTCGAGAGGCCGGACTGGCCTGCGTTCCATTTTTTGAGCGCCGAGGCGACGTGCTCGAGCACTTTCGGATGCCTTGCAAGCTCGGAAAGCGGCGTTGATGGCTCGACGCCCGCGACTTTGGCGGCACCTGCGGCGTTGAGCCAGCATAGCACGCCGATGTGATCAAAGCCTTCGCCGCAGATCACCATGTCCTGCACGGCAGGCGAGCAGGCCGCGATTGCGGCGACGCGCAAGGTGCCGACCTGCACCCAGGTGCCGCTGGTGAGCTTGAAGTCTTCGGCAAGACGGCCGTCGAACACGAGACCTTTGTTCGGATCGTTCGGGTTGGCGAAGCGCACCGCATCGCCAGATTTGTAGAAACCCTGCTCGTCGAAAGCGGATCTGGTCTGATCGTCGCGCTTCCAGTAGCCGCGCGTGACGTTCGGCCCGCGCACGCGGATTTCCAGCTTGTTGCCGGAAGGGACCAGCTTTGTCTCGACGCCGAGGCAAGGCACCCCGATCACACCGGGACCGTCGGCGAAGAAATGTTGCATTAGTGAGAGCGGCGAAGTTTCCGTTGTGCCCCACGCGGTCGTCATCGGCACGCGTCCGCCCGTTACCTTGATCGAAAGAGTTTCGAGGCGCTCCCAGAGATCCTTTGGCAGCGAAGCTCCGGCATAGAAAATCATTTGCAAGCGCGAGAAGAATTTCTTCGCGAGCGCTTCTTCTTTTTCCAGATGCGGAAGGATCGCGGAATAACCCGCGGGTACGTTGAAATAACTTGTCGGCGAAACTTCGGTGATGTTCTTCACCGTGATTTCGGCAAGACCCGGCGCGGGCTTGCCGCCGTCGATATACATGGTGCCTGCGACGCGCTGCGCGAGATTAAAGCAAAAGCTGCCGCCGAAGGTGTGGTTCCACGGCAGCCAGTCGCACAGCACGAGCGGCGTTTCTTCCAGATAAGGCCACGCGCCGACGATCATTTCCTGATTGGCGGTCAACATGCCGTGCGTAGAGACGACCGCTTTAGGAAGATTGGTCGAGCCGGAGGTGAAGAGAAATTTTGCGATCGTGTCCTTGTTGACAGACGCGACTGCTTTCTCGAGCGCAGCGGACGGCTTCGTCTGCGCGAGCTGATCGAACAGCGTGACGTCCGGAAAGTTTGCAGAATTCTTGCTGGCGACGATCTCGGCATTCGCGCCGGCAATCGCGAGTGCTTTCGCGAAGGGGGCGGTGTCGGCGGCGTAGACGAGGCCGGGGTTCAAAAGTTCGGTGATGTATTTGATTTTCGCGAGATCGGAGCTTTGCAGCGAGTATGCGACCGAAATCGGCGCGGCCGGAATCCCTGCGTGCTCGCAGGCAAGCGTGAGGAGACCATGATCGACGGCATTGCCGGAGAGAATAACGACCGGACGCTCGGCAGAGAGGCAGCGCTCCAGCAGCGCAGAGGCGATGCTATCGACGATCTTTCGCGCTTCTTCATAAGTAAGCTTGCGCCATTCGTCGCCCGCGCGCTCCGCAAGATAAAGCTGCGAGGGGGCTTTCTCGACGGCGCGGCGAAAGAGGGCGGCGAGCGACGGATTGAATTCGGGAAGGTCCGCGCGGGAGCGCAGCAGGATCGAACCATCGGCCTGATCTGTTCGATCGACGGCGACAGGCGCGAAATTCACCGCTTTGAATGGCGGCTTGGCGTTCATGTTCAAGGCGCTTCCCCGAAAGGTGTTTTGTAATTTTTTCAAATATCGAGCAGGATAGTTGATGCGTCAAACAAGGCGCGCCGCGCTTTGGAAATATATTTCCAAGACCTTATGAATAGAATTCACGCATGGAAAAACAGGTCACTGCCGCCGTACTCGTCATCGGCGACGAACTGCTCTCAGGCCGCACCAAGGACACCAATGTCGGCCACATCGCGGAGACGATGACCAGCATCGGCGTGGACTTGCGCGAAGTGCGCTTCGTGCCGGACATAGAAGAAGAGATTGTCGCCGCGCTGAACGCGCTCCGCTCGCGCTACTCTTATGTATTCACGACGGGCGGCATCGGGCCGACGCATGACGACATCACCGCGGACGCGGTCGCGAAAGCCTTCGGTGTCGGGATCGATCACGACCCTCGCGCGGTTGCACTCCTGAAAGAGCGTTTCACCGATGGCGAACTGAACGAGGCGCGGATGCGCATGGCGCGGATTCCAATGGGGGCCGAGCTTGTTGTCAATCCGGTATCGAAAGCGCCGGGATTCTGGATCGGCAATGTAATCACGATGGCAGGCGTGCCTTCAATCATGCGCGCGATGCTCGACCATGTTGTGCCGCAGCTGAAAACCGGCGCGAAAGTGCTCTCCGAGACGATCGATGGCGGCTTGAAGGAAGGCGACATTGCAAGCGATTTGCGCGATATCGCGCAGAAGCATCCTGACACGACGATTGGATCTTATCCCTACATGACTGAGAAGGGGTTCGGCACGCGCGTTGTTGTGCGCTCGCGCGACGCCGCAAAACTCGCCGCTGCAAAATCTGACGTCGAGGCGATGACGACTCGCATCCTTGCGGAGCTGCAAGCGAAGAAAGCTTTGAGGACAACGCCTTAATTTCTCCGGCAATGCTCCCCTAGCTTCGCGAATACGAGCAACGAGGAGCAAGCAAAATGGCCCGCCACTCACGCCGCGACGTTCTGATCGGAAGCGGCTTTGCGCTCGCAGGCTTCGCGCTACCTAGCAATCTTGCATTCGCGCAAGGCGCGGAGTTGCCGCCGACACCCGAATGCCGCGACGCGCATGATGTGACCCCGCGGCAGACCGAGGGGCCGTTCTACACGCCGAACGCGCCGGAGCGCGCAAATTTGCGCGAGGCCGGCATCAAGGGAATTGCGGTTGCCCTGAGCGGGCTTGTGCTCACGCGCACATGCAAGCCGGTCCCGAATGCGGTGGTCGATCTGTGGCACGCCGACGGCGAGGGCGCTTACGACAACAAAGGCTTCCGGCTGCGCGGCTTCGTGAAGACCGACGCACAGGGGCGCTACGCGTTTCAGACCGTGCAACCCGGCAACTATCCGGGCCGGGTGCGCCACTATCATGTGAAGGTGCAGGCGCCGGGTGCGCGGTTGCTTACCACCCAGCTTTATTTCCCCGACGAGCCGGGGAACGCAAAAGACTTCCTGTTTCGCAAAGAGCTGTTGATACGCACCGCGAAAGTTGCGGATGGCATGGCGGCACGGTTCGATTTCGTCGCGGACTTGGGCTA
>LNFM01013241.1_pt1 | contig 12086 bp, 13 predicted proteins | sample 596031 | NCBI WGS metagenome assembly LNFM01 (sample SAMN04254537, study PRJNA301005) | activated carbon metagenome | isolation source: dual media filters at the Ann Arbor, Michigan drinking water treatment plant | place: USA: Ann Arbor | reverse complement strand
CCACTTTACCGGGCTGGGCAGGCCCGCCCATTTCCAGTTGCCGGGCTTTCGTCCTTTGTCTCGGCATCTTTTCCGCCACGTCGCCGCTCGCAGCGGTGGCCGCACGTCTGGGGGTGCTTCCTCCCTGTACCAAGTCAGGTGCGCGGCCGGCGGGTTTTTCTTTTTGGGCTTGCGTCGTCATGGAAAAAATTTTGTCCGCGTAAGCCACACAACACCACACAACGAATTTGTGAGGCACTGAAATGCAACAGCTTTCCATCCCCGTGGTTGTCACGCCTGCAGAGGTCATGCGCAAGAAATCGCTTGGCCAATCCATCGACCTGTGCCTGGAGCTGGCCGGCCTTGAGCCCAAGCAAGTCCAGACGGCACTGAAGCTCGACAAGGCGCAGTTCAGCCGCTGGCAGTCCGGGCAAGAAGGGGTCAACTGGCCCCGCCTCACGGCAGTGATGGACCACTGTGGCAACGACGCACCGCTGCTTTGGATGAATCACGATCGCGGCTTCGATCTGTACGCCATGCGCAAGGTGGAGTCAGCGCTGGAGCGCGAGAACCGCCAGCTGCGCGAGCAGCGCGACTCCCTCATGACCCTGCTGCTGGGGTCGCGTGCCTGATGGACAACTACTCCGACGTGCTGCGCCAGATGGCGCAGTTCGGTATTGAGCTGCTCGACAAGGATCTTCCCCTGGCGATCGACACGCCCAAGCGCAAGACCTGCGGCAAAGGCGGCAAAGCTTGGTACAAGCTGTACACCTTTCGCCCGCGTGCTGGTGGCCAGCTCGTGCTCGGGTGGTTCGGCTCCTACCGCAACGGTGGTTCCGAAGCGAAGGTGGACGTTGACTGGAAGCCGCTCAGCGACGCCGAGCGTGAGCGATTCCGGCTGGAGCGCGAGGCCGCCCAGGCCCGGGCCGATGAAGAGCGTGCGCGAGCGGTTGAACTGGCTGCCAAGCGCGCCATCGAGATCTGGCGCGACGCATCGCCCGATGGCTTCTCTCCCTACCTGCAGCGTAAGGGCCTTGAGGGCGAGTCCTGCCGGTATTTGCCCGACGGCACGCTGGTGATTCCCCTGTTGCGATACGACTTGCCACGCGCTGAGGCGCTTCAGGCGGTGCAGCGCGTGCTGCCCGATGGACGCAAGTTCTTCACGGCCGGCTTTCGCAAGCCACGTTGCGCGGTGCGGCTCGGTGCCATGGACCCGGCGCCCAAGCTGATCCTGGTCTGCGAGGGGTACGCCACGGGCTTGAGCATCCGCCTGGGCGTGGACCACGCCTTCCCGGTGTTTGTGGCTCTCGACGCCGGCAACCTTGCGCATGTGGTGCCCATGCTGCGCGAGCTGTATCCGCTGGTGCGCCTGCTGATCTGTGCTGACGACGACTGGAAGACCTTCGACCCTGCCAACGGCCGCCTGACCAATCCGGGCAAGACGGCTGCGAAAACCGTGGCGCGCGAAGTGGCTGGTTGCGACCTGGTGTGGCCGGTGTTCGATCCGGCCACGCGCCTCGATGGCGACACCGACGGCAGGGCCTGGGCGTGGTGCGGCGCCAGCTGCACGGCGTGATCAACGCGATGGGGCGCGTCTATGGTTGACGACGCGTCAGAGAGCAACGGCGAACCGGCGCCGGAGGCGCTCGATGCCGCAAGTGCGGCATCGCCTTCGCCGTCGACAGCATTCGGCGCGTCAGCGCCGCTGGACAATGTCGTCTCGCTGGCAGAGGCAGCGGCTTGGCGACGTGCAGTGGAAGAGGGCGCGTCTACGTCCGCCCCTCCCCCTCCCCCCCCAGAGAGCGCGTTTGCGCATACATCGGGGGATGGGGGTAGCCCCCCGCCCGAAGGATCTCCCAGCAAGCCGCCCAAGGCGAAGAAGCCCGACAAGACCATCGACTGGGGCCGCTTCAACATGCTGGCGGAGAACTTTGCGCTGATCTACGGCACCGACACGGTGTGGGATGGCACCCAGCGAATGATCATGAAGATCGCGAACATGGGCCACGCCCATGGCTCCGAGATGGTCAGGCTGTGGAAGGGCAGTGAGCGCAGGCGTACCGTGCTGCCGCAGGATGTGGTGTTCGATCCCACCGAGACCTGCGACCCTGATCGCTGCGTGAACCTGTTCCACGGGCTGGAGATGGAGCCCAAGGAAGGCGACGTTGAGCCGATGCTTGATCTGATCCGCTACCTCACCAGCCGGGCCAGCGAGCACGATCAGGAAAACGACAACATCTTCCACTGGCTCATGTGCTGGCTGGCGTATCCGCTGCAAAACCTCGGCGCAAAGATGCGAACGTCGATCGTGATGCACGGCGACGAAGGTGCGGGTAAGAACTTCCTTTTCGACACGGTGGTGGCCATCTATGGGAAGTACGGCGCGCTGGTCGGCCAGGACGAGCTGGAAGACAAGTTCAACGACTGGCGCAGCTGCAAGCTGTTTGTGGTGGGCGATGAGGTCTCCAGCAGGGCCGAGCTGGTGCACAACAAGAACCGGCTCAAGGCACTCATCACATCGCCTACGGTGCAGATCAATCCCAAGAACCTGCCCAGGCGCGAGGAAGCGAACCACATCAACATCGTGTTCCTGTCGAACGAGCTGCAGCCGCTCGCGCTGGACAACAGCGATCGGCGATACCTGGTGGTCTACACGCCCCGGGCCAAGCCAGTGGACTACTACAAGCGGCTGGGCGAGTGGAAGGCGGCGGGGGGTGTTGAGGCGTTCTACCACTACCTGCTGACCTACCCGGTTGACGACTTCGACCCCTATTCGCCGGCCCCTTTCACGGAGGCCAAGAGGGCCCTCATCGGCATCAACCGCAAGAGCCCTGAACAGTTCTGGTGGGAGTGGTCCAGCGGTGAGCTGGATCTCCCCTACAACACCTGTTCGGTCGCGCAGGCCTACAAGGCCTACCTGAAGTACTGCGTGCGCACGGGAGAGCGGTACCCGTTCAAGCGCGAGCAGTTCACACCCACCGTGGTCCGCTTTTCGGAGAGCCTGGACAAGCCGGTGCGGATCAAGCAGATGAAGTTCGAGGCCGCGCTGGGTGCACCGAAGAAGGTCGAGCGGATGTTCCTGGTCACCGAGTTACCCGAGCACGTGCAGCAGGGTTGGGCGCGCGCTGAGGCAGGTGATGAGGTTCAGACCCAAGGGCAGTGGGCGTCCCAATGCGTGCGCGAGTTTGAGGAGCATCTCAAGGTCTTCCTGGGCTGGAATCCCCGGTCCCCTGGTGGTGATGAGCCAGCCCACGGGGGTGATGAATGACCCGAGCGCCTCTATCCGGTTGCGTGGTTGCGTGCCCACGCAACTCCGAAACCCAGCAACGACGCGGGAAGTTGCGCGGTTCCGTGGTTGCGCGTACCCCCTACATGTGTGCGTGTGCGTGCAGGCGCGTGCATGCGTGGGCGCATGCATGTGTGTGCGTGAGTGCACGCAACCACGGAACCACGCAACTCTGTAGGCGGGCTGCGGGTTGCGTGGTTACGCGCGCGCGCAACCGCGCAACTCCACTTCATTTCCTTTGAGAGAGAGAAAAGAGATATGACCGAACGAACGATGGCAGGGCAGGGGGTGGTGGGATCGGCCATGGGTCTGCTGCTGGCACCCGCTGGCCGATGGCGCGTGGTCTGCCCTCACGCCCTCGGCTCCGGATACCCTTGCCCGGCGCCCGGGTATACCCCCCCTGTAGGTACTCCCGGCGCCGAACGCCTCCGGGGTAATTCGACCCCCGCGCTTGCGCCAGTGGCAGCTCTGCAGAAAAGTGAACGAGTCGGTGAACGGGGGGCCTCGAAGTGAACCACCGGGTGGAGCTGATCACGCAGTCGGAGTACGCCAGGCGGCGCGGCGTGGCGAAGTCGGCTGTGGCAAAGGCCGTGTCGGAAGGCCGCATCTCGCTGATCGACGGGAAGATCGACCCGGCAGTGGCAGACATCCAGTGGGCGCAGAACACCCGTGCACGCGCCGACAGCGGCCGGTCCACGTCCGCCCCTTCGGACGCGCCAGTTGCAGCAGCTGGGGCCACGCCAGACGCCGGCTCGGCGGCCGATCCCCCCGTGGTGGCCACCGACGACTACCAGGCGCTGCGGATTCGCCGCGAGCGGGCCATGGTCGAGCAGACCGAGCGGGAGAACGCCAAGGCGGCTGATCGCCTGGTGGACCGTGCCCGCGCCGAACGTGGAGCCTTCGATTCCTTCCGTGAACTGCGTGATCGCGTGATGGCCAGCCCGCAGCGGGCAGCGCCAAAGGTGATCGGCATGGCCGATGCGCGCGACATCGAGCACGTGATCACCGAGGAACTGCGCAAAGCCTTCGAGGGCTGGGAAGCCCGGATGCTGGAACGCCTCGCCAACAAGGACAACGCATGACCGCGGCAACGGCAACGCAAGGCCATCGCTACCTTCTGGACGGGGGCGTGTCGGTTCTGGCGGTGTCCTCGGGCGCCTCGCCACGCGTGATGGTGATCCACGAAGGGCCGAACGCGCCCCCGTTTCCCGGCTGGCCGTTCGAAGTCAGCGCTGAGCGCCTGACGGCAGTGCCCATGGTCTACTTTCACGGGGAGGTTCCACGGTGAACCTGGCCGACGGCTACGAGCTGGTGGTGAAGGCCGCGATCGAGGCCGCACGCCCCGACCCTGAACTGCGCGTAGACGAATGGTCCGAGCAGTACATGGTGATGCCCAAGTCCGGGCCCCACCCCGGCCCGTTCCGGTTCGAGCGCACGCCGTATGCCCGGCGCATCGCCCAGGTGCTGTCGCCCGGTCACCCCTGCAAGCGCGTGGTGGCGAAGGTGGCCTCGCAGATGTTCAAGACCCAAACCGCGATTAACTGGATCGGCGCCTGCATCCACCGCGCCCCAGGCAACATCCTGGCCCTGCAGCCCACCGATGGTCTCGCGAAGCGTTTCAGCAACCGAATCGCCCAGGCGATCCGCAACGTGCCGGTGTTGCGCGAGTGCGTGACCGAACAGAAGAGTCGGGACAAGCGCAACACCACCCAGGCAAAGGATTTCAAGGGCGATGCCACGCTCTACATCAACACCGCAGGCGCGGCGGCCAACCTGGCCGAGATCACCGTGCGTTACCTCTTCATCGACGAAGTGGATCGCCTGCCGCCGCTGATCGAAGGTGACTCGGTCGAAATCGCGGAGGCGAGGGCCACGCAGCATGAGCGCGACTGCAAGTTCTACGAGGTGAGCAGCCCGACGATCGAAGGCTTCTCCAAGATCGACGAGCTGCACGACATGGGCACGCGTGAGGTGTACCTGGTGCCGTGCCCCGAGTGCGGCCACCACCACGAGCTGCTGCAGGAGAACTTCCACTACGAGCGCGACCCCGACACAGGCTTCATGTCAAAGGCGTGGTTCGTGTGCCCGGAGAACGGCTGCATCATTGAGGAGCGGCACAAAACGACGATGTTTCTCGATGCGGCCGAGGGCGGCACCGCGCACTGGTTTGCTCGTAGCCCTGGTGATGGCGAGACCATCAGCGTGACGATGTCGGCCTTCTACATGCCGATCGGAGCTGTGGGCTGGTTGACGCTGGCCAGACAGTACGAGCGCGCAAAGCTTGCCCTGCAGCGCGGTGATCACACGCTCATGCAGGCCTACTACAACACGCGCCTGGGCCTGAGCTACCGCAACAGCGAGTCGACCACCACCGCGAAGCAGCTGCAGGACCGCGCCGAGGACTACGCGCCGCGTGTGGTGCCCGATCGTGCCCTGGTGGTCACCATGGCCGTCGACACGCAGGCCAACCGCCTTGAGGCCCAGATCGAAGCATGGGGCCCCGGGCTGGAGCACTGGGTGCTGGACTACATCACGCTCATAGGATCGCCAGCCGAGGCGCCTGATGCACCAGGCAGCGTGTGGCAGCGGCTGGACGAGATCCGGCGCACACCTCTCATGCACGCCACGGGGCGACCCATCATGATCAGCGCCTACGGCATCGATGCCGGCGGTGCCAACACGCAGGACGTTTACAACTACGGCGCCGCGCGCAAGGCCCTCAACTGCACCGTGTTGCACGGCGCCACCCGCCCCAACCGACCCATCATGGGCAGTGCGCCTTCCCGGGTGGACATCGAGTGGGGCGGCACCAAGATCCCCAACGGTGTCGAGCTGTGGCAGGTCGGCACCGACGTGGCAAAGGACTACCTGTCAGCACGCCTGCCCCTGGAAGAAGGCGCTGGCGCGATGCACTTCCACCAGATGCTGCCTGCCGAGTGGTTCGAGCAGATGGTCACCGAGCAGCCGCGCACGCGGTACACCCGGGGGCGCGCGGTGCGCGAGTGGGTCAAGCCCAACGGCGCCCGAAACGAAGCCTGGGACGTGTCGGTCTACAACCTCGCCATCGCCTATCAGCTCGGACTGCAAAAGTGGAGTGCTCTGGACTGGCAACGCCTCCGGGACAAGCTCATTCCCGCCAACCTGGACCTGTTCGCACCTTTGCCGCAGACCGCGCAGAGCGCCGCGCCACCAGCCGCGCCCCCGCCTGAATACACCGCTGCCGAATCAGCCCCTGAAGGCGCCCAGGTCGCCTCGGTCGCCGAGGTGGATACGCGTCCACCCGTGCCCGCGCCCGTCGCCGCAGCCATCCCCGTTCCACCAGCGCTCGCTGTGGCAGCTCAACCCAGTTCCACCCGTCGCATCCTTTCTAGAGGCATCTCATGACCCAATCCAACGACGACATCACCGCTCTCTCCCTGGCCGCGCCCTTGTTGTTGCACGACGAAGAACTGTTGCCCGATTTCCTCAGCGAGGAACAGAGCAACCTTGATGACATGTGCGAGCGCTGGGTAGGCTGGTGCCGCTCGCGCAGGCTCTACGGCCCGCCACCCTCGTTCGTGTCCATACTTGGCCAGCTGAGCGGCTCGCGCACCAGGCCCATGCGACCCGGTGGACCCGATGCGGCCGTGAGCGCTGAGTTGGCGGCTTTCCACATTGCCTATACGTGCCAGCCCGACGCGCTGGACAAGCGCGTCTTCGATCTCTACTACGTGCACCGCGTCAAGCCCATCAAGGCCGCTGCAGAAGCGCTGGGCATTTCGCGCAAACATTACTACGTGGTCCTGAGCGAGTTCCGCGCCCGTGTGTTCATGGCATCACGCTCAATCCTGAGCGATAACGAAGCTGCGCTAGCGGCTCTTCCTCACTCGGTCAAGTCCTAAAGTGTCACCTCCAGAGGTGACAAAATAGTGCTCGCAAACAGGTGACACTTTGGCCCAAAATTGACCCCAATTCAGGTAGGTCTAGAAATTACGCCTACCCGAAAATTCATACACCACAACGCTGTTGTGAAGCACGAACCCCGGCCACCGCAAGGTGCCGGGGTTCTTCATTTGGGGTCTTGCACATGCTCAACATCTCCCGCTCCGGCACCACGCTGGCGGAGATGGCCGCGTCTGTGCAATCCATACCCACCCGGGTCATTCCGTTCGCTGCCGCCACAGCGCTGACGCGCACCGCAAAGCTGGCACAGACGGCGCTGATCGCGCAGATGCGCAGCAGCTTTGACCGCCCGACCGCTTACACGCTCAACTCCACGTTCATCGTGCCGGCCACGCGCGAGAAGCTGTCTGCCCGGGTGGGTGTCAAGAATCAGGGCGGCTCAGGCATCAGGCCCGAGAACTACCTGGTGCCCGGTGTGTTCGGTGGCGGTCGCCGTGAAAAGCGCTTCGAGGCCGCCTTCCGCCTGGCTGGCTTCATGCGCGATGGTGAGCGCGCCATGCCGGGTTCCGGTGTGACGCTCGACGCGAACGGCAATGTATCGGCCGGCACCATCCGCACGATCTTGCGCCAGGTGTCCAAGGGTGCCAGCAAGCGCGCCACCGTGTTTGCGGGTGTGGTGGGGCAGGGCGGCACGCGCGGCATCTGGCGCCGCGAAGGCGGAGCGCTGAAGGCGCTGTTCATCTTCACCACCGCTCAGCCCGACTACAGCATCCGCTTCGACTTTGAAGGCGCAGCCGCGCAGGCCTCGCGCCAGAACTTCCAGTCGGAGTTTTACCGCGCAGCGAGCGCCATCACCCTGAGGAACGCCGCATGACGCGCGAACAACTGCAGGCGAGGCTCGATGCCTACCTGGCCGCCGAGACCAAGATCCTGCAGGCGCAGGACTACACCATCGGGCAAGGCTCGACCGCACGGCGCTTGACCCGTGCAGACCTGGGCGAAGTGCGAAGCGCCATTGCGGAACTGCGCTCGCAGATCGCACAGCTCGACAACGTCACCCAGCGTGCCCGGCGTGTCGTCTACCTCCGCCCGTACTAAACCATGCAACTCAACAAACTCGAACGCGCCATCGCCGCAGCGGTGCCATCGTGGGCGGTATCGCGTGCCAAGGCCAGGGTGCAGATTGAGGCCCTGCAGCAACTGCCTGACATGACGGCCAGCGCGCAGGACGCCACTGCATCGGGCAGTTCGTCATCGGCCCGCCGTTGGTGGAACCCGATGCCGCGCGACGCTCGCACCGACACGCTGCGCTTCCTGCCATCCCAGCGCGGCGCTTCCCGAGATCTCGCGCGCACCAGCCCGATCGCAGTGGGTGCGATCAACACCAACATCGACCGCGTGGTCGGTACCGGCCTGGCCCTTAGCGCTCAGCCCGCGCTGAGGGTGCTGGGCTGGACGCCCGAGCAAGCGCTGGAATGGAAAGCGCACGTTCAGAACGAATTCAGCCTCTGGGCCGACAGCACCGAGTGCGACATCGAGCAGACCCTGAACTTCTACCAGCAGCAGGCCCTGGTGCTGCGCGCTGTGCTGGAGAGTGGGGACTGCTTCACGATCCTGCCCGATGGCAAGCCAACCGCCACGCAGCCTTATGCCCTGCGCATCCAGGTGCTGGAAGCTGATCGAGTCGGCAACCCTGCGGGCCAGGTCGACACCGCATCTATGGCCGGTGGCGTGAGGCTGGGCGATGGTGGCGCGCCCGAAGCCTTCCACGTGTACGACCAGCACCCTGGCGGCTACCTGCCAGGGGCGGGTGGCATGTACGCCGGCAAATGGGTGGACCGTGTGGGTCGCTCGGGTCGCCGCCGCGTGTTGCATCATTTCCGCAAGCTGCGCCCCGGACTGCCGCGCGGCTTGCCGTACCTCGCGCCCATCATCGACTGCATCAAGCAGATCAGCCGGTACACCGAGGCCGAGATCATGGCCGCCGTCATCACGGCCTACCTCACCGTCTTCATTGAGACGCCCAGTGGCAACGCCGCACCTGTGTTCGATGGCACCACGGCCGGCGCCGGCGCACCGGGCAATGAAATCGGACTCGGCCAGGGTGCGGTGGTCGGCCTGGCACCAGGCGAGAAAGCCACGTCAGTCAACCCTGGGCGGCCCAATCCGAACTTCGGCCCCTTCATTGAGAGCGTCATCACCCAGATCGGCATGGCGCTCAGCCTGCCGCGCGAGTTGCTGATCAAGCAATTCAATTCGAGCTACTCGGCCAGCAAGGCCGCGTTGCTCGATGCCTGGGTCTACTTCCGCAGCGTGCGCACCTGGCTGGCGCTCAGCTTCTGCCAGCCCATCTTCGAAACCTGGCTCACCGAGGCAGTGGCCACCGGCCGTGTGCCTGCGGTGGGCTTCTTCGCCGACCCGCTGCTGCGCTGGGCGTACACCCGCGCGGCCTGGCCTGGCGACAGCATGGGCTCCATCAACCCCAAGGACGAAGTGGCCGCCTACAGCGCTGCCATCGATGCCCGACTCATGTCGCGCGAGCGCGCCGAGTGGGAGCTGTGGGGTTCCGACTGGAACGACACCTACGCGCAGAAGTATTCCGAACACCAGCGCCTGCGCCAGGACGGCATGTTGCCCACGCCGAAGGCAGGCGCAGCCGCACCCGTCACGACACCTTCCAACCCTCCCACCACCGAAGAAACATGAGCGACACATACCCTGCGCCGCTGGGCGACCAACGCGGTCAGAAGCAACGCGTGAAATTTGATCCGACCATCAACTTGGGCCACATCCTCACCTTTGCCGGCGCCATGCTGGCCGGCTTCGGCCTCTACGGAAACATCGACAAGCGCCTGACCGTGACCGAGCTGCAGAACGTCTCCACGGTCGAGCGCTCGGTCGAACAGGACCGCCGCATGCGCGAGTCGGTCAATGAGATCAAGACCGACGTGAAAGACCTGCAGCGCTCGGTCAATGAGCTGATCCGAACGCAGGTCGTTGGCGGCCACAAAAACTGAAAGCCACTCATGACCTTGCTTGAACTCATCACCGGGGCCTGGGCCATCGAGCCCGACAAGCTCCGGGAGATCCAGGCGATCTACGCCACGCACTTTCGCGGCGAGAAGATCGATGTCGCCGCCATCGAAGCCCGCCTGGGGCGCCCGTTGGCCAACGAGCAGCAGGCCTACACCCTGGAGGCCGGCGGGGTCGCTGTGCTGCGCATGTCCGGGATCATCGCTCCCAAGGCGAACCTGTTCATGCAGGTCAGTGGCGGCATGAGCACCCAGATGGCTACGAAGCAGCTGGAGAGCGCGGTGGTCGATCCCCGCGTGCGTGCCATCGTGCTCGCGATCGACAGCCCTGGTGGCAGCGTCATTGGTACGCCAGAGATGGCGACAGCCATTCGGGAAATGTCGGCCGTCAAGCCGATCGTCACGCACAGCGACGGCGCACTCGCCAGCGCTGCCTACTGGTTTGGCTCAGCGGCCAACGCGGTCTTCATCAGTGGTCCCACCGTGCAGGTCGGCAGCATCGGCGTGGTGGTGGACCGCAGCTACCGCCCCGACAGCCCGGTGCGCGAAGAAAGCATCGTCGCCGGTCAGTACAAGCGCCTCGTGAAGTCCTCGGAGCCGCTGAGCGAAGAGGCCCGCGCGGTGGTGCAGGCCGATGTGGACTACGTCTACACGCTGTTCGTGGACGACGTCGCCGCAGCGCGCGGTGTCACGTCCGAACAAGTTCTGGAGCGCATGGCCGATGGCCGTGTGTTCCGAGGCCAGCAGGCCATTGATGCGGGGTTGGTGGACGGTGTATCCACCCTCGACGCATTGGTGGAGAAGCTGGCCACCGATCCAACCGCGTATTCGACGCGCCGCAAGGCCGTCTTTGCCGTGGCGGATCTTCCGTCCCCAAGCGCCGGTGTCGCGCCCAAAGACAAATCATCAACTCGTGAAAAGGAAAACTTCATGCCCGAAGAAAAAGCTCCCATCACGCGTGCGTCTTTTGAGCAGGACCACGCGCAACTCTTCGCACAACTCAGTGCGGAGTTCACCACCCTGGGCGCAACCCAGGAACGCACCCGCATCCAGGCCGTGCTGGCCGTGGGTGAGGGCCTCCCCGGCCACGAGAAGCTGCTGGCCACGCTGGCCTACGACGGCAAGACCAGCGCCGCCGAAGCCAGCATGGCCGTGCTCGCCGCTGAGAAGCAGCAGCGCACCGCCGCTGCGGCCGCGCATGCCAATGACGCGCCGGACCCTGCCAAGGCCGCTGCAGCACCTGAAGACCAGGGCGGCAAGACCAAGCAACAGCAGCTGACCGAAGCTCAGGCCCACGCCAAGGCCAAGGGCATCGATCTGGTCGCTGCGCTCAAGGAACTCGGCTTCGCGAACTGAGCGACGCCACCCTCAACCCCCACTTCACGGAGTCATCCATCATGCATTCTGGAAACATGGCCATCCTCACCCTCACCGCTGTTGCAGCGGGAGCCCTCGCAGCCAACCGCTTCATCACGCAGGCCGGCGCCTACCCGGCCGCTGGCGCGAAGGCCTTCGGCGTCACGCGCACCAGCGCTGCCGCTGCCGGCGACCTGGTGCCCGTCGACGTGCTGGGCACCGCCATCGTCGAGGCCGGCGCAGCAGTCACCAAAGACGCCGACCTGATGGTCGATGCCACCGGCCGAGTTGTGCCGATCACCGTGGGCTCCAAAGCGCCCGTGGCGCGCGCAATGGCCGCTGCCGGCGCAGCCGGTGAATTCATCGAGGTCTTGCTGGTGCCCAGTGCCGGCCTCGTGACCCCGGCTTCCTGATCGCAGCCGGCACCGCCAGCTGAGCGCAGACCTTCCCTTTCAATTCAACGGAGAAAATCACCATGCCCCAAGCCACCCCTGGACAAGCCCGGGTTGTCGACCCGATCATCACCGCCGTCGCGCGCGGTTACCGCAGCC
>LNFM01011407.1_pt1 | contig 12087 bp, 13 predicted proteins | sample 596031 | NCBI WGS metagenome assembly LNFM01 (sample SAMN04254537, study PRJNA301005) | activated carbon metagenome | isolation source: dual media filters at the Ann Arbor, Michigan drinking water treatment plant | place: USA: Ann Arbor | reverse complement strand
GAGATCGAGGTTGAACTGCTTCAAAACCTCGAGCACGGCTTCCTTGTTGTTCAGAAAGATGTCGCGCCACATGGTCGGGTTCGAGGAGGCGATACGCGTGAAATCGCGAAAGCCGCCAGCCGAGTATTTCATCACTTCCGAATTTGAAGTTTCTTCGTGCTTGAGGCCGGTGCGGAAAATCGTGAAGGCAATCAGATGCGGCAGATGGCTGGTGATCGCCAGCGTCTTGTCGTGATGCGAAACGCTCATCACTTCGACTTCTGAACCCATCGCCTGCCAGAACGCGCGCACCGTTTCGACCGAAGCGCTATCCGCGCCTTCGAGCGGCGTCACGATGCACCAGCGGTTCTCGAACAGATCTGCAAGGCCCGATTCCGGGCCGGAATGCTCGGTACCCGCGAGCGGATGCGCGGGCACTAGATGCGTGCCTTTCGGTAGATGCGGAAGCATGTCGCGCACGACCGCGCCTTTTACAGAGCCAACATCGGAGATGATGGTACCCGCTTTGAGATACGAGCCAATTTCTCTGGCAAGCGCGCCGTACTGGCCGACTGGAACGCAAGCAACGACAAGATCGGCGCCCTGCACCGCTTCCGTGCTGCTCTCGACCACCTTCGCGATGCCAAGACCGAGTTCAGCGACGGTCTTGCGTACTTTCGCGGAATTATCCGTGACAACAAGTTCGCGAGCGATCTTGTTGGCACTGACCGCGCGCGTGATCGAGGAGCCGATCAGTCCCTGGCCGATGATGGCAAGGCGATTTACGACCGGTGCCATGTCGACGATGTCACTTCAGAAACTCGGCAAGCGCCGAGATCACGGCCTTGTTCTGCGCTTCGGTGCCGATGGTCATGCGGAGCGCGTTTGGCAGCTTGTAGGCTACCATCTGCCGCAAAACGATTCCGCGAGAAATGAGAAACGCATCCGCTTCCTTCGCGCCTTTGCCCGCTTTGTTCGGGAAGTGCATGAGCACGAAATTGCCGACGCTCGGCGTCACCTCTAAGCCGAGCTTCTTCAACTCGTCCGATACCCACGGCAACCACTTCATATTGTGATCGATCGCCCTTTCCATGTGGGAAAGGTCGGCGAGCGCGGCAGCGCCCGCCGCAATCGACGGCGCACCCATGTTGAAGGGCCCGCGCGTGCGGTTGACCGCATCGACGATCGCAGCCGGCCCATACATCCAGCCGATGCGAAGCGCGGCAAGGCCGTGAATCTTCGAGAACGTGCGCGTCATCACAACGTTTTCGCTTGAGCCTGCAAGCTCGATTCCCGCTTCGTAGTCGTTCTTGCGAACGTACTCAGCGTAGGCCGCGTCGATCAGCAGAATTACATTGCCGGGCAGCGCCGCGTGCAGGCGGCGCACTTCCGCTATCGGCGTGTAGGTGCCGGTCGGATTGTTCGGGTTTGCGAGAAATACCATCCGCGTCTTTGGTGTCACGCAGGAAAGAATTGCATCGACATCGGTCGTGTAATTTTTCTCCGGCGCGATCACAGGCGTCGCGCCCGCTGACAGCGTCACGTTGCGGTACATCAGAAAGCCGTGCGTCGTGTAGATCGCCTCGTCGCCGTCCTTTAAGTAAGCGCGTGCAAGCACCGCGAGCAATTCGTCAGAGCCCGCGCCGCAGACGATGCGGTTCGGGTCCAGGCCGTAGGTCTTGCCGATCGCTTCGCGCAGATCGGTCGCGCCGCCGTCCGGATAAAGCTCAAGCGTGTCCGCGCCCTTTTTGTAGGCCTCGATTGCCCTCGGACTCGCGCCAAGTGGCGTCTCGTTCGATGAGAGCTTGATCACCTTCGCGACACCCGGCGCATGGCTGCGGCCAGGGATATAGGCGTCGATCTCCATGACGCCGGCACGCGGCTGGGGACGAAGGGATTGGCTTGAAGCGCTCATTATCGTGAACCTTGAATACTGAACTTACGCCTTGGGCGGGACGGTATAGCGGGTAGCATGGCCGCCGACGAGAGCGGATGCGCGCACGGACGCGCCCGCATCTTTCAGGGACGCGAGAATCTGGTCGATTTTCCGGCCCTGCGGCACCGAGATCAGTAAGGCCGCGCTGTCAAAGCCGCTGTCCGGCTGCGCAATCACCTCGGCAAACGGCGCGAGCGCACGCGAGACGGAAGTGTTCCAGCCCGCGACATGCACGCTCCAGACTTCGACTTCGTTCACGGCCGCGTCCGCTGGCAGCGGCTTCGAGGTAACGAACAAGGGGAGCGCCGCCGGATGATCGCCGCGCTCGACGAACGGAAGCCGCGCGATGATCTTCGGCTTGCCGTCGCCCTCCAACGCGCGCCACCAAGCTTTGCCGCCGGCGACCGCTTCCGCCCGCACAAGACCGAGATCGCCGCGCGAGCTTGCGACAGCATCGATGACGGCGCTCGCGCCGACATGCTGCACCACCGGCACAGTGTAGCCGAAGTGAAAGCGGACGGAATCGCGCACCAGCGTATCGCCTGAAGAAAGATCGACATGCACCGAATAGTTCTGCTGCACATACGTGAAGGTCGCGATGATGACGCGCCAGATGCTCTCCACCGTATCGAGCGGAAGAATACCGTGATGACGCTCCACCAGCGCGCGCATCATCGAAGCCTCGCGCGCGGGCCGGAACGCCGAGCCGGTCTCGTTCGATTTCTTGACCTTGATCAGCGTGTCGACGATGCCCGAGCGCTCCATCAGCAGCTCATGCATCGCCCGGTCGATCCGGTCGATCTCGTTCCTGAGGTCGGCAAGTGTGGGCGTCTGCCCTTGCGTGGGCTTCTGATTTGGCGTGTTAACCATGGCCTTGGGCCGGCGCTGTTAGAATGGTTCCTGATAGCGCGGGCAGGCCTTGAAGCAAAGAATTCATTGCCCGTTCAGGCACTGGTGCCTACCTCGGTTTGGCCCTGATATGCTGGCAGACTAGGATTTAGGGACGTCATGAGTATCGTTCGTATCGAGCGCGATGAGAAAAACAGCCGGGCGGAAATGGTCCGCCGCGAGGCTGACGAACCGCGCTCGAAGCTCGTCCGCTTTGGCGCCGACAAGCCGCTGAAACTGGATGCAGGCGTCGAGCTCTCGCCCTATCAGATCGCCTACCAGACCTACGGCGAATTGAATGCCGACAAGTCGAACGCAATCCTGATCTGCCACGCGCTGACCGGCGACCAGCACGTGCACAACGTGCATCCGGTGACCGGCAAGGACGGCTGGTGGGATTCGATGGTCGGGCCGGGCCTGCCGATCGACACCGACCGCTTCTTTATCATCTGCTCGAACGTACTCGGCGGCTGCATGGGCACGACCGGCCCCGCGTCGAAAGACCCGAAGACCGGCGAAGCCTATGGTCTTTCGTTTCCGGTGGTCACGATCCGCGACATGGTGCGTGCGCAAGCCGCGCTCCTCGATCATCTCGGTATCGAAAAGCTCTTATGCGTCACTGGCGGCTCGATGGGCGGCATGCAGGTGCTGCAATGGGCGGTGACGTATCCCGAGCGCATCTTCTCGGCGCTCCCCATTGCGAGCGCCGCGCGTCACTCTGCGCAGAACATCGCCTTCCATGAAGTCGGCCGCCAGGCCGTGATGGCCGATCCCGACTGGCGCGACGGAAAATATCTCGCGCAGGGTACGAGCCCGCGCCGCGGCTTGGCTGTCGCGCGCATGGCCGCGCACATCACCTATCTTTCGGACGCGGCACTTCACCGTAAATTCGGACGGCGCTTGCAGGACCGCGAACTGCCTACCTTCGGTTTCGACGCCGACTTCCAGGTCGAAAATTATCTTCGCTATCAGGGGTCAAGCTTCGTCGAGCGCTTCGACGCAAACAGCTATCTCTACATCACCCGCGCGATGGATTACTTCGATCTCGCGGGCGAACACGGCGACGTACTAGCGAACGCATTCCGAAATCTAAAGGCGCGCGTCTGCATGGTCTCGTTCACTTCGGACTGGCTGTTCCCGACCGACGAAGCGCGGCAGATCGTGCATGCGCTGAATGCTACCGGCGCGCCGGTATCGTTTGCCGAAATCGAAACCGACAAGGGCCATGACGCCTTCCTGTTAGAAGAGCCGGAACTGTTCGCTATCGTGCGCGGCTTCCTCGATGCCGCCGCGAAAAAGAACGGCGTGAAGCTGCCGAAGTAAATCATGCTCACCAGCACCAATCCCGGCGCTTTCACCCCGCATCAGATTCCGAAGTCGCCGCGTCTCGACCTTGTCGTGGTCGCGAACATGGTCCAGCCCGGCTCGCGCGTGCTCGACGTCGGCTGCGGTGACGGCGAACTCTTGCAGCTTCTGTCGGATACGCGTGATGTGGACGCGCGCGGCATCGAAATCTCGCGCGACGGCGTGAACGAATGCGTCGCCAAGGGGCTCGCTGTGATTCAGGGCGACGCCGACACCGACCTTGCCGACTATCCGGACAACACCTTCGACTACGTCATTCTCTCGCAGACATTGCAGGCGACACGGCGTCCCCGCTGGGTACTCGAGCAGATGCTCCGCATCGGCAAGCGCGTGATCGTCTCGTTCCCGAATTTCGGACACTGGAAGATTCGCGGCCAACTACTCTGGCATGGCCGCATGCCGATCACTAAAAATCTTCCGGTAAGCTGGTACGACACGCCGAACATCCACTTCTGTACGATCCGCGACTTCGTCGATCTGTCGCGCGAACTCGATGTGAAGATCGAGCGCGCGGTCGCTTTCGGTCCGAGCGGCGGGCGCGTTCGTTTCGACGCGCCATGGTGGTTCTGGAATCTGTTCGGCGAGCAGGCGGTGTTCCTCCTCTCGCGCAAGAACTAGCAAAACAAAAACTAGGCCGGTGCTGTTCCGGCCGCGAAGACGTTTAGCTCGCGTGTCTTTTTAATCTGTACCGGCCGCCAGACCTGCTTGGTCGCTTCCACGATATGCACGCCGTAGAACGGCAGCGACAACGTTGACCCCGCGCGCTCCCATGCGGTTGCAGCGCGCATCAGCCATTTGCGCTGAAACGGCGGCATCCAGAGCGCTTCATGCCAACCCACCGGCGTAAACAGCGCCTCGCGCAATAGCGACGTCAACTGTGTACGGGAAAACGGGCGGCCCTGCCCGAACGGCGTTGAGTCCATTCGCGCCCAGGGGCCCGCGCGATTGGGTACAACGAGAAGAAGCTTTCCGCCGGGAGCAAGCACGCGCCAGACTTCGTGCAGCATGTCGGCGGCGTGCGGTGTCATCTCCAGCGCGTGCACTGCAAGTACGCGATCGATCATGGCATCGCGCAGCGGCAGCAATGTTTCCGAGACCAGCGAGGAAAGCGTCGGCGACGCGGTCGGCCATTTTACGACGCCCTGCGCGCCCGGCATGAAGGCGAAAGTGCGCTCGCCTCCCTCGCGGAAAATACCGAGATAGGGCGTCGCATAGCCTAGGCCCAGAATGTATTCGCCTTTTGCATCCGGCCAGCGCGCACGGATCGCGCGCGATAGCAGCCGCCGCGTCACCGTGCCGAGCGGCTGCGCATAGAAAGACCGGAGATCGACGACATCGAGGAACATGCTGGCTCTGCTGGCGTTGGCTTCGAGAGTAGCCTCGCATGGCTGCGGCGACAAAGCGCGTCTTGCAGCCAACATATGGGGCGACTACGTTTCTTCTACATCTTGAAAACGGAGCAAGTTATGGCGGTCGAAGTTCGCCTTATTCCCTGTTTGAGCGACAATTATGCCGTGCTCGTGCATCATGCAGAAAGCGAGACGACGGCGCTCGTCGATGCACCCGAAGCCGGACCCATTCTCGCCGCGCTCGACAAAGAGGGATGGAAGCTCACGCACATCCTGATCACGCATCATCATCCGGACCATGTGCAGGGCATCAGGGAAATCCGCGCGAAATATCCGGTGCCGGTTTATGGCCCGCGCGCGGAAGCCGACAAGATCCCCGACATCTCGATCAAACTCGGTCATCTCGATGTTGCCGAAGTCGGCCCCTTACGCGCGAACGTGATCGACACACCGGGTCACACCGCCGGACACATCGTCTATCACTTCCCTAGGGAAGCGCTTCTGTTTGCCGGCGACACGTTGTTTGCACTCGGCTGCGGACGGCCGTTCGAGCGTCCCGCGGAAGTCCTGTGGCAATCGCTCCTGAAACTGCGCGAGCTGCCGCCGGAGACGAAGATTTACTGCGGCCACGAATACACGCTCGGCAACGCGAAGTTCTCCGTCACGGTCGATCCGAATAACGCGCAATTGAAGGAACGCCTTAAGCAGATCGAAGGAATGCGCGCGAAGAATGAGCCGACCGTGCCTTCGACTATGGAAGAGGAAATTCACACCAATCCATTCATGCGCGCTGACGTGCCCGCCGTACAGGAAGCCATTGGCATGAAAGACAGCGATCCGGGCGCGGTGTTCACCAAGCTTCGCGAGATGAAGAACACCTTTAAGGGATGAGTATCGAACAACTCTCTGCCAACGATGTCATCAAGCTTCTCGGGTTGCAGCCGCATCCCGAAGGTGGGCATTTCCGCGAGACGTTTCGCGACATGAAGCAGGTCGATGGCCGCTCGGCGTCGACGCTGATCTATTTCCTGCTGGCAAAAGGCGAGCGCTCGCACTGGCATCGCGTCGATGCGGCGGAAGTCTGGCACTACTACGCTGGAGCGCCGCTGCGGCTGGAATACGCAGCAAGCGATAAGACGCCACCGGCCTCGGTCACGCTCGGCAATGAAATTGCGAACGGCCAGCAGCCGCAATTCGTGATCCCGCAGGGCAACTGGCAGGCGGCGGAAACCCTCGGCGAGTGGACACTGGTCGGTTGCACGGTCGCGCCGGGATTTGAGTTCTCAGGATTTGAACTGGCTAAGAAGGATTGGTCTCCCGGACCTTTCTCCGGCTAAACATCTCTTTCGCAGCGACAACACCGCCAAGCGAAATCAGTACCGCCGCAAGGCCGAGCGACCAGCGCGGCTCTGCGTATCCGAAAATCACAAGCAGGATCGTCGAGATCAACGGCGCTGCGTAGGACGCAGCGCCGAGCGCACGGATGTCGCCAAACTTCATGCCGCGATCCCACGCATAGAACGCGAGACCGACCGGGAAAATACCGAGCGCAAGAATGCAAAGCCATTGCTGCAAGCTGGCGGGCCATGTCGTTTGTTCGAACAACAGGTGACACGCGAGCGAGAGCAGCGAAGTCACGATGCAGAATCCTGCGACAGCATCCGTCGGCACATTCTTGAAAGGCCGCGATGCCACCGAATAAACCGACCACGCGAGCGCAGCGCCGAGCGCGCATAGATAACCCGTAATGTATTCGGGGCTGATCTCAACGCCGCGCATTCCGGCGATCAATACAAGCGTTCCTGCAAGTCCGAGCAGCACGCCGGCGATGTGATGCGATTTCAACTTCTCGTTCGGCAGAAACGCCGAGAACAAGACTATCAACAGCGGCCAAAGATAATTGAAGAGCTGTGCCTCCGCAGGCGGCGCCAGCCGGAGCGCGATGAAGTAGAGCGCGTGATAGCCGAACAAGCCGCCGACGCCGAGCAGCCATACGATTGGCGGCTGCCGCAGCGAAGCAGCTGCACCGGCACGAAACGGCCAGCTTGCGACCCCGATCATACCGCCGATCGCAAACGTAATCGCCGCAAGTTGAAACGGCGGTATCGTTCCGCTCGCGACAGTCAGCAAGGACAGGAACGACCACATCAAAACGGCGGCGAGGCCGGTGAGCGTCGCCGCCGTCTGCGTAGAACTGGAAGGCATCAGGTGATGTACTGCGCGCCGTTCACGGTCATCGTGGAGCCGGTGATGAAGCCTGCGTCATCGCCCGCAAGAAATACGACACAGCGTGCGATTTCCTCAGGCTCGCCGAGTCGGCCGACGGGAATTTGCGGAAGAATATTCTTCTCCAGCACTTCCTTCGGCACCGCCTGCACCATCTCGGTGTTGATGTAGCCGGGGCAGATCGCGTTCACGGTGATACCGGACTTCGCCGATTCCTGCGAGAGCGCCTTCGTAAAACCGATATCGCCAGCTTTCGCCGCCGAATAGTTGGTCTGGCCCATCTGGCCCTTCTGGCCGTTGATCGACGAAATGTTGATGATGCGGCCGAACTTTCGTGTGCGCATGCCCTCGATCACAGGGCGGCACATATTAAAAAGTGAATTCAGGTTGGTGGTGATCACCGCGTTCCATTGCTCGACGCTCATTTTGTGGAGCATGGCGTCGCGCGTGATGCCCGCGTTGTTCACGAGCACTTCGACCGGCCCGAGTTCTGCTTCGACTTTCTTGATGCCTTCGGAGCAGGCGTCGAACGAGCTTACGTCCCACTTGAAGACGGTAATCCCCGTCTCGCTCTTAAATTTTGCGGCCGCCTCGTCGTTGCCGGCGTAATTCGCCGCAACCTTGTATCCCGCCGTCTTCAGAGCTTTTGAAATTGCAGCCCCGATACCGCGGGTGCCACCCGAAACCAACGCAACGCGTGCCATGAAAAACTCTCCCTGTATTTCCCCTCGGGCCGGTTGGTTCCGGCCTTACTGCCTTACCTAGCTTGTAAGACGAAGATGCCCGGGACAAGCCCGGGCATCACGATATTTAGTCGATGAACTATTGTGCGCTGCGCTTAGCGCTCCACACAGAGCGCGATACCCATGCCGCCGCCGATGCAAAGGGTCGAGAGGCCCTTCTTCGCGCCACGGCGTTCCATTTCGTGCAGCAACGTTACGAGTACGCGTGCGCCCGAAGCGCCGATCGGGTGACCGATGGCAATGGCGCCGCCGTTCACGTTCACCTTGGCCGTGTCCCAGCCCATATCCTTGTTCACGGCGCAGGCCTGCGCCGCGAAGGCCTCGTTGGCTTCGACCAGATCGAGATCCTGCGCATTCCAGCCGGCCTTCTTCAAGGCCGCGCGCGATGCCGGGATCGGGCCAGTGCCCATGATCGACGGATCGACGCCCGCCTGCGCCCAGGAGGCGATGCGCGCGAGAATCTTCTTGTTCTGCTTCTTCGCTTCGCTCTCTTTCATGAGCACGAGCGCAGCGGCACCGTCGTTGATGCCGGAAGCGTTGGCAGCCGTAACTGTGCCTTCCTTGTCGAAAGCAGGCTTCAGCTTGGCCATCGCGTCGATTGTTGCGCCATCCCGAATATACTCGTCGGTATCGAATACGATGTCGCCCTTCTTCGAGGCGATGGTGACGGCAGCGATTTCGTCCTTGAACCTGCCGGCCTTCTTCGCCGCCTCGGCTTTGTTCTGCGAGGCGACTGCGAATTCGTCCTGCTGCTGGCGCGTGATCTGCCACTGCTTCGCAACATTCTCGGCGGTGCCGCCCATGTGATAGCCGTTGAAGACGTCCCAGAGGCCGTCCTTGATCATGGTGTCGATGAACTTCACGTCGCCCATGCGGTGACCCGCGCGCAGATGTGCTGCGTGCACCGAGTTCGACATCGATTCCTGACCGCCTGCGATGACGATCTCGGAATCACCGTTCATGATCGACTGATAGCCGAGCGCCACCGTGCGCAGGCCCGAACCGCAAACCTGATTGACGAGCCATGCCGGCGTTTCGTTCGGAAGACCCGCGGCCTTCGACGCCTGACGCGCGGGGTTCATGCCCTGCGCGGCGGTCAGCACCTGACCGAAAATGAGTTCCGAAACCTGTCCCGGTTCCACGCCTGCGCGCTTCAGCGCGGCCTGGATCGCAACTTTTCCGAGTTCGTGCGCCGGCGTTCCTGCCAGCGTGCCGTTGAAGGCTCCGACCGGGGTACGCGCTGCACCGACAATGACTACTCCGTCCGCCATTTCCTGCTCCTCACCATTCGCCTTGTTTTGCTGACTTTTTTCAGCGGCGTTATCCCTATTGGACCCCGGCCACCGGCACCTGCCAAGCCTATATAGGCTTAATGCTGCTCTGCGTCATTCGTTTACCGGCATCGCACAAACCGCTAGCCGCAGTGCGGAAAAGGCCTTAGGCTTTTGTCTAGTTCAGCGGGGGAAACGCTGCGTAAGCGTAGGGAGTTGAGTAATGGCCAAGCAGCAAGAACCGGTAACGATCAAAAAATACGCCAACCGGCGGCTCTACAACACAGGCACCAGCGCCTATGTCACGCTGGAAGATCTTGCCGTCATGGTGAAGTCCGGCGAGGACTTCGTGGTCTATGACGCCAAGACCGGCGAAGACATCACTCGCTCGGTCCTGACCCAGATCATTTTCGAGCAGGAAGGCAAAGGCGGGCAGAACCTCCTGCCGATCAACTTCCTGCGCCAGCTCATCCGCTTCTATGGCGATTCGATGCAGCTTCTCGTCCCGCGTTATCTCGAAACCTCGCTCTCCAGCTTCACGCAGGAGCAGGAAAAGTTTCGCGAGCAGATGGGCAAGACCTTCAACGTTCCGGGTTTTGGAATGTTCGATGAGCAGGTGAAGCGCAACATGGAAATGTTCCAGCGCGCATTCACAATGTTCCTGCCGACCGCCAAGGAAAATGTCGCGAATGCCCCTACCGAAGCAGGCGGCGACGACATCGACGCGCTGAAGCGTCAGGTCTCCGAGATGCAGAAGAAGCTCGACAAGATCGGCGAGTAAGCGATCTCGAACAGAATAAGAAAAGGCCGGCTTTTTTAGCCGGCTTTTTTGTTGTCTTCAGCCTGCGGCGCGGCGCGCGGCGGCTGATAATCGACAAAGCTGCCCTTGCCCGCCTGCTTCGCCTGTTCGAGTGCGATATTAGCGTGCGCAAGAATTTCGCCGGCATCCCGAGCGTAACGCGGCGCAACCACGCCGCCCGCGGTAACCGACATCGAAAGCGGCCCCGCGGAGGTTTCAAACGGCGCCTCGCGCACCGCCGTCACGAAGCGATTGCCCGCGATGAAAATGTCTTCCAGCGAGCATTCGTGCAGCACGATGCCGAACTTGTTGTCGGAGAAGCGCCCGATCAGATCCTTGCCGCGCTTGAAGGTGCGCAGCCGCTCTGCGATTGCCGCGATCGCCTGATCGCCGACGCCATAACCATAGGTCTGGTTGCAGTAAGCCAGATCGTCGATCGCAGCCACGATGAAGCCGAAACTCGTCCTGAACTTCGAGGCGCTCTCGAACTCGTCCGCAATCGCTTTCGTCAGCACCGCGCGGTTAAGGCCGCCCGTCAGCGGGTCCGACTGCGACAGCTGCTTCAGTTCCTGCTCGCGGCGATGCCGTTCGGTGATGTTGCGAACTACGCCGTCGGCGCGCGCGGGCTTGCCATCAGCGCCCGCGAACCAGCGGCCTACATCCTCGATCCAGACCACCTGCCCCGGCGCGCTTTGTTTCAGTGCGTAGCGGATTTCGTAGGGCGAGCCCGTACCGGGATCCTTGCGCTGATCGCCCATTACCGCATCGTGACGGCTTTGCGTGCTTTCAGGCGCGAGCAGCGCTGCGAATGCGCGTCCCGTTGAAATCTGGTCCGTAGAAATGACGTTCAGAACGGACGGAGCATTGCCGCTCCATTCGAGCGCGTCGCTCTCGCAATTCCAGGAATAAGCCGCCTCGCCGCTCGCAAACAGCACCGAGGCAATGCGCTCTGGCGAGAGCATCGGCGCGATTGCAGGCTTGTCTTCGCCGAGAATTGGCATGAGGCGCGATGAACGCGCGGACTGAACCACTGTCGCTTCCCCGTCTTTTTGTTGGGCCGGGATAGCGCGGCAGCGCTTAATGCGGAGTCACCTCGAGCCTTGAACCGGCCCTGATCGTTAACGGGACATTACCGCTGGTGCGCCGCTTGCACTGAACGAAGCGCAGCGAAGAACGTTGTCCCGTTCAGAGACGTGCCATGAAAAGCGAAGCAAACAACAAGGCGATCAACAGCAGCGCATGCCGCGCCCTCGTGCCGTTAACCGTAACGGCCGAGGATCGCGCGCGGGGACGTTCGCTCGCCGAAGCCCCGTTTATCGTGCAGCTGTCCGCAAACGTAAAAGGCTTTTCGCACTACCGCGCCAAGCGCCGCGTGAAGCCTGAAATCGGCGCAAAAAATTACCGCACGACCATTGCTGACGCGCTCGCCTATCAGCCGATGGGTAAAAAGCTGAACTACTGCGCCTGAGGATCGATCGAGAAATCGCGGCGCGCGGTGCGCACTGCGACCGACCATCCGCCAAGCACGTCA
>LNFM01011404.1_pt1 | contig 12091 bp, 8 predicted proteins | sample 596031 | NCBI WGS metagenome assembly LNFM01 (sample SAMN04254537, study PRJNA301005) | activated carbon metagenome | isolation source: dual media filters at the Ann Arbor, Michigan drinking water treatment plant | place: USA: Ann Arbor | reverse complement strand
CATACCATCCACGTGTTAACGGCCATTGTCCTGAAAGGTTGATTTGCTCTAAAAATTGTTGGGTATAACGGTAGCCAATATTCAATAATTTACCCGGCTCTGGGTTGTATCTGGCCAGTAAATTGGTGCGCACAATGCCGGCATCGTCTGTATTGTATTGCCAGAAAGCATCTACATTCCACTTGTTAGAAAGTCGCCCCGTTAACGCTGCGATGATGTCTGTAGAGTTGCTTTCGGATCGTATACTACCTGGCAGCGTTACGTTTTGATCGTTAAAGTAATAACGTTGACCAATAGTCGCTGAGACGCGCTCAATGCCAGTGTCTTTATCAATCATGCGTGTGGTGAATGCTAGGCTAAGCTGATTAGCATTGTTCACTCTATCGTTGCCCGTAAACTGATTTTCGGTAAATAAAGTGGTTAAGTTTAAATCGGCTAAAGCAGAATCAAAAACAGGTAACAAATCTTGATTTTTATCGGGGATATAGACGTAAAACAAGCGAGGTTCAATGGTTTGCGTGTAGCTATTTTTAACAATATTCACATCGCGTTCAAAATAGAGGCCGCTGTCTAAACTAAAAATAGGCAAAGTACGCGATGCAGAATTATTGCTCACATTACTGCCGTTAATGTTGTAATTGTTATCGTTAAGGTTGTAATGCGTAGCATGCACGCCAACTTTTGGCGTGATAAATCCATAGGGTCTCGTAAAAGGTGCGCTAACAGACGGATATACTGTGAGTCGACTGCCTGTTGGCGCGATTGGCGCATCGTTGTCGCGATCAAAATACACCCATTGGCTATAGAGCTGGCTGTTAATTGGACCCCACTCTTTATCAGCGGTTAGCGTCAATTGCGGTAAGCGCTGGTAGGCGTAGTTGATTTGGTCCAAGTTTTGATATTGTTGTACTAAACCATTAAATCGCCATACATCGCCCACATAATCAACACGGCCCTCTTGTGGCAAATTAACCCGGCTGGTGCTCACAATGCGCGTTGATGTTTCTGAAAAGTATTGGTCATCGGATACTTTTTCAATATTATATCCAGCCGACCAACCCTCACTTAACTGATGCTTATGACTAATATTGGCATAGTAGCGTTGTTGTTGGCTGAGGCTGTCGTTATCTAAATATTCGATATTATTTAAACCAGAATAATCTTCGTTTAAATATCTTAATTCGCCTTGAAATTGTAAGCCACGCTTACTTAAGTAGCGCGTGCCGACTGTAGCGTCAACGTTGGGGGCGATGTTAATGTAATAGGGAATCAGCGTTTCAAAACCGCTTCGGCTGGTGGTGCCAACAGTTGGGGCTAAAAAGCCTGATTTGCGCTCATTGTTAAATGAAAAGCTCATCCAAGGCATATACAGCAGCGGAACACCTTTAAATTCGATGTGTGCATTGGTTGCAGTGCCAGATTGTGTGTAATCGTCCAATAAGATTTCTTTGGCTTTAATATACCAATCATCAACTCCAGCCTCGCACGTGGTGTAGCGTGCATTTTTTAAGCGTTTTTTATCTTCACCCTCAAAAAAGACTGCCTTAGCATCGCCGCGAGATGAGTTGAATCTTGGGTCTATAGAGGCTTTGCCAATCGGTGTTGCAGGCTCGCGATAATTATCTTGATACTGTCTTGGGTCGTCAGTTAGTGTCGTTTGAGCGTTCAGTAATTTAGATTGTGTGTAATAGCTAGGGCCGTTTGGGGCGGAAAAGTTATTTGAATTGTCTTTAATATTTTTTTTCAGTGAGATAGATGCATCGCGCATTTCACCAATACTTTCAGACAAACGCATTTTGAGCGATGGCCCCGTAATCTGCCCATCGCCCAATTCAATGCGCGCATTGCCATTGACTTGTAGCTCGTCGTTCTGCACATCGTATTCAATGCTATCGCCATAGATTTTTTGATCACCTTTACTAATAGATGCATTACCGCTGGCGCGCATTTTACGGTCAAGGTATAAGTCCATTTTATCGCCCTCAATCTCAATAGCATCGGGCAAAGCAGTTGGCAAGATGGTTTCGGGCACCTGAATGAGTTCGGTCGTTAGCGTTTCTGCTGACACTATTACGCCAAAGCCAGACATGAATAGAGTGGCGACTAACGCACAGTAAAATCGTGCAGAGTCAATAATCGAGCGAATAATGGTTGAGAACGTATAGTGCAATGGTGATTTCTTTGAGCACGGTCTAAATTAATGCGCCTCATTAAAAGGAGCTGGTTAATGAATCATTCTTATAACAAAACCTAGACTTACTATTGGCTAGACTTTCTATTTTACAGATGAATGATAAAATCGTATATAACTGTATTTAAGCACATCGTTTAAGCACTCAGTTTAAAGCAATTGGGTTGCCAACAAAAAACACAATATAAAAACATCATAAAGGTCAGCGGTGGATAGATTATCAGCATTAACAAATTGGTTGGAAGCATCGCTTGAGCAACCATTTACTTTAAGCGTTGCTTCGGCTGATGCGAGTTTTAGGCGATATTTTAGAGTGCATCTAACTAATGATCACAGCACCTTGATTGCGATGGACGCGCCTCCACCGCAAGAAGATTGCACGCCTTTTGTTAAAGTGGCGCAACTATTAATAGATGCAGGTTTAAATGTACCTAAAATTGTGGCGCAAGATATTAGCCAAGGCTTTTTGCTCATCAGTGATTTGGGTAACGACACCTATTTAAGCGCGTTAAATCAAGACAACGCGCAAAAACTGTATACCGAGGCTACCGATGCACTGATAAAAATGCAACTGGCCAGCCAAGAAGACGTGTTGCCTAACTATGACGAAGCGTTGTTGTTGCGCGAAATGCAATTGTTCCCTGATTGGTACATTAATAAACATTTGGGCATCACTTTAACCGCAGAGCAAGAGGCGGTGTTGCAGAATACATTTTCGGTGTTGATTCAGAACATACTGGCGCAAGGGCAAGTCACGGTGCATCGCGATTATCACTCGCGAAACTTAATGGTGACAAAAGAGCAAAACCCAGGTGTGTTGGATTTTCAAGATGCGGTTCACGGCGCGATTACTTACGATTTAGTTTCTCTGTTAAAAGATGCATATATTGAATGGGACGAGGAGCAAATCATTGATTGGGCGGTGCGCTATTGGCAGCCTGCAAAAAAAGCAGGCTTGCCCGTGCCAGATGATTTTAGTGAGTTTTATCGCGATTTTGAATGGATGGGCGCGCAACGCCATATTAAGGTATTAGGCATTTTCGCGCGGCTATATCATCGCGATGGTAAAGACGGCTACTTAAAAGATATGCCGTTGGTTATGCATTATTTGCGTAAAGCGTGCGAGCGCTATGTGGAATTGCGCCCCATGTTGAAATTACTTAACCAGTTAGAAAACGTCAAAACGCAAGAAGGCTTTACGTTTTAATGAAGGCCATGATACTAGCGGCTGGCAGAGGTGAGCGCATGCGCCCGCTCACTGACCACACGCCAAAACCTCTATTGAAAGTGCACAATAAGCCATTAATCGTTTGGCATTTAGAAAATTTAGCCAAAGCAGGTTTTAAAGAAGTGGTGATCAATCACGCGCATTTAGGCAGTCAAATCGAAGCGGCTTTGGGTGACGGAAGTCAGTGGGGTCTGAATATTGTATATAGTCCAGAAACCGTTGCGCTGGAAACTGCAGGCGGCATTGCTAATGCATTACCTTTATTAACTGACAACGGTACTCAGAATGAAGCTTTTTTAGTCGTCAATGGCGATACATTTACTAATATTGATTTTGCGCAAATCAAGTTAGCACCCAATCTATTGACGCATTTGGTGCTGGTGGATAACCCGCCACAACATCCCAATGGTGATTTTGCGATTGACGCAGGCATGCTCATCAATCAAGGTGAGCCAATGCGCACTTTCTCAGGCGTTGGCGTTTATCACCCCCATTTATTTGCGCCAATTAAACGTGGTGATGCTGCGAAATTAGCGCCATTATTGCGCCAAGCAATCGCTGAAAGTAAAGCGACCGCACAATATCATCAAGGCATGTGGCATGATATTGGAACGCCTGAGCGATTACAGGCTCTGAATAACTTAACGCTATAAAATCATCGAATTTTGACGAAACGACTATGTTTAATGTAAACGAATTTCAGCAACGCCGCCGCCATCTTTTAAGCAAAATGGGTAGCGGCATTGCGATTGTTCCCACCGCGCCAGAAGCCGTGCGTAATCGCGACAGCCATTATCCGTATCGATTTGATAGCTATTTCTATTATTTAACGGGTTTTACTGAGCCAGAATCTGTGTTGATTTTAATCGCAGGCGAGAAAAACAAATGCATTCTGTTTTGCCGAGATAAAGATATGGAGCGTGAAATTTGGGATGGTTTTCGTTTTGGTCCACAAGCCGCAAAAGAGCAGTTTGGTTTTGATGAGGCTTACAGTATCAACGAGCTAGATGCGCAAATGCCAACCCTAATGGCAAATCAAGGTAAATTGTTTTACAGCTTGGGTTTTGATACGGCTTGGGATAAGCGCGTGACCAATTGGTTAAACAAAGTAAAAGATTTGGCACGCACTGGCGTTTCTGCGCCATCTGCCATTTTAGATGTTCGTCAATTGGTGGATAAACAACGCTTGATTAAAACGCCATTTGAAATCGATTTAATGCGCCGCAGCGCGAATATTGCAGCTGGTGCGCACAATCGCGCCATGCAGTTTGTGAAATCAAATCAAAAACCATATGCCATCAAAGAAAATGAGGTCGAAGCCGAATTTTTGCACGAATTTTATCGTCATGGCGCGCAAGCGCCTGCTTACACCAGCATTGTGGCGGGCGGTGCCAATGCGTGTACGCTACATTACAACGCCAATAATTGTGTGCTAAATGACGGCGATTTATTGTTAATTGATGCAGGTTGCGAGCTGGATGGTTATGCCAGCGATATCACACGCACGTTTCCAGTGAATGGCAAATTTAGCGCACCGCAACGCGATTTATACGAATTGGTTTTAAATGCACAATTAGCCGCCATTGATGCCGCCAAACCAGGCAATCATTGGAATGCGCCGCATGAAGCGGCTTTAGATGTTTTAGTACAAGGTTTTATTGATTTTAAATTGTGTACAGGTACAAAAGAGGAAGTGCTAGATAACGGTAGTTATCGCCAATTTTACATGCATCGTACTGGACATTGGTTGGGCTTAGACGTACATGACGCAGGGGAATACAAAGATAAAGCAGGCAATTGGGCGATACTTGAAGCAGGAAACACCTTAACGGTAGAGCCTGGTTGTTATGTGCGCCCAGCTGACAATGTACCTGAGCATTTTTGGAATATCGGTATTCGCATTGAAGATGATGTGTTGATTACCGCAACGGGTAGTGATGTGATGACAAAAAATGCGGTTAAAGGCATCACAGATATAGAACAATTGATGCAGACTTAACACTCAAAACGACCCAAATTTATTGAAACAATTCTAAAAGTAAACCATCATGAATCAAGCAGATTCTATTTTAATTGTTGGTGGCGGGCCTGTGGGCGCGGTATTAGCGCTGAGTTTGCAGCAAAAAGGCGTGCCCTTTACCCTGTTAGAAGCCCGCGCAAAAGGTGCTTCGCACAGTGATACGCGTGCGCTGGCTTTATCGCACGGTAGCCGACTGATTTTGGAAAAGCTCAATATCTGGTCTGCGATTGAAGCGCAAGCGACTGTGATTAACACCATTCATATCTCGCAGCGTGGCGGTTTTGGCCGTACTAAATTACAAGCGGCAGAACATCAATTGCCTGCGCTAGGCTACGTGCTGCCTTATGGCGCCTTAACCAAAGCGTTAGATACGCAGCTTGATTTAAATCATGTACTGTATGAAGCGGTTGCGACAGAAGTGCGCCACGCATCAACGGAGGCGGAAGTATTTTTTAAGCAGTCAGATAGCGAGATTTGCATGAACAGCCCTTTAGCGGTAATCGCCGATGGCGGGCGTAGCTTAGATAATATGCCGAATGTTGGGCGTGAAACAAAAGACTACGGTCATGACGCTTTGGTGAGCAAGGTGAAAACGGAGCTGCCGCATGCCAATATTGCCTATGAACGCTTTACGCCAACTGGCCCAATGGCTTTGCTGCCAAACGGACAGCGCGCAGATTCGCATGAATTTAATTTGGTGTGGACAGGCGAAAAAACCAAAATTGACGCTTTAATGGCATTAAGTGACGCTGATTTTTTAAATGCGCTACATGCGGCGTTTGGTGACCGCGTTGGCCGATTTTTATCGATTGAAAAACGTAATCGATTCCCGCTTAAGTTAAGTACGCTAAAGCCCACAGTAACACCGCATTTGGCAATTATTGGTAATGCGGCACAAACCATGCATCCAGTGGCTGGGCAAGGCTTTAATGTGGGTTTGCGCGATGCTGAAACACTGGCCAAATTGTTGATTCATGCACCAAAAGCGCAGTGGGGCAGTGAGCCGATGCTGCAAGAGTATCAAAAACTGCGCGCGCGTGATGCCACAGGCAGTCTTAAATTTACCGATAGTTTGTTAGCAATATTTTCTAATGATTTAATCGGTGTTACTGGCGCGCGAGGTTTTGGGCTTGGCGCACTATCTTTATTGCGGCCTGCGCGTGAATTTTTGGTCGGCAAAATGAGTTATGGCAAATAAAATGAATACTGATGCGATTGTAGTGGGTGCTGGGCTGGTAGGCCTTGCGGCTGCGATTGCCTTAGTTTTGCAACATAAAAATGTAGTGCTGGTATCAGATAAGCCGGAGCTACAAGCCAAATCTACCTGCAATCAGGAAGTGTGGGATGAGCGCGTATATGCCCTAACGCCCGCGACAGAAGCTTGGTTAAAAGCGATAGGTGTGTGGGATTTTATCGACGAAAATCGGGTTAACTCGATTGATTCAATGCATATTTGGGGTGCAGAAACAGATTTACTATTAAGCGCATCTGATGCCAATGTCGCCAAGCTTGGCCTTATTATTGAGAATCAACAATTAATGGCGGCTTTGTGGCAACAAGTTAAAAAGTTAGATGTGACAGTGGTCACAGACGCGCGCTGCACAAAACTAGAGTATTCTGCAAACGAAGCGATATTGCATGTAGAGTCAGCACAGCAAGCTACAGCAAGTCAAATCAGTGCTAAATTGATCGTTGCGGCCGATGGTTTGCACTCATGGGTGAGGCAGCAGGCTGGTATAGTTGTTGATGTAAAAAAATATGACCAAGTGGCGGTTGTGGCCAATTTCTTAACAGAAAAGCCACATCAAAATAAAGCAAAGCAATGGTTTGGCGCACATGATGTGTTGGCATTGTTGCCATTGCCTAATCGGCATGTATCCATGGTGTGGTCAGTGTCAACCGAAAAAGCTGCTCAACTGTTAGCATTAACGAGTGAGCAGCTTTGCGAGCAGGTGCAGACGCAATCGCAAGGTTTTTTAGGCGAGTTAAAGCAAGTTGGGCAGACAAGAAACGCGGTACTTAACCAACAAACTGCGCTGAATTTGATTGCAGAGCGCATTGTTTTGGTGGGAGATGCAGCGCATCAAATTCACCCAATGGCAGGGCAGGGCGTGAATTTAGGGTTTAGAGATGTAATGAAATTAGCGCAGTTAACGACTAAGCTACACGCTATGCATGATATTGGCGAGCACACTTTTTTACGTCAATATGAGCGCGCAAGAAAAGCAGATATGATTAGCATGAATAACTTAACCAGCGGTTTAGATTATTTATTTGCGACCGAACAACCAGTGTTGAAAAAATTAACCAACTGGGGATTGCAGCAAATTACGCGGCAACCCAGCCTAAAAAAGCGTCTCATACAACAAGCTGTATATTAAACTTTACCTATTCATACTATTTTGAAAGTACACATGAAGCCAAAAATGATGCAATTTAAATCGCTGATTACCTTATCTATGCTGGCACTGAGCCAGTTTGCAGTGGCAGATGAAGCTAGCCTCAAAAAAGCGGTTGAAGCAGCCTATCCTAAATTTAAAGTGCAAAGCGTGGTTAAAACACCTTATGCAGGTTTGTACGAAGTGTTTATGGGCGGTCAGATTATTTATACCGATGAAAAGCTTACATTTTTAATTGCTGAAGGTCGGCTGGTTGATCCAAAATCTAAAAAAGATGTAACAGGTGAACGCTTGGAAGAGTTGACTAAAATTGATTTTAATAGCCTGCCGTTAGAGAAGGCGATTAAAGTGGTTAAAGGCAACGGTAGCCGTAAATTAGTGGTATTTTCTGACGTGGATTGCCCTTATTGCAAGCAGCTTGAGCGTAAAGAGTTGAGCAATATTAGTGACGTGACTATTTACACTTTCTTGTATCCTATTGATCAATTACACCCAGATGCAGCGAATAAATCTAAAACTATTTGGTGTTCAAGCAACCGCACCAAAGCTTGGAATGACTGGATAATCAATAATCAATTACCATCAAGCGCAGGCAATTGCGAAGTGCCATTAGAGCAAGTGGGCGAATTAGCTAGAAAAATTGGTGTTACAAGTACGCCAACCCTTATTTTTTCAGATGGCAGAAGGGTAATGGGCGCGCAGCCTTATAAAGAAATTGAGAAATACTTACAATCAGCTACAAAAAAATAAGCTTTATGCATGATAAGTTGATACAAAAAAAGCCGCTTAAAAGCGGCTTTTTTCTACTGTAAACTTAACCAACAACCTCACCCATTTTAAATATAGGCATGTACATCGCAATCACCAAGCCACCAATTAGTGTACCCAACACAACCATAATGACTGGCTCCATTAAGCTGGATATAGAAGCAACCGCATCATCTACTTCGCCCTCATAAAAGTCTGCTACTTTGCTTAACATAGAGTCTAATGCGCCAGATTCTTCACCAATAGCAGTCATTTGTAAGACCATATTGGGGAATACTTGTGCGTTTTGCATGGCAACCGTTAAGCTAGTTCCTGTACTAATTTCACTTTGAATTTTTTTGGTCGCATCAAAGTAAACTTTATTACCAGCGGCACCAGAAACCGAATCTAAAGCTTCTACTAACGGTACACCTGCGGCAAACATGGTTGAAAGCGTACGCGCAAATCGCGCAATAGTAGCTTTGCGAATTAAATCACCAAAAATGGGTGCTTTAAGCAAAAGCCTATCCATCGTTCCCTGCATTTTTTCAGAGCGTTTCCATGTGTAGAAGAAAAACCAAATACCGAAACCGATAGAACCAAAAATTGCCCACCACCATTCCACGAAAATATCAGAGATTGCCATGACAACTAAAGTTGGGCCAGGCAAATCTGCACCAAAACCACTAAAAAGTGATTTAAATGCAGGAATCACGAAAATCATGATGATTGCGGTAATAATAAATGCGACTGCCAAAATGGATATTGGATATGTTAATGCCGATTTAATTTTACTTTTAATTGCTTGAATTTTTTCTTTGTAAGTCGCTAGTCTATCTAATAGGGTGTCTAAAATACCCGCTTGCTCGCCAGCGCCGACTAAGTTGCAAAATAAATTATCAAAATATAAAGGATATTTACGGAAGGCAGCACTCAAGCTACTGCCAGTTTCGACGTCTGCTTTAATATCACCTAAAAGCTTAGCTACTGCAGGGTTGCTATGCCCTTTGCCAACAATATCGAACGCCTGCAATAAAGGTACGCCAGCTTTCATCATAGTGGCTAGTTGACGGGTAAAAAGTGTAATGTCTTTATCAGTAATTTTACCTTTGTTAGCAAAAGCACTTTGCTTCTTCACTTTAGTAACTGTAATGCCTTGGCGGCGCAATGTCGCGTTTACAACCGCTTCACCAGCAGCGCGAATTTCGCCTTTGATGACTTTACCCTTTTTGTCTTTGCCTTCCCATAGGTAGGTAATTTGCTTACTAGCAGTTACAGCCATAGTGCGTCCTTATTCAATTCATCATGATGAATCATTGTTAATTTACTCATTGGTGCAAGATTCTACTTCGGCAATCGAGGTTAAGCCTTGCATGACTTTTAATATGCCAGAACGGCGTAAATCGTTTACGCCCTCTTTACGCGCTTGGTCGGCAATATCAATCGCATTGCCTTGCGACATAATAATACGACTAATTGCATCGGTGATTGGCATCACTTGATAAATACCAACGCGGCCTTTATAGCCTGCATTGCACATTTCACAGCCATTTTCGTTTGGCCCGTAAAGCTGCCATTTTTCGTTGAAATCTTCTTCTGTAAAGCCAACTCCTAATAGCGCTTCTTTTGGCACTTCAACAGGTACCTTACAGTTTTTGCAAAGTCTGCGCGCTAAACGTTGAGCAGTGATTAACGATACTGCAGAAGCGATATTAAACGGCGCAACGCCCATATTTAATAAGCGCGTTAAGGTAGATGGCGCATCGTTAGTATGCAAAGTTGAAAGTACCATGTGGCCCGTAGAAGCAGCTTTAATCGCCATATCAGCGGTTTCTAAATCACGAATCTCACCAATCATAATGATGTCTGGATCTTGCCGTAAAAACGATTTTAATGCGGCCGCAAAAGTTAAGCCTTGCTTATCGTTAACATTCACCTGATTAATGCCAGCTAGTGGAATCTCGCAGGGGTCTTCTGCGGTGGCAATGTTAACACCCGGATTATTCAAAATATTGAGGCAAGTATACAGCGATACCGTTTTGCCAGAACCAGTAGGCCCAGTAACCAATACTAAGCCATAAGGCCGGCTTACTGCACTGAGCAAGCGCTCTTTTTGTATTGGCTCGTAGCCCAAGGCTTCAATACCCAACGTCGCACTAGAAGGATCCAAAATACGCATGACGATTTTTTCGCCATGAATCAATGGCAAGGTGCTTACCCTAAAATCAATGGTGCGTGTTTTGGATAACACCAGTTTCATGCGGCCATCTTGTGGGATGCGCTTTTCAGATATATCCATACTGGAAATGACTTTAATGCGCGAGGCGAGCTTGTCTTTAATGGCTAATGGCGGTTGCGTAATATCTTTTAAAATGCCATCTACGCGATATCGTACGCGGTAAAATTTTTCATATGGCTCAAAATGTAAATCAGATGCGCCCATATTAATCGCATCAATCAGCATTTTGTTTAAGAATTTAACAACAGGCGCATCATCTACTTCTTGTGTATTCTCGGCCTCTTGCGCTAATTCCTCTCCGCCCATATCCAAATCAAAATCGCCGTCCATATCCAGCGATTTCATGCTGGTATCTTTTGATTCAACGACTTTATCTATCCAGCGACCAAGTTTATCGTCTTCAACTACAACTGGCGACAAGGTCATGCCCATCTGGAACTGCACACTGTCTAGAGAATGTAAATTAGTTGGGTCAGAAATACCCACAAACAGAACATTATTGCGATTATGCAAAGCAATCACACGATTGGTTTGCATCAGTTTTACGTCGATTGATTTTGCAGGTAAGTATTCGGGGTTAAAAGCATCTAAATTAAAATAAGGAAAACCAAATGCGTGCGATGAAACCTCTGCAATTTTTTCTGCAGTGATTCTTTTACCTGCAATAATTTGTGTAATAAAAGGTACGCGTGAGGTGTTGGCTTGCGCTTGCGCTAAACTGGCTTCTGTTTCAGAAAGCAATTTTTCTTGCACTAACATACGCGCTAAACCGCTTAATTTAATTGTTGTTGCATTTGCAGCCATTATTGATTGCTCACCGATGATTATTTAATTGTTATTGGCTTTTAATCTAGTTTTTAATTAGTGCTATTTAAACTATTGTAGTTAAACAATATTTTAATGTCTACAATAATGCACTTTTAGTTTTTTTTTGTAAAGTTAATGCGCGTTTACTGCGTAAATTTTTTGACGATTAAACTCGTTTACAACACGCAAATAAAGCCACTAAATTGCTTTTATAACATTATGCTTGACTTTTTACAATTTGTAACATATAAAGCGCGAAGGTGTTTGTATTTAAGTTTTAATTAATAACAGTCATTTTAAGCATTCAAAAAACGCTTATTGGTTGTTGCAATTTGAGTGCTTGAAACAAACTTTTTTGGGGCGCATCAGTGTTGTGCGCTTAGTATTATGTAAGGAATGTAGAAATGGCATTAGGTACCGTAAAATGGTTTAACGATTCTAAAGGCTTCGGCTTTATTAC
>LNFM01013452.1_pt1 | contig 12092 bp, 8 predicted proteins | sample 596031 | NCBI WGS metagenome assembly LNFM01 (sample SAMN04254537, study PRJNA301005) | activated carbon metagenome | isolation source: dual media filters at the Ann Arbor, Michigan drinking water treatment plant | place: USA: Ann Arbor | reverse complement strand
GGCGACAACGAGGTCGGCCCCTACCAGAGCCCGATGGAAGACGGCATGCAGCACTTTCATGAGTGGTACAGGGAAGCGATGACGCCCCCCTGAGTCGCCTTTGGCGCCTTCCCCCTGAGGGGACGCCACCTGCGCCCGCAAGCGAAACGCCGCATCTACAGCCCGGCCCTTGCGCGGGGCGCTGGCCTGGGCCGCGCCGGTTTTTCAAAGCCAGCGCCCAGGGCCATTTTTTTGAAATCTCAAACAGCGTCGTGAATCCCGCCCATTCATGGCGATGGCCCGAATCGCTCTCATTACAATAGCTGCCACTGCTTGACCAACAAGCGCTGGCGGCTATTTTCTTATCTGCACCCTGTGGTGCGTTCACCCGACTAATTGCTCCCTGATGCAAGCCCTCTGGATGGTGTTGGCCGCGTTCCTGTTTGCAAGCATGGGCGTGTGCGTGAAGATCGCTTCGGGCTTCTTCAATTCGGCCGAGCTGGTGTTCTACCGCGGCCTGATCGGCATTGCCATCCTGTGGCTGCTGGCTCGCAGCCAGCGCGTCACGCTGGCCACCGCCTACCCCGGCATGCACGCCTGGCGCAGCTTGGTAGGCGTGGCGTCGCTGGGGGCGTGGTTCTACGCCATTGCCCACCTGCCCCTGGCCACCGCGATGACGCTCAACTACATGAGCAGCGTGTGGATTGCGGCGTTCCTCGTGGGCGGCACGCTGCTGGCATGGCGCCCTTCGGCGACGTCGCCGCGCCCCGCACTGCAAGGCACCCTCATCGTTACCGTGCTGACCGGCTTTGCCGGCGTGGTGATGATGCTCCGGCCCAGCCTGGACCAGAACCAGGGCTTTGCCGGGATGATTGGCCTCATGTCGGGCATGACCGCTGCGTTTGCGTACATGCAGGTGGTGGCGCTGTCGCGCCTGGGCGAGCCGGAGTCGCGCACCGTGTTTTACTTTGCGGTGGGCTCGGCGGTGGCTGGTGGTGCCGCCCTGCTGTTCACCGGCACGTCGGCCTGGCCGGGCTGGCAGTCGCTGTGGCTGCTGCCCATCGGCATCCTGGCCGCCGGCGGGCAGCTGTGCATGACGCGCGCCTATGCCAGCGCCAAGACACAGCGCGTCGTGTTTGCGGCCATCTACAGCGTGGTGCTGTTCGGCGACCAGCTACCACCCATCGCCTGGGCGGGCATGGCGCTGATCGTGGGCAGCGGCATTGCGGCGACCGTGCTGCGCGCGCGGGCCGCGCCGGGCACGCCCGCCGAAGAGCGCTGATTGGGGCCCGCGATTGGCGCGCGAATGGTCACCAAACAAATCCCCGGCCGCAGTCCGGTTGGCCACAATGTCGGCATCCCTCAACCCACTGGCGAGCACCCGCAGATGACCCACTACACCACCCTGATTTCCGCCACTGAACTGCAGGCACTGATGGCCAGCGGCGCACCGCTGATGGTGTTTGACTGCAGTTCGGACCTGATGCAGCCCAGCGCCGGTGCCCAGCAGTACGCCACGGCGCATATCCCCGGCGCGGTGTTTGCCGACCTGAACGCGAACCTCAGCGCAAAGCATGGCGCCCCCGGCGCCGCCGGCACCCTGACGGCGCAGGAAGCCGACATGCCCGCATCGGGCGGGCGCCACCCGCTGCCCAGCCGCGAACGCTTTGCCATGTGGCTGAGCAGCGTGGGCTTTGCCACAGGGTGCCAACTACTGCGGCCGCCTGTGGTGGATGCTCAAGTGGGCCGGGCACGATGCCGTGGCCGTGCTCGACGGCGGCCTGCAGGCCTGGCAGGCAGGGGGTGGTGCGGTCAACGCGGGCGACGAGCCGGCGCACTTCCAGTCAAACTTCACGCTGGGCGCGCCGCTGCGCCAGCTGGCCACGGCCGGGCAGGTGCTGGCCGGGCTGGGCCAACCCGGGCAAACGGTGATCGACGCGCGGGCCGCACCCCGTTTTCGCGGCGAGGTCGAACCGCTGGACCCGGTGGCCGGGCACATTCCGGGCGCACTCAACCGGCCTTTTGTGCAGAACATCGGCGAGGACGGCCGCTTCAAGCCCGCGCCTGCGCTGCGCGCGGAGTTTGATGCGCTGCTGGCCGGGCGCGATGCGCGCACCGTGGTGCACCAGTGCGGCAGCGGCGTGAGCGCCGTGCCCAACCTGCTGGCCATGGAGATCGCAGGGCTGGGGCCGACCGCCCTTTTTGCCGGCAGCTGGAGCGAGTGGTGCAGCGACCCGGCACGGCCGGTTGAGCGCGGCTGATCGAGCTGCGGGATGCACGGCGTTCCGCGCTGGCGAGACGGCTGATGCCGCGGGACGGCACGCTGGTCTGCTGAACCAACACAGAGCGCGCTCTGTCTGCGTTGCGCCGCGCGACGAGCGTCACTGCCGTGGTGCTCTGTGCACATGCCGTGTTTTTTACATGTCGGCGTATCGGGCGCCCGCCCCGGGCACCCTGGGGTACGACAAGAGCTCGGCAGCACGGCCCGCCCCCTGCAGTGCGGGACATTGCCTTGGCCGCGTGTAAGGCAAATTCCTACAAGCCACACCGCACAACCAGACACGCTGCGCAGCCAGACGCCGACTTAATTTTTGATTGGGCCGGTTTCACAATCCATTTCACCGGATCACGCAAAACCTGCAGTCTGCAGGCCACGCAAGCCCCCCGGTAACTGGAACAAAGGAAGCCGCCATGACCAACGACCAAATCCTCGCAGAAATCCGCGAAGCCAATCTCACTTACCTGATGCTGGCCCAGACCCTGATTCGCCAGGACAAGGCCGAAGCGGTTTTCCGCCTGGGCATGAACGAAGAGTCCGCCGATATTCTGGCATCGCTGTCGGCAGCGCAAGTCATGAAACTGGCCTCCCGCAACACGCTTCTTTGCAGCTTCCGGGTGGATGACAACCTGGTGTGGAGCTTGCTGACCAACCACTCGGCCAAGAAGGTGGGCAACGAAGCCACCAACACGCTGCACGCCAACATCCTGATGGCCAGCCGCGTTTCGGAAGTGCTGTAAGCGCACCGAACTGACCCCTGCCTGCACCCGCCCACCGAAAGCCCGCCATGACCACCGTTGCCGCCAAAGCCCCTGCCAAGAGTGTCCTCAACGAGTCCAAGCAGATCGAACGCGCTGCGCTGCTCATCCAGATGGGTGCCCGCATGCAGGTGCTGGAGTCGGAAACCACGCTGTCGTATGAGCGGCTGATCCGCCTGTACAAGGAAATCGCGGGCAAGTCGCCGTCGAAGGGCCAGCTGCCGTTTTCGACCGACTGGTTCCTGACCTGGCAGGAAAACATCCACAGCTCGCTGTTTCTGAACATCTACGAGTACCTGTCCAAGGGCGTGGACCTGGACTCGGTGGAACTGCTGACCAAGGCCTACCGCCTGTACAGCGAACAGGTGGCCACGGCCGAGATCGAACCCCTGCTGTCATTCACCCGCGCATGGCGCCTCGTGAAGTTTGTGGATGCAGGCATGCTGACCCGCACCAAGTGCAGCCAATGCAGCGGCCAGTTCGTGACCGAGCTGTACGAAAACCGCCACTTCACCTGCGGCCTGTGCAACCCACCTGCTCGCGCCGGCAAGAGCAAGTCGGCCGGTGCGCTGATGCTGCACTGAGCAGCGCAGCATCAAAATGCTACATATTTAGTAGCAATAGAGGCAAATAAATCAAGCACCTCAGGCCAGTTTCGCCAAAAACTGGCCTTTTTTCGTGTTCGAGAGCACATCTGCACGAATCAAGCGGCGAGTGAGCGCCGCAGATCGGCATGGGACGCAAACCGCAGAGACAGCCCGGCTATTGCGGGTGTTTGCTGGCGCGGCAGGCCGCCCGAGACCACAGAGGCACACCGCACGCTGTTTCCTGGCCGCGCAAGCATCTTCGGGACTTCAACGCCCCGCCAGAAGCGCCCGCACGTTGTCGTCCATGGGCACTGCATAGTTGTGGGCTCCCACCACCACATTGCCCTCCGGCCGCACCAGCTTGATGCTCACGTAAAGAATGGACGCGGAAACCGCGTAGGTTCCGACGACCACGGCCTGGGCGTCGTGCGCGCGGCTGACATCGCGCAGCTCGCGCGACAGCAGCAGCTCGCCCTGATCGCGCTGCATGGCCACGTTGTCGCGCAGCTTCAGCTCCGCCACGGGCAGCCCGCGCTGCACGAGGCGCCCGGCAATCTGCTCCGAAAAGATGCGCCCCAGCCTGGATGATTCACCGAGCCGGTCCACATTGACCAGTGTGGCCACCAGCACGGGCTGGGTCCGGTCCAGCGGTGCGTCCTGCACCAGCATGTCCGCCGCATGGTGGTTGGCGGCGATGACCGAGGTGCGCATCGCCCCGCCGGAAGCGCGCGCCCCCCCGGCGCTGTCGCCGTAGTAATAACTGGCGCACCCCCCCATGAACACAGCCGTGGCCATGCAGGCAGACAGGCACAGCAGGCGTGCAGGCGTCTTCATGGGCTGACCACCCGCCAGGTCTTCATCGGAGCGGGCTGCGGCCCGGGAAGCAATGGCTCGGGAGCCAGATACAAAAGCGCATCGTCATGGGCCACCGAGTAAACGTCCGAGGTGCCGGCCAGATAACGCCCGCCACTTTCCAGCGACACCACCACCAGCACCTCCGAACGGTCGGGCACGCCAGGGCGCGGGTACAGCACGGGGGTGTCTTGCGCGGCTCCGCCCGGACGACGTACTGCGGCAGCCGCTGGCGCGGCGGGTGCAGGGGCCGCGCCGGGCACCGCGCCCGGCATCGGCGGCAGGATGGCACCGAAGGCGCTTGGGGCCGGCACTGGAGCCACCTCGGCCGTCGCAGCGGGGGCGGCCACCGCCGCCCGGCCCTCGGCTGCGGGAGCTGCGCTGTACGCGCTCGAACCATGGAAATGCACGCCATCGCGCGCCACGCTCACGCCCGATGCAAGCGGCATCCAGTGCAGCGCACTGGAACCCGGCTGGATGTGCTGGACCACCTGCGCATCCACCACGAGGTGAACGGCGGCCGTAGGTTCGGTCGCCACCGTGATGCCGCGGTCCACCAGGCGCAGGATGAGCAGCTTGCGCAGACCCTGGTTGAACCTCGCATCGCTGCGGGCTGCGACATAGATCGGGTGCGCACCCGGGGGCCATTCGCGCGTCTTCTCGGCGATGCGGCTGGCGATGTCGTCCGCCAGCACATCCCAGTGCTGAACGGCCCGCATCGTCTTTTGTCCCTTGGGCGCATGGCTTTCGGCAAAAGGCACATCCGGCCCCGCACACGCGGCACACAGCAACGCAACGCCCAGAACGGGCCATCGGCGCCAGCCCGCCGTGCGCGCGCCACGCGGTTCAAGTGGAGAGGAATGCATGGTGGTGATGCTATGCCTGCCAGGCTTGCACCATTGCCCGAACAGGCGGGTTTTTTCGGCGCACTTTGGGGCTGAGAGCGCCGGGCATGCGTCCACCGCACCAGCCACTACCGATGGGATGGCCGCCTACAAACCGTTTGCACGTTGCTCCAGCACAATCCGCGCATGATTGCGCCCGCCACCGACACTCCGCTGCCCGCCCGCTCGCCACAAGACAGCGTACAGGCCCACACCCCCGAGGACGGCGCACCCGGCAAGGCGGCGCCCGACGGCACCGCCCCTGCCAGCACGGCTCACGCGGAAATGAGGCTGGGTGCAGAGCCTGCAGCTGGCGCAGGCAGCCCGGGCACGCCCGGCTTCGCCGGGCCGATCATGCTGCACATGCCTGTGGACGTACGCAACCTCTCGCTCGTGCTGCTCGCGCTCTTTGCGACGGTGGCACTGCTGTACTGGGCCAGTGCCGTGTTCATCCCCATCATGCTCAGCCTGCTGCTCACCACGGCCCTGCGTCCGGCGGTGGAAGGCATGTGGCGCCTGCATGTTCCACGCTGGCTGGGAGCCGGTGTCCTGCTCATCTCCATCGTTTCAGGCCTGGCCGTGGCGGGATGGTCATTGAGCGATGGTGCGGCGCAGCTTGTCGAGTCATTGCCGGTGGCTGCCAAGAAGGTCCGCGACAGCATCCGCGCAGAGGGCAGCCAGGCCAGCGCGCTGAATACCGTGCAACAGGCCGCCACGCATATCGAGCAGGCAGCCAGCGAAAACACCGCCGCAGCCCCTGCGCGTCGCGGGGTGCAGCGCGTCATCGTCGAACGCCCGCCCTTCAACATCCGCGACTACCTCTGGAGCGGCACCATGGGCCTGGTCTCGGCGCTCGGGCAGCTCACGGTGGTGGTCTTTCTCACGTACTTCGCCCTGGCGTCGGGCAACCTGTTTCGCACCAAGCTGCTGCGCATCGCGGGCAGCAGCCTGGAGCGCCGCAAGGTCACCATCCATGTGCTGGAGGACATCACCCAGCAGATCCAGCGCTATCTGCTGCTGCAGGTCTTCACCAGCGTGCTCGTGGGCGTCGCCACAGGCCTGGCGTACTGGGCGCTGGGCCTGCAGAACGCGGCCGTCTGGGGCGCTGTGGCGGCGGTACTGCACCTGGCGCCCTACATCGGCTCGGCACTGGTCACCGCGGCGTCGGCCCTGGTGGCGTTTTTGCAGTTCGGCACCCTCGACATGGCGCTGGCAGTGGGCGGGACCTCGCTGCTCATCCACACCCTCATCGGCAACCTGCTGACCCCCTGGCTCACCAGCCGTGCCAGCAGCATGAGCCCTGTGGCGGTGTTCGTGAGCGTGCTCGTGTGGGGCTGGCTGTGGGGCCTGTGGGGCCTGCTGCTGGGCATCCCGGTCATGATGGCCGTCAAGGCGATCTGCGACCGGGTGGAAGACCTGCGCAGCATCGGCGAGCTGCTCGGCGACTAGGGAGCCGGTCAAGGCTATCCCTGGCAGCGGTCGATCCATGGGTCCGGCCTTTGCACCTGGATTGAGCATGCCAGGGCGATCTTCGCAGCGGCCCAACCCGCATTCACAGCCCCGAGGTCCACCACGCCTGGGGTTCCGGGCAGTTCCGTCCACCTGCCCATCACCGCTTCCCGTCACCCATATCAATCGCCCCTCCCGATGGCTTCCAGCAGTAGCACCGCCTGAGCCTGAGCGTCGCCGTGCGATTGCGGTGATGTGATACAACTGGAAACGATGTCTTCCACCCTGATTGATGAGCTACGGACCGTGGCCAGTGGCGTGCGCACCATGTACGGTGACGACGGCGCCATTGCAGGGCGCATGCGGTTCGAGCACCTGAATGCGGTGGTTCGCCTCACCCCGCTGGCCATGGCCGCCAATCTGGGGAACGCCAGCCTGGTGCTATGGGCTTTCCACGGACAGTGGACCACCGGGCTGCTGGTCTGGTGGGGTGTGATGGTGATGCTGGCGTCGATGGCAACGTGGCGGTGGCTCACGTTCCGCCGCAAGCCGCTGCCGGTGGTCTCCTGCCGCGGCATCCACCGGACCACCCTGCATGCCGCGCTGCTGGCAGCCCACTGGGCCGTGTTGCCCATCGCCTGGTTTGCGGACGCGAGCCACGGCCAGCAACTGGCCATTGCCACGCTGTTCACCGGCATGATGGGCGCAGGTACCTTTGTGCTCGGGGCGTTGCCCCTGGCCAGCCTGGCCTATGTGCTGCTGTTTGCAGCCTCCTCGCTGATCGCACTGCTCATGACCCGCGATCCCTTGCTGGCGGGTGTGGCCGTGCTCGTGGGCATGTACGCGGCCATGGTGTTCCTGGGCGGCATCTCTTACTGGCGCAAGGCAACGGCGCTCATGCTCTCGCAGGGCGAGGCAGTACGCCACGAGCATATGCTGGAGGTGATGCTGCGTGACTTTGAGCAGAATGCCACGGATGCCCTTTGGGAAACCGACGGCCAGGGCCATCTGCGCCACCCTTCCCCGCGCCTGGCCAAACTCATGCGCACGAGCGCAGAGCAGCTGGTCACGCTCTCGCTGGAGCAATGGCTGCACCAGCGCTGCACCCAGGGGGCGCAAGAGGTTGCGGCAGCACTGCGCAAGGGCCTGCCTTTCCACAGCATCATGGTCGCCCTGGAGCACGGAGGAGAACGCCACCACCTTGCCTTCAACGGCAAGCCGCTTTTCGACGAGCTGGGCCAGCCCGGAGGCTGGCGGGGCGTGCTGTCGGACCAGACGGCCGTGGTACGCGCACAGGAGCAGTTGCACCGACTGGCGCACACCGATTCGCTCACACAACTGTCCAACCGCTTTGCGCTGCACTCGGCCATTGCCGAACAGCTGCACGCGGGCTCACCCGGGGGCGCACTGCTGCTGCTCGATCTGGACCACTTCAAGGCCGTCAACGACAGTTTTGGCCACTCGACCGGGGATGCGTTGCTGTCGGGCGTGGCCGAGCGCCTTCGCGCGCATGCCCCTGAGGGCAGCTTGGTGGCACGGCTGGGCGGTGACGAATTTGCGGTGCTGTTGCGACCCGCCCCGGACGCGGTGGTACAGGGCGACGCACCGGAAAGCGATGCGGAGCAGCTGGCGGCCTCGCTGGTCAGCGCGCTGGGGCGGCCTTACCTCACGGGCGAGCGGCGCCTTCGCATAGGTGCCAGCATGGGCGTGGCCCACATGGACAGCGATGTGACCAGCGTGGACGAGCTGCTGGTGCGCGCCGACATTGCCCTGTACGAAGCCAAGGCACAGGGCCGCGGTCGCGCCGCGGGCTACACATCGGCCCTGCGCCAGCGTACCCAGCGCCGCGCTACCGTCGAGGAAGGCCTGCAACAGGCGGTGCGGCAGGACCAGCTCTCGCTGCACTGGCAACCGAAGGTGGACCTCGCGACGTGGAAGGTCACCGGTGCCGAGGCACTGATGCGCTGGGAGCACCCCAGCTTGGGCCGCGTCAGCCCCGGAGAGTTCATCCCGGTGGCCGAGCAGTGCGGACTGATCGAACTGGTTGGGTTGTGGGGGCTGCGCCATGCGTGCGAATGCGCACGGCGCCAGCTGCCCGGCATTGTGGTGGCTGTCAATGTGTCGGCGGTGCAACTGGCCGACCCGCAGTTTGTGCAGCTGGTGCAGTCGGTGCTTGAATCCACGGGCCTGCCGGCCCGCCGGCTCGAGCTGGAGATCACCGAATCGATCTTCATCGAGGACACAGCGGCAGCGCTGCGGCAACTGCACGCGCTGCACGCCATCGGGGTGCGCATTGCATTGGACGACTTCGGCACGGGCTATTCGTCGTTGAGTTACCTGTGCCGGTTTCCCTTCAGCACCCTCAAGATCGACCGCAGCTTTGTCGAGGAAGCCATGGTCCGCCCCGAGGCGCTGGCCGTGGTGCACAGCATTGCGCAGCTGGCGCGTTCACTGGGGATGAAGACCGTGTGCGAAGGCATCGAGACGCCCGAGCAACTCGCCATGGTGATCGGCGCCGGCATCGACGAGGCGCAGGGCTACCTGCTCTCTGCCCCACGGCCGCTGGAACACTTCCAGAATTTCACCGAAGGCTGGGACACCAACCTTGCGCCGCTCGAATTTCTGCCGCCCCCTGCGGCGGGCAGGGCCGCCGCACCGACGCCAGGGCGGTAGTTCCGCGACGTTGCAAAAAGGGGCGCGGGCCGCTTCCGGCGGCTTGCCCCGCGTCAGCCCGTGTTGCGCAGCCCCGCCGCAATCCCGTTGATCGAGATGTGGATACCCGTCTGCACCCGCTCATCGCCCTGCCCGGCACGCCAGCGGCGCACCAGCTCCACCTGCAGGTGGTGCAGCGGGTCGATGTACGGAAAGCGGTGCTTGATGGACCGGGCCAGCGCCGCGTTGTGGGCCAGGCGCTGCTTGTCGCCGGTGATGCGGGTCAGGGCCTCGGCAGTGCGGTGCCACTCGGCCTCGATGGCGGTGAACACCTTCTTGCGCAGGCGCGCATCGGTCACCAGCTCGCTGTAGCGCGAGGCCAGGGCCAGGTCGCTCTTGGCCAGCACCATGTCCATGTTGGACAGCAGCGTGCCAAAGAACGGCCACTGGCGGTACATCTTCTGCAGCAGCGCCATCTGCGCCTTGGGGTCCTTGCCTTCTGCGTTCACAAACGCATCCACCGCCGATCCAAAGCCGAACCAGCCGGGCAGCGTGAGGCGGCACTGGCCCCAGCTGAAGCCCCACGGAATGGCACGCAGGTCCTCGATTTTCTGGCTGGCCTTGCGGCTGGCCGGGCGCGAGCCGATGTTCAGCTCGGCAATCTCGCGGATGGGGGTCGAGTTGAAGAAGTACTCGGTGAAGCCCGCGGTCTCGTACACCAGCGCACGGTAGCTGGACATGCTCGCCAGCGAGAGTTGCGCGGCGGCCTCCAGAAATGCCTTGGTCGCTGGCTTGGTGGGCTGCAGCAGCGTGGCTTCCAGCGTGGCGGCCACCAGGGTTTCGAGGTTGCGGCGGCCGATCTCGGGGTTGGCATATTTGGACGCAATCACCTCGCCCTGCTCGGTCAGGCGGATCTGCCCGCGCACCGTGCCCGGCGGCTGCGCCAGGATGGCCTGGTAGCTGGGACCACCGCCCCGGCCTACGGTGCCACCCCGGCCATGGAACATGCGCAGCTGGATGCCATGGCTGGTGGCGAGCTCGTCGAACAATTCGACGAGGGCGATTTCGGCGCGGTACAGCTCCCAGTTGCTGGTGAAGATGCCGCCGTCCTTGTTGCTGTCGCTGTAGCCCAGCATGATGTCCTGCTCGCCGCCACTGCGCTGCACCAGCGCTGCAATACCCGGCAGCGCATAGAACTCGCGCATGATGGGCGCGGCATTGCGCAGGTCTTCGATGGTCTCGAACAGGGGCACCACGATGAGGTGGTTTCTGGATTCGGCATCCAGCGTGCCGCTCATCAGGCCCACTTCCTTTTGCAGCAGCAGCACCTCCAGCAGGTCGCTCACCGTTTCGGTGTGGCTGATGATGTAGTGGCGGATGGCCTCGTGCCCGAAGCGCTCGCGCATCACGCGGGCGGTCTCGAAGATGGCCAGTTCGCCCTGCGCGTGCGCGCTGTAGCCGGCGCCCACCACACGCAGCGGCCGGGCGTCGTTGAGCAGGCCCATCAGCAGCTTGCGCTTGGCTTCTTCAGCCAGTGCCGGGTAGTGCGCCTCGATGCGTGCCGTGGCCAGCAGCTCGGCCACCACTTCTTCGTGCTTGTCGGAGCTTTGGCGCAGGTCCACCGTGGCCAGGTGAAAGCCGAACACCTGCACCGCACGGATCAGCGGGTGCAGCCGCTCGGCCGCCAGCGACTGGCCGTGGTGCGACTTGAGCGAAGCCTCGATCACGCGCAGGTCGGCCAGGAACTCGTCGGCGCTGGCATAGGGGTTTTGCGGGGCCACGGCATGGCGAGCGGCTTCGCCACCGGTCAGCTGCTTGAGCGATGCGGCCAGGCGCGCGTAGATGCCTGTGAGGGCGCGGCGGTAGGGCTCATCCAGGCGGTGTTCGCTCTGGTCGGGCGAGCGCTCGGCCAGCGCCTCCATTTCGGCCGACACCTGCACCAGCCGGGCCGACAGCGACAGCTCGCCGCCCAGGTAATGCACTTCCGTCAGGTAGTGGCGCAGGGCCACCTCGGCCTGGCGGCCCAGCGCGTACTGCAGGGTCTGCGCGGTCACATTGGGGTTGCCGTCACGGTCGCCGCCAATCCACTGGCCCATGCGCAGGAAGCTGTGCACCGGGTACTGGCCCAGCTCGCTTTCCAGGTCGGCATAGATCTTGGGGATCTCGCGCAGGAAGGTGGCCTCGTAGTACGACAGCGCGTTCTCGATCTCGTCGGCCACGGTGAGCTTGCTGTAGCGCAGCAGGCGCGTTTGCCACAGCTGGGCCACGCGGGCACGAAGCTGGGCTTCGTTGGCGGCCAGTTCGCGCGGGGTGAGGGCGTCCTTGGCGGTGTTGTAGAGCTGGGCGCGCACGCGAATGTCGTCGCGCGCGGCCAGCAGCTGGGCGATGTCGCGCTCGGCGTCCAGAATGCTCTTGCGCTGCACTTCGGTGGGGTGGGCAGTCAGCACCGGGGCCACGTAGCTGCCCGCCAGCGTCTGCGAAATCGTCTTGGGCGCAATGCCGGCCCAGCGCAGGCGTGACAGCGCCACCTCGATGCTGCCCTCCTGGGTGTCGCCAGCCCGCTCGTGCACGGCGCGGCGGCGGATGTGGTGGCGGTCTTCGGCCAGGTTGGCCAGGTGGCTGAAGTAGGTGAAGGCGCGGATCACGCTCACCG
>LNFM01011402.1_pt1 | contig 12094 bp, 8 predicted proteins | sample 596031 | NCBI WGS metagenome assembly LNFM01 (sample SAMN04254537, study PRJNA301005) | activated carbon metagenome | isolation source: dual media filters at the Ann Arbor, Michigan drinking water treatment plant | place: USA: Ann Arbor | reverse complement strand
CGGTTCGCGAGACAGCGACATCGCGGAGACGCTTTCCATGTTCGAAGAGCTCCCGATCGACGACGGCTATCTGTTTGTCGGCGTGGCGGACGCCGGGTCGCCCGAGGTTCTTCCGGCGATCGCAGACGACTTCATCCTGACGGCCAAGTTCGAGGGCCCGCCGGTCTTGCCGGCTCTGGAGAGCGACTTCGAAGTCGTCGGGCTGCTCAAGGACATCGAGTTCGCCCAGGGACTGATGTTCTCGTCGGGCAACGGGAATTCGTCGAATCCCAACGTCTCGGCCGATGGTCTGACCGTATTCGACGACTGGTCCGCCTTCGCTCCCCCGACCAAGCACGACGTCTGGGGGTAGGGAACAGCCACGATTCCCGGAGGGTCCGGACGACGCAACCCGCGCCGTTCGGACCCCGCTGGAAATCTGCAGGCGCGACCGCTCGCAAAGGTCGCGGGCCAGCCTCGCGTGCGTGGTGGCTGGACGCCTGGCACGGCGCCTGACCCGGACCGGTTTCTGTCAGTTGGATCGCCCCCGGTTGCCCTCCACGGGCAGGCCGGATAGACCCTCCGGAGGGGACCCGACCATATGGCCATCTATCCCGTAATCCTCTGCGGCGGCGCGGGAACCCGGCTGTGGCCCGCTTCCCGTCCTGCGCGGCCCAAACAGTTCATCGATCTGATTTCCGATCTGTCGCTGTTTCAGGAGACCGTCCGGCGCATAGCGCCGCTGGCGAAAGGCGGGCGGATCATCGTCGTCGCCGGCAGGGACCATCAGGCGTACGTCGAGACGCAGCTTTCGGCGCTGGGCGTGGAAGGCGATCTGATCCTGGAGCCCTTGGGCCGCGACTCGGCGCCGGCCATGGCGGCGGCGGCGCTGTGGATTGAACAGATCGACCCCGACGGCACGGCGGTGTTCGTGGCCTCGGATCACTATATTCCCGACGCTGGCGCCTTTCGGGAGGCGGCGCTCGCGGCCGTTGTGGCTGCGGAGCACGGGCGGATCGTGACCATGGGCCTGGCGCCCACGTCGCCGTCTTCGGCCTATGGCTATATCCAGCCGGAGCGCCCGGGTCTGTCCCGTGTCGGGCGGTTTGTCGAAAAGCCTGACCGGCCCGCCGCGGAGCGATACCTCGCCGAGGGCTATCTCTGGAACAGCGGCAATTTCGTCGTTCCGGCCGGGGTCCTGCTGGCAGAACTGGAGGCCCTTGCTCCTGAGGTGGTCGCCGCCGTCCGGGCCGCCCTGCCTGAGCGTGGGTCAGGCGCCCATCTGCTCGGCGCGGCCTTTGCCTCGACGCCGAAGATCTCGATCGACTATGCGGTCATGGAGAAGAGCGACAAGGTCTGGGTTCTGCCGGCCGCGTTCGAATGGTCTGATCTGGGCGCCTGGGACGCCGTGGCCGCGACCGGACAAGGCGCGCGCGGGATCCGGGTGGATCGGGGGAGCGACGGCTGTCTCGTTCGCGCCGCGCCGGGCATGGTGGTGGCGACGGCGGGGGTGTCGAACCTCGCGATCATCGCCGAGCCGGACGCCGTTCTGGTGTGCGACCTCGGCCGGGCGCAGGATGTGAAGGCGCTGGTGGAGGAACTGGGGCGGCGGCAGGCCTCGCCGTCTCCCGTCGAGCGCCCGTCCCTGCCGGCCCTCTCGGACCAGCTGGGGCGATGGCTCAAGTTGCACGCCCTGCCGCTGTGGGCGACGCTGGGGGTGGAGGTCGACGGCGGCTTTGCTGAAGCCGTGGACGAAGACGGGGCGCAGGTCGGGGATTTCCGGCGGGCGCGGGTCCAGGCCCGGCAGGCCTGGGTGTACAGCCTGGCGTCGATCTGGGGCTGGGGGGACGGTTACGGCACCCTGGTCGAACGCGCGCTGGCGCGCTTTGAGGTCACCAACCGGCGCGAGGACGGCCTCTACCGAACGCGTGTGAGCCCAACGGGAACTGTGCTCGACGATACGGCGTCACTCTACGACCAGGCCTTCCTCCTCCTGGCCACGGCCGGGGCCGTGGAGGCCGGCATCGATGTGGAACGGTCCAGACGAACGGCCGCGGCGGTTCAGGTCGCCCTCGGCGCGCTGGCCCTGCCCCAGGGCGGCTGGCGGGAGCTGGCGGGGCCGGCGTTCCAGGCCAATGCGCACATGCATCTGCTGGAGGCGGCGCTGGCCTGGGAGGCCCTCGAGCCGGACGGACCATGGGCGGGCATCGCCGATGCGATTGTGGCTCTGGCCCGCGCGCATTTTATCGACGAACGCGACGGCTTTCTGCGGGAGTTCTTCGGACCCGATTGGCGGCCGGCAGAGGGCGAGGCCGGACGGCTGGTGGAGCCGGGGCATCAGTTCGAATGGGCCTGGCTGTTGACCCGGTGGGGGCGGTTGCGTGGCGATCCCTGGGCGCGCGAGGCGGCCCGGCGGCTGTTCGCCGCGGGCGAGCGAGGCCTTGATGCGGCGCGCGGTGTGGCGGTTGACGAACTGGATGAGACGTTGCGGCCGCGCTCGTCCCGCGCCCGGCTATGGCCTCAGACGGAGTGGCTGAAGGCCGCCCTGATCCTGGCGGAAGAGGCGGAAGGTGAGGACCGCGGGCGGCTGGTCGGCAGCGCCGCCGCCGCCCTGCGGGGCCTGTGGCTGTATTTCGCGCCGTCGGGTCTGTGGCGGGACAAGCTGGGCGCGGACGGCGCGTTCGAAACGGAGCCGGCGCCGGCGAGTTCGCTCTACCACATCGTGGCGGCCTACCAGCAGATACGCGAAACCGCGGTGCGCCTGGCCCGGACCTGAGCGTTCAGTCGATCAGGCCCGACCGCTGCCGAGGCTTGCGAGCCATCGCAGAGGAAAGAGGCGCGGAGACCGGAAGCGGCAAGGGCTGGAGCTCGCCATAAAGCCCGGCGGCGCGCGACGGGGCCGCGTTCCAGCTATCGCCGGCGCGTTGATTTTGCGAATGAATTGCAGACATGCAACGTCCCCTCTGTTAATCTTTACACTTCGGTAATCTTCACGCAACCCGAAACCGGTCACGCACGGCGGTCCGACTTGCGCGTGCGGGTACGGACGACACCTGCCAGCCTGAATGCGCGAGGCCTGTATTGCCACTCGCGTGAAACAACTGCGACGAGACCCCACTTCTTGCTCCGTCGCGTCGCTGCTATAGGAAACGGCCGTGTCGGGACGGTCGGTGACGATGGCCATCACGCGCGTCTGTTTGTGTTCAGAGACCTATGCTTTCAAAGCTTTTTCGATCCCGAACCCAGGTAGCCGCGCCGGCGGCGCCAGCCGTTCCGGATGGGACCGTCGTTTGGGCTGTGGGCGATATCCATGGTCGGCTGGACCTGTTGAACCCGCTGGTAGAGGCGATGATCGCCGATCTCCATGCGAGCGCCGCCACGCGCAAGGTCGTCGTGTTTCTGGGCGACTATATCGACCGTGGGCCGGACTCCCGTGGCGTCGTCCGGCTGTTGGCGGGCCTGTCGGACGTCCAGGGTATTGAATGGCGGTTTCTGAAGGGGAACCATGAGCAGGCCATGCTGGGCTTTCTCGACGAGCCGTCTGCCGGACCCAAATGGTGCGAGTACGGGGGCGACAATGCGCTGCGCTCATATGGACTTCGCGTTCCCGACCTCGCGCACCGGGCTGAGGCCTGGGCGCGGGTGGCGGCCGACCTGCGGCACAAGCTGACCGACCGGGAGATCGAGTTCCTGGAGAACCTGGAACTGAGCGTCACCATCGGAGACTATTTCTTCAGCCATGCCGGCGCGCGGCCGGGGGTCGCGCTGGACCGGCAGGCGGCGGAGGATCTGATGTGGATCCGGAACTCCTTTCTCGACAGCGGAACGGCGTTTGAACGCGTGGTCGTGCATGGCCACACGCCGACGACTGTCGTGCACGCAGATCGGCGTCGTATCGGGCTGGATACCAAGGCCTATCATTCGGGCGTGCTCACAGCCGTCCGACTGGAGGGGCACGAGCGGACCCTGCTTCAGACGAGCGGGCCGCGACGCGGTTCCGGTCCGCGGCAGGGCGGTAACGAATATCTGCCCACGGACGAACCCGGTGTGGTTCTTCGGACGGGGCGGCTTGATCTCGTAATCGCCTGATCGAGGCTGCACGACGGTCTCCACTTCGTACGAGCCGTCAGCCGGTTGCCGGTGTCAGCGGCGTTCCGGATCCTGATCCGTCCGCCGTGCCAGTTCGAGCAGGCCGCAGCACATCGCGAAAACGACGGCGAGGGTCAGGGTCCTCAGGGGATAGTCGCCAGCGGAATGGAGAAGCAGAACGCCGATGCCGATGCTGGCCGCGCGCTGCAGGTCACCTTCCCGCGATGGGCGCGCTTCCCACGCCGCCCAGCACCGTCGGAAGTACCAGACCAGGAACGCCAGAACGAGGCCGATGCCAAGCCACCCGGCTTCCAGCCATGTCTCGAGATAGTCATTATGGGCCTGGTTAAAGAAGCTGCCGTCGAGTTCTTCCAGCGGCTCAACCGAGCGATAGACGGAATCGAAGCTGCCTATTCCCGCTCCGAGCGGAAGATAGGTCTGGGCAGTCTCCGCCACGAGCGGCCAGCGTTCGAAGCGAATTTCAGGTGCGCCATCGGTGTCAAATCGCGCCAAGATGGGTGGCAGGGTCAGAACCGCGACGACAGTTAGCGCCGCTCCCATCGCGCCGATCAGCCCTAACAGCCCTCGTCCCGGCCGACCGCGGCCGGCGGCAATCCAGGCGCCCAACAGACTAACCAGAATGACCGGAGCGAAAAGAGTGATCCCCGCCCGGGACCTTATCGCCGCGAGGGCGACGACAACGAGGCCCGCAAACAGGGCTCCAATCCAGAGGGCTGTGGTCCGCCCATCCTGTCGTCTAAGGGTGGCCGCGCCGAATAAGACCGCAAACGGAAGTGCCACCAGAAGCGAAGACGCCAAGTGATTGCGATTGGCGAAAAAGCCCCTGACTTGGCCTGCTGCGACCCAATCCCACAGGTAGAGACTTTCGTCGCCACTGACCAACTGGGCTGCTCCGAGGAGAATTCCGGCCGTCGCAGAGGCGATACAAATACGTATCAGCAACTCCCGATGTTTCAGGGAGAGGGTCAGCACCGCGAGGAAGGCTGCTGCTGGTGGCGCGAGCGCAAGTGCTGAAGCCCACGTTCGATCGGGAGCCATGCTGAGCGGCGACCAGCCTGGCTGTAGCCCTGAAAGTTCAAGGGCGAGGACCATCTGGTCCCTGCCGGGAAGGCCGGTCCAGATCGCCGGCGGGAGCGGAATTAGCTGAGCCACCGGGATGGACATGAGCGCCACGAGGAGGCCGAGCGCAAACCGATGTTCGCGCCATATACCAGTCTGGATGAGGCGCCCGGAGGCCAGCACCAGCAGCGGCAGGGACACCAGTTCGACAAGCGCAAGTCGAAGAGCGTGCCCGTGACTGGCGCCTCCGAACATGAACGAAAAAACCAGCAGGACGACAGCCGCTATCGCGACTGTATCCCACTGGCTTTTCCTAGTGTTTTCTGGCACGCGCTAGGTCAGTCGTGTGACGACGGCGGCGTGACCGCAGTCAGTCCTAGTCGCTTTCCGAACCGTCGTCGTTCGCAACAACCACGGTCGTGATCAGAACAGCGGCACCGATCAGGAGCACGAACACCGGAACACCGGCGAACTCGGAGCTAGCATCGGCGCGGGCGCCGACACGGTCGCCGACGCGGGCCACGGCAGAGTTGTTGGCGGCGGCAGCTTGTCCAGCGACGAGCAGCAGGCCCGCAGTGACTGCAGCAATGGTCTTACGCATGCTTGATCCCCATATTCAGGTTTGTTTTACGGGCTAGCCCGCGTGTATCGAGGTAGTTTGTAGGCGGCGAGAATTCAAAAATCAATATGCATTAAGGTCAGAACCGGCCTTTCCCGTTTCATTGAGGCAAATTGAAACTCAACTCAGGGGGGAAATTTCCACCTGGTCGAACCACGCGATGGTGGAGGAGCGGCTATCATCAGCGCGAGTCTCCAGCCTCAGCCACTGCACCGGGCAACCTTGGGGGACGTCGAATCGCACAGACCGGGTCCTCCACGCGTCTGGAGTGCCGCCGGCTGTTCCGCCCGGCATCGTGGCGATCGCCGCCCCCCCGCCGGTGACGCATGAGAGGGTCCAGACAAATCTGTCCGTCGGATTCCCTGCCTCGGCTCTAACCTTGGCGGTCAATTGATAGGAGCCCGGCGCCAAGGACGTCAGCTGCTCCGCGACTGTTCCGGTGGCGTAGCTGTCATACTCGACCCGCAAGGCAAGGTTGGCCGCTTGAAGATCCTCGCCGACGATTTCGGCCACGATCCCAGCCGCCTGAATGAGCCGCCACTGGAACGGCTCCGGCGCGGCAGGATCTGAAAAATGGCCATTGGTGACGGCCACGCCAGGGTGCGGACGGTTTATCCGTTCCCGGACCACGGTCAGGGCCGCAAACTGATGTTTCGTCAACAGGGTCCAGTAGAGATGCTGTAACTCGTCCCTGACCAGGGGGGCCCGACCAGCTTGGAGCAGGATCGCGAGGTTCGCAGCAAGTTGCAGTTCCTCGGGAGTCTGGCTCAGGCTGTTCAGATAGGCTGTCCGCCAAGGCGGGCGATTGGCCAGCAGCTTGATGATAACGGGCAGGGCGCGTTGCGGATCTTCTGACCCTGCGACGGTGAACAACCGGAACACCTGGGGCTGAATATCCTCTCGACGCCGCACGAGCGTATCGGCGTGGGCGAAGGCCGAGGTGTAGTCGCCGCGCCGAAGCCGGCGCTCGACCAGCCAAGCATGCGCGGGGTCATCTCGCAGGCTCCAGTTTCCGGCCAAGGTCAGGATATCGTCCGCCCTGTCCACTCGCCCAGCACGTGCTTCCGTCAGACCAAGAACGCGAAGCGCCCTGACGTCAAACGGGGAACGGACGAGGGCGTCCCGGCTGAGCGCGGCCGCGTTGTCGATTCGCCCGGCGGCCAACTCGGATTCGGCCGCGCGTCGCAGGACCAGCGGCGACCAGGGGGCGAGCCCGACCGCCGCTTCCACGGGCGCCCGCTGCATCAGAGGCTGGATGGCCATTTGCCAGCCCAACACAACCGCCGCGGCGATCAGGCCATATGTGGCAAGGTCCCCGACGCCGCCGCGCCGGCGAGGAGTGGCGGGCTTGACCGCCTTGTCCCTCAACCGCGCTTGCCCTTCTTGCCGCCTGTTGCCTCAGGTTCGGCTCCGTAGTGGTAGTCGTAGGCGTAGTCATAACCGCCGTAGGACGTGGACTTTGCGCTGAATTTCGTCAGCACTGTGCCGAGCAGATGAGCACGGCCAACCTGGAGGCGCCGAAGGGCTCCGCGCGCCTGACCCCGACGGGTGCCGCGGGATTCCAGCACGAAAAGCACGCCGTTGACCGCGGCCGCCAGCATTGGGGCGTCCGCAAAACCAAGCACCGGCGGGCCGTCTATGATGACGTGGTCGAAATTGTTCCGCGTCTCGGCCAGAAACTGGCGCAGACGGTCTCCACCCCAGAGTTCCGCCGGGTTGGGCGGCAGCGGCCCGCAAGGGATAAAGAACAGATTTTCCTGCAACGTCGGCCGCACGACCGACGTCAAGTCCGCCGATCCGGAAAGCAGGTTGCTCATGCCGCGCTCGTTCTCGACACCGACGACACGGTGCATGGAGGGGTTGCGCAGGTCGCCATCGACCAGAAGAATCCGCTTGCCAACGCGCGCCAGATTGAGCGCCACGGCGTAGGCTGTTGTCGACTTGCCTTCGGCCGGACGGGCGCTCGATACCAGCAGGCTGCTGGGCGCGCCATCCGGAGTCGAGAATTGAAGCGCCGTTCGAAGGGAGTAGTAGGCTTCCGAGAACCCGGATCGAATGTCAGCCAGCGCGCCAGAAGTCGTTTCACCCTTCTCCAGAAGGGGGACAACCCCCAGCACCGGGACACCCAGCTTCTTCTCCACGTCATCCGGCGTCGCCAGGGTTTCGTCGAGAGCCTCGAGAACGAGAGCAGCCAGGAGGCCAAGACCGAGACCCAGCAGGGCGGCAAGCGCCATGTTCATCAGCATGTTCGGCTTGGACGGCTCCCGCGGTGGGGTAGCGATGTCCACGATGGAGATGTTGTTCGCAGTCACGCTGCCCGTGACGCCCACCTCCTTGTAGCGCTGGAGGAGGCCTTCATAGAGGGTGCGAGTGGTGTCAAGTTCACGCTGCAGGATGTTGTACTGAATCGACCGATCCCGCAGGTCGAGCACGTCGCCCGTCAAGCCGGTCACCTGGGCCTGAAGCGACCGCTCCTGGCTGGCGGCGATCTGGTACTGGCTCCGGATCGAACTGCGGATGTTGCCGGCGATCGTCGCGATCTGGCCGTCGGCTTCCTCGATCCGGGCCCTGAGCTGCACCATTTCCGGATAGTCCGGCTGATAGATGCTGAGCTTCTGCTGATATTCAGCGTCGAGTAGCGCCCGCTGTTCCGTCAGCCTCTGAATCGTCGGATTCTGGAGCACTTCGGGCAAGGTCATCAGTTCGGACGTGCTGGCCGACCGCCAGCGTTCCTCGGCGGCTACGCGTTCGGCCCGGGTCCGGGCGAGGGCGCTGTTCAGCGCGACCAGATTGTTGGACGTCAGGGATTCCGTGCCGCCGCCGGCAGCGGCGCCTTCACTGGGTTCGCCGACATTGATGATCTGTTGGTTTGCCGCATAGGCGACCAGTTGGCGTTCGGCGGACTCCAGACGTTCCTTGGTCTGGGCGATGCGCTCTTCCAGAAACTCGCGGGCGTATTTCGAGCTTTCGAATTTGCGGTCGAGATTGGCCTGGATGAAATTCTCGGCGAAGCCGTTGGCTATGCGGGCCGCAACCACGGGATTCGGGTTGTCGTAGCCGACCGCAACGAGTCTCGATCCGCGGACCGGGGAGACGCTCAGGTTTTCCTGAACAGCCTTGAGCGCAGCTGCTCGGCGGAGCGAAGCCTGGGATGCGGCGGTCCCGCCGGCATCGGGCGCCTCGACCCCCATGGCCTCAAGGGCCTGGTTGGAACTCGCCAGCCCCAGGCTCTCGATGACGCGTTCTGCAAGCGACCGGCTCCGAAGCAGGCCGTACTGGGTCTGGAAGAACTCCTCGCCCTGCATCATGTTTTCGCGCGGGGCGTCTTCAGCGGCGAGAACGCGCGCGGCCTCCCGGTCGATCTGGAGGGTGGCCTGACCCGTGTAGATGGGCGTCATCAGGAGCGTAAGCGTGGCGCCGACAACGAGGGTGCCCAGGAAACAGCCGATAATCAGGAAGCGGTATTTGAGCGCGAGCCGCCAGTAAGAGGCCAGATCGACCACCGGCTGGTCTTCGCCCTGCGCCATCCAGCCCTGCTCCGCTCCGCCGCCGGAATCGTGGGGGTCGGTGGATCGGCCCTGAGGGCGCCGACCGCGCGAGTCAGCGAATTGGTTGTCGCCAAGCATTCTTGAAATCCGTCACAGTGTTGCGGCTACGACCGCATGAAATTCATCGGGCTCATATCGCATAGCCCGCAATTGCCAGTCCATACGACAAGTCTTGCAGGCGTCAGAAGAAGGCGAAGGCCGACAAGGCCGGTAGGGCTCCCACGACTTCGCGAAGGGCGGAACTGAGACGCGAGGTGTCCACCACTATGACGTCGTCGCCCAGGACCGCCGGATCGGAGGCCCGGCCCTGGCGGATAGCGCTCAGGTCGAAAAGCGCGACTGAACGTCGTCCGTCGATGGTTCGGAAGACAGCAACCTTGGTCAGATCGGCGACCCGCGTGGGGCCTTCCGCCATCGCGACAGCCTGAAGCAGGGACGTCGACCCGCGCATCTCATATACGCCGGGTTTGGTGACGGCCCCGTCGACGGTGATCTTCTGGCTGGCCGCTTCCTTGACCGTGACCGTCACCTGGGGATCGCGCAGATACTGCGCCGCCAGCCGTGCGGCGATGTCGGTCGACATCTCCCCGGCGGTACGACCCGCGCCGCGGACCGCGCCAATCAGAGGCAGGTTGATATTGCCCGAGGTGTCGACCACCAACTCCTCGAACGACAGGTCTGCAACCTGAAATACCCTGACGTCGAGCTTGTCGCCCACACCAATGCGATACTCGGCCGAAGGCGCGGCGACCGTTTGAACCGAGTGGAGATCAACGGGCTGCGCCGCGCTCATCTGGTCAATGTCCATGCGGGCCCCACCGCAGCCGGCGAGGATGGCGGCCATTGTGAGAGCGGCAAGGACTTTAAGGTGTCGGATCATCTAGTCGGGCCTGAACATTTGGTGGGGATGCCTATCATGTTGGAAGAGCGGATAAAAGGATTCCGGCCTTCCGGATTGCCGCGGGTCCCCGGCTGGAAGCAGGAACCGTGGCGGCCCGGTCAGGTGGTGCGTGACAGCCGGGTGACCCTGGCTTCTCCGGGCATTCGAATTTTCGCCAAAAGGGTAAACAACATCAACCGGATGCTCGCGTCGTCTCCGGCGCGGGCCTTTGCTTCAAGCTGTCTCAGGTCGTTGTCCGACAACCGTACGTGGGCGTTGTTGTCGACGACCTCGAGGACGCCCGGGTCACATTCCCGCGCGGTCTCCGTTATGTCGAACAAGGCCTCGGTCATCTTCTCGCCGGGGCGCAGTCCGGTGACCCGGATCTCGATGTCGGCTCCCAGCGCCTTGCCGTGAAGTTCGATCAGGCGCCGCGCCAGTTCCACGATCTTCACCGGCTTTCCCATGTCGAGGACAAGCACGCCCTCGACATCGTCCTGGTCAGACTTCGCCGTCGCGTGCAGGACGAGCTGGACCGCCTCGGGGATGGTCATGAAGTAGCGCTCGATGTCCGGGTGCGTCAGCGTCACGGGGCCGCCGCGTTCGATCTGGGTGAGGAAGGTGGGCACCACCGATCCCGCGGACCCGAGCACATTGCCAAACCTCACAACGTTGATTCGGGGGCCGCCCTCGCGCCGATGCTGGCATACGGCCCTTTCGGCAAGGCGTTTCGTCGCACCCATCACGTTCGGCGGATCGACGGCCTTGTCGGTCGATATGAAGACGAAATTGCGGGCGCCTGCTGCAATAGCGGCATCGACGACGTTGGCGCTGCCTATGACGTTGGTGAGCACGCTGTCGCCGGGATGAGCCTCCATCAGGGGCACGTGTTTCAGCGCTGCGGCGTGAAACACGATCTCCGGCGCTTCCGCGGCAATGATCGCACGGATGCGGGCGCCGTCGCGTACATCGCCAAGGCGGGCTGCGCGAGACAGCGTGGGGAAGGCGTCCCCGATTTCCTGATCGATCCCGAACAGGCCGAACTCGGAATGATCGAGCATCGCGAGATGTGCGCACGACAAGGTCGCGACCTGGCGGCAGATTTCCGAGCCGATGCTGCCACCCGCGCCCGTGACCAGAACCCGTTTGCCGGCGATCAAACGCCGCACCCGGTCGTAGTCCAGCACGACTGGCGGACGCGACAGAAGCTCGTTGAAATCCAGTTCCCGGAACGACAGCGGCCCCAGGGGCGCGTCGAGATCGGTAAGGCGGTTCATGCGAAGCAGCCGAACGCCGCGTTGCCGCATCCGTGCGACGAGTTCCGCGTCGAGATCGGCGGGGGCCAGGGGACCGTCCAGGAACAGCACGGCCTTTTCGCCGTCGCCACGAGAAAAGTCTTCAAGCAGCCGATCTGCGTCGCCCACATATCCGAGGGCGCGCACCCCCCGCACTTCGTGCCGGACGTCCCCGGCGTGTTCGGCAATCACCCCGACGGGCTGATACTTTGGAGCATTCTGTCGATTGAGTTCCCGAAGGAAGGAATCCGTCGCGTCCAGACTCCCGATCAACATCAGGGGCTGGCGCGGTTCCCGGTCGCTCTTGAAGAAGGGCGCAAAGGCCTCTGAAAAAGTCTTCTCATGGGTCGCCCGACGAAGCATCAGGAGGCCGCCGAAGATGCCGATATCAAGGATCCAGGTCAGGATCAGCGCCGAGCGAGGCAGAGAAGCGCCGCGATCGAGAACGAAGACTGCGAGCAACAGCGCCAGGGCGATCAACGTGGCGCTGCGCGCCATGACGATCACGTCCTGCAGCGACGTGAATCGCCATGACTTGCGCCATCCACGGGTCACGAGGTCATAGGCAAGACCAGTGAGAGCAAATACGACCAGATAAGGCCAG
>LNFM01011401.1_pt1 | contig 12094 bp, 11 predicted proteins | sample 596031 | NCBI WGS metagenome assembly LNFM01 (sample SAMN04254537, study PRJNA301005) | activated carbon metagenome | isolation source: dual media filters at the Ann Arbor, Michigan drinking water treatment plant | place: USA: Ann Arbor | reverse complement strand
CGAATCGAGCGCAGAACGTGTCGCGGCTGCCGTCGACGAAGTCTCGTGCGAGCGCCGGTGCAGCCAAGGCGCTGCCCGCCCCGGCCAAGACCGGCACCGACGACGATTGGGCAGAGTTCTAGCCCGAGTCGACTTCAACTGCGATCGTACGAAAGGGACGGCCCAGGGGGCGGTCCCTCGTGCCGACGCGTGGACATCGTCAGTCCGACAGCGGCCGGCACACCGCCATTGCCTGCCGAGCAGGCTTCGTCCTGCCCGAGACGATGAGGGCCATTGCGCGGTCCGCCATCGACTCGATTCGCAATGGTGTGCATTCCCGCACGAATGCGCGCGCATCAGCCTCGGGCTTTCCCCGAGGAGGACGATCCTCTTCGAAGCGGCGTGATGTCGTTGTCCTGGCAGCTCAAGGAAAGACCACGTTTGCCGCAATAAATTCAGGCAGCTCCCGTCTCCGGCAATGCCGGTGAACGGCGAGGCAACGCGAGCTCGACGCGTCACCGCTCGTTTTCTGCGGGCGCTCGAATCATGATCAGGAGCCGAGACATTCCATGAGCAAGGCACAGCGGGTTGGCAACATCTATTTCGCCGATTTCGGCACAGGCACGGCGCAAGGCAGCCGGGATGCCAGCTTCGAGCACACCATGTCGGACATTCGGCGCGCGCTCGATTCCCTGGGCGAGACATCCAAGCTGATCGGCGGGGACAATCGCAAGCTCGCGCGGCTTTGCAACGACAGCTCGAAGCGCATCGCCGAAGTGCTCGGCATCATCGAGGGCGTGGCGCTCGACTCCAACTTGATCGCGCTCAACGCGGCATTGGAAGCCAGCCGAGAGGAGGATGGTCGCTACGACATCGCGCTGGTGGCGAACGAGATTCGTACGCTGCTGCATAGAAGCGAATCCGCGACCCGCGAGCTGCATGCGCTATTGAGCGATACCGTGCAAAAGATCGAGGCAGGCTCCTTGCTGGTCGAGGAAGTCGGACTCACGCTGGCGCGCAGCGCGGGCGCAGTGCGTCAGGTCACCGAGATTCTGTCCGAGATCGGCACCATCGGTCCTGGGCCGAGCGGGCTGCTGGCACAGAACAGCGCCACGCTCGATTGAGGATCCGGCAAATGCGAACAAGCAGCAGTGCGCCGGTCGGTCAATCGACGCGTGAATTTCAGTTCACTTCCCTCGATTTCGAGCGGGTGCGCAAGCTGATCTACGGTCGGGCGGGGATTTCGCTCAACGAACAGAAGCAGGAGATGGTGTACAGCCGCCTCGCCCGGCGTCTTCGGGTGCTGAACCTCGAAAGCTTCCAGACCTACCTGGATCTGCTGGAGCGGGGTTCGGTCGAGGAGGAATGGGACGAATTCATCAACTCCCTCACCACGAATCTGACGGCGTTCTTTCGCGAAGCCCATCATTTCGAGATCCTGGCCAAGCGTTTGTCGGGCTGGTCGGCAAAGCGGCGGGTACGCATCTGGTGCTCGGCGTCGTCCACGGGCGAGGAGCCGTATTCGCTGGCGATGACGCTGGTCGAAGCGTTCTCGAGCTGGACGCCACCCGCGGAGATCATCGCGACCGACCTCGATACCACCGTGCTGGGCAAGGCGGAGCGCGGCGTGTATGCGCTGGATCGCTTCGATAAGATGAGTTCCGACCGAATGCGACGCTTCTTCCTCAAGGGGACGGGCGCCAATGCCGGCCATGCCAAGGTGCGCAGCGAACTGCGAGCGTTGGTCAAGTTCGAGCGCCTGAATCTGCTCGATCCCGCCTGGCAGGTGAAAGGCCCGTTCGACGCGATCTTCTGCCGCAACGTGCTCATCTATTTCGACAAGCCGACGCAGCGCAAGATCATCGAGCGCTATCGTCCGCTGCTGCACTCCGACGGTCTGCTGTTCGTCGGTCATTCCGAAGGCCTGTACCACTGCAGCGACATCTTCCACTCGATCGGCAAGACGGTCTACGAGCCGATTACCCGGACGACGCCTGCCAGCGGAGAACGCATCTAGCATGACGCATCATTCGACCCACCGTAACGACAACAATCAGTACGGCACCGGCACCGCGCCGAACATCTACTACGATCGCCAGCTCGACATGCAGGCAGCCAAGATCCTGCCGGGCGAATACTTCATCACCGGTCGCGATCTCGTGCTGGTCACCGTGCTGGGCTCGTGCGTGGCCGCCTGCATCCGCGACCCGGGGGCACGCATCGGCGGCATGAACCATTTCATGCTGCCCGATGCGGGCAAGGACAGCGACACGGTGACGGGTGCGCCGGCGCGCTACGGCACCTACGCGATGGAGGTGCTGATCAACGAGGTCGTGAAGATGGGCGCGCGCCGCAATGCGCTCGAAGCCAAGGTGTTCGGCGGCGGCAACGTGCTGCGCAACCTCACGATAACCAACGTCGGAACGCGCAATGCCGAGTTCGTGCTGAAGTTCCTCGCCACCGAGCGCATACCGGTACTGGCCCAAGACCTCGCACACGATTACGCGCGCAAAGTCTATTACTACCCGAATACCGGGCGCGTCCGCTTGAAGATGATCCGCGACATGCACAATCAGACGATTATCCAGCGCGAGCGCGAATACGTCAGTCGCATCAAGACCGAGCAGGTGGGCGGCGACGTCGAGCTCTTCTAGGAGGAAGCAATGCAAGCAAAACCGCTCGGTACCGCCCATCGGAAGACGCGCGTGTTGGTGGTCGACGACTCGGCGCTGGTGCGCAGTCTGCTGACCGAAATGATCAACGACCAGCCCGACATGGAAGTGGTCGGCGCAGCGCCTGATCCTCTGGTGGCGCGTGAGATGATCAAGCAGCGCAATCCGGATGTTCTGACGCTGGACGTCGAAATGCCGCGCATGGACGGCCTCGATTTTCTGGAACGCCTGATGCGGCTGCGGCCGATGCCGGTGGTGATGGTGTCGACCCTGACGGAGAAGGGCTCCGAAGTCACGCTGAAGGCGCTGGAACTGGGCGCTGTCGATTTCGTGTCCAAGCCGAAGGTCGGCATCAGCAGCACGCTACAGGAGTACGCGGACGAGATCGCGACCAAGATACGCACGGCGCGAATCGCTCGTGTGCGGCGCTCGGCGCCGCTGCCCGCGCCGAGCCTGACGGCGGATGCCGTTCTGGCGCCGGTGCAAAGTCGAATCGCATCGACGGAGAAGCTCATCATTCTCGGCGCATCCACGGGCGGCACGGAGGCTATCAAGGTCTTTCTGTCGCAGATGCCGCCGGATTGCCCCGGCATTCTGATCGCGCAACACATGCCCGAGAGCTTCACCAAGGCCTTTGCGGCCCGATTGGACGGTCTTTGCCGGATATCGGTGGCAGAAGCGGCTCACGGCGAACGGGTCCTGCCGGGGCATGCGTACATTGCGCCCGGGCACTCGCACCTGCTCCTGGCGCGTAGCGGCGCCAATTACGTTTGCGAGCTCTCCCAGGCGCCACCGGTCAACCGGCATCGGCCTTCGGTCGACGTCTTGTTTCGCTCAGCGGCGAACTGCGCCGGCCGCAATGCCATCGGTGTGATCCTGACCGGCATGGGCAAGGACGGCGCCGCCGGCATGCTGGAAATGAAGAAGGCAGGTGCGGCCAATTACGCGCAGGACGAATCGAGCTGCGTTGTCTTCGGCATGCCCAAGGAAGCCATCGCGCTCGGCGGGGTGGACGAGATCGTTTCCTTGAACGACATGGCCAGGCGCGTTCTCACCGGCCGTGGCGTGAGCGCCATTCGCGTATGAGCGAGGCATCGTTCAAGGGCCTTCCGGGTACGCCGTAAATCCAGCCAGATACCGCAACAACACAGGCAGAAGAAAATGCAGACTCAGGTACGTACCAATGCCGGCATCGCGAAGATCGTCCTGCAAGGCCGGTTCGATTTCGGTTCTCACCGGGATTTCAAGACCAGCTACGAGGCGCCCCTGGGCGCGTCGGACGTGCGCGAGCTCGAGATCGACATGGGGGGCGTCGAGTATCTGGACAGTTCCGCGCTCGGCATGCTCCTGATCCTCAAGGAGCGGGCTGGCGCCACGAACAAGCGGGTGGCGATCACCAATTGCCGCGGTGCGGTCAAGCAGGTTCTGGATATCGCCAATTTCAGCAAACTGTTCCCGATGCGATGAATGCTCCCCGCGACTGGATCGCGGAGGAAGCGCTGTCCGTTCTCGTCGTCGATGACGTCGAGAACAACCTGGCCCTGCTGAGCCGTCTGGTCTCCAGGCTAGGGCACAAGGTGGTGCTTGCCCGCGATGGTGCCGAAGCGATAGCGCGCTTCAAGGACGGCGACCTGGACCTCATCTTGATGGATATCCAGATGCCGGTCATGGACGGGTTTCAGACGACCGCGCATATCCGTGCATTGCAGGGATCTCGCTGGGTGCCCGTCATCTACGTCACCGCTCACGATCTCGAAGGCGGGTTGATGCAGGCGATCGAGTCGGGCGGCGACGACTATCTCACCAAGCCGATCTCGGCCGAACTGTTGCGCGCGAAACTGCGCGCGGCGACACGCGCGCTCGGACTACAGCGCGAGAACGCTCGCCAACGGGCGGCGCTGGAGCGCTACTACCAGGCGGCCGAGGAGGAGCAGAAGGTTGCCAGTCATCTCATGCGCCGACTGGTGCAAACCGACATGCTCGACGATCGCGCGCTCCAGCATCGGATCACGCCGGCTTCGCACTTGTCCGGAGACGTGATCGCCGCCGCACGCACGCCGGGCAACGCGCTGCATGTGCTTCTGGCCGATGGCACCGGTCACGGACTGGCAGCTTCGCTCAGCGTCATGCCGGTCGTCCAGCCGTTCTACGCCATGACCGAGAAGGGCTTCGGCCTGCCGGCCATCGTGCGGGAGGTCAACCGCAAGGTGCGTGAATGGTCGCCCATCGGCCGCTTCGTGGCCGCCACCTTCGTCTCGGTCGACGCGCGGGAAGCCATCGTGAGCGTATGGAACGGAGGCAATCCACCCGTCATCAAGGTGAACGACCAGGGCGAGGAGGTCCATCGTTTCCTGTCGCGGCACCTGCCTCTTGGCATCGCCAGCGATGAAAGCATGGATGATTCCGTCGAGCGCATGTCGTTCGCGCGGGGGGACCAGCTGATCGCCTGCTCCGACGGTGTGGTGGAGGCCATGAGTCCAAGCGGCGAGGAGTTCGGGATCGAGCGTTTGGCGCAAGCCGGAGCGCGCGCGCGCGGCGAACAGCGGATGCATGCGCTGAACGCGGCGTTGAACGAGCATTTGGCAGGCGCGGCTGCACACGATGATCTCTCGCTCATCGTCATCGATTGCAGCGCGACATCCGAACAGGAGCGCGATAGCGTGACGATCGGCGCCAAGAAGCTGGACCATATGGTCCCCGCGTGGCGCTTCCGCGTAGAACTCTCCTCCGACGACGTTCGAACCACCGACGTCGTCGCCCGATTCACCGGAACCATGGAGCGCATGGGCGTGCCGGAGCGCGACCGGACGAGCCTGTTCGTGGTGCTCTCGGAGCTCTACAGCAATGCACTCGATCACGGCCTGCTGCTGCTCGACTCGCGTCTGAAGACCAGCGACCGAAGCATGGAGCGCTACGCGAACCTGCGCTCCAAGCGCTTGCGCTCCCTGAACGAGGGTTCGATCGTGGTGGAACTGGAGATGGATGTCCGTAGGCGCAAAGAGGTGCGCATTCGCGTCAAGGACAGCGGCGACGGTTTTGACTGGCGTACGCAATTCTCGAAAGTCGGCGGCGACGCACCCAAGCGTGGCCTGGGTTTGGTGCGGGCGCTTTGCAGCAGCTTGCATTACGAGGGATGCGGGAACGACGTCGTCGCCGTGTATGAACTGGACGCATCCGCTTAGCGATCTCGGTGGACGATTCCCGTGGGGAGGACGCGAGGCACGACCTTCGGCCCGTGGACGAGCGCGCTCCGAGCCGAGGGTGGTGGTGCAGGGATGGATCGGCATGAACGAGTTTCGAATGCGGCAAGGCCGGCAACCGTACTGTCGGCCGTGTACAAGGTACTAGCGTGACTAGCGCAGCCTCGCCGGCCAGCGACTCCGCTATCCCGGTCCAGCAGGGTCGAGAAGGCCAGGGGCGAGTACGGCATCTGCTGTCGTTGCGCCATCTGCCTACCCTGCTGTGCACTCTCGCGCTGTGCCTCACCGGCGTGCTGTGGCTGGTGACGGCGAACCAGCTGGCGGCGGACAAGGCGCATACGATCGCCGGCGCGCTCGCAGACAACGAAAGTCTCGCACGTGCTTTGGAAGAGCACGTGGTGCACACGTTCATGAACGCCGATCAGCTCGCCTGGTCGGTCAAGCAGCAGGTCGAGCGTCGCGGCCTGCCGGACGACTTGAAGGCGTTCGTCGCTGAAAGAACCTTGCCCGGGTCGCCGTTTCTCGTCGTCGTCGTCGCCGACGAGCATGGCAATGGCGTGCGACATACGCTTGCACCCAGAGCGCTGAACATCGCCGATACCGCCCACTTCAGGGCTGCCGCAGCCGCAGATACCGGGGCACTCGTGATTGGCGAGCCCATCATCGGCCGATTGTCCGGCAGGTGGTCGCTGCACGCCGCGCGCCGGATCAACAAGCCCGATGGATCCTTCGGCGGCGTGACGAGCGTGGCGCTCGATCTGTCGTACTTTTCCCGTTTCTACAGTCAGGTGAGGATGGGCGAATCGGGGGGCGTCATGCTGGTCGGGCGGGACGGCATCGTGCGCGCGCAGCAAGGCGAATCGGGCGAGACCATTGGCAGGCCGATGACGTCTACCGATTTGATCCGGCATGCGGCGGCGGATGCAGTCGGCAGTTATGTCGCGCCTGCGCAGGGCGCGCAGCCCGCTCGCCTGGTGGCTTATCGCAAGCTCCATCAGTATCCGCTGTTCGTCGTCGTGGGTACTTCCGTCGAGAGCGCGCTCGACCGCCATGCAGATCGACGCCGCGACTATGTCGCCGGCACGGTGGCGCTGACCCTGTTCATCTGGCTTAGCTTTGCTCTGCTCGGCTGGCTCATGGTCAGGCAACGTCGCGCGGCGCTGCTGCTGCAGGAAGCGACCCGGCAGGCCGAGTCGGCGAATCGGGTCAAGTCGGACTTTCTCGCCAACATGACGCACGAACTGCGCACGCCGCTCAACGGCATCATCGGTTTCGCGGACTGCCTGCAGGAAGAGCTGCAGGATGAAAGCCAGCGCGAATGCGCTCGTATCATCTATGCCAGCGGCTGCACGTTGTTGGGGATGGTCAACTCCGTCCTCGACATGGCGAAGATCGAGGCGGGAAAGATGCAGCTGCACGTGGCTCCGGAATCGTTGCGCCTGCTTCTGGATGAAGTGTCTGCGCTGCATGGCGCTGTCGCCGGCCCGAAGGGATTGAGTCTCGCGATCGAAGTCGACGACGAGGTGCCGGAAATGCTCGCCTGCGACCGTACGAAGCTGCAGCAGGTGCTGAACAATCTGCTCCACAACGCGGTGAAGTTCACCGACAAGGGCAGCGTCACCTTGTCGGTGCGCATGGTCGAGGGCGAGCTGCTCTTTGCGGTGACGGACACCGGGCGCGGCATCCCAGCGGCCATGCATCAGGCGATCTTCGAGCGTTTCCATCAGGCCGAGACCAGCGCCGTCGGCTTGCATGGCGGCACCGGCTTGGGGCTCGCCTTGGCGCGCGACCTCGTGGGCTTGATGGGCGGTCGCATGGAACTCGAGTCCGAGCTGGGCCGCGGGTCGGAGTTCCGCGTCATTCTCCCAGTGCGGCCTTGAGTGGCCACCCGAAACTTTCTTTCCTGAGTCGGGCCCGCTGCCGATCGAGCGATCGCGAGCGCAGTCTGCGAAAACAAGAAAGGGCGAGCCGTGACGGGCTCGCCCTTGCGCATTGATCGGACGTTGGCTTCAGGCCGCGTGCGCGAGCAGGCTGGACCGAGTTTCGGCCGGGGCATCCCGGAAAAGTTCTTCCATGTCGAGCACGAGGACGACCGATCCATCGCCCGACAAGGTGGCACCGGCGATACCCTTGGGCTTCACGCCGTCGAGCGGCTTGATGACGACATCGTCGCGGCCGACGAATCCATCGACGGCCAGCACCAGATTGGACGTGCTCGTCTGCAACAGCACCCCATAGGCCGGCGGGCCTTCGTTCTGCATGCCCAGCATCGAGGCCAAGGCGCGTACCGGCAGCACTTCGTCGCGAATGAGCACAGTGGCTTTGCCCGATACGGACTGGATCTGTGCCGGATCCAGACGCACGATTTCCCGCACCATCGTCAGCGGCAGGGCGAAGGGCTGTCCGCTCAGACGCACCACCAAGACCGGGAGGATGGCCAGGGTGAGCGGAAGCGATATCGAGATCGTGGTGCCCGCGCCTGCGGTGGATGTGATGTCGATGCGGCCATTGAGCTTCTGGATGTTGGTCTTGACCACGTCCATGCCGACACCGCGTCCCGAGACGCTGGAGATCTGATCCTTGGTGGAAAAGCCCGGCAGAAAGATGAGCTGCAATGCCTGACGGTCGTCCATCCCGTGGATGGTCTCGGGATCCAGCAATCCCTTTTCGATGGCTTTGCGCCGCAGCAGTTCGGGGCGCATGCCGCGCCCGTCTTCGGAGATCTCGATCAGGATGTGATCGCCCGACTGTTGGGCTGCCAATACGACGGTGCCTTTTTCGGGCTTGCCGGCGAGGCGCCGCTCCTCGGGGGTTTCCATGCCATGATCGACCGCGTTGCGGACGAGATGAACCAGTGGATCGGACAGCTCTTCGATCATGGTGCGGTCGAGTTCGGTCTCTTCGCCGTGCAGCCTCAGATCGACTTCCTTGCCCAACTGACGCGCGAGATCGCGCACCAGCCGCGGGTACTTCTGGAACAGTCGGCCGACCGGCTGCATGCGTGTCTTCATGACCGCGTTTTGCAGATCGCCGACCAGCAGATCGAGTTGCCCCACCGCTTCGTCCAGCGCGCGCAGCGTGAGCGTGTCCGTCTTTCCCGCCAGCAGTTCGGAGCGCAGACAGGTGAGTCGGTTCTTGGTCAGGCCGATCTCGCCGGAAAGGTTGAGCACCTGGTCGAGGCGGGATGTGTCGATCCGGATGGTCGAGTCCTTGGCGACGACGACCTTGTCGCTGTCGCGCCGCCCGGAGCGAGCTGTCTCGAGGGCGGGGTCGTCGCTCGCCCGCCGACCGTGGCTCGCAGGCTGCGGCTTCTGTTGCGGCTGTTCGACCGGCGGCGGGAGTACTTCGGAATTCTGTTCGACCACACGCAGGGCTTTGACATTGGCCGGCACGACGCTGGCAAGCAGTGCCGCCCAATCGGGCCCGGTGGCGGCGGTCGCGCCGGCCGGTGGGATCGAAGCGGCGGGCAATGCCGCCGGGAGCGGTTCCTTGGCGACAGGCGGCGTCTCGCCGGCGATGGCGGCCTCGAGCGCGGTTAGGAGACGTTCGGGGGCCGGATTCGGCTGACGCGCTGCCGCGAGATTGCCGAACATGGAGCGTACTTCCCCCGTGGCGGCCATGATGAGATCCATCAGGGCCAGATCGAGGCTCATCTCCCCATTGCGCAGACGATCGAACAGGTTCTCGGTCAGGTGGCAGAGCTTCACCAACTCGGTGGCGCCGAGGAAGCCGGCGCCGCCCTTGATCGTATGAAAGTTCCGGAACACGGAGTTGAGCAAACCCGACTCGTTCGGCGTCCTCTCCAACTCCACCAGTCGATTGTCCAGGTCCGCGAGCAACTCGTTCGCTTCCGTCAGGAAATCCTGCAGCAGTTCCTCGTTGCCGTCGAAATCGCTCATTGCATCATGTCTCCGTTCGGTCGGACTGCGCTGCGTCGGCAGCGCGGTGTTCAGCGCCAGTTGCTGTTGGCTGCGCGGCGCAAGCGCTGTCGCGACCCGTGTTGCGTTGTTCACCCGCGGTCAGAATCCGAGGCTCTCCAGCAGGTCGTCCACTTGCGTCTGCGACTGCACGACTTCGCCGACCCGACTGGGGTTGACGACCGGCCCGTTCAGCAGGCTGTCGCTTCCCGGCGGACGCTGCTCGGCCGGTGTGCTCTCGAGCAACAGTTGCAGCAACTGGCCTTCGAAATTGTGGACGAGTTCGTTGATCCGCTTGATCACCTGCCCGGTCAGGTCCTGGAAGTCCTGGGCCATCACGATTTCCATCAGCTGATCGGCCGTGGCTTTGGTGCTCGTCGGCACCTGGTCGAGGAAGGCGAGTGTGGATTCGGAGAGCGCCTTGAACTCTTCCACGCCGGCCTGAGCGGCGAACACCTTGCGCCAGCGATCGGCCAGCGCTGCGGCGCCGGCGCCGAGTTCGTCCTGGATCGGCTTGGCGATGTCGGTGGCATTGAGTACGCGCTGGGCGGCGCGCTCGGTGAGCGTCGCCACGTAGGCCAGTCGTTCGCGTGCATCCGGTATCGCCGATGCCGCTTCTTCAACCATGCGGTCGTAGCCCAGTTCACGCAGGCTTTCGTGCAGTGTGCGAGTCAGGTGGCCGATCTTCGCCAGCAGCTGGGGCGGGCTCACGTTGCCGTCGTTGGCCACGCTCTCTGCGGCTTGCTGCGTGTCGACCTTGACGGGTGCCGCAACGGCATTGTTCGCAGCGATGCTGTCGAACAGTGCCTGAAGATCGTCCGAATCGTTTGCCGCAAGCACGGCACTCATGCGGCCGCTCCTTCGCGGTTCATCGTCTGAAAGATCTTCTTCAGCTTCTCGTCCAGCGTGGCCGCGGTGAAGGGCTTGACGACATAGCCGCTTGCGCCCGCTTGCGCAGCGGCGATGATGTTCTCCTTCTTGGCTTCGGCTGTCACCATCAGCACCGGCAGGCCCTTCAACTGTTCGTCGGCACGGATGTTGCGCAGCAGATCGATGCCCGTCATGTTCGGCATGTTCCAGTCGGAAACCACGAAATCGAACTGCTCGCTGCGCAGCTTCTGCAATGCGTTGACCCCGTCCTCGGCCTCGTCGACGTTGCTGAAACCGAGTTCTTTGAGGAGGTTGCGGATGATGCGGCGCATGGTTGCGAAGTCATCCACAACCAGGAATCTGAGATTGCTTTGGCTCATCGTTGTCTATCCTTGAGGCGATGGGATGGAGGGCGAGGGAGAGGTGGTGCGCGGCGGATTTCTCAGCATCGGCACGAGCGTTGCCGCCAGGTTGGCGGCATCGAATTTGGCGACATAGGCGTCCACGCCCATCGTGCGCCCCATGGCGCCATTGGCGTGCGACGACAGGGACGTGTGCATCACCACCGGAATGCCGGAGAACCGTTGATCCGATTTGATGTTGCGCGCGAGCACGTAGCCGTCCATTTCCGGCATTTCGGCATCGGTGAGCACCAACTGCAGGCGATCATGCAGCGACGCGCCTTCGGCTTGGGCCTGGCCAGCGAGTGCCTGCAGCTTTTCCCAAGCCTCGCGGCCGTTGGTGGCCTGCTGGTAGCGAACGCCGAGTTTGTCCAGAACGTTGGAGATCTCGCGCCGCGCGATGGGGGAGTCGTCCACGAACAGCATGTTCATTTCCGCGGCTTCGGCGATCGGTTCGATCTCCGGGATGAGCGGCTCACCGAAAGCGCTCGCCAGGATCTGCTCGACGTCCAGGATCGACACCAGGCGTCCGTCGGGCAGCCGGGTGATCGCGGTGACGAGGCCGTCGGCGCCGACGAGCGAGGGATCGGGACATTTCACCCGGTCCCAGTCGACGCGCGTGATGCGGTCCACGTCGCTGACGAGAAAGCCCTGAATCCGGCCGCAGAACTCCGTCACCATCAAGGTGCTGCAGCGCTGGTCGGAATCCGGCGGCACGCCGACGAATGCGGCCAGGTCGAGGACGGGAATCACGCTGCCGCGCAGCGAAATGACGCCTTCGACGCCGGCGGGCATGTGGGGTGTCTTGGTGATTCTCGGCGTGAGGGTCACTTCGCGGACCTTGAACACGTTGATGCCGAAGGTCTCGGGCCCGCCGAGCGAGAACAGCAGGATTTCCATGCAGTTCGAGCCGGCCAGCTGCGTGCGCTCGTCGACGGCGTCGAGCAGGCTGCGGTTTTCGCGCAATGCGATGTCTTGTAGTGGCATGGTTCGGGCCTAGGCGAGGAGGCGGGTCAAGGTATCGGCGAGGCGCTGCGGCTCGAACTTCGAGACGT
>LNFM01011399.1_pt1 | contig 12096 bp, 13 predicted proteins | sample 596031 | NCBI WGS metagenome assembly LNFM01 (sample SAMN04254537, study PRJNA301005) | activated carbon metagenome | isolation source: dual media filters at the Ann Arbor, Michigan drinking water treatment plant | place: USA: Ann Arbor | reverse complement strand
GGTAGGTGGTGCGCACCGGGCACACCTTCACGCAAGGCGGCTTCTCGCACTGCATGCAGGCGATGGGCATGTAGGTGGCGTCCTTCTCGGGCACGGCCTCGGGCTCGTAGAAGTACTGGCCCTCCAGCACCTGGCCGGCCGGCGTGTAGGCGTTGCCGCCGACCTGGATGCCCAGGCCTTCGGGGTAGCCCTTCTTCATGTTCTCGCCGGTGAACGTGCCGCGCTCCATGCGCAGCACCTGGATCCACTCGATGCGCTCGCCCGGCCGCTCGCCGCGCGACTGGTTGTTCTCTTCGACGCAGGCCTTCACGCAGCGGCGGCAGCCGATGCACTTGCGGATGTTCAGCGCATAGCCCATCAGCATGCCGGGCTGGGCTTCGGTGGTGTCGACGCTGACCTTCTTGCCGTATTCCAGCGAGTGGCGCTTCTCGAGCCGCGTGCGCGCCTCGGCCTTTTCCTGCGGCGTCATCAGCCGGTAGTTCTTCTGGAAGGTCTCGGCCCAGGTGACGGCCGCCCGGGCGTCGCCGGGCTGGGCCATCAGCGTGGCCGTGCCCATCAGCGACGACAGGCTCAGCACGCCGCCCGAGCGCAGGAAGTTGCGGCGCGAACTCCTGGGGGCGGACTCGATGGGCGCGCCTTCGCCAGGGTCGGCCGATGCGGGTGCTTCCAGGCATGCGGCGCAGGGCTGGCCCGTCTGGCTGTTGGTGCAGTTCTCTGAATTGTTCACTGTGTGCTCCAGCACGTGGGACCGCTTGTCTGCGAAACCCGGAACTCGATGAACCGAGTTCATTTTGTGAGCGGGCCCTGCTCGTGACCGTTGATGAAGGTCAACGTGCCGCGTGAGGGCCGGCCCTTCGCACGGCTGCGCGGAACAGGTCCGGCTGGCGACGGACAGAGAGATCCCGGCGGCCGCTCAACGCATCTCGAACAGTTCCTGGTGGAAGTCGACACCGGACAGGCCTGCGGCCTGCAGGTCGATGCGCAACTGACGTCCGAAGCCGGCCGGTCCGCAGAACCAGACGTCGGCCGAGCGCCACTCGGGCACGGCGGCGCGGATGCGCTCGGCGGTCAGGCGCCCGTGGGTGGCGTCGACGTTCAGATGCAATTGCACGCCAGCGGCCTGTGCCGCATCGCGCAGCAGCCCGAAAGCGGCCTCGTCGGCATGTGCCGTGGCGTAGAAGAGGTCCACCTGCTTGCCGTCGGGCTGCAGCGCCAGTTGCTGCAGTCGCGCGATGAAGGGCGTGATGCCGATGCCGCCGCCGACCCAGATCTGCCGTGCTTGGCGGCCCGCGAAGTTGAACTGTCCGTAGGGTCCCTCCACGCGCAGCAGATCACCCGCCTTCAGCAGCGACGGCAGCGCCCTGGTGTAGTCGCCCAGGCCCTTGATGAGGAACACCATGCGGCCGTCGCCCGTCCACGGCGAGGTGATGGTGAAGGGGTGCGCGCCTTCGCCGGCGTCGAAGCGCACGAAGGCGAACTGCCCGGCCCGGTGCCCGGGCCAGCGGCTCTTCAGCCGCACGGCCACCTCCAGCACGCCGGCTCCGGGGTGGGTGCTCAGGCTGTCCACCACGGCCACCGCCTGGCGGCTGCGGCCCACGCTGCCGAACAGCACTCGCAGCGCCGCCACGCTGCCTGCGGCCATCAGGAGCGCCATCACGATGCCCACCGGCTCGCTCCAGTGGCTGTCCTGCATCAGCACCACGGCGTGGAAGACCAGCGCGAGATAGACCACCGGCAGCAGCCGGTGCGTCTGGAAGAAGCGGCGGTAGGGAAAGCGCTTCAGCAGCGACAGGGCGAGCAGGACGACCAGGGCATAGAAGGCCCATTCGCCGACCGTCTCGGCCACGCCCCGCAGCTCGTGAAACTGGCGCAGCAGCGGCTGCTCGGGCAGCGCGGCGCGCACCCGCGGCGGGCGCACCAGCCAGCCCAGCGCGACGGCCCACTTCGGCACCTCGACCCAGAGCCAGTGGGCCACGGCCAGCCCCAGCGCCGAGATGCCCAGCCACTTGTGCAGGCGGTACATCTTGTCGAGCCCGCCCAGCCACGGCTCGAAGGCGCCGGGCCGGTTGGCCAGCACCATGGCCACGCTCATCACGGCCATGGCCAGCAGGCCCGTGCCCTGCAGCGATGGCGGCCGCAGGGAGAAGGCTTCCATCGGCACACCGGCGAAGGGCATCGAGGCCAGCCAGAGTGCCAGCACCGCGAGCAGGAGGCCCGCCAGGGCCCATTGGATGCGGCCGAGTCCGCCCGGGGCCGTCATGTCGGCGCCCGAGGTCCGGCGCAAGGGCCGCGTCCGCGGGCACGGGTCGTCGAAAGGGGTGGTTTCATGCGGGCTCCAGGAAGCGGGTGCCTGCGCGGGAGGCAGGCACGATGGGCTTCAATCTGGCGTGCGGCGTGCCGGCGGTCTGTGCGCTGCGTGACAGAGCGGATCAAGCCCGGGCGTCATAGCGCCACGCGCAAGCTGAGGCGGGCGCTGCGCGGCTCGCCGGGGTGCACGTGCCGGTCGGCCACCGCCTCGGCCTCGCCGGGCAGCCTCGATTCGTAGAAGTACTGGATGTCGTCGACGCGGCGGTCCAGCAGGTTGAAGACGTCCAGCATGAGTTCGGCCCGCGGGCTCAGCCGGTAGCCCAGGCTGAGGTTGGTGGTCAGCGACGAACGCGACCGCACGCTGTTGTCTTCGGTCAATGCACCCGGGCCCAGGTAGCGCCATTGCAGGCTGGCCGACCAGGGACCGAGCTCGCGCACCGAAGCGGCCACCGAGGCCACGCGGTCGATGGCGTTGGGGATGCGCTCCCCCGTGCGAAAGCGGGCGTGCGTCCAGGCCAGGTCGGCATCGAACAGCAGCCAGGGTGCCGGCACCCAGCGGTTGTTGAACTCGATGCCGCGGCGCCTGGACGCACCGCTGGCCTCGGTCGTTCCGGCATCGCCCACGTAGACCAGTTCGGAGTCGAAGTCCAGCGCCCAGATGGCCAGCGAACTCTGCAGCCCGTGCAGCGCTTCGGTGCGCGCGCCGATCTCGAAGCCGCGCGAGGCCACCAGCGGCGGCACGGTGTCGACTGCCTCACCGGTCCTGGGGTCCACGCGTGCCGTGGTGCCGCGCGCGTCGTTGCTGTGCAGGCCGCGTCCGGCGTTGAAGAAGAGTTCGGTCTTCTGGAAAGGCCCGGCGATCAGGCTCAGCTTGGGTGACAGCTGGGTGGCGCTGGAGCGGCCGCCGTTGTCGACCAGCGTCAGGCCATCGACCCGGCTCGACACCCGATCGGCGCGCAGGCCGCCCACCATGCGCAGCGTGGGCGTCATCTGCACGGCGGTCTGCGCCCACAGGCCCGCCATCGTCTGGGCGATCCGGTCTTCGCGCACGGTGGCGGTGATGCGGCGCTGCACGCTGTCGAACAGGCCGACCCGTGCGCGGTCGTGTCGCAGCGACAGGCCCAGCTCGCTGCGGGCGTCCAGGCCTCCCAGGCCGTGGCTGAAGGCGCGGCTGACGTCGGCGCCGAACACGGTGCGCGCGTCGCGCTGCTTGAACTGGTCGCCGTCTTCGGGTCGTTCCAGGGCGTAGGTGAAGTTGGAGTTCAGGTCGAGCCGGTAGCGCATGACGTAGGCCGACGCCCGTGTGCGCCCGCCGGCGTCTTCGGCATGGCCCATCAGCGACAGGCTGCTGCGCGAGGTGTCGCCGCCGGTGCTGTCGTCCAGCGAATCGAAGCGCGAGAAGGGCGCGCCGGCGTACTGGCCGGCGTCGATCAGCCGCTGCGGGATCTGGTCGGTGGCGGTCCAGCGCGCGCGGTAGCCCATCAGGCTGGCGCTCCAGCCGCGCGAGGCCGTGCCGCCCGCCAGCGACAGCACGGCGTTGTCCTTGGCCAGTCGCTCGGGCACCGTCCAGGGCCCGTCGTTGCTCTGCACTTCGGCCATGCCGGTCAGCACCAGGCCACTGCCCAGCTCGAACGACGAACCTGCCACGCCGCGCCGGAAGCGGCCAGCGCCCAGCGTGAGCTGGCCGAAGGGTGCGTCGAGCTTCTTCTGATAGAGGATGTCGGCAGCACCGGCCGAGGCGAAGTCGCCATGGCTGGCGAAGTAGGGGCCCTTGCGGTAGTCGATGCGCTGCACCAGTTCGGGAATGAGGAAGTTCAGGTCGGTGTAGCCCTGGCCGTGGCCGTGCGAAGGCATGTTCACCGGCATGCCGTCGATGCGCGTGGCGAAATCGGTGCCGTGGTCGAGGTTGAAGCCGCGCAGGAAGTACTGGTTGGCCTTGCCGTCGCCGGAATGCTGGGTGACGATGAGGCCGGGCACGAACTCCAGCACTTCGCCGGGTCGCAGCGCGGGCCGGCTCTTCAGCAGCGTGGCGTTGATGACGCCTTGCGAGGCGGCGTCGGACGTGCCGACGGCGTTGTCGTAGTGGCCGCGCACGTTGACCGTGTCGGCGGGGGTGGACGGTGCAGGGGAAGGCGCTTGCGGGAAAGCGCTGGCGCAGGCCAGCGCGGCCGCGGCCGCGACGGCCGAGGGAATCAGTCGGTTCATGGTGGATCCTGTGAAGCAAGGCAGGGCACGCCGCGTCCGCCGGACGCAGCGAGGGCAAGAGGGCAGGGCGATCAGCCGCGCCGCGGAGGCTTCAGCAGGATGGCGAGGTTCGAGGTGAGGAAGGGCCAGGCCGGCGCGGCGCGCCAGACGTGCCGGCCCGTGTGCGGGGCAGGGCAGCCCGCCTGCGCCCCCGGCAGCGCGACGCTGGCGGCCAGCGCGAGCGCGGCGGTGTCGATGTCGTCTGCCGCATCGCCCGGGGTCCGCATCACGCTGGCGTCGGCTGCCGCATGGTGGTGACGCTCGGCGTGTCCGTGGCGATGTTCGTGGGAGTGATCATGGTCGCTGTCGTGATCGTGATCGTGGTGCGCAGGGTGGCCCCGCGGCCAAGGGTCGTGGCCGCCCTGGTGCACGTGCAGAGGCCCGGCGCCGCGCGCAGCGGCGGCCGCTCCCGACTGCAGCAGCAGGACGGCGGCCATGCACAAGGCCATCAGGCGCAGCAGGGCGGCGGGCGTCGAAACGCGGCGAGGAGACATCAGCATGGGAAAGACCTCGGACCATGCTATGCAGGCTGTGTGACAGTTCATGTGGCTGGCGCGCGAGGCCCGCTGTCCCCACCGGGCGGACACCCATCCCGCGTGCGCTGGTGACCTTCTTGCTGGTAGCCTTCTCTTGCCCGCCCGCTGCACCACAGGGAGTCTGCGTGTCTGACGAAGTGAGTTCCCCGCCCCCCGAGGTGTCGTCGGGCACCGTGGGTGTCGGTGTCGGCGTCCTGGTCGTGCGTGACGGGCTGGTGCTGCTGGGCCGGCGCCGGGGTTCGCACGGTGCGGGCACCTGGTCGGCGCCGGGCGGGCGGCTGGAGTTCGGCGAACAGATCGAGGCCTGTGCGCAGCGCGAGTTGCAGGAAGAGGCCGGCCTGGTCGCGCGTTCGATCGAGCTCGGGCCCTACACCAACGACGTGTTCGAGCGCGAGGGCCGGCACTTCCTGACCGTGTTCGTCGTCGCCCGCGGCGTGACGGGCTCACCCCGCAACCTGGAGCCGCACAAGTGCGAAGGCTGGGCCTGGTTCGGCTGGGATCAACTGCCGGCGCCCTTGTTCAAGCCCTTGCAGTCGCTGCTGGGCATCGGCTGGCGGCCCGGCGGTGTCTGAGCCCGGGGCCATGGCCCGGACAGCGCTGCTGCGACCGGCCGAAGATGCCGATGCAGACGACATCGCCAGCCTGCTGATCGACACGCGCTCGGCCTTCATGCCCTACGCGCCCTCGGCCCATCCCGAGCCAGAGCTGCGCGTGTGGGTGCGCACGCAGCTGGTACCGGCCGGCGGCGTGTGGGTCGCCGAGGTCGACGGCCGCGTCGTGGCGACGATGGCCACCGAAGCGGCCGGGGATGCGTCGTGGATCACCCAGATGGCTGTGACGCCGGCGCTGGTCGGACGCGGCCTCGGCTCGATGCTGCTGGCCCACGCCCTGAACACGCTGGCCCCGCCGATCCGCCTGTACTGCTTCCAGCAGAACACCGGAGCCCGCCGCTTCTACGAACGGCATGGCTTCGTGGCCGTCGAGTTCAGCGACGGGCAGGGCAACGAGGAGGGGTGTCCTGACGTGATGTATCAACTGAACCGCGAGGCTGGCTGGCCGATTGGCCGGCCGCAATCCGCGGAAGCAACTCCAGACCCCGCCCCGCTCAATGCCCCTTCTTCGGCCGGCCGATCTTGACCGTGGCGAGCTTGCCCAGTGCCGACAGCAGGGCAGGGGTGTCCATCGCGGCCAGTGCGTGCAGGCCGGCCCGCAGCAGTTCGCTCTTCTTGGTCTCGCGCCGTGCTGCCAGCGGTCCTTGGGGTCAGGTCTTGCACCTTGCCTCCAGCTGACCTGGGTGTCAGGACCTTTCGGCGACGCCACGCCGATCGGCACAGGGTCAGGTCTTGGGTGTTGCCCCCTGACGCCGCCCGAAGCGGCTACCACGCCGCCTCGATGAGCTCGATGTCCTTTTGGTGCGGCTCATTGACGAGCTACCCGATCTCGATGCCACGGGCCTTGGCGCGGGCGGCTAGGTAGTCCTGAACCTCGGCTTCCCGTAAACCGGCAGGATCCTTGGGGTCAGATCCTTGGGGTCAGGTCTTGCACCTTGCCTCCAGCTGACCAGGGTGTCAGAACCTTTCGGCGACGCCACGCCGACCGGGAACCTGATCGGTCTGGTCCAGGTCACCCTCAACCTGCGCATGCCGGGGCAGTACTTTGACGCCGAGCATGGCTTGAGCTACAACTGGCATCGGACCTATGACGCGAGTGTGGGGAGGTATACCCAGTCTGATCCCATCGGGCTCGAAGGCGGCATCAACACGTATGCCTACGTTGATGGCAACCCGATCTCCTGTGTGGACCCGGAAGGACTCGTGGGGCACCACTTGGTGCCGCAGTCGATCTGGCGCGGGGAGCCCCTTCGACCGGAGACGGCCAGGGTTTTTGATCGGGCAACAACGGGGCCTATTCCTGGCGGGCACAACTTCGGCGACGGCCACCCCGCCTACAACAAGGCGGTTCGCGAGATGTGGGATCGAATGAAGGCCGGAGGGACGGATTGCTCAAAGATGACGCCCAGCCAAGCCGATGACTTCGTTCGGCAGGTGCGCCAATCCCAAGATCCAAGGATCCGCGACTTCAATCATCGAATCTATCGACGGATCATCAATGGAGCGTTCCGATCTGTTCCCTATCGAGGAGGCAACGATTGAACGACCCGGTCGACATTGAAGAGTGGCAGCGTCTTTACAAGGCTGTTCGCGCAGTCTGCAGCGAGCATGGAACGGAGGACGCGTTCGGTGGCGGCGATTTCTGGGTGGTCGATGACTGCTGGGGCGGTGTCAGTCAGAAGTTGATCGTTACGAACCCCTCGTTCCTTACGCCAGAGCTAGTTAAAAAACTGAGTGCATGCATCAGTCGGCTCGGCCTGCTTGGTGCTGAAATCGTGGTCGCGCTCGAGGGGGCAGCAAAGGAACCAGCCGAGGGCGGTTCTGGGCTAGTCGTGCACTCGACCGGATTCGAAGAGTATTGGGATATCGCTGTGTTGCGCGCGAAGCACGGTGATTCGTTTTTCACCTGAGATCGACTTTAGGCCCCGCGCGGCGGCCCTCGGGTCACGTCTTGCCTCTAGCCCCTGAGGTCTTCTTGCTGCCCTTGTCCCCCGCATCCTTGGGGGTCAGGCCTTGCTGCTTGCCTCCAGCCGACCTGGGTGTCGTTCGGCGGCGCGGCTCAGGGGCAGGTCTTGAGTGTTGCCCCCTGACGCCGCCCGAAGCGGCTACCACGCCGCCTCGATGAGCTCGATGTCCTTCTGGAGCGGCTCATTGACGAGCTACCCGATCTCGATGCCACGGGCCTTGGCGCGGGCGGCTAGGTAGTCCTGAACCTCGGCTCCCAGGTAAACCGGCAGGCTGATGCGCGCACCGGCCTTGAAGAACTTGCCGCGCGTGCCTTTGGAGAGTAAGCGCTCCATAAACCCCGCCCTTGCTTGCCAGCCCCGCTGTTGAGAGGCTACGTGCCCACGTACCAACGTGGACACGTAATGACAGAGGACATCGAAGCAATTGCCAGGCGGCTGGTCGTGGGTCACAAGCGCGACGGCCGCAGCATCTACGATCCCCAGGCGCGCGACGAGCTCGTGCGCGCCAGCCGGCAGCCCGGCGTGTCGCTGGCCCGGATCGCGCGCACGTGCGGCATCAATGCCAACGTGCTGAGCAACTGGGTACGGCAACACGAGCGCAACGGTGGTGGCCACGGTTCGCCAGCGGGCGACGTTGTCGAGATGCCGGCCGCATCGGCGTTCTTGGCCGTCCAGTTGGACCCCGCACCGTCACCGCCCTTGCCGCCGTTGCCAGCCCCGACACTGGATGTCCAGGTCCGGCTGCCCAACGGCGTCATGCTGGACATGCGCATCGCCGACGTGGATGAGGCCGCCAAGCTCATCGAAGTGCTCGGGAGGTTGCGGTGTTCCGCATCGACGAAGCCCTGAAGGTGTACCTGCACCGCGAGCCCATCGACTTCCGGCTCAACATCAACGGCCTGGCCCTGCTGGTGGAGAAGGCCCTCGGCCTGGATCCGTTCGCAGCATGCGTCTACGTCTTCAGCAACCGGCGCCGCAACCGCGTGAAGATCCTGGGCTGGGACCGCACCGGCTTCTGGCTTCTGCTCAAGCGCCTGGAGCAGGACCGCTTCATCTGGCCAACGGCTGAGGCGGTGCCCACCATCACGGTCGAACAACTGCACTGGCTGCTGGAAGGCATCGACATCGCCGTCGTGCAGCGCCACCCCCAGCGGCTGTACGAACGCGTGGCCTGAGCGTGCCGCACCGGCGAACTTGACGAGCGTCACCACTGTATAGGTCGGTTGCACCGCGTCGGCACTGTTACGGCCGGATGCGAAGATCGCGGCTGCATCGGTGCACGCCCTGAACAGAATGCGCGCCGATGGTTCGCATGCCCACCCCCGACGAGATCGAAGCCCTGCGCCAGGCGCTCAGCGATGCCATCGCGCGCAGCGAGCAGTTGGCTCTGGATCGCGAGCAGGTGGCCCGGCGCAACGAGGAACTCACGGGCGAACTGCGCGTGCTGCGCACCGAGCGCGATCTGCTCAAGGAGCAGCTCAACCGCTTCAAGCGCCAGCTCTTCGACGCCAAGAGCGAAGCCGCCAACGCCACGCACCAGAAGGACCTGTTCTTCAACGAAGCCGAGGAGTTGGGCGCCGCGGCGCAGCCCGTGCCCGAGGAATGCCCGGACGACCAGGTCGACGTGCCCGCCCACAAGCGCGCCAAGCGCGGCCGCAAGCCGTTGGATCCGGCGCTGCCGCGGGAGGTCGTGCCGCACGAACTGCCCGAGGGTGAGCGCGTGTGCCCGCACGATGGCGCGGCGCTGGCCGAGATCGGCGTGGAAGCCAGCGAGCAACTGGACATCATCCCGCAGCAGGTGCGCGTGATCCGCCACGAGCGCGTGAAGTACGCCTGCCCCTGCTGCGACGGCGGCCTGCGCCTGGCTGCCAAGCCCCCGCAGATCATCCCCAAGGGCCTGCTCAGCGAAGCGGCGCTGGCCTGGGTCATCAGCGCCAAGTACCTTGACGGCCTGCCGCTGTACCGCCAGGCGGCGTTGCTGGGCCGCTTCGGCGGCACGCACTGGTCACGCAACACGCTGGCGGCCAGCGTCGTGCGCGTGGGCGCGGCGGTACAGCCGGTGATCAACCTGCTGCGCGACAGCCTGCTGGAATCCTTCATCGTCCACGGCGACGAGACCGAGGTGCAGGTGCTCAAGGAGCCGGGACGAAGACCCCAGGCCAAGAGCTACATGTGGGTGCAGATGACCGACGGCAGCGGCGCGGCCGGGACCGGCCCGCCGATCCGGCTGTTCGGCTACCGAGCCAGCCGCAGCACCGAGACGGCCAGGGCCTTGTACGAGGGCATGACCGCCGGCGGCGTGCTCATGAGCGACGGCTACGAGCCCTACGAGGTCGTGGCGAGGCAGCACCAACGCGTGCACCTGGGATGCTGGGCGCATTGCCGGCGCTACTTCTTCGAGGCCCTGGACGCGTTGCCCAAGGACAAGCGTGGGCCCGAGCAGCTGCCGGCGCGCTTCATCGATCTGATCGGCCAGCTGTACCACGTGGAGGCCCAGGCTCGGCGCGAAGGGCTGGATGAGCAGGCGCTGCTACTGCGGCGGCACGAGAGCAGCAAGCCGGTGCTCCAGCAGATCAAGAACCTGGCGCTGCAGCACCTGCACTCGGTGCTGCCTGGCAGCCTGCTGGGCAAGGCGCTGCACTTCGTCACCGCGCAATGGCCCGAGCTGGAGCGCTACGTCCAGGACGGCCGCTACCCGATCGACAACAACGCCTGCGAGAACGCAATCCGGCCGTTCTGCGTCGGACGCCGCAACTGGCTGTTCGCCGACACGGTGGCCGGGGCCAACGCCAGCGCGAACCTGTACTCGCTGCTGCAGACCTGCGTGGCCAACGGGATCGATGGCTACCAGTACCTCAAGGCGCTGTTCGTCGAGCTGCCCAGAGCCAAGGTGGTCGAGGACTTCGAGGCGCTGCTGCCTTGGCGGATCACCTTGGCCAGCCGCTGACGGTAGAAGCGGTGGCGCGCACGGGCGCGGTCAATTGACCGCTTACTTTGGAGAAGTCGATCTCGGCGGCCATGTCCTCGCCGTCGCTGCTGCCGTGCGGATTGGCTTGCGAAATGCGGGGCCAGGTCTTGTCTGTTGCCTGACTTGAAGTCTTCTTGCCCCTGCCCTCAGGCGTGACGAACCTCATCTGCCACTTGGGTCCGTCGGGCATCGTCATGCGTTCACGCAACGCGTCGAAGCCGTCCCTGAACTGATTGCGTGTGTCGCGGCTGCAGCAGCAGTGGTCTCGCGGTCCGGTTCGCCGGTGGCCACTGCATGATGCGACGCAGCCGCAAGGCCTCGAGTCCGTTACATGCCCGACGCCTTCGACATCCAGCCGTAGCCGAGGCCGGGCGCCGTCAAGGTGTGGCCACAGCCCTCATCGAACAGCTGAAGGCCCTGGCAGTGCAACGCGGCGTACACGTGATCTTCGTGCATGCCGATCCCGGTGACGACCCGGCGATCGCGCCGTACGCGCGGCCGGGCGTACGGGAAGACGTGCTGCACTTCGACATCGCCCCGCTCAATGCCCCTTCTTCGGCCGGCCGATCTTGACCGTGGCGAGCTTGCCAAGGGCCGACAACAGGGCGGGGGTGTCCATCGCAGCCAGTGCGTGCAGGCCTGCGCGCAGCAGCTCGCTCTTCTTGGTCTCGCGCTGCGCCGCCATGGCACGCTGCTTCAGCGCGGCGATCAGCGCGAAATCGGCCTCGGGCATCGTGAAGCTGTCGCGCACCGGCTTGTCCTGCTGCTTGGGAGCCTTCGCTGGCTTGGCCGGCTTGGCAGGCTTGGCCGCCTGCGGCGGGGTGGCCGGCTTTGCAACCGTCACCGCCTTCGTGGCCTTGGCCGACTCCGGCGCCTTGGTGCCCTTGGTCTCTTTCGTGGCTTTGTTCGCCTTGGTCTTCTCTGCCGCTGCACCCGCCTGAGCCGGCTTCGTGGGTTTCGCGGCCGCGGCCGGGGTCTTCCCGGCAGGGCGCCTGGAGGCAGGCGCCGGCGCCGCAGCCTTGGCGGCTGCCGTTGCAGGTGACGCTGCGGGTGACTTCGTGGGCGACTTGGCCGGTGCGGCGGTCTTGCGGGTGGACATGAAGGTCTCCTGTGTGAACGGTATAAATAGTTTATACGCTTCTTCGCATCGGATCCAAGGGAGCGGCACCTGGCGTCATAGGCCCGTCACGACGCAGGGAGATCATGTGCGTCCATGACCTTGCCGCCCGAATTGCCCGCCGACGCAGACGACCGGCCCGGCCCCGTCAGGCTGGACGTGCGGACCGTCTTCATCTCCGACCTGCACCTGGGCACCCCGGGCTGCCGCGCCGAGGCGCTGCTGGAGTTCCTGCGCGACACCGATTGCCAAACGCTCTACCTCGTGGGCGACATCATCGACGGCTGGCAGCTGCGCCGCACCTGGTACTGGCCGCAGTCGCACAACGACGTGGTGCAGAAGCTGC
>LNFM01011398.1_pt1 | contig 12096 bp, 18 predicted proteins | sample 596031 | NCBI WGS metagenome assembly LNFM01 (sample SAMN04254537, study PRJNA301005) | activated carbon metagenome | isolation source: dual media filters at the Ann Arbor, Michigan drinking water treatment plant | place: USA: Ann Arbor | reverse complement strand
GAGATAAAACGCTCAGCTGTGATTGCAAAGTTGGCACGGCATGCTGCGACCCGAGGCCCCGAACGACAGTCTGCTTCGTCCGCTACCTACAAATCGCTCTGCCTCTACGCGGTGCCAAATCAAGGTGGAAGTTATTGCGGTGATCGTCATTGGCTTCGGGGCCAAGAACGCAGCGGCCCGACTTAAATCAGATGATCACTCAACGCTTGGTCGGGTCCGGCGTTGGAACGTCTGGCTCTGGATCGGGATCAATGATTGGTAACGGTGGCTCGGGCTCCGTTGGAGGTAAATCCGGCGGCCGGGGAATCGGCGGAGGAGGAACGATCGGTTCCGTCGGCTGATCAGAAATTCCTGGCGTCATCGGTGGCCTCCGTCGCGAACGCGCTGAAGTCATTTCAAGTGCGACCGTCTTGTTTACGAAGCCCCGCGCACGCCCTTCGGTTCCTTCCCGCATTCCCTTCCCGCGACGTCAGCCGGCCCGCCTCTGAGCTGGCTAAAAAAGGCCTGATGCGACTGCATAGAGCTTGGACGGCTGAGACTTAATTCATCTACTTTGACTTTGCGGTCGGAATTAAGCGAGATCGTGTCCCAGGCGGTGGTGTAGGTGGCCAGTCATGGGCCGAACTCGATGATCGGCTCGGGCCGCATGCTCAGGCCGCCGCGATGCGCTTTGGCCGAGCCTGTGGATCATCGCTGATTTGGGCGAGCTTTTCCAGACGACCCTGAGCAAGGGCCTCGGCGTTCTCACGGCTGCGGGACCGGAATTAATGACGACCCACCGGTTAAGCTCAGCGGGTATGCCGAATGCCGCCGGGTTCCCAACCGATGGCCAGCGGCAGTGGCCCCGCGCGACAGCCTCGGCTGCATCCTCGGGCAAATGGCTGTCCAGCGCTTCGGTTTCGAAGCCGAGCGCCCAGCGGCCTTCGCTATCGCTCGCGATGACGAACGTGCCGGCAGTCGTGGAGTGGACAAAAAGCCGTGGCATGGACGCATACCGCTGCCTAGAACGCGAGAAGTGACCAGCGTGGCAGAGACCTCTGAAGGGCGCGTTACCGAAACAGTTGAGCCCGGTTGGGAATGCCTGAGGAAAGACAGCGTCAGAGCTAGACCGGCTGCCCCGCGACGTTGGCTGATCACGAGAACAATGAGTTCAAGGTCCAGCCGATATGCCGGCGGTGCTGGCTCACGGGGCCCGTCGTTTCGCCTCGGCAGCTCGACCGGTTCGGACTACCCATCACGTCGCCTATTCCCGCCGTTGAGGCGCGGCAGCGTTGTGCGCGATACGGTGAGCGAGCGGGTTATCTGAGCATCCTCAATCCGGCCGTTTCGCCCGGATGTCGGGATTAGGAGCCCCCTTCTCCCACCCAGCGTGCGGCCGCACAGCCGCGTGCTGGCGTCGTTGTATTCGACGTCCTGCGTGACGATCGGGCCCCTGTGCTGGCGCCGCCGTGGTCGGCGCAGCGACCGCACATCCAGGTCAGGGCGCCGGCAAGCTTTTGAAAGGCATCGAGTTCGCCCAAAAATTTCAATCCAGCAGCCTGTTAGCTCAAATCCGGAACCAGTTGTCGCTAACGCTCCTTTCCATTGAAAGGCGATGTCGTCGAGCCGAGTCCGGAGGCTCCTATGGGGAGTGTAGTGAAGTTGAAGCTAAAGCGGCAGCCGCGGCTACCGGAGCCAGAGCTGGGCCTCATGAACCGTCTGATCGCGAGTAGCAAAGTGCTCCGTCGCGGCGGTTGGGCCGCCCGAGGGGAGCCGAATGGTGTCGTCATTTTGCGCGACGGCGAGCGTCTGGGAGTCTGGACGTACTGGGGCGAGCGCTATCACTACACCACGGCCGAACTGGACTTGCCCCGGTTTCGTGGAGGGGTGAGGTCTTGGGATCAGGGTATCTGGTCTGAGGTGGTGGTGTCCTCCTCTTGATGTCCATCTTTTGGTTCGGCCGGGAGCATCTTTTCGTCCCGGCCTGCTGGCGTATGTGGCTGCGGTGTCGGGGTCACTACACGAAAGTGCTCTGAGTGTACGACATCTCGAACGAACAAAGAACTCGCTGGCGCAGGCGTCCGCTTTATTTCCGCTGATCACCTGATCGCTTCACGTCGGATGATCACGGTTGACCAACGCTTGTGCCGAGTAGGCCCGGGGAATTTCACCCCGAGCCTCTCACAGATCCGGACTTGAACCTCTCGATTCATCCGGCTCGTGCCATCGCATGAAGCCTGCCGGCTTCCACTGAACGAAAGGCTCCTCCGAGCGTGCCCTTGGCGAACCCGTTGGCCCAAATCAGCGACGATGGCCTGCCCCCTTCGCTCCAGTCCCATTACAGGACCTTCGTCACTACTACGAGGCAGTCCGCCCCTCTCCGGTGCATCGGTACTTTCGGCCTCGCGGTTGTAGCTGCTTGCGCCTTTTCCCTTGTCATCACCGGCAAGGTTCTCACGTTCCATATCAGAGCCTGATCGAGCTTCGTGCTGCCTACACGCCGGGTGCCGCTCGGTCCGTCTCAGGGTATCGCCCGAGCTCTTCTCGCAGGTAGGGTCAACCCGCGATTTCGACACCGCCTAATCCGCTTTCGACGCTTCGACGGCAGTTTGCTTGCGCTCACCTCTCTCGACCGTGCCTGTCGGGATCATGGTCCCGACGTTTCCGCGACGCTCACGACCTTGGCTTTTGACCAAAGCCGCTCGCGGTGGCTTGGGATCGGCTCCTGATCGCCGAACCCGGAGGGCCCACCTCCATCTCTGATACAGTTGCGTACCGCCGTGTGGACCGGCGGAACTCGTGACACAAGACCCACTGCGGTCGAAGTGGGGTTCGCATCCCGATTGCTTGCTATCGTCCGCTTCCATAAAATGCTGACGTCGGAGGTGAGGCGGAACAAAGTGGGCATGGGCTACTCATAGGAACTTGGCCTCTGACTGGGCACTGTTGTAACATTGGCAGTCATTCACGGGCAGAGGCAACCCTGCCCGGCCCCGAAAGTAGTTGGCGACCCAAGAAGACCAATGTTGGGCTCATTGCTGAGGAACGAAAATGTCCCTGGACGGTGACTACGGGAGGTGTCTCCCCCCCCAAAGCTATGTTCCTGACAAACCTGGCTCTCAGGCTTGGGAGGATGGGAATTTTCCACAGTCGCTGTCAAAGCTTGGTCAAAATACCGCCACTCATCTCAAGGCCGCTATGGATCAAGTTGCCGCCGGGTGGAAGCTCGGTAAGGTTGCCATGACGGGTGAAGTCCTAATTCTATGGCTTGTAGATGCTGCAGGCCAACTCTGGTTTGCAATAGAGGAACTCGTGTTACGCGGTACGCCTATGGGCATACCCAAGCACCAGAAATGCGAACTGCATGCCAATGCAGACAAGCTGGGTCATCCAGCATTCGTTCAGGGAGCTAATGCACGTATCGGAGGCGAGATCTATTTTGATCCAACACGAGCCGCCGGCGTGTGGATGATTAACAACAAGTCCGGTCGATACGGATTGCACAAATGCAGGTCGGAGCAGCACCTGCAAAATGCAAACGAGCAGTTTTACGGTTACGGCATCCTGCTTCAGCACAAATTTATCACGAGGCGGTGAGATGCTCCGCGCCCTAAATGAAATGGCCTTTTCACGCCTCCTAGATGACGACATCGCATACATAACCGTCGCTTGCAATAATTCCACCCAACGCCGCCAATTGCTAGACTTACTGAACAAGTACCTAGATGCAAAAGGAAGAAGAACCACTCTTCCTGATGATGAAATATTTGCGCTTGGCTGCGAATTGAAAGAACTGTGGCCCACGGCAAGTCATGACGAACTCAGAGATAGTGTACGAAGCGGCGTAGCCAAGGCAGTCGCAGATATCTTTCTATCTGGATTTGGCTCCGTCGGCGCTGTTCGACCGACATTGCCGACGCGCAGTGAATACAGGAAAGTGCTTGCGTCCTTAGCTAGTGGCCAAATCCAGCGCTCGATAACTGATGTTCAGGAGTTGGTTGAGCGATATTTCGCGTACGTGGAAGCTACTGGAGACACACAAATTGCTGTAGTATCTACTTCCAAACTATGCTCAGCACTACTTCGTCGACCGACCGCCGCAGCACGATACGGCTCGTCGCATGCTGCGCAAGATATTGTGCGGAGGCTCTTGCGGTGGGAGCCTTGGAATCCCTATTTGTGGAGCCTTTGGGCTGAGAGCTATCTCGCCGAAGGAGCATTCGATGCGGCCGAAAGCGTGTATTGGGAAGGGATACGACGACTGTCAAATGCTGAGGCGCTTAGGAACCAATTGCAGCAATTGCTAAGGCGCGTTAAAGGCCGAGAACCTGAAGCCTTGCTTCTTGCGCGCGAGAACGAAGCAATGTTCCCTGGTCGCGAAATATTTGCAAACCAACTTGCTAATACTTTGATTGCCACCGAGGAAGCGTCCGCCCGAATCGAAGGAATAGAAATCTTGATAGGTTTAACGAGCAAGAACCCTGGCAATTACGTCAACATCAATTCGCTTGGCTCCGGACTTACGGCGCTCGCAAAAAGCGGTACTATTGACGTTGACTTCGTTAGGCGGGTTGCGGCACGCCTTCCAGGCGATCAGGTTTTGCTCGGAAAAGTGGGCAAGGTCTTGCGGATGCAGTCAGACGGGGCACCTCTGGCAGAAGCGTTTTTTCATGCGTCCATTTCAAGACTCGACAAGTCAGTCGGCTTGCGCAACCAATACGCGGGAGTTTTGGCGCAAAAAGGAACACCAGAAGCCCGATCAGAGGCGATCCGATTGCTGAGAGAGAATGTTGACTCAAGCACAGACAAATACGCTCGAAATGAACTGGCCCATTTACTTGTCGCGTCGGGTGATCCCGATGAGCGTATGGAGGCGATTTCACTGCTTGAGGCAACAATTGGTGACGCCGAAACCGATAACAAGGAGTCGCGGGAAGCACTTCGTAGAATAAAAACTGGAGCACCGCTAGAAGATAAATTGTTGGAAGAGCGAGCGAATGGGAAAGAAACGGATATCGAACCCGAGTATTTGAAGACTGTTTATGGAGCTACCCGACACCCTCCATCGGCGGAGTTGGTGTCTTTGGCACGGGTGCGTCGTCTTCACTTCAGGTTCGAAAATGGCTCAGCGGACGCGAAAGAGGCGGCCGCGATTGAATTGCAAGAGATACTTAAGGAAGACCCGACCTTTGCATACGCGCAGCTTCTTGCCGTAAGGCAAGGAGTGTGGATAAAAGACAGCCGCATGCTACCGCAATTCCCAGCCGCATTTGAGCTTGCACTGCAGAATGAGGAGCTGGCCGCCCTTGAGATGCTTTGGGAGCAGTACCCCGCTTTTGAAGCTCTTATTTTTGTTGCTCGCGCAATGTTCGGGGATACGGATTCATTGCCATTGGTTCAGAGTCTGATTGCCGGTGGAGAAGCGGCGCCCGGTGGATTGGAAAATATGCTGACGACTAGATTAAGACCATTGTTCATGGCCACGGAAGGCCGCGAGCAGCTTGTGAATGCGCTGCACAAGCAGAAAGGTAATGTGATCGCAATTCTGCGCGACGTCACCGAGGCCGCAATCGGCGGCGGAAATTGGCGCGTCGCCGCATAACATAACTTGGCTCGGGCGGCTCGACTACAGTCAGTCGCCGATCATCATCTTTGGCTGTCGCCCGATCAGTCGCGAACTTCCGCTGACGTATCAGGAAGCTGTCGTCGGGAGAGCGCCGGGATTATCAACTTGCTACTTCTCCTCCTGGCCCGCTGCGGAATCGTTCGCGATACGTTCCATTGACGGACGGTACTGGGGAGCAGCGGAAGGCCATTCGTTGCACTCAGGCCGTCCTGGCGCCCCGAAACCCGCTGAATCGGAGTTTCTGTTCCGTTGCTACCCGGACCCCTTACAATCCGAAGAACCGCAACAAGCGCAAGGCCACTTGGGATGTCGAAAAATCCCCGGAGGGCCGCTGGCGCAAGTTCAGCCACGCGGAGCTGACAGCGCGCGACAAGACCAGCCTTGATGTTTTCTGGCTCAAGGATAAGAGTCTCACCGACCTCGACAACCTCCCTGAACCGGATGAACTCGCCGAGGAGATCATCGAGAACCTCGAAGCCGGGCTGAATAGCTTCAGGCAGGTGCTGGTTAACCTGCAGGCCAAGGTATGAACCCTACACTGGATGTCTGACCCCATTCGCATAATAGGGGCGTATGACGAATTCGCGACCCATGGTGGCTCACCTGTCGGGGCACCTTAGTCACCCGTCCGTCCGGCTTCAGGGGGTATACGTCAGAAGCCATTGACGCGTCGAACCCATCGGTAACCAAGTTGAACGGTATGCTCGGATAATCACGTTTTTCATCCGGAAGCGACTGTCCGGCTCCTGCGCAGCTACGTGCGCGGTACTTTCACACTTAGCTATAAACATCGTAGGCTCGATGAGCCGGCAAAATACATTTGACGCTAATCGCGGAGACAGTTGCGTGAGCACCAGATTCATGGAGGCAGTGCACCGGGCGCTCGAAACATTGGACCGCCTGGCTGCATGGAAAGTAGCCGGACTGTTTGTCCTACTGGCGGGTTTGATCTTGGTGACCGGGTTCTCGTTTTACACAGCTTGGTATCCTAAAGAGTTGAGGGAGGTAATTCGAGAGAACCTTCGACTGTCAGAGGAACTTGAGGTCCGCCGAAAAGATCAGACCGTTACTGAAGCAGCTCGTCGGAGCGCAGAAGAGGCAGCGGAAGGTCTTCGTAGGCAGTTGGTTGAGCCTGCTTACGAAACTCAGCCTGACTCACTAGTGGAATCATTAGGGCGGGAGCGTTGCACTCCCCACAAGCTAGTCACCTACACGGTCGACTACGAAGCCGGATCTGTCACGTATGATTGCGAGCACAAATCTTTGCAAGCCTACAAAATTCCGCCTGCCTCAGTAGTGGAATTGGTTGGGCGGCAGCGTTGCCCTCCCCCCGACAAGCTACTTACCTACACGGTCGACTACAAAACCGGTTTCATCACGTATGACTGCGACGACACCAAATCTTCGCGAAGTCCTACATCGACTCTGCCCAAAACGAACTCCCCCAAAATCGGCCGATAAGTATGCTCCAAGTAATAGATCGAGGCGCTACGGTGCCAAAGGGGACCATTGGGAGCCATGACCGAACGGGTCCCGCCACCTCAATCGTCACGTCGCTAGTCTTGCGCATGGGTCCTCCTGCTCGGTGCCCTACCCTATGCACGAAGAAAACGGTTCGCCTCCTGCGTGCGCTTCGATGCGACGCAACTGTGAGACCGTGGAACGGGTGGTGTTACACATGCCACCTCACCGCCTGCTCATCAAGGGGAAGCTCCTGGGCGTCGAGCTTCGGGATGGCAAGCTGCACGTGACGCCGCTGACCGCGATCACGCCGCCCGAGGCGGAAAAGCTCAGCCAGCTGCTGGATGATTTGCAGCCTAAGGTGCGGATCACAGAGCTTCTCAATGACGTGCATCGGATGACGGGGTTTGCGAACTGCTTCACCGACCTGGGAAGTGGCCGGCCGCACAAAGACCCAAATGTCGCGCTCGCTGCCGTCCTCGCCGATGCCAGCAACCTGGGCGTCGAAAAGATGGCCGATGCCTCACAGGGCGTCAGCTACGCGCAATTGGCCTGGGCGCACGCTTGGTATCTCAGCGAAGAGAACTACCGCGCCGCTCTGGCAAACATCATCAATGCCCATAGTGCGCTGCCACTGGCAGCCGCCTGGGGCGCGGGCACGACATCGTCGTCGGACGGTCAGTATTTTCGCGCCGGCCGGCGCGGCGGCGGGCAAGGCAGCATCAACGCGAAGTATGGCACCGATCCCGGCGTGCTGTTCTACACCCATGTATCGGACCAGTACGGGCCGTTCCGCAGCAAGGTGATCTCGGCGACGACTGGCGAAGCGCCGCACGTGCTGGACGGCCTCATGCACCACGGCACGTCGCTTGAGATCAAAGAGCACTACACCGACACGGGCGGAGCGAACGATCACGTCTTCGGCCTCTGCCATTTGCTCGGATTTCGCTTCGCCCCGCGCTTGCGCGATATTCGCGACCGGCGGCTCGGCACCATCGAGCGGGCTGTGGCGCACTTGAGATCGTCTGGAAGGACGGTGCCGAACGACCTGCTGGCCCACACTTCGCCCCTCGGCTGGTCGCACATCAGCCTGACCGGCGATTACTTGTGGGAGCAGGCGGCCGTCGCCGTCGATGGATTCCGGCCACTCAACACGGCCAGAAGCCGTTTGAAGTTGGTCGCCTGATCGAGCGTTCTAGGTTTGTCCGAGTTAGCGGGTGTTGGCGAACAAACCTTGAGGTGCCCCCTAGAAATCGCGCGACGCGCATCCGAATGGACGGACGTTCACGCTCTCATCTGCCGTCCAGTTGGCGAATTCATCGCGAAAGAGTTTCGTCGCCACGGTCTCGGGTCTGAGCGCCTTCGCGGCGCATTCGTAACCCCGTTTAAGTTCGCGTTCGCTGCTCTGCGCTTCAAGCTGTCGCCACACCTCGCCCGCGCCGGCCACCACGGCGACCACGACGGACAGTCTCAACACGATCCCCATGAACCGCTTGCCGGTCATCCCCCGCCCCACGACGACTATCTCTTGATCAGTAGGCACCCCTCGTGGTCGTCGACCTTGAACCGGAATGCGATATCGCAGCCAACCCGATCGCCGTCGACAACGGCCATCTTTCCGTTCGCGTCGGGAATGAACAATGCCTCGCCGGGCCGTAGCTGCCCGACAAGTTCCTCGATCCGCTCTGCTTCCACGTGCTTCTCGGGCCCGTCCTGACATGCGACGCTGAATGGGTTGGCGGCAATCGCCTTGAGGTACGCCGCAGCGCTCGCGTCCGGCTCGAACCGCCCCTGTTCCCAATCACGAAGCGTCCCGATCGGGATGCCGTACCGCTTGGAGAACGCGGCTTGCGTCAATCCCGAACGGAAGCGGGCATGCTTGGCGAGCGGAATGCGCCGCATCCGGGCGAGCTGCTCGTCCGTCGCCGGCTGAGCATCGGGGTCAGCCTTCGCCCCGGCCTCGATCTTCTCGAAGCGCTCGTCATCGGCCTCGGTAGTACGCATCGATTTCACGTCTGGTCGCCTCTCTAGCTGAGATGATCCTGATGCCGTCGTCGTTCTCGACAAAGACGACGAAGAGCAGTTTCCCGCTCGCCTGCCCGATGATCCGGCACCGCTCTTCGGACGGCTCCGGGTCGACATCGATGATGGCCCTCGGATCGTTGAAGGCGTCTCTCGCCTCATTGAACGAGACACCGTGCTTCGCGAGGTTCGCGCGCGCCTTGTCCTGGTCCCACGTGAACATTGCCAGCGCGTCCCCCTTGCTTCCGATCGAATATAGTACGGACTGCCCGTACTCGCAAGGAACACATGAACTAGGCCGCCCGGTCGCCGGAACGGCTGGCCAACTCGTGGGCTTGATATATCGCTTAAAGTATGATTTTATTACTGTATGAGCAAAGGTAGACCCCGAATCGCCGACGACGTCGCCCGGATCACCATCACGATTCCGGCCGCGTTGCTGGCGCAAATCGACGACCATTGGCACGCGAGGCGTTTCGGCTCACGGTCGGAGGCCATTCGCGACTTGGTCGAAAACGCCATCCGCACGAGCGGCCCGAAAAGCGGTGAGAAGTCAGGATGATAGCAGTGAGCACAATCTTGATAGATAGCAGCTATCAATGCGCTAACGGCTATCATCTAGATAGCAGCGATCAACACGATAACAGCTATTATTCAGGTAGCTGTTAACCCCATTTTAGGAACTAGCAGCTAGCAAAGGCGACGCCATGCACGTCATCACCATAGCGAGCGGGAAGGGCGGCAGCTCGAAGACGACGCTCACCGCATCGCTAGCCGTTCTGGCGGCGACGGAGGCGCGTGTCGGCCTGATCGACTTGAACCGCGACCAAGCCACGCTGACCGCCTGGGCCGAGCAGCGCGGGGACGATAACCTGCAGTTGGTCGAGGGCATCAAGTCGCTGCTCACCGATATCCGCCTCTTGAAGCGGTCGGGCGAGATCGACTGGCTGTTCATCGACACGCCGCCGACCCGCGTTGAGACGATCGAGGGGGCCCTGGTCGCTGCCGATCTTGTGATCATGCCGTCCCGTGCCTCGGCGCTCGATATCGCGGCGCTCGTGCCCGTGGTTCAGCTCTGCAAGTCGCGAAAGAAGAAATTCGTCATCGTCCTTGCAGCCGTGAACCCCGCCCGTCGCGACCTGAATGATGCCGCAACCGAAGAGCTGGAATCTCTCGGCGAGCTGATCGGGCGCACAACAGACAAGACGGCCCAAGTCGAGGCGATGTCAATGGGCAAGGTCGGGTTCGAACTCGACAAGAGCCTTCGCGCCGAACTGGTCCGCATCTGGAACACCATCAAGCAGAAGGTGGGCGCCACATGAGCAAGATCAACCTAGGGGCCCTTCGCCGTGCCTGGACGACGAATGAGCGCAAGGACCGCGAAGACGAGATATCGAGCACGATCGACGGCCGCAGCCTAAGAGCGACAGGCCGAACCGAGCAATTCAACTTCCGTTGCCGCGATGGGTACAAGGCGCTCGCCATCGAACTCGCACGGGAGCGCAACATCACGATCGGCGAGTTGATGGAAACGCTGCTCGATCGCGCGCGCGAGGAGGACAGCAAATGAGCATGTGGCAGCGTGTTCTCGCGGGCGTCGGCGGCTTGGCCCTCATCGGAGGTGGCGCTCACGCGAACATCGTCGCGACGGGCGGCTATGAGCACTCGGGTGCAATCATTGCCGGGGCGATTGCTCTCGGGGTCGTGGTTGGTGCCCTGGTCATCACGGGTGCACTTCGGGCCCGGCGTGTCGGCTTGGCCGTTGTGTTGTTCCTCGGATTGATTGCCGGCGAGGCGGTTGCGCTCCTGGCCACTGCCGAGCGGGTCATCGTCGCCCGCGATCTTCGGCAGATCCCCATTCAAGCAGAAATCGACCGGCATCGCGCGGCCGTCGAAGCGCTCAATCGTGCCAAGGCAGAATTGCCATCCCCCGCCCCCGCTTCTCGCTTGGCCGATGCAACCTTGCGTTTGTCGGCGGCTGAAACTGCCGTTCGGGACCAGGCGTCGCAGCGCTCATGCGCATCGAACTGCGCCGCCCTGCTGAAAGATGCTGTCGGGGCCGCCCGCACCGAAGTCGAGGCCGCCAGATCAGCCGTCGAGAGCCACGACAAGAAAGAGGCCGCACGCCTCGCCGCCTTGATCGCCTCGGCGCAATCGGCCGTTGCTGCGAATCCGCTGCCAAAGGGTAGTGCGACGCCGCTCGCCGATCGTCTGCAGCTTCCCCCTTGGGTTCTTGACGTCGCCGTTGCCGTCCTCACGTCGCTCGCGGTCAACGTGCTCGGCGGTGCCTTCCTAGCCGCCGCCGCTCATGGACCCGCCTCGGCGCCGCCGCCAATGCCGTCTCAGCCGCTCGCCGCCGACGAGCCTACGCCGCGCGCTCGCCCTGTCGGTCCGCCCACGCTTCGCATTGTCGGTGCCGATGAGGGCAAGAGCGAGGACGTCGGGCCGATCGATCTGGTGCTCGCGATGATCGAGCAAGCCCCTCGTAGTCGTATGGAGGTTGGTGCGATGTACCGCGCCTACGTTGAGGCGTGCACGGCACAAGGCGTGCTCCCGATGACACCTGGCGCCGCATCGAAGCCCCTTCGCGCGCTGTGCAACGAGCTGGGCATCGAGTGGGCCAGCTCAAAGGGCAAGGTCTATCTCAGCGGCATCCGTCGCCGGTCGACTGCGATTCAGATCGAGCACAAGGAAGCCTCCGCATGATCTCGGCCACGTTCCATATGCGAAGAGACTGCCCCGGCTATGTGGCCGCCAAGAGCCTTGCCGATGGAGACGGACGGCCACTTGCCGAGGCGTGCGCCGACGGCAATGTTCGCGGGACATCAACGACCGGGCCTGGAGCAGGCGCGCGGTAGACGGGGGAGGGATCGTTAGGCTGATAACGAAACCTTCACCGAACCGCATCAGCTTGGCCGGCGTCTTCGGCGGCCTCGATCTCGGCGAGCGCTTGGTCGACCTCGGCCGCCGGCGGGGTGCCTGACGATGTTGCGAGAAGGGCCTCGATC
>LNFM01038244.1_pt1 | contig 12098 bp, 14 predicted proteins | sample 596031 | NCBI WGS metagenome assembly LNFM01 (sample SAMN04254537, study PRJNA301005) | activated carbon metagenome | isolation source: dual media filters at the Ann Arbor, Michigan drinking water treatment plant | place: USA: Ann Arbor | reverse complement strand
TGTACGTCAGCGTTTAGGTTTTTGTTAATAATGTTTTCAAACATTTTATTTGTCCCGAAGGGTTTAAATATTTCGGGGGTGCAAAGATAGGTTTAAGTTTGGGGTTTTTGGTTGAGAGTTGGCGGTTTTTTAGAGACTATAATCCATTCCTAATCTTTTGTTTTTCAATATCTTAGCAAGCATCAATACAATTATATTACCGGCCCATTACTACTATCGGCCCAGTTGCGTCGCACACTTGTACTTCCTGTCCGCTACTCTGCATTTTGAAACCTGCTGAAAAAGCTTCAAATTTTCTTATTAATCGAGTTGTTTCTTCAATTGAACATATGCCCATCCAGTAAAGGGGAGCACAGCAATAATTAAAAAACTCATCCAACTACCCGTAAGAAAATAACAACAGAAACTTAAGAGCAGCATATAAAATGGATATAAAAAAACAACTAGGGCTATTATTACTGAATCATAATGGTCGTTATGCTTTGTTCTGTTAATTACATATTGACGAATGGGTAAATAGAAAGGAGCATTCAACAATAATCCAATTAATGCAGGAATAGCAAGTAAAATTTTTGAGAGAAAACTTATTTCTACAAATATTTTTTGTTTCTTCTTGTCTTCATCAGAAGCTGGAATTTCAAAAACATTAAAAATAAGATGTCTTTTCCCATCGGTATCATGCAATAAAATTTCTTCCTTGGAGATAATGTTGCCGAAATTTAGAAAAATATTTTTTCCGAATTTTCTAAACGAGCTATAATTAATTCCCACCGGCAATACTTTTACATCAATTCCTTCCTGCCAGCTGGTAGTAGCTAATCTTGCGGTTCCTTTTTTTAAAGGACGCAAATGCCATTCGTTAATACATTTCCCTTCGCTGAACATTAATACAATTCCATTTTGCTGGAAAATTTCCTTGCAGGAATCAAAGGTTTGGTAATTGGCTTCTAAATTCTCCACCCCTTCGCTGGTGCGATACACCGGAAGTATTTTAAGTTTTGTTAGAAGTTTTATGTAGAAAGGCTTTTTAAAAACATCTCCCCTTGCCAACGACCAGATTGGTTTCTTAAAAAGAATATCCAAAATAACCGCATCTAAAAATGAATTTGGGTGATTAGCAGCCAGTAATAACGGGCCATTCATTTTCAACAATTCAGGTTTATTGATAATAATTCTGCGGCAAAAGATAATAGCCGCAAGACGTACCCATATTTTAAGAATCCCGTATAGCAATTAGGCTTTTAAGAATGAATATACTACATCGGGTCTATTTATTTCTTCTTCCCTAAAATAAAAAGGTTTGCACAGCCAGCTTATCTTTTATTTTAATAATTGTTGAAAGCGATGAAGGTCTTCTGCCGTATCAATATCAGAAAGTTCGGTCAGAAAATAACTGGATTTTTTTAGTCGAACTATATCCTTGATCGTTTCTACCAGCACTTTATTCGTACTCCATTCCTTGTCCTTAAATAGATCAGGAAGCAGGTGGGTTAGCCCAAGTAAATAATAGCCGCCATCCGTAGAGGGGCCAATTACTACATCATGCGAATGAAGCTTTTCAAATGCATCATCAATTATAAAACCGGTTAGTTCCGGGCAATCGCTGCCAATGATAACAATTTTAGCATAGCCCTGTTGAAATAACTCAAAGAATGAAATCATCATCCTGTCACCAAGGCTACTTCCTTCCTGCAACCTTTTTTCGTACAGGTCATTTTCCCACAGATCATTTTCATTGATATGATCGCTGTAGTAAACAAATTTATCATAATCAAGGTGGCAGGTAATATCATGTGTATGGTGCAACATTTCCGTATATACCTGTAACGTTAGTTCATCGCCTATTTGCTTTGCTAATCTCGTTTTAACTTTGCCCAATTCAGGATTGCGGGCAAAAATGATAATTGCTTTAATCATTCATTCCTGGTATCAGCAACAGCCACCGCCGTCATAAAACCAGGTAGAATCAGAAATAAAAATATCGTCTCTTTTTAATAATGCCAATGCTCCTGCGGTTTTATCGCAAACTGCTAAGGGTTGATTGGGTAATAATACATGACCTTTGTTGTCATCAAAGCATTCTTCACTCCCAAAATAAATAGCTGTCTTTCCTGTAAACACACAAGGGCCATCCGCAGGCATTGGGTCTTTAATGGCACACACTTCTACACTTTCAATATAGATCAACTTATCCGTATCATAATTTTTAGGGTCTAATATACGGTACGGACGTTTAGCTCTTACTTCAACAGTGCCAAATCCGGCATCTGTTATCATTTTTATATACTCCCACAACGGCAATGAACCACTCAGGCACAAAGCTCTTAACCGCTCGTCATTGCGCAAAGAATCCGGCATGGCTGTTTCGCAGGTTGGATCACTCATCACCAACCGACCACGGGGTTTCAACACCCGGTACATTTCGTTTAATGCCTGCGCTAATTCTTCTTGTTTAAATATATTGAATAAACAGTTCTGCGCAGCCACATCAATGCTATTATCATCTACCGGTAATTGTAACGCATCTCCTTTTTTTACTTCTACAAATTCACGCCTAAACCAGGGATTCAGTTTTTCGGCCTCAACAAAATTCTCTTTACAGGCTGTTATCATCTCCTCCACTACATCTACTCCAATAACTCCTCCTTGCTGGCGACTGAAATAAGCAAATTGCAAAAGTTCCATTCCGCCACCTACACCCACATATAATATTTTAGGATGATTGACTAAATCTCTTGGATGAACTGTACTACCACAACCATAATTCATCTGTTGCATCTTAACAGGAATATCCAACCCAGGTAATTGCCAGATCGGAGTAATAGTGCAACACAAACCCACGTTTGGATTTTCTGCTGCTTCTTTATAAACATCTTTTGTAGTTTCTAAATATGTCATCCTAATTATTTTAAGTTTACGCTACTGCCCCGCCACAACTGCTTCCAGCTCCTGCCGTGCAGCCATAACAATGCTGGTTAATTACAATATTTCTATTACTCAATACTGCATCACTAAACTGTGAAATATGCTGGGCAGAACAATCCACTTTCATATCCAGCATCTGGTTAAAATCGCAATCGTAAATAAATCCATTCCAACTTATGGATAGTGTATTTCGGCACATAACATTGGCGGCTGCAACAGGATTATATGCTGCAACAAGTTTTTCCATATACTTTTCATAGTTACCACTCTGCAATAAGTAATCAAGAAATCGACTGATAGGTAGATTTGTAATTGCATAGAGTGAATGAAAATCAATATCAAAATCGCTTTTTAATGCCGTCTTAAATTCTTTCTCCAATATTTCCTGTGAAGGTGGTAAAAATGCCCCTGCGGGATTATATACCAAATTCAATTTTAATCCACTACCTTCTTTGCCGTAACCCACTGCATTCAACATTTGCAATGCTTTAATTGAATCTTCAAAAACTCCATCCCCTCGTTGCCGGTCTGTTCTATCTTTTGAATAAAAAGGAAGAGATGAAACCACTTCAATAGAATGCTGCTTAAAAAATTGGGGCAAGTCGTTAAATCTTTTGTTCGCTAAAATGATAGTTAGGTTACACCGGACTATGATATGCTTATCCAACTCTTTTATTTTTTCAACAAACCAACGAAAGTCAGGGTTTAATTCAGGAGCTCCTCCAGTAAGATCAACTATTTTAAATGACGGATTAGCTGCTAAAATATCAAGGCATTGTTGCATTGTTTCCCTTGTCATTATTTCTTTTCTGTCCGGGCCAGCATCTACATGGCAATGCTTGCAAACCTGGTTGCACATTTTACCAACATTGACTTGAAAAATCTCCAGGCCTGTTGGTCTTAATGGAAATAATCCTGCCTCTTTCATTTTCTGCTGAAAAGGAATTAATTTGAAACTATCGTCATAATTTATACCATGCTCCAGAATTTCAATCTGCTCTTGGGTATCTGAAAGTATATGATGCTGTGCTTTTAATGATTTCATTTTTCGGATTTGAATGTGACCTTACTCTTACATGGCAATTTCCTTCACTTTATTCATCATTTGAACACCATGTACTAATGCAGCACCACCTTTAATAGCGGAAGCTACATGTACTGCTTCCATCATTTGCCCTTCACTCCAACCTTTTTCAAATGCATCACTGCTATACGCATCAATGCAATAGGGACATTGAACTGCATGAGCTACTGCTAATGCTATCAATGACTTTTCCCTTGCTGTTAAATTTCCTTCTGCAAACACCTCTCCATACCAGGCAAAAAATTTATCCGCCATCGGCTTTTGATATTCCCCAACGGTTGAGAATTTTCTAAGATCATCTGCGTTGTAATAATGGTTTGCCATTCTTTATGATTTATAGTTTTGTAAATAAAGTGTCCAATCGTATTCTTTGAATTTAATTCTAGGGCTTTTATCCTGTGGAACAATAGAAAGCTGCCTTAGCAATTCAATCATTTTTTTCTTCCCTCCAAAATCCCGGCGAAACCAACTCATTAGCATAGGAAGCTTAACTGTGTTTGCCGCTTCATTGTATTCTACCTCGCCCCGTAAAAAAGCTTTTGTAGCAAGCTCTAATTGCTGGTCGATATTTTCTGATCGATAAAAAACAATTGGCGGGCAACTTTTCGCACCACAGTTCAATGCAAAATGTAAGCGATAATCCAATTTGTCAACTCTCAGCTTCTTTTCCGTTTTGCCCGGAAACATCTTATTAAAATGCCCGAGGCTCCATTTTATTTTAGAACGTCGCAAAATGCCATGTTCAATATCATCAAGACTAAAAGATTGACCTGCTATTTCAATAAACTTATTACCAAAGAATTTTGATCTTTTATTATACTGTTCAGGATTATTCTTCAATGCAACCTGCGTATATGCATTGTACAAATTGATCCAGAATGCTTTTTTATCATCATCTGTGTTGATAGTTTGCTGCACTTCATCCATACCTACTTGTTGCAATTGGGATATAAAAATGGAAGTCTCCTCTCCAGTCTTTGCAGCATACATAAACTCTTGTGATAATTGAACTAATTTGTTTTGTGATGGTTGCACCTCAATTTTTTGATTGTTGATGGATGATACAGACGGTTCGATTTTATTATTGGTCGTCTCTATGACAGGATCAATATCCTGCATCTTAAGCCATCGATCTATATTAGTCTCCGTAATTTCTTCTTGTGTTGGGATAGCTATTACTCTCCCATTCTTTCCAATTACAACTGAATAAGGATAAGCCGGAGGTTGAAAAAGATTGACAAATTTCTTTTCTTCATCCACCACTACGGGAAAAACAAAGCTGTTTTGTTTTTTTATAAAGGCTTCCAATTTTTCTTGCTTTTCTTCTGATACCAGTAAAATATTGATTTCACTTTTATACTTTCCCTGTAAAGCATTCAACTTTGGCAATGCTCTCACACAAGGCACACACCAGGTGCCGAAAAAATCAACGATCAATAATTTAGTTTTGAATTGCCTAAAAGTTGAAGACGAAGGAGTGTGATTTAGTATTTTGGAAATGGGGAAATCACCTGTCATATCATTTACTGCATAGCCACTCTGAGCGGTAAGAACCGAGGATAGTCCCGCGTTATAACAGGTTGGTCAAACTATAGTTAAACAATAAACGTAAATTTATTGCCTTAAGATTTGAATTGTAAACTTTGTTTATATGAAACTTACCCCCGAAATTATTGTTGAAACTACCTCATTTCTAAAGGACTATGGTTTTAGTCAGCCCACAGTTGGTATTGTAATGGGTACAGGCCTGGGGGAAATGGGGCAAAAAATCGAAAACCCTGTTATTGTTCCTTATTCAGCCATTCCCAATTTTCCAGAGGCCACGGTAGAATTTCATAAAGGGAACCTCATCTATGGACAAATTGGAAAGGTGAATGTAATAGCAATGCAAGGTCGTTTTCATTATTATGAAGGTTATAGTATGCAACAAATTACTTTCCCTATAAGAGTAATGAAAGAATTAGGAGTGCAATATTTATTTCTAAGCAATGCAGCTGGTGGAATGAACTTATCTTATAAAAAGGGTGATTTAGTTTTAATAGAAGACCATATTAATTTATTACCTGATAATCCGCTTCGAGGATTAAGCGACCCGGCTTTCGGTCAACGGTTTGTAGATATGAGTGCACCGTATGATGTTGATTTGAACAAACGGATTAACAATAATGCGGCTTCGCAAAATATTAGATTGCAAAAAGGAACTTATGTTTCTGTAATGGGTCCTAACCTGGAAACAAAAGCAGAATATCGATGGCTAAGAAGTACTGGAGCAGATATGGTTGGTATGAGCACCATACCGGAAGTGATAGTAGCAAATCAATTAGGCATAAAATGTACAGCTATTAGTGTAATTACTGATGAATGTGATCCTGACAATTTAAAGCCAGTGAACATTGCAGAGATTGTTGAAGTAGCTGGAAAAGCTGATAAGTTACTGAGCCAGTTGTTTGCATCTGTTATAAAAGAACTGATGTAGAAGTTTATCGGTAGGTAAGCATTTTTTTATACATCGCTACCATCTCATTTTGACTGGAGCCTTTCTTGTACATACTCACAATTTTTCTATTTGCCATTTGTACTTGCCACCAACTATTTGTATCATATTTACGGGCCGAAACCAATGCAGGTTTATTAAATATTTTATAGGGTGCTAATTTTCTAGCCCTTGGCACAAATTCAAATTCTTCCATTATTAACAGATCCGGCTTAAAACCACCAGCCAGTAAATACAGATCTTTCGTTATAAAAAGTGTTTGATCGCCACCCATGCAAATAAACCAATCTACCCGGGTAAACCAGGCATTGATCTTTAAATACCATTTTGTGGAGTCGAATTTTGTACGATAACGACCTAACCTAAACCCATTCGTAACTGCATCCTTAATATCATTAGCAAAAGAAACAGGTGGAAATGTATCTGCATGAATAAAATATAAAACATCACCAATTGCCAAGGATGCTCCATAATGCATTTGCGCAGCTCGTCCTTTTTTCGGAGAAACAACTACAATGGCGCCAGCTTGTGTTGCAATTTCCATTGTCTTATCCGTACTACCCGCATCAACAACCAATATCTCCCCTACTAATTCCTTTTTATGCTGAATAAGATATTGAATCAACTTGCCAAGACGTTCTGATTCATTATAAACCGGTATGATGATACTGATCTTCATTACTGAAATTTACTTAAATACGGTACTTGCTGCTAAGAGGATTGAGCTATCGTTTTCCCTGATATAAATCCACTCGTCCAGGCATGTTGAAAATTAAATCCACCTGTCACTCCATCTATATCCATTACTTCGCCAGCAAAAAACAAGTTTGAAACTTTCTTACTCATCATCGTATTGTGGTCGATCTCATTCAACTTTATTCCACCAGCAGTTACAAATTCTTCTTTAAATGTGGTTTTACCTCTTACATCAAATTCGCAGTTACATAAATTCTTAATCAGCTTGTTTGCTTCCTTCGCTGGTAAGTCTGCCCATCTTTTTTCTCCATTTACTTCTGAAAAAGTCACTAAAAACTCCCACAATCTTCCAGGCAATCCGAACGGGTTTTTATTTGTAATTTTTTGTGCAGCAATATTTAAACGAAGCGATTGAAATTTTTCGGCCAATTGTTGCTCATTGTATTCAGGCAGCCAGTTAACCATAATTTTAAAATCATAGCTTTTTGCAGCTAGCTCTCTTGCTCCCCAAGCACTTAGTTTTAAAATTGCCGGGCCACTCATTCCCCAATGCGTTATCAGCAACGGGCCTTCTTGTTCCAATTTTGTACCTGTAATTCTCACTCTTGCATTTTCTACACTTACTCCCATCAACTCTCTTATTGGATGACCGGGCATATTGAATGTAAACAAAGAAGGAACTGGTTCTTCAATAGAGAGCCCTAATTCTCTGAGCCACTCAAACATAGAAGATTTTGGATAGCCTCCGCTTGCAATACAGAGATAATCCGCCTCTACATCTTTCCCATTTGAGAATTGAATATTGAACCCGCCTCCCGGACGGGCAGGCATTGATTGTTGAACACTTATCTTTTTCACTTCCGTACTCATCATTACTTCCACCGCATGTTTATTTGCTTCCTTCATCAAACAATCAATAATTGTTTGTGATGAATTGGTAACCGGAAACATTCTTCCATCTCCTTCTGCTTTCAATTCCACTCCTCTTTCCTTAAACCAACTAATTGTATCGGTCGTGAAAAATTGATGGAATGCTTTCTTTACAAAGTTTCCACCTCTCGGATATTTTTTACTCATTCGGCCACCACCACTTACTTTTACTTTCGATAAAAGCTTATTGGTTTTTTCAATAAGTACTACACTCAACTCTTTATTCAATCGGGCAGCATTTATGGCACAAAAAAAACCAGCTGCACCGCCGCCAATAACTATGAGTTTCTTCCTTGACATTTATTAAAAACAAACCCTGCCTGCCGGCAGGCAGGCCCTCAAGAAGTGGGTTGTAGAATATTATTAGTAAACAGATGTTGATTTTCTTCCTCAGCTTTTTCAATTGTGCTGTAGTTGGAAAGAATATCAGCTTTTCCTCTTCGTACACACACATCATGTTCAAAGTGAACAGAAGGTTTACCATCTTTTGTTTTCACAGTCCATCCGTCTTCATCTGTATAAACATCTCTTTTCCCAAGATTGATCATTGGCTCAATGGCTAATACCAATCCTTCTTTTAGTTTTTTTCCGCTTCCTCGTTTGCCATAGTTAGGCACTTGCGGGTCTTCATGTAAATTTTTTCCTAATCCATGCCCCACCAAGTCTCTTACTACACCGTATCCATTTTTTCTTTCTGTATGTTCTTGTATGGCAAAACCAATATCACCGGTATAATTTCCGGCCACCGCCTTTTCAATTCCCTTGAATAATGATTCTTTTGTTACTTGTATTAGCTTCATTACTTCTGCACCAGGATCTCCGATCGCAAAAGTGTAAGCATGATCGCCGTGCCATCCATTTAATATTACACCTACATCAATAGTAACTATATCTCCATCTTGCAATTCATTTTTACCAGGAAATCCATGCACTACTACATCGTTTACAGATATGCAGGAATTAAAAGGATATCCATTATAATTTAAAAAAGAAGGAATAGCACCATTATCTCTAATGAATTCACCAATCATTTTATCAATGTTGATAGTAGGAAGACCGGGCTGAAGTGTTTTAGCAACCTCTGTCAGTGTTTTACTTACCAGCAAAGCACTTTTCCGCATTAACTCAACCTGCTCATCTGTTTTAACGATCATCATAATGCAAATATCAGAAAAAAAACAAACCCGTCTCGCTTAGGGCGTGAACGGCAGAAGTTGTTTGTCTGCCTTGGATACGACCACTCTTCATCAATCCATCATATTGACGCATCAATAATTGTGTTTCGATTTGTTGTAGCGTATCTAATACAACGCCTACCATAATCAACAACGATGTTCCGCCGAAGAAAGTAGAGAACTGTTGAGTTACTCCCAAACGTTCTGCTATACCAGGAAGAATACCAACAAAGGCCAGTAAGAATGCACCCGGAAGTGTAATTCTATCCATGATGGTACCGATATAATCAGCAGTTGGCTGTCCCGGTTTTACACCCGGAATAAAACCATTGTTTTGTTTCAGGTTATCAGCAATTTGCTTCGGATTAAAAATCAAAGCGGTGTATAAAAAGGTAAAGCCGATTACAACAATGGAGTAAATCAACATATACCAAAGACTCTTATGGTCATTTAGTTGCTGTAAGAATCCCCCACTCGTTGGATTAAAGTTTGTAAAGATGGTAGGAATGAAAATAATAGCCTGCGCAAAGATAATCGGCATTACACCAGCACTATTTACTTTCAATGGCAGAAACTGTCTCGCACCACCAAACTGTCTATTACCAACAATCTGTTTTGCATAATTAACAGGAACTTTCCTTACCCCTTGAATCAGCAGGATACAACCCATGATGATAGCAATAAGAATAGCTATTTCTATAATGAAAACTAATATCTGTCCGTTACGAACTGACTTAGCACTCAATTCCTGTAAGAATGATTGTGGGAGACGAGCCAGAATACCAATCATAATGATCAATGAAGTACCATTACCTAATCCCTTATCAGTAATCTTTTCTCCCATCCACATTACAAACATGGTTCCAGCTGTAAGTACTAATAAACTTGACAACCAGAAGTAACCAGAAAATGCTGGCATAATAGCACCTGACTGATCAAACATTCCGCGGAGATACGATACATAAGCAGAGGCCTGCAGTAATGTAACTATCACAGTGAGGTAACGAGTGTATTGTGTAATTTTCTTACGGCCACTTTCGCCTTCTTTCTGCATTTTTTGAACTGCATAAAGATGGACGCAGAGATATAAGGCATAATACCTAATGCAAAAATGGACGCATTACTAAATGCGCCACCAGAAAAAGCATCTATCAATCCAAGAATACCGGTATTGCTACCAGAACCTGCATCAATCTTAGTTGGGTCAATACCCGGCAAAACAATATGAGAACCCAGACGATAGACAGCTATCATCATGATGGTAAATAAAATTTTACCTCTCAGTTCTTCTATGCTCCAGATATTTTTTAGTGTCTGTATTAATTTCTTCACGGTGATAAAACAAATTTAAAAGCACTTTAAACATAAAAGACGCATGGTCAGTGCGTCAATGCAATTTAGTGAAATTTACTTTACTATTTCCACCGAACCACCTGCTGCCTCAATTGCTGATTTAGCTTTTTCACTAACAGCATTTACTTTGAAGGTAAATTTGCCTGTCAATTCTCCATTACCTAAAACCTTTACTCTATCAGTCTGACTTATCAGTCCGTTGATATAAAGATTTTCCAAAGAAAATTCCGTGATACCATATTTCTCAGAAAGTTGAACAACCTGTCCAAGGTTAATTACTTTATACTCTATACGGTTGTAGTTTGTAAATCCACGTTTTGGTACACGACGCTGAATAGGCATTTGACCACCTTCATGCGCCATTTTGTTTTTAAAACCGGTACGGGCTTGTGCACCTTTTGTACCCTTTGTAGATGTTCCACCATGTCCGGAACCATCACCACGACCAATTCTTTTTACTTTGTGTGTTGAACCTTTTGCAGGTTTTAATTCGTGTAGTTTCATGTTGTTTAATTTTTACTCATCGGGGTTTATTCCCCTCGCTTGTTTAATAATTAAAAAATCAAAAGCAGAAGTTCCGTTTTGATTTTTTGATATCCTTATGCTATTTCTTCCACTTTCAACAGATGATCCACTTTGCGGATCATACCCAATACTTGTGGTGTAGCGACTACTTCTTTAGTAGAATTAGTTTTACCAAGACCCAACGCCTGAACAGTCAATTTCTGACGCTCAGATCTATCGATTGGACTTTTAACTAATGTTATTTTTAACTTTTTCATTTTTATGAGTTGTAGGTTTTAAGTTGTAAGCCATAAGTTAAAAGAGAACTTAAAACTTAGAACATATTACTTAGAACTGTTTTATCCGTTAAATACTTTCTTCAAACCCATTGTACGGGTCTTAGCAACAGTAATTGGTTCACGCAACAAAGCCAACGCTTTGAAAGTTGCTTTTACCACATTGTGTGGATTAGCAGAACCCAATGACTTAGCCAATACGTCGGTAACACCAGCAGCTTCTAATACGGCACGCATAGAACCTCCGGCAATTACACCAGTACCATGAGCGGCTGGCTTGATCAACACTTTTGCAGCGCCTTCTTTAGCCCATTGATCATGAGGGATAGTTCCTTTCATTACCGGAACTTTAATGAGGTTCTTTTTAGCATCCTCAATTCCTTTGGTAATGGCTTCCTGTACTTCTTTGGCTTTACCAAGACCATGACCTACGATACCGTTTTCATTGCCCACTACAACCAGTGCAGAGAAACTGAAGGCACGGCCACCTTTCGTTGTTTTTACAACACGATTGATAGCAACGACTTTATCTTTCAGTTCCAGGTCTCCGGCTTTAACCTTGTTTACGTTAAACTTTGACATTTATACTTGTAATTAAAAGTTTGAATGTTGTTTTCTTAAAATTTCAGACCACCTTCTCT
>LNFM01018634.1_pt1 | contig 12100 bp, 12 predicted proteins | sample 596031 | NCBI WGS metagenome assembly LNFM01 (sample SAMN04254537, study PRJNA301005) | activated carbon metagenome | isolation source: dual media filters at the Ann Arbor, Michigan drinking water treatment plant | place: USA: Ann Arbor | reverse complement strand
GGCGGAGCGTCACCTTGGCCTCGTCCCGCGAATAGGCGATGCCGGACACGATGGGCTGTTCCACGATCTCATCCTCATCCACGACAAGCGAGCCGGGCTTGTCCTCGAAACTCGACAGCACCTGGACCCGCACCCGCTGCTTCATGGCGAGTTCGACGGAACGGGTCTGCAACACCTTGGCCCCGACCGAGGCCAGTTCCAGCATTTCCTCGTAGGAAATTTTTTCCAGCTTGCGCGCGCGCGGCACGATGCGGGGGTCGGTCGTGTAGATGCCATCCACATCCGTGTAGATGTCGCATCGATCCGCCTTGACCGCGGCGGCGATGGCGACCGCCGAAAGGTCCGACCCGCCACGGCCCAGCGTGGTCACGCGGTTGTCCGGGCCGATGCCCTGGAAGCCAGCCACCACCGGCACCTGGCCCATCTGCATCCGCTCGATCAGCAGCGCGCCCTCGATGGAATCGACGCGCGCCTGGCCATGCGCGTTGTCGGTGCGGATCGGCACCTGCCAGCCCTGCCAGGACCGCGCATCCACCCCCACCGTCTGCAAGGCAATCGCCAGCAGCCCGATGGTCACCTGTTCGCCGGTGGCGACAACCGTGTCGTATTCCCGCGCATCATACAGCGGCGACAGTTCCTGGCACCATTTCACCAGCTGGTTGGTCACGCCGGACATGGCGGAGACCACCACGGCGACCTCATGGCCAGCCTCCACCTCGCGCTTCACGCGGCTGGCCACGTTGCGGATACGGTCCAGGTCGGCGACGGAGGTGCCGCCGAACTTCATCACGATGCGGGCCATGCTCGGGTCCGGGGGGTGGGTCCAGGGATCGGGCGAGGCAACCCCTGTTGCGCCTCGCCGGGGCGCGGACAGATAACGGGGGGATGGCCGGCGGGCAACCATGTCCCGGGTGCGACGCGGGGGCCAAGAGGGGAAAATGCAGCCATGAGTGGCACGACGCTGGAGGCCGAGCGGGCCAAATTCGATGCGCTGGCCGGCCAATGGTGGGATCCCAACGGCCCGATGAAGCCGCTGCACCGCATGAACCCGCTGCGCACCGGCTGGATCGCGGACCGCCTGGGCGGCCGCGACCTGACCGGCAAGACCATTTTGGATGTTGGCTGCGGCGCCGGCCTCGCCTCCGAGGCCTTCGCGAAAATGGGCGCCACCGTCACCGGCCTGGATGCCGCCGGCGCGGCGCTGGCCGCCGCCCGCGCCCATGCGGAGGCCGGGGGGCTTTCCATCGACTACCGCCAGGGCGGGCCGGAGGACCTGCTGGCGGAAGGCCTGCGCTTCGACGCCGTGGTGGCGCTGGAGGTGATCGAGCATGTGGCGGACCGCGCCCAGTTCCTCGGCGCCCTGGCGGCCTTGGCGAAACCCGGCGCGCCGATCTTCCTGTCCACCCTCAACCGCACCGCGCGGTCCTTCCTGTTCGCCAAGCTCGGCGCCGAATACCTGCTGCGGCTGCTGCCGGTGGGCACGCATGACTGGCGCATGTTCGTGACGCCGGGCGAGCTTGGCGCGGCGCTGCGCCCCACCGGCTACCGGATCACGGAGCTGGCCGGCATGGGCATGTCCGCCACCGGCCAGTGGCGCGAAACGCGCGACCTGGCGGTGAACTACCTGGCCATGGCCCGCCCCTGACCGCCCCCCCCAACCTGCGGCCTTGGGCAAAACCAGCCGGTCAAGAGGCGGCTTATCCCCAAAGCCGGGGATTTCCCTGGGGATAAGCCCTGGCATGTCCTGTGGAACCCCAGGCGACAGCTTGCTGCGCTGCGATGTTCCTTCTGTGTTCCGGCGACGAGGTAAAATATAAACCGACACCGCGCCTGTATCCGCGGCGCCACACAAAGGTTTTCCACATTTGCGGGGGTAAAGCTGTGGAGAAACCGGCGGGAAACTCCCGGCAATCGCGCTGCTGAAACCCGGTTGACACGAAGGACCCGCTGACTGGCCAATCGAGGTCGAGAACAGCCCTGGCCACAGCCGCGGTGATATTTCGAAGGGTTAACGGGGACCCAGCCAGGCGGCGAATTCCCGGGCCAGCCACTCCGCCTCGGCCGGCGTCAGCTCCGCCTCATGCCGGGCCGGCACCGCCTTGTTCCGATAGGTGAAGGCGAATCGCTGCACCCACAGCCGCACCAGCCAGTTCGGGCCGGATATCCCCAGCTCCGCCTGGATCGCCGCCACGGCCTCCGCCATGCGAAAGGCGCAGGTGGCGTAGTCCAGCCGCAGGGTCCGCGGCAGCGCCGCCCAGATGGACTGTTCGCGCAGGTAGCGGCGCACCGCGGGCACCGTGGTCTCCAGCGTCGTGAATTCGGCGAAGGCCTGTTCCCCCCGGCTGCGCGCCAGGCGCCCGGCATCCAGCAGGGACAGGCAGATGTCGCGCGGGTCCCGGTGGTTCACATGCGCGGAAGCCAGCCCCTGCGCCGCCAGCGCCCGGTATGCCGCGACCCAATCCTGCCCCGGGCAGGCATGGGTCTTCACCAGCAGGATGCGCCCCGCCGCCGCCGCGGCCAGGCCGCGCAGGGCCGGCACGGTCAGGTCCTGGGCGAAGTTCACCTTGTGGCCGCCGGGCAGCAGCGCCTCGGGCAGCAGGGGCTGGCGATGGCCACCGAGGCGGGCCACGGCCTTGGCCAGTTCAAAGGCGAGCGTACTGCCGGATTTCGGGATGCCGTAGCTGAAGACGAGCATCCGCTGCGCCCCGTTCAGATACCGGTTCAGCCGTCCGCGCGGGGCACCCAGGGCAGGCGGGCGATGTCGATGCCATCCTCGGCCAGCGCCTCGGCCTCGGCCTCGGTGGCCTCGCCATAGATGCCGCGCGCCTCGACCTCGCCGTTATGGATCTTGCGCGCCTCCTCGGCGAAGCCGTCGCCGACATAGTCGCAGGATTTCTCCACCTCCGCCCGCATGCGCTGGAGCATGGCCAGAAGCTGCGCCGGGATCGGGCCGGCGGCCACGCGCTGGGACATGCCGCCATCATCGGGCGGCGGGCTGGCCGGCACCGAAGCGGGGCCGGATGCGGCGGCGGGCTTGCCGGCTTCCTCCCCCTTCTCGCCGGGCGCCGGCACCGGGGCGGCCTTCCTGCGGGATTTGCGGACGGCCGGGGCCATCAGCGCGCGCGTCACCTGGGTGCCGCCGCAATGCGGGCATTCCACCAGGCCGGCGGCGGCCAGCTTCTCGAAACCGGCGCTGTCCTGGAACCAGCCATCGAATTCATGCGCGGCGCTGCAGCGCAATTGATAGTGGATCATGCCATGCCACCCCTGGCGGCGCCGTGGGCGGGCTTCATCCGGCCAGGAGCGGGTCGAGCCCGCCCTTGCGGTCCAGCGCCATCAGGTCGTCGCATCCGCCAATATGCAGGCCATCGATGAAGATCTGCGGAACGGAGGTGCGGCCGCCGGAGCGTGTCTGCGCCTCCCGCCGGGCATCGGAGCCGTTGGGCGCGTATTTCTCCTCGAACGCCGCGCCCTTGCGCGTCAGCAGCGCCAGGGCGCGGGCGCAGTAGGGGCAGAAATCCTGGGTGTAGATCTCGATCTTGGCCATTGGAATGAAATCGGGCCGCGCGCGGCTGCGGTCAAGCCTCCCGCCGGGATCAGCCTTCGGCCTGCAGGCGCGGATCCGGCACGCGGGCGGCGGCCAGCACATCCACCGCGCCGGCCCCCGCCGCCAGCAGCGCCCGGGCGCAGGCGTCCGCCGTGGCGCCGGAGGTCATCACATCATCCACCAGCAGCACCCGCAGCCCGGCCACGCGCCGGGCGCCGGCGGGCGTCAGGCGGAAGGCGCCCTCCAGCAGCGCGGCGCGTTCCGCCGCGCCGCGATCGCCCAAAGGCGGCGTGGCGCGGGGGCGGCGCAGCAGGTCCGGAATGCAGGGCACGCCCGAGAGGCTGGCCAGCCGCCGCGCCAGCAGCGCCGCCTGATTGTAGCGCCGCGCCACCAGCCGCCGCCAATGCAGCGGCACCGGCACCAGCAGTTCGGCCCGGCCGAGCAGTTCCGCCCCGGCGCGGGCCATCATCGCCGCCAGCGGCAAGGCGAGCTCCGGCCGGTCCGCATGCTTGAAGGGCAGCAGCAGGCGCTGCGCCCCTTCATCGTAGCGCAGCGCGGCGCGGGCGGCGGCGAAGGCGGGCGGGCGGGCGAGGCAGGCGGGGCAGACCCCGCCCGGCCCGGCCTGGCCGGCATGGATGAAGGGCACGCCGCAGCTGGTGCAGAAGGGCGCCGTCACCTGGGTCAGCTGCCGGAAGCAATCGCCGCATTGGGTGCCCTGGCGCTCCACCGGCGCCTCGCAGGTCAGGCAATGCGGCGGCAGCAGCGCGTCCAGCGCGCCCCGGGCCAGCCGGTTGAGAATCAGGCTACCAGGCGCCGAGCACCAGGTCGATCTCCCAGGCGAGATAGGCGCGCATGGCGTCCTCGACGCCGCTGTTGCGGTCATAGGGGCGCAGATAGGCATCGATGCAGGCTTCATCCGGCGGGTCGGTGCGGCCGGATTCCAGCGGGAAGCCCGCCGCCTGCCAGGCCGCGTTGCCGCCTTCCAGCACCGCCACCTCCGCCACCCCCAGCCCGCGCAATTCCGCGGCGCCGAGCGCCGCCAGGTCAGGCGAGGCTGCGGCGACCGCCACCGGCCGCCCGGCGGGCAGGCGCGGCAGCACGGCACCCAGCCGCGTCCGCACGCCCCAGATCGCGCCCGGGATATGACCGGCGCGGAAGGCGAGCGACCGCGCCAGATCCACCACCACCGCGCCTGCCCGCACCGCATCCGGCGCCAGGCGAGGGATGGCGGGGCGCAGCGCATCCGGCAGGCGCGGCGTGACGGCGCCGGCCTCAAATGGGCCTTGCAGCCCATCGGTGAGGACGAAGACCTCCCACCCGCCCAATTGCCGCAGCCAGCCGGCGGTCATCGCGGCGCGGGTGCCGGTGTCATCCACCAGCACGATCCGCGCGCCACGCACCGCCACCCAGCCATCGGTGGCCTGCACCAGCTGCCCGCCCGGGGCGCTGAGCGAGCCCGGCAAATGGCCGGCGGCGAATTCGGCCGGGTCGCGCACATCCAGCAGATAGGTGCTGCGCCCGACTTCGGACTGCATCGCGGCCAGCCCGGCGCGGTCCGTCCAGCGCACGCCCACCCCCTCGGCGAAGCGGCGGGCGCGGGAAAGCGTCTCCGCGGCATCGGCGGGCGTGCCCTCGGCATAGCGTTCCGCGCGGCCGCGGTTGCAGGTGAAACCGGCCAACTCCCAGCCCATGGTGCCGTTGCGCAGCGCCACCACGCGGTTCGGCAGCCCGGCCCGGCGCAGGCTCTCGGCGCCGAGGATGGAGCGCGTGCGGCCGGCGCAGTTCACCACCACCGTGGTGGTCGGCCGTGCCAGAAGGCTCGGCACCCGATAGGCCAGCTCCGCCCCCGGCACATTGGTGGCGCCGGGGATGGACATGGCGTGGAATTCCGCCATCGGGCGGCTGTCCACCACCAGGAGGTCCTCCCCCGCCGCCTGCATCGCGGCCAGCTCCGCCGCATCGACGGAGGGGGTTTCGTAATGGTGCTCCACCCATTCGCCGAAGGCCTTGGAGGGGACGTTCACGCCGGAGAACAGCTCATACCCCGCAGCGGCCCAGGCCGGCGTGCCACCCTCCAGCACCGCCACATCGGGCACGCCCAGGCTGTGCAGCACCGTGGCCAGGCGTTCCGCATGACCCTCCCCGCCATCGGTGCAGACCACCCGCACATCGCGGCGCGGCAGCAGGCCGGGCGCGCGCAGCTCCGCCTGGGACAGCGGGCAGGGCACCGCCCAGAACAGGTGGGAGGCGCCGAACTCCCCTTCCTCCCGCGCATCCAGGATGGCGAGTTCGCGCCCGTCCCGCAGCCAGGCCTTGAGGGTGGCGGGGGCAATCCGTGCGGTCATCGGTGGCGCGTCCTCGGTCATTGATGAAAGGCTCGGGCGTGATCCGCGAAGGCGGAATCGCCGTAGCGGTGAATCGCGCTCTCAGCAAAGGCTAGACCGTGATCCGTGTTTGCGGATCATGGTCTAGACCGGCTTGCCGCCGGGGCGAAGCGGGCGCATCTGCCGGGGATGGATGCGATGCAGGTTTTCGACCGCAAGCTGGTGCGCCGGCGACGCGACCGGGCGGCGGCCACGGTGGATCAGGTGGCGCCGATCCTGGCGGATTGCGCGGAGCGGCTGCTGGACCGGCTGGACGACACCACGCGCCGCTTCAGCCGCGCGCTGGAGATCGGCGGCCGCGGCGTGGTGGCGCCGATGCTGCGCGCCCGCGGCATTTCTTCCATCATCTCCACCGACCTGTCGCCCGCCATGGCGGCGCGGGCCGGCGGGCTGGCGGTGGCGGCGGATGAGGAATTTTTGCCATTTGCGCCCGAGAGCTTCGACCTGATCGTGGCCTCCCTGTCCCTGCATTGGGTGAACGACCTGCCGGGGGCCTTGATCCAAATCCGGCGGGCGCTGGCCCCGGATGGGCTGTTCCTCGCCTCCCTGCCCGGCCTCGGCACCCTGCAGCCGCTGCGCCAGGCGCTGGCAGAGGCGGAAAGCACGCTGCGCGGCGGCCTCTCCCCCCGCATCTCCCCCTTCCCGGAGCTGCGCGACGCCGCCGGGCTGCTGCAACGTGCCGGCTTCGCCCTGCCGGTGGCGGATGTGGAGGAGGTGGGCCTCGCCTACCGTACCCCCCTCGCTTTGCTGGCCGACCTGCGCGCGGCCGGGGAGGGCAATGCCGTGCTGGCACGCGACCCGCGCACCCCGCCGCGCGCACTGTTCCCGATGGCCGCCGCCGCGCTGCCCGCCGGCGCGGACGGCATCACGCCCGGCCTGCGCCTGCTGATGCTGACCGGCTGGGCACCGCATGACAGCCAGCAGAAACCCGCCCGCCCCGGCAGCGCCACGCATCGCCTGGCGGATGCCCTGGGCACGGTCGAACGCAAGGCGGGGGAGCGGCCCAACTAGGGCGCAGCCCGCTGCGGAGCAGCGAAGCTTCACGCACACGCAGGCCAGCCTCCCGCCCGCCGCGCCTTGCATCACCGGGGGGGGCAGCGCATCTTCCCCGCCATATTCTTGGCATCAGATCCGGACGGTCAGCACATCATGGAGCAGCAGGGCGGCGAGAGCCGTCGCATCACCCTTCACGCCCCCGCCGATTTCGAGGGGATGCGTCGCGCCGGCCGGCTTGCCGCGGAAACCCTCGACATGATCACCCCGCATATCCAGCCGGGGATCACGACGGAGGCGATCGACCGGCTGATCCACGACTTTATCCTGGCGCATGACGCGATCCCGGCGACGCTGGGCTATCGCGGCTACACGAAATCCTCCTGCACCTCGATCAACCATGTGGTCTGCCACGGCATACCGGGGGACCGGGTGCTGCTGGATGGCGACATCGTGAATATCGACGTGACCGTCATCCTGGATGGCTGGCATGGCGATTCCAGCCGCATGTACGTCTCCGGCACCGCCTCCACCAAGGCGCGGCTGCTGATGGATGTCACCTATGAGTCCATGATGCGCGGCATCGCCGTCATCAAGCCAGGCGCCACGCTGGGCGATATCGGCCACGCCATCCAATCCTATGTGGAGCGCAACCGCTTCTCCGTGGTGCGGGATTTCTGCGGCCACGGCATCGGCCGCCGCTTCCACGAACCGCCCAACGTGCTGCATTTCGGCCGCCCCGGCGAAGGCCCCGTGCTGAAGCCCGGCATGTTCTTCACCGTGGAGCCGATGGTGAATGCCGGGCGGCCGGAGGTGAAGGTGCTGGATGATGGCTGGACCGCCGTGACCCGCGACCGCAGCCTGTCGGCGCAGTTCGAACACATGGTCGGCGTGACGGAGGATGGCGTGGAGATCTTCACCATCTCCCCCGCCGGGCTGCATCGGCCGCCCTTCGGCGGCTGACCGGGCTGGCTGCGTGAACCCCGCCCCGCTGCTCGCCGCCCCCGCCACCATCCAGCTGCATGCCTTCGCGGCCCTGGCGGCGCTGGGGCTGGGGCTGGTGCAGCTGGTGGCGCCGAAGGGCACCCTGCCGCATCGCAGCCTCGGCTGGGCCTGGGTCGGGCTGATGGCGGCGGTCGCCCTGTCCTCCTTCTGGATCACCAGCCGCGGCGCCTATTCCTGGATCCACCTGATCTCCGGCTGGACCCTGCTGGTGCTGCCGCTGGCGGTGCTGGCGGCGCGGCGCAAGCGGGTCGGGGCGCATCGGCGCGCCATGACAAGCCTGTTCCTCGGCGCGCTGCTCATCGCCGGCGCCTTCACCCTGCTGCCCGGCCGCATCATGGGGGCCGTGGTCTTCGGCTGGTGATGCGCAGCGGTTGAACATCGCCGCCCTTCGTTGCACCCTGGCGCCCGATCAGGGGAGCCAGGATGGCCCGCAAGCCGCAATTCTCCGAGGCCAGCGCCACCTTCGGCGGGCTGTTCACGCCGGTCGCCGAAGCCACCGCCGAAGCCACCGCCGAGGCGCCGCCGCCCGGCCATATCGGCCACCGCGCCCGCATGCGCACCCGGCTGCTGACCGCCGGCCCGGACAGCCTGCTGGACCATGAGATGCTGGAGATGCTGCTGTTCCAGGCGCTGCCGCGGCGGGATACCAAGCCGATCGCCCGCGCCCTGCTCGCCCGCTTCGGCAGCTTCGCGAATGCCCTGGCCGCCCCGGTCCGCGAATTGACGGAGGTGGAGGGCATGGGGGAGGCCGGCGCCGCCGCCCTGAAGACGGTGCATGGCGCGGCGCTGCGGATGATGCGGGCGGAGGTGCGCGACCAGCCCGTGCTGAACAACTGGGACCGGCTGATCTCCTACCTCTCCGCCGCCCTGGCCCGCGAATCCATCGAGCAGTTCCGCCTGCTGTTCCTCGATTCCAAGAACCGCCTGATCGCGGATGAGGCGCAGGCCCGCGGCACGGTGAACCACACGCCGGTCTATCCGCGCGAAGTGGTCAAGCGCGCCCTGGAATTGCAGGCCACCGCGCTGATCCTGGTGCACAACCACCCCTCCGGCGATCCCACCCCCTCCCGCGCCGATATCGAGATGACGCAGGAGGTGAAGGCGGCTGCCGCCGTGCTCGGAATCACGGTGCATGACCACCTGATCATCGGCAACGGCCGGCATTTGTCCTTCCGGCGCGAAGGGCTGCTGTAGCCGGCGAAACAGGGCGCAGCGGGCGCGTGCCCCTGCAACATTGACCGGCAGGGGCCGGCTTCGGCATGCTGTCCGCATATGCACCGCCCCCTCACGCTGCTTCCCGCCCTGTTGCTTGGCCTGCTGGTCGGCGGTGATGCCCTCGGCCAGGCCAAGCCGCCGCCGAGCAATCTGCCGGGCGCCCGCGGGGGCTTCCCGCCACTGCCCACCACCAAGCCGCCCGCGCTGCCGCCCCTGGGGCCGCAGGCCGGCACCACGCCGGGCAAGCCGGGCGCGCCGCCCTCGGCCGGCACCGGGCGCATGGTTTCCTCCGGCACCGGCTTCGTCGTGGCGCCGGGGCGGGCGCTGACCAATGCGCATGTGGTGGAACGCTGCCGCGCGGTACGGGTGCGGCTCGCCGATGGCACGGATGCCGCCGCCCGCGTGCTGCGCGCCGACCGCCAGCGGGACCTGGCGCTGATCGAGGTGCCGCGAGAGGCCGGCCCGGCCCTGTCCTTCCGGCGGGAGATGAACATCCGCCGCGGCGAAGGCGTGGTGACCTACGGCTTCCCGCTGGCCGGCATGCTGTCCTCCGGCCCGACGCTGACGACGGGGGAGGTCTCGGCCCTCGCCGGGCTGGCGGATGACCAGCGGCAATTCCAGATCTCCGCCCCCGTGCAGCCCGGCAATTCAGGTGGGCCGCTGCTGGACCTGGCCGGCCATGTGGTGGGCGTTATCGTCTCCAAGCTCAACGCCGCCCGCGTGGCGCAGCGCACCGGCGACATCCCGCAGAATGTGAACTTCGCGGTGAAGGGCAACGAGGCGGTGGATTTCCTGCGCGATGCCGGAATCACGCCCAGCCTCGGCGACGGCCCGGCGCGCACGGCGGCCGAGGTGGGCGAGATTGCCCACCCCTCCACCCTGTTCATGCGCTGCATGGGCTAGCATTTCCAGTCCTTGCGGCTTCGCAATGCGACTCGGAACATGCGTCAAGACAAAGCCCTAGGCCCGGCGCAGCATCCCCGCGACCACGGCGGCCAGCAGGACGGAGGCCACCCACCAGGGCTGCCATACGCCGAAGGATAACTGCCAGGTCATCACGGCGGAGACCGCCATGCCGAAGCCGGCCGGGTTGGCGCCGGCCGCCAGCAAAGCCGCGGCGCCGAGTGCAGCCCCCAGCAGCGCACCCACCACGCCCAGCTCCAGCCAGATCTGCAAGGCGGCATTATGGGTATGCAGCGGCAGGCGCCGCGCCGCCGGCATGCCGAACCAGGCCCGCGCATCCGGGGAGGTCAGGCCGTAGCGATCCAGATCCTCGGCTGGGAAATTCTCGCTGCCGCCCGGAATGGCGCGGCTGGATTCCATGCCCCAGCCGAGCACCGGCTTCTCCGCGACGCGGTCCAGCACGAAATCCCAGATCAGGATGCGATGCGCGGCCGATCGCGGCAGCGGCTCCAGCGACGGCGCCTGGGCGAGGCCGAAGGCGAAGACCAGCGGCGCGGCCAGGCTGAAGGCGGCAAAGCCCAGCGCGGCCAGGCGCGGCACGGCGCGCGGCAGCACCATCGCCAAGCCGGCCGCCACCACGCCAGCCAGCGCCGCGATCTTGGCGGAATCCGCCGGCAGCCACAGCGCCACCGCCAGCCCCGCCACCACCAGCGCGCCCCGCAAGGCCCAGGCCATCGGCACCGCCAGCACCAGCGGCAACAACAGCACCATCAGCGAAACCGCCGGCTTCAACCCGAAACTGATCGCCGGCATGTCCGGAAAGCCGCGCACCGCCAGCCGCAACCAATTGCCGCTGGCATGATCCACCGCCGCCAGCACCAGGCCCAGCGCCAAGCCACCCGCCAGGGCAAAGGCCAGCCGCCGCGGTGCGGCATCCTCCGCCAAGGCCCGCGCTGCCATCAACGCCAGGCCCAGCAACGCGGCCAGCCCACCGATGGTCTGCACCGCCCGCATCGGCTCCGGCGACCAGATCATCGCCACGCCACACCAGCCCAGCAGCGCCACCGCCAGCCAGGCGACGCGCCCCATCCGCGGCCAGGGCCAAACCCCCCGCACCCGCCGATGCGTCACCACCGCCAGCACCAAGGCCACCGTCACCGCCAGCGCCATCGTCCGGAACTGCAGCACGGCAATGCCAGGCGCCACCGCCAGCAACACCGCCACCGGCGTGGTCGCGCTACGCTGCCAGGGCGGCATCACTTGCGCCCCCCATGCCGCTCCGGCTCCAGCCGCGCCTTCAGATAGGACAGCAAGGGAAACGCCCCGGTGCAGAAGGCCAGCAGCACACCCCAGGCGCCCTCCCGATACCCCTTCCGGGACACATAGGATTTGAAGGCGCGGGAGACGAAACGCCGCAGATTGCCCGCCAGCGAACCGATATCCCCACTCTCGATCAGATCCGCCGCCTTGGCCGAGGAATACTTGTCCAGCCGCCGCAGCATGTCCGAAACATCGCGATCCACCAGATGCACCAGCGCACCCTGCTCGATCCGCGGCCCCTGCTGGCCCACCCAGTCCAGCCCCGGATGCACCCGCTGCGCCCGCCACTGCTTGGCACCCCGCCGGAACAGGCGCGGCACGGAGGTCGTGCCGAAACTGCCAGCCCAGCCATGCCGGATCAGCCGATCCCCCACATAATTCTCCACCATCACCTGGTGCCAGGCAAAACCGGACTCGCCGATCACCCGCCGGACCGCAACCGCCAGATCCGGACTGACCCGCTCATCCGCATCCACCTCCAACACCCAATCCCCACCACACGCCGCAATGCCCGCATTGCGCCGCGCCCCCTCCAACTCCCAAGCCCCCTCCAACACCACAGCACCCACCGCCCGCGCCAACCCCGCCGAAGCATCGGTACTGCGGTCCAACACCACCACCACCTCATCCGCAAACGCCACCGACGCCAAACACGCCGGCAAACGCTGCTCCTCATTCCGCGCCACGATCAGCGCAGACAGGCGGGGGTGGGACATCGGGATGGGCCTTTGGG
>LNFM01011395.1_pt1 | contig 12100 bp, 12 predicted proteins | sample 596031 | NCBI WGS metagenome assembly LNFM01 (sample SAMN04254537, study PRJNA301005) | activated carbon metagenome | isolation source: dual media filters at the Ann Arbor, Michigan drinking water treatment plant | place: USA: Ann Arbor | reverse complement strand
TCATCGGCCATTTCCAGCAACGCGGTCCGGACTGGACCTTCGGGAACCGGCTTATAGTCGTTGAAGATTGGCTCGATGAGAACCGGCGATAATAATATGGTCGCGGCGGCGGCAAATGCGGTCAGCCCACCCGACCAAAGCCACCAGAGTTTGCCCGTTCGCTTGATCAGCGCATAAACACCCAGAAAGAACAGCCCGCCCAACAGGCTCGACATTACTATACCGATGGCATCTTGCATCAGGAAGTCGGACAATGGCTGGCTGGTGCGGCCATAGGATTTTTCGAAACCCCATTCCTGATATACGCCCCATGGCAGACTGATCAGCGCAGAAATCAGAAAAAAGGCCGCGCAGATCAGAAATGTCCGAAGCGCCCAGCCACGATTTTGCAGCTTTGCCGAAATCCGTTCAAGCAACCGGAGCCTGAGTATAATGAAGGTGACGACCGCCGATACAATCAGCCCCCACAACAACATCCAGTGCGTGGCCGCTGTGTAAGCCGCAGCCTTTGCCAAGGCCTCCGACCCAAGACTGTCGATATAGCGCGCGGTTTCGACCGCTGGATCAAATGTCATTTAAATTTCCTCCCGAATTACTGTATTAGCTAGATGATACAGTTTCGGGATGCAACAGCGCATCTTGCCTCACAGCATTGGGCGTGATTTATTGGGGCCATGTGGAGATTGATGCTCGCTTACGGTCTCGCGCTTGCTGTGCTGGCCTTCATGCTCGAATGGCTGGACTACAAACATGCGGTTCATGCGTGGACGACCGAATTTTATGTTGCTTGTATTGCGATAGTATTCGTCGTGCTCGGCATTTGGGTCGGTAACCGGCTGACGGCGAAACCACGCCTGGCCTACACCCGCAACGAGGCCGCCATCGCTTCGCTCGGTATCAGCGCACGCGAATGCGAGGTACTCGAAATGCTCGCCGCAGGTCATGCCAATAAAGTCATCGCCCGCCGTCTAGACATCTCGCCCAACACGGTGAAAACGCATGTCGCGCGGCTGTACGAGAAACTCGAGGTTGCGAGCCGGACTCAGGCCATCGGCAAAGCGCGCGAACTAGATATCTTGCCGTAAATTTGGCCGATGCCACCCAAATCACCCTTTTGGGCGATGGATTATCCCAATTGCTCAGCTCTAGTCTGCATGGCATCCAACACGCAGAGGGAGAATAATTATGGGCAGAATAATCCTGGTCTATGGCGTCATCGCTGGCGTCACCGTCGCACTGCTAATGCGCGTCGCAATGATGCTGTTTCCCGAGGGCGGCACCGGCGGGATGGTCGCGGGCTTTTCGTCAATGATCATCGCGCTAACCTTCGTTTTCATCGGGACCAAACGCTATCGCGATGTCGAATTGGGCGGCGTGATCCGTTTCGGAAAGGCACTTGGCGTCGGCTTCGGTATCGCCACGATAGCAACCGTCTTTTACGTCGCCGCTTGGGAGCTGTATCTGTATTTAACCAACTACACCTTCATGGACGAATATACCCGTGTCGCTTTAAAGCAAGCTCAGGAGGCGGGCAAATCCGCAACGGAAATCGCCACGCTGGCCAAAGAAATGGACGGTTTCAAAGCACTCTACGCTAACCCGATCAGCCGCATGGCTGTCACCGCGACAGAAATCTCTCCCGTCGCAATCCTAATGCCGATCATTTCTGCAGCCTTACTGCGTAACAGCCGGTTTATGCCTGCAAAAGCGGCCATGGCTTGAACATGACCGTCGCCTGATGCACAAAGCAACATGATCGAACGCGCCGCCTGGGCATTGCTGGCGCTGGTGCATATCACACCGGCGCTGGCGTTATTTGCACCATCGCTCCTGACCCGGCTTTACGGCGTGCAGAGCGGCGAGTCACTCTTCCTGCTGATGCATCATCGCGCGGCGCTGTTCCTCGCGGTGTTTGTCGCCTGCATCTGGTGCGCTATTGACCCGGCGCCACGCAAGCTGAGCGTCATCGCCGTGGCAATCAGCATACTAAGTTTCCTCGCGCTCTATTTTGCGAATGGCAGCCCGCCTCCGCTTAAGCAAATCGCCATTGCCGACCTTATTGGCTTACCCGCTTTGGCCTATGTCGCCTGGAAAGCGTTTAGCTAGGCAGGATCAAGCCCGTCCAAAAACCGTTCGGCATCCAGCGCCGCCATACAGCCAGTCCCAGCACTGGTGCAGGCCTGGCGATATATGTGGTCCATCACGTCGCCTGACGCGAACACCCCCGGCACGCTGGTTTCGGTTGCCTGTCCCTCAAACCCGCCGCGCACCTTGATATAGCCGCCTGCCATATCGAGATGGCCTTCGAAAATACCGGTGTTTGGTTTGTGTCCGATAGCGATGAATACGCCGTGGAGTTCAATGTCTTGCGTCCCACTGCCGTCGGTCGCGGCGATCCGCATTCCTGTAACGCCGCTCGCGTCACCCAGCACTTCGTCAAGCCTGTGGTTCCACTTGATCGTCAATTTGCCCTCGGCCTCGCGCGCGAACAGGCGGTCCTGCAGGATTTTTTCGGCTTTCAATTTGTCGCGGCGATGAACCAACGTCACATGGCTGGCGATGTTCGCGAGATAGAGCGCTTCCTCGACGGCCGTATTGCCGCCGCCGATAACCGCAACTGGCTTGTTGCGATAGAAGAACCCGTCACACGTGGCGCAGGCCGATACGCCCTTGCCCATGAACGCAGTCTCGCTCGGCAGCCCGAGATATTGTGCGCTCGCGCCGGTCGCGATTATCACTGCGTCAGCGGTATAATCACCTGCGCCGCCGGTCAGCGTGAAGGGCCGCTTCGAAAAATCGACCTTCTCTATATAGTCATTCTCGATCCGCGTGCCGAAACGCTCAGCGTGCTTGCGCATCCGCTCCATCAATTCGGGACCCATCACGCCTGCGTCATCGCCCGGCCAGTTGTCGACCTCGGTCGTCGTCATCAACTGTCCGCCGATCTCGACGCCAGTGATGATCATCGGCGACAGGTTGGCGCGTGCGGCGTAGACGGCGGCGGTGTAACCTGCCGGACCGGAGCCGATGATAATGACGGGGGCGTGGCGTTCGATAGTGGTCATAAAGCGCTTTCTGATTCTGTTGCGCACGACATAGGCATTGCGCCTGTATTGGCCAAGGGCGGCGCGTGACTTATCCCCACGAAATTAGCGCTTCACATTGCGTGTGCGGCCACTTATCAGGCGCTTGAATTAAAGGCTTCAGGGATCTTTTCATGACAAAAATCACGGTTATTTCACGCGACGGCGAAGGCCGCGAAGTCGAGGCGGAAAGCGGACTGTCCTTGATGGAGGTCATCCGCGACAATGGTTTTGACGAATTGCTCGCTCTGTGCGGCGGGTGCTGTTCCTGCGCGACCTGCCATGTGCATATCGACCCGGCCTTTGCCGACAAGCTGCCGAAGATGGGCGAAGACGAAAACGACCTGCTCGACAGCACCGACCACCGCAACGAAACATCGCGCCTGTCATGCCAAATCCCCGTCAGCGACGCGCTCGATGGCCTGATCGTCACGATCGCGCCCGAAGACTAAACCCCCGAAGACTAGACTACAGTCACCAGCCCGATCATCGCCCCGGTCATCGCCGAGGCGAAGTTACCGGCAACCCAACTTTTCATACCGAGCGACGCTGCATCCGCACGCCGTGCCGGGCATAACGTGCCGATGGTCGAGACCAACAACCCGACGCTGGCCAGATTGGCAACGCCGCACAAAGCATAAGTAACGATCAACTGGCTACGCGGCCCTAATGTGCCTGGCGCCAGCGCCGCCATGTCGAGATAGGCGACATATTCGTTGAGGATGGCCTTCGTTCCCATCAGCGCGCCCGCCGCTCCGGCCTCATTCCACGGCACACCGATGGCCCACATCAAAGGCGCGAACAGCCAACCGAACATCCGGCGCAGCGTCAGCGGGTCGCCATCGATTGGCGGCACCACAGTCAGCACCTGGTCGACCAACGCCACCAGCGCAAACACCACAATGATGATGCCTATAACGGCCAGAAACAGCTGAACCCCGTCCATCGTGCCCTTGATGACCGCATCGATGCTGCTTTCATATTTCAGGCTGGTGTCGTCGGGGTCGGTCTGCGTATCGCCATCGCCAGGCACCATCAGCCGCGCAATCAGGACGGCGGCAGGCAATGATATAAGCGATGCCGAGATCATGTGGCCAACCGCGTCGGGCACGGTCTTGGCCAGCGTTTGCGCGTACAGAATGAGGATCGCACCCGATATCGTCGACATCGCCAGCACCATGACCATGAACAGTTCGCTTCGGCTCATCTTGTCGAAATAGGCGCGGACGACGAGCGGGGATTCGACCACGCCCAAAAAGATATTCGCGCCGCCACTCAGGCCGACGACGCCGCTGACCCCCAATGTCTTTTGCATCGTCCAGCTTAGCCCGCGAACGATGAACGACAATATTTTCCAGTGCCAAAGCAAGGCGGCGAGCGCGGAAAACACAATGACCAAAGGCAATATCTGGAACGCGATAACAAGAGGCGCTTGCGCTCCTTCTTTCAACACAAAAGGCAACTCGCCGCCGCCGGTATAACCAAACATATAGCTGGAGCCGACCAAAGTCGCCTTTTCAATTGCGGTTACGGCATGATTGGCGAGCGTGATGATGTCCCACACCAACGGCACCCGAACGATCACCAGCGCGATCAGCATCTGCAACAACAACGCCCCGCCGACCCAGCGCCATCCGGGAAAGGCTTTGCGCTGCTCGGACAATGCCCATGCCATGAGCAGGATCGCCGATATCCCGATCAGCCCCTGCAATTGCTGAAGCACCACAATCAACCGCGCATCGCCTTGTCGAACGATTCTTCGAGCACCGGATAGCCATGGCCATCGGGGATGCAGAGCCAGTTGCCGTCTTCGCGCTTGTCAACATAGGTCAGCACGGTGGACACCGGATGCTCGGCTGCGTGCGCTGCAGCAGCATCGAAGCTGCCGAACATTGCCAGCCGTTCCAGATTGCGCCTTGTCGGGAAGATAACTTTGATCTTCCCCTCATCGGCACAATCGAGCGCCTCCGCCGCGCTTGCCCAAAACAATGCACGGTTTTCGGTATGGTCCACCGTCGCAAGCGGCGTCGTATTGCCTGCATCTACCAGATAGAAGCGCGTATCGAAAACGCGGCTCGCGCCCTCAAAAGCTGGCGGTCGCCAGCGCGACCACGGTAACAATTGTTCGAAATCGGGTGTCCAGTTGTGGCGGTTACAGATCGCCTGCAGGCTGTCGCCTTCATGCAGTTGGGCGCGCGCCTCGTCGCAATCGGCTGGGTCGGTAACGCCTTTCAGCCCCAACGCCAGCCCTGCCTCCTCAATCGTCTCGCGGATCGCCGCCAGCCGCGCCGCTGCCTCATCGAGCGGCAGTGGTCCGCCCAGCATTTCGGCATAATCGAAATCGGCTGGATCGACCTTTCCGCCCGGAAACACCGCCGCGCCGCCGGCAAAGGCCATCGCCTTGATCCGTTCGACCATCAACAGCAACGGCGCACCGCCATCGGGGTTTTCACGGAAGATGACCATCGTAGCGGCAGGGGTGGCGACGGGTTGGGGAGTGGTTTCTGAAGGCATGCCGCCTAACAAGCATGATTAGCAGCAGCTTAGAAGCGGAAACTTAATCCAGCGGTTAAACTGGCTGGGCAGAAATTTTTTCGAAGGGTTTTTGCGCTACGTGCGTATGATCGGTGAACTTCGGTTTTTCAGGTGTTCCGAATGCAGCAAGCGGTCAAACCGGCCATAGAGAATGACGACGAACTGGTCGCCCGCATCGCCGCGCGCGACCATGCTGCGATGCGTCTGGCTACCGACCGTCATGCGCAACTTGTGTGGCGCATCGCCTACCGGATGCTCGGAGATGCGACCGAGGCTGAGGATGTTGCGCAGGAGTCGCTGCTAAAGCTCTGGAATCATGCCGACCGCTGGCAGGCGGGCGGCGCAGGAATTGCGCCGTGGCTAAAAAAGGTCACGGTCAACCAATGCCTCGACCGCCTGCGCCGCAAACGCTTTGCTAGCGATGAAGATGTGCCAGAGCGTGCGGACGACACCGCGCTCGCCGACCGCCAGATGGAGGCGGTCGAAACCGGACAAGCCGTCAAGGATTGCATCGAGGCGCTGCCCGACCGGCAGCGCGCTGCGGTGATCCTGACTTATTATGAAGAGCAGTCAAACCAAGGAGCTGCGGAAAGTTTGGAAATGCAATTGAAGGCCTTTGAATCTTTGCTGTTCCGCGCACGCGCCTCGTTAAAGGGCTGCGTCGAGCGCAAGGGCGTGTTGGGGGCTGGGCGGTGACCGAGCCTGCATTCTCTCCCGAAATGGAAAAGGCGCTGGACGCTTACGTGGTGCCGCAGCTTCCTGCTGGATTTTCTGAGCGATTGATGGCGCGCATTGCCAGTGGCGACACCGGAACTGTCGATACGCCCACGCCGCTGCCAACACCAAGTCGGCGGACAGCCAGCCCATGGCGGCGGACCAGCCGGATTGTCGGTTCTGTCGCGTTGTTTTCACTTGCCACCGCAACTGCCGCTGCTGCGGGCGTCTTCGGCCGTCCGGTCTACGTCCCCGGCGTCAGCGAAGCGTTGATCGAGGCGAAAATCGTTGAAGCACCTGCACCAGCGAGCAAACCCAAAGTCCGGATGGTTGCCGAACCGAAAGCCGTCACGCCCGCCGCCGCGCCGCAACCCGCAACCGGAAGCGCCGCGATTGTCAGCCGCGTCACCGAACTGCGAAGTGATCCCGAATATACCAAGCTCCCCCCACGCGAACGTCTGAGGGTGGCGGGTAAGGAAGTCCGCGAGATGGTCCGCTCGGGCGAGGCCAGCCGTCAAGACGTCCGCGCCGCCGTTCGCGAACTCGCCGAGGATGCCGATCCAGCCACCAAAGAAGCCTGGCGCAAAGCCGCCGCCGATCGCCGCGAAAAACGGCTCGAGCGGCGCGAAGCCCTGCGTAACGCGTCGCCCGAAGAACGCGCAGAGATGGTGCAGGTGCTGCGCGAACGGCGGCAAGCGCGGCTGAACGAAACACCGCGCGAATAATTTCGAAGGGTTTTGCCGGGTCATTCGTTTCGGTTTCAGAGGCAGGGAAATCTCCCTCCCTCACCAAATCGCAAGGAGAATGGACATGAAAACTCTGATCATTTTACCGCTGGCGGCACTGGTATTGGCCGCATCGGCCAACGCCCAGACCAGCCGCACCACAACTATCGAAAAGCCAAAAGGCACCGCGACCAAGACGGTAACGCGCGACAATGGCAATCTGACCGTTGACGCCAGCGCCACGCGCAATAGCGACGGCGCGACCGCCACCCGCAACCGCGAACGCACGCGCACCGATGACGGCGTCAGCGGCAGCGGATCGCAAACCGGTTTCGGCGGAAAAACGCGCTCTTATGAATATGACCGCACCCGCACCGAAGATGGCTGGACCGCCACCGGCAGCGCCACCGACAAGCAAGGCCGTGCCTATGAATATGACGCCTATGGCCGCAAAACCGACACCGGCCGCGAGAACAGCCGCAACGTCAGGCGCGACGGCGCACAGGTCTACAACCGCACTGGCAACATCAGCCGCGCCGATGGCCAGGTTCAACGCAACGTCAATGTCACCCGCGACCCCAGCTTCAAGCCGCGTAAGGCACCGCGACGCCGCTAACCCAGATTGCTGCGCGCCGCCCCCGCACTCACCGGCGCGCAGCATACCCGATGTAAAGTCTGGTCCACCAATGTTGCGTGTCACTTCATAACGTGGCAGCGTCTGTTCATGGGCATAATCGAAATACTGGGGCTCGCGGGCAGTCTAAGCCTTCTTTCGGGATGGCGCTTTTACTTGACGATATTCGCCACCGGCCTCGCGATGCATTTCGACATCGTGCCGTTACCGGAAAATCTCGCCATGCTTGACGTGCTCGCTAACCCCTGGGTGCTGGGCATCAGCGCTCTCGGTGCAGTCGCAGAATTTTTCGCCGACAAAATTGCGTGGCTCGATTCGATCTGGGATGGCCTTCATACGCTCGTCCGCCCAGTCGGTGGCGCGTTGCTGGCGCTGGCGGTTGTCGATAGTTCCGACCCGACATGGCAGGTTATCGCGTTTCTTCTCGGCGGCGGCGCGGCACTTGCCAGCCATGCGACCAAATCCACCGCGCGCGCTGCGGTCAACACCAGCCCCGAACCATTCAGCAATATCGTGGTCTCGACAGTCGAGGATGTCGCAACCGGCGGACTGCTCGTGCTGGCGTTCGCCAACCCGGTCGCGGCTTTGGTTATTGCGGTGAGCCTGCTGGCGCTGGCGATATGGGGGCTGTGGGCAGGCTACCGGGCGTTCCGGAGGGTGTTTCCGAAGCCAGTCGCAGGGCAGACGCCGGAGTAGCGCCGGTCCCTTGCGCAAATGTCACATTGGCATTCGGCACCGGGATAATCGGTTTTGGCAATTCGCCACTATAACCTGCATAAATGAACCCGCCATTCTCGAGCGTTTCCAGGATTATTTCACGCTTGTCGGGTTCGACCACAAAACAGCCTTCGCTCGAGCCCGGACGTCCGCGCGCAGCCACCAGGCTGGCATTGAAATAGCGACGCCGGTCGGGCTGATAACTGTGCACCACGATATCGCGATACCGCATCTGGTTATTCGACGGCTCCAGCCCGTCGAGCCGAAGCGATAGCCCGTTGATGCCGATATAGCGCTCGGCCCCGATCGCCGCGCCGAGCGACGACGACAGGCTGTTGTAGACATTGCTGAATATCGTCGCATAGCCGTCATCATCGGGGTCCGAGCCGATGCCATGCGCAACTACTATCGGCCGATCAAGACCGTCCCCGTCGCGCAGATCGACACGGTACAACCGCGGCTCGCGACTATGCTTGGCGAAATCGACGACGACGATCACCGCGGGCCCGGCATTGCGGCCATAAGCGCAGTAGTAATTGCGGTATTTTTCAACGGCGGTAGCGAACAATTTCCCATCCAGCCGCTGCTTCGGTGTGGCAAAAGCGCCATAATAGCCATAAGATATCGCTTTGGCCGACAGCCCAAGCGAAGCGCAGTCAATCTGCGCCCGGGGCGGCTTCACATAGATCGGAAGCGCAGGCGCACCGTCGCCAGTGCCCGATGCAAATACCGGCTGGGAGGAGCCAACAACATCCTGCTGCGCCAAAACAGGCGCGGTGGCGAAAAGCAGTGGCAGTAATGCAAATAGCTTGGTCAAAATCTCGTCCATCAAGTCCGTTCAGATGTATAACGATGCGACCCTCTCTTTTGCTCCATTATGCTGCATTTGCGAGATTCGGCAAGATCGGGTGAAACCCCGTCTTGTAAATCTTTACAGGAAGCGCCATTTTCCGATGAGCCGCGCGCTCTTGCGCTTTAAGAACAAATCTGGAACAACGCCGAACATGTCACTCACCCACATCAAGGTGCGCGGTGCGCGCGAGCATAATCTCAAGGGCGTCGATATCGACCTGCCGCGCGACAAATTGATCGTGATTACCGGGCTGTCGGGCAGCGGTAAATCATCCCTCGCCTTCGATACCATCTACGCCGAGGGGCAGCGGCGCTATGTGGAGTCGCTGTCCGCTTATGCGCGGCAGTTTCTCGAGATGATGCAGAAGCCCGATGTCGAGCATATCGAGGGGCTCAGCCCGGCGATCTCCATCGAGCAGAAAACCACGTCGCGCAACCCGCGTTCCACCGTTGCGACCGTCACTGAAATCTACGACTATATGCGGCTGTTATGGGCGCGCGTCGGCATCCCTTATTCCCCCGCGACCGGCCTGCCGATTACCGCGCAGACTGTCAGCCAGATGGTCGATCGCGTGATGGCGCTGCCCGAAGGCACCCGTGCCTTCCTGCTCGCGCCGGTGGTGCAGGGCCGCAAGGGCGAATATCGCAAGGAACTCGCCGAATGGCAGCGCTCGGGCTACACCCGCGTGCGCATCGACGGCGAACTTTACGCCATCGAGGAAGCCCCCGCGCTCGACAAGAAATACAAGCATGACATCGAAGTCGTGGTCGACCGCATCGTCGTGAAGGACGGCATCCAGCAACGACTGGCCGAGAGTTTCGAGGCGGCGTTGAAGCTGGCGGACGGGCTGGCGTTCGTCGACCTCGCCGACACCACGGTGGCCGAACTTACCAAATCCGTCACCCCAGCGAAAGCTGGGGTCTCAAGCGGCAGTGCGCCAACGCCCGAGATGCCAGCTTTCGCTGGCATGACGACAAATGGCGTCGCGGAAGCCCGCGCGACCTTCACCCCCGCCCCCAACGCCACCGGCGGCAGCATGAAAGGCACCGGCCTGCCCGCCAACCGAATCGTCTTCTCCGAAAAATTCGCCTGCCCGGTCAGCGGCTTCACCATCGCCGAAATCGCGCCGCGGTTGTTCAGCTTCAACGCCCCGCAAGGCGCTTGCCCCGATTGCGATGGCCTCGGCGAGCGGCAGGAGTTCGACCCGCAGCTTGTCGTCCCCAACGAACATCTGTCCTTGAAAAAAGGCGCGGTCGTGCCGTGGGCCAAATCCAACCCGCCCTCGCCTTACTATATGCAGGTGCTGTCCAGCCTCGCCAAGGCGTACGACTTCAACCTCGACACCCCGTGGAAGGATCTGCTCCCTGACCAGAAGCTCATCATCCTCCACGGTACCGGCGGGCTTCCCGTGGCGCTGACCTTCAAGGACGGGCGCAAGGAATATACGGTCAACAAGGCGTTTGAGGGCGTCATCGGCAATCTCAACCGCCGCCTGCTGCAAACCGACAGCGCGTGGATGCGCGAGGAGCTGAGCAAATATCAGACCTCGCAGCCTTGCGAAACCTGCCACGGCGCGCGTCTCAAACCCGAAGCGCTCAGCGTCAAGATCGCTGGCGTAGACATCGCCACCCCAACCAAAATGAGCGTCGGCGATGCTTTGGTCTGGTTCGGCAAAGTCGACCAGACACTGACCAATCAGCAGCAGCAGATTGCCAAGGCGATCCTCAAGGAAATCAACGAACGGCTCGGCTTCCCCAACAATGTCGGTCTCGATTATCTCAACCTTGATCGCACCAGCGGCACGCTGTCCGGCGGCGAGAGCCAGCGCATCCGCCTCGCGTCGCAAATTGGCTCCGGCCTGTCGGGCGTGCTCTACGTCCTAGACGAGCCCAGCATCGGGCTTCACCAGAAGGACAATGACCGGCTGCTCGCAACTCTTCGCAGGCTTCGCGACCTTGGCAACACCGTCATCGTTGTCGAGCATGACGAGGACGCAATTCGCACCGCCGACTGGATTGTCGACCTCGGCCCCGGCGCGGGCGTGCATGGCGGCGAGGTGATGGCCGAAGGGCCGCTCGACGTTATTCTTAAGGCGAAATCGCTCACCGCCGATTATCTCAACGGCACCTGCGAAATCGCGGTCCCCAAGACGCGGCGCAAGGGCAACAAGAAGAAGCTCACCGTCCACAACGCCCGCGCCAACAATCTGAAGAATGTCACCGCGAGCATCCCGCTTGGCACCTTCTGCTGCATCACCGGCGTGTCGGGTTCGGGCAAGTCGAGCTTCACCATCGACACGCTCTACGCCTCGGCGGCGCGGCAACTGAACGGCGCGCGGGTCATCGCGGGCGCGCATGACAAGATCACCGGCCTCGAACATTGCGACAAGGTGATCGACATCGACCAGTCGCCCATTGGCCGCACGCCAAGGTCGAACCCAGCGACCTATACCGGCGCGTTCACCAACATCCGCGACTGGTTCGCGCAGCTGCCCGAAAGCGCGGCGCGCGGGTACAAGCCCGGGCGGTTCTCGTTCAACGTCAAGGGCGGCCGATGTGAAACATGCAGCGGCGACGGCCTGATCAAGATCGAAATGCACTTCCTGCCCGACGTCTATGTGACGTGCGAGGAATGCAACGGCAAACGCTACAATCGCGAAACGCTGGAGGTCAAATGGAAGGGCCTTTCGATCGCCGACGTGCTCGACATGACGGTCGAGGACGCGGTCGAGGTCTTCAAGGCCGTCCCCCCGATCCGCGACAAGATGGCGATGCTGGCCGAGGTCGGGTTGGGCTATGTCAAGGTCGGGCAACAGGCAACGACATTATCCGGCGGCGAA
>LNFM01011394.1_pt1 | contig 12101 bp, 8 predicted proteins | sample 596031 | NCBI WGS metagenome assembly LNFM01 (sample SAMN04254537, study PRJNA301005) | activated carbon metagenome | isolation source: dual media filters at the Ann Arbor, Michigan drinking water treatment plant | place: USA: Ann Arbor | reverse complement strand
AAAGGCTGACGGGGCCGGACTTCAACTTGTCGCGGATGAGGGTCTCGACCTCAGCCAGCCACGCCTTCAGTTCGGCGTCGTCGTTCAGCGTGCGCCGCGGGATGGCGACGTGCACGACGTTGGGCTTGAGCAGCTGCACGGCCGCCTTGCGCGCCGCCTCGAAGCGGCTCGGCAGCGCCTCGGTCCTGGAAATCCAGTGCTGCAGCGAGCAGTCGTCCAGCGCATCCTGCAGCTGCGCGGCGGTGGCGAGGTCCAGCGCCCTCAGCGGCTCGAGGTGGTGGTTCTTGACGAGCTGTTCTCGCTGGGCGTCGGTGAGCTTGCCCCAGTCAGCGTCGGCCTTCAGCAGCGCCATCTGGTGCCCGAAGGTGTCGGTGTACGCCTGGAGCTTGGCGTTGAGTGCGGTTCGCAGCAGCTCCGTCGTGCGGTCCAGCAGCGGTCGCACGGGGTCTGGCTCGGCCAGCAGGCTGCGCTGCGCCGCCACCGCGTCGGCATCGGCTTTCAAGGCGGCATAGGGGCCGAGCTCCTGGGCATGGGCGAGCAGGCCCGCCAGCTCTGTCCAGACCGGGCTGCGCTTGGCGATGCCCTCGGCGGTCTTCAAGCAGAGCTTGGACAGGGCCAGCAACTCGTCGTGACGGTCGAACAGTTCCCGCAGCTGGCCGTTGCCGGACTGGGCCTCGACGGCATCGAGTGCGTCGGTCTTGGGTGGCAACGGCGCGGGCGCCGGACCGCCTGCCCTGTCTGCCTGGTCGCGCAGCTTGGCGAGAAGCTGCGGTACCTTCGCCAGTTCTTCCTTGGGCTGGCAGGGCACCCCAACCCCGCTGAACAGCTGCCGAATCTTGATGAGCTGCGGCGGAGATATCGTGATGGACTCCTGGCGGAAGCTGGCCTGGGTCAGCTTGCTGCGGTCCAGGGTCTTGGCGTCCAGGGGCTTGCCGGTGGCATCGGTGGCGCGGATGTGTCCGGAGGCCAGCAAGGCGTAGAGCGCGCCGTCGATGGCGTCGCGCGGCCATCCGAAGGGTGGGCCTTCGAACTGCTCGCGTATCTCCGCGCCCTTCTTGCCGACGCCGATGTGCGTCATCAGCTTCTGGCAGACGGGGTGCTTGTCCGCCTCCTGAGCATGGCCCACGGCCTTGAGGGCCTCCAGGTTGCCCTTGCGCGCCTCGTCGAACACCTTGTCCCACTTGTCGTGGTCGGCGATGTCGAAGTCGCGATAAAGACGGATGGCTGACGCCTTGGCAGCGCGTGTCAGGCGGTCCTGCAAGTCGTTGCCCTCGGTGACCTCCTGGCCGCCTGCCTGGAACACTCGCACGCCGGCGAAGAGCTTGTCCAGCAGCTCTTTCAGTTCCTTCTCGGTATTGACGACACGGCTCTCCATCGAGCGCTGCGCATCCTGGCCTTCAGGCGTGGCGGGGGTTCCCTTCTTGCGCAGCGTCGCCTTCGCCGACTCGAGAACGATGATGGCGTTGTTCAGGTCCGTCTTCTGCTGCGCAGGCAGGTAGGCGAACAGCGTGGGGTTGTCGGCGCCCTTCGAGCGCGCCTCGGCGATGACCGATTTCTCCTCGGTCTGCCAGCCATCCTGAATCCACAGGTAGAGGTGCTTGTCGTTATCCTTGGGCAGTGCCTCGTCGTAGGTCGGCAGGAGCTTCCGCTCCTCGTTCCCCTTGCCCTGCACCACTCGGACCTTCTTGAGCACCTCGCCGAAGCGCAGCTTGAAGAGGTCGGCGCGCTGCTGTTCAACCCGTTGCGGTGCCGCCTTGTACTCGGCCTCCTGGGCACGGAACTCGTCGTACCAGGCGCTCGACTCCCGCGTCTGCAAGCGGTACTCGGTGCCGTGCGGTCCGGCCAAGGCCATGACCAGTCGGTCGTCGTTCTGAAGCTGCCCTAGCAAAGGTGGCAGGCGCTTGCGTAGCTCGCTCGAGCCGGCCGATAGGTTGGTGATGAGCAGGTCAGCCAGGACGTCGTCAGTCGCCTTCAGGCCGATGTCCAGCGCAGTGTCGGCCGGCAGCTTGTTGATGAGGAAGATGAGCTTCAGCAGCCTGGCCTTCAGCTTGGCGTCGTCTGTTCCGGCGCTGAGCTTGCCGATGTTCTCGTAAACCTCTTTGGGAAGCTGAGCCGTCTGCAGCAGGCTGTTCGCCACCTGGTCGTAGAGGAAGTCGCCGTCCACCACGTTGCCAAGCGGCAGCTCGGCGGTGGCTAGCACGGCCTCGTGCACCACGCGCAGCTGGCTGCGCAACTGCGACACCGTGCCCGTCGTGTCGATGGTGCGCAGCACGCGCTCCCAGAACCTGCGCCGCACGGGCAGGATGGGGTAGTCCGCAGTCATCACCGACTCGTCATCGTGCACGTGTTCGAGCTTGGTGCCGCGAAGGTGGCGCGAGATTTCACCGAGGTTGCCCCGCCAGGCAGCCTCGACCTGCGGCTGGGCGGAAGGCTTCTTCGCCAGGATGATTTCGCGCGTCACGTTCTCGACATCGACGTCGCTCAGCGTGACGCTGACTGGGAAGCGTCCCATCAGCCGCATCAGGTTCGGCATGCCCGAGAGTGCCGATTGGCCGGTGCCGATGAAAAGCAGCTGGCCGGCGAAGCGCTTGCACAGCTCTTCCGTGACTTCTTGGACCGCGTAAGCCTTCTCGGCGTCGTCCCCGATGTACTGCTGCACCTCGTCCAGAACGACCAGGGTCAACGGGAACTTGCCGCCCTCCGACAGTGCCGCCGTGATGGCGTCCTTCATCTCCTGGTTCGAGACGTCCTGAACCTGCGGAAACTGGGCCTTGAGGAACAGGCGCGCCTCCTGCGCAGAGCTGGCGAAGCCCGGCTTCGCGGCGAGCAACGCGTTCGCCAGCGCATCCGACACGTACATCTTCGGAAGCTCGCTGGACAGGCTGCGGCCGGCGGCTTTCAGCTCGGCCTCGACGCGGTCGAGCAGGCCTTCGCTCTTGAGGTAGAGGACGAACTGGGTCTGGTGGTACGACTCGGGAAGTCCTTTGGACTTGAAGACGATGCCGAGCAGGGCCATCTTGACCTTGCCGGCCACGCCGGCGCCCAGCTTTCCTGCGGCCGCGTGCAATCCGCCATGGCGCTTGCCTTCGGTCGACAGCGCCCTGAAGTGGTCGGAGACGCCCGTGGGCAGCTTGGCCAGGCTGCGCGCCGAGGCACCATCCGGGAACTTGAAGTCGGTCCACAGGGACCGCAGCATCTTGGCCAGGTGGGACTTGCCACTTCCGTAGAAGCCAGAAATCCAGACGCCGGGCTGCTCCGCCCGGCTGTTGAGGTTGAGAAGGAACTTGTCGAGGATGAGGTCGAGCCCCTTCTCGTACTGGCCGTTGCAGACGAAGGTCTCCAGCTCATAGCGCAGCACGCTCAGCGCGGCGTCCGAACGGTCTTCAGAGACCTCGGCCACGCCGTTATTGGCCAGACGGTTCTCGGTGGGAACCGTGTTGTAGATGTCCCTGTTCAGCATGACGGTCCTGGTTAGTTTTGGCTTGGCCTGGTGGGTGCGGGTCAGTCGTTCGCCAAGAGTGGCACGGCGAGGTAGTTCCAACCGTCTCGGGCGTCCAGCAGGCGGTAGGTGTGGCCTTCAGGGTGGTACTCGCCGGGAAAGAAGACCAGCAGGCGCCCGGGGATGGCGGTCTTGATGCCCTCGATGACTGAGGAGACACGAACGAGGCCAAAGAGCGCTCCGACCCCGAGCAGCGCGACGACCGTCTCGGGCCCTGCCTCGGCCGTGATGCGGGTCTTCAGCTGTTCGATGGAAGTCGCCAGGAACTCAGTGAGCTCGCCAGCGGGGTAGCCATCCAGGTCCTCGGGGGACGCGAAGTAGGCGTCGCGGTACTCCTGCGTCGCCATCCACTGCGGAAACTCGTTTGTGAGGTCGAACATCAGCCACTGCTTGCCCGCCTGCTGCGTGACGAGGGCGAACTCATCGGCGTTGGCGCGGAGTCGCAGCTCGTCGGCCTTGTCGTACACCGCAAAGATGACGCGCTGAATGGGGGCCAGGCCCGGCTGCCAGGGCACGGACAGATGCTGCCGGTAGGCATTGACCAGCTTGGCGACCTTAGACGACATGCGCGACCTCCTGGCGAAGTTGTTCTTCGTCTGGCGTTAAGTAGCCGGGGAACCGGACTTCCTTGACCCCGCCCGCGTTCAAGAACACAAGAAGGCCACGGTGAAACGCCGAGTTTGTCAGCGCCAATAGCTCACTGGGTGAGCCTCCGAGAACACTTGTCCACTCGGACGTGAACAATCTCTGGCCCGAACGACCTTGCAAGTGACCCAGGAACAGCGCCAAGGCAACCACTTCAGGCGTTACGGCGGGCGCGGCGCGGAGCTTGCGACGGTGGCCGACCAGCACTCCCGCGGACGTCCAGGTTCCGGCCACGTTCTGAGCGAACGACTTCAGCGAGGCTGCGCTGAAGCGCTCCGGGAACAAGCAGCTGAGGAAGGCCTCGACGTCCTCTCTGACCAGAACCGCGCCGTGCTGTTGGCCGAGGATGAAGGGCTGTGAGGCGCGGAGCAGCGGGTCCCGCGCCAGGGCGACCAGCAGGGCCAGCATGGGTTGGGCCGACGGGTCGGACAGCCAGAGCTGCCGCATCGCGCGAAAGATGGGGTTGGCGCCGTCCAGCCCATAGAGGGTAGCCAAGTGCCGCAGCGCCAGTTCGCGGGCCTTCTTGGTCGCTTTGCCAAGGACGTTCGCCCCCACGATTGCCGCGGAGTAGTCGGCACGGCTAGCGCCGGGCGCCGTGTGCGCCAGGAGTACCTGCAGGTCGTCCAGCATCATGGTCCGCGCAGCGTGCGGCCCGTTGATGCCGAAGCGGAAGCCCAGCTGGCCCAACAAGACTTCTCGTTGTTCGGACACGGCTGTCAGGGCTTGCTCTTCGCGTTGGGGAGTGCTTCTCGGGGGACGCCCGCGAGCGGATATCCATTGGTCCTGCAGTAGGCGATGACCATCACCTCGACCATATTGGCCAGGCTGCGCATCTCACGGTCCGCGGCGGCCTGCAGGGCAGCTTTGATGGGAGGTTCGACGCGCACGCTGACCACTTCCGACTTGCCGGCTGCCATGAGGCTGCTCCTGTGTGTAGAACGCTAGCGGATTGCCAGCTTAGCGCAGTTGAGCGAGCGGCCTAGTCAGGGATTAGGAGGGGCCGGAGGCGACGTTCGCTAGACATGGGCTCCAGGCATCCCCAATTCTGAGGAACCCCCATGCGACACAAGAAACTGGCCGAGGCCTTGCCGGTCGAGGCCGACCACTACCTGAGCGACCCGCGACATCGGGCGCGCTTTTCCGAACTGCTGAACCCCATTGAGACCGCGGCGCATATCGGCGCATCCTTCCCTGACCTCGACCACGAAGGCTGGGCCATCCGCGTCGAGCTCACCTCCGAAGAGCTCGACATGCTCGAAAACGATGGTCAAGCTGGCCACCTACAACTGGACGTCGTGCACTTCTCGCCGGGTCTGCCCGTCGCGGTGCTGCGGGCTCTGGCAGGAGGCGTGGAGTTCCGGTTCGGCGTTCCACTTTGGCAGACAGGCGCTCAACAGTGGCTGCTCGACGCCGTGGACCGAGAGCAGTTTCTGCTGCTCTTGGACCCGACGGACGACGACTTCGGCTTCGCCCTCAAGGGCTTCGGAAATCTGCTGGTCGACCGGGTGTCGCTCATCTCAGCGGCGACGCTGACGCGAGAGCTTGGTGGCGACGAGTCGCGGGAGCAAATGCTTCTGGCAGGTCTGAAGCTCATGCAGGACCGGCTCGCTGTGGTGCCACCGGCTGGCTTGGAGCCCTTCGCGGTCCGGGCGGCCATCGCCGGCCAGGGCAAGGATGCCGTGGCCGTGATGAGCGCCCTGATGGCTGCCGAGACAGCCAGGGTCGCGGCCTTGGTCAGCGATGAGGAGGACCCTTTGGAAGGCACCTCGGGCATTGGCCCGCGCAATTGATTCAGAAGGGGCGGCCGTGTCGGCTGCCCCTTCGTCCTTCTGCCTGGAACGAGGTAACGAGGTAACGCTCCGGCTGCGGTGGAGCGACCTCTGTGAAACTGCGTTTCGCAGGGAGGCTTGCCCTTGACTGACAGTACGGGGCGCTCGCGCCCTTGGCTCACCATGCGGGTGTAGCCCGCTCCGCCGTGCTGACTCTGCCGAGGGGGCGTTGCCACTTGGTGCGGAGTCCGGACTGCGGAGAGCTACAGGAAGCTACAGGAGCTAGAGAAGGCAAAAGTCGTTGTGCGGCGGGCCTTTAGGGCCGTCGCTAACGACCGGATGACGTGGCGTGGGCAAAACAGCCAACGACCGTTTGACGCGAAGTCCGGTCAGTGCCTTGGCGTCCGCGGCTAGAAATCAACCGCGTACACCCGGTCGGGGCAGTTCCTGCGGCGGTCCGACGACCCGTATCGCCATGCCTTGATGAGCCCGGAGCTCGTCAAACGGTCGTGCGCCGTGTCGAGCGCTGCCTTCAGGTCGGAGTCGCGGCCCATCGTCGAGCCTAGGTAGCGCCGCAGTTCCTGAACGGTGAACGGCCAAGGCCTGACATGCGAGCGGTAGAGCAGGTAAAGGCGCCTGACCGTGTCTCCCTCGCGGCGGCGCGTCAACAGCCCGTACTCCCGCTCGCTAAACCAACTGCTCAGCCGGGGCCCGAACGCCACCCGCACTTCCCGCGGCACAGACACCGACCACATGCGTCCGTCCGTAGAGGAAGGTCCAAGAAGTTGGAAGCTCACCTCGATGGGCCCGCGCGACGACGACTGCGAAAGAGGGTCGTCCGGAAACATCGCTCGGAACTGTTGGCGCATCGGTTCGAAGCTGCTTCGCACCGCCAGCCGGGCTCCTTGGAGCCGTGCAATCTCGCCGCGGACCGACTTGTATGCGGGGCCGCCCGTGCCTCGGCCGAGAGCCGTCAGCAGCTCTTTCGCGGACACCGTGACGCGGGAACCTAGTGGAAGCGGGGTGGCGAGCTTGAGCAGCTGCCCCCACACTTCCATGTCGCCAGTGCGCAGCTCTTCGCCGAGATAGGTGACCGCTGTGTCGCCGTAGCTCTGCCCCGAGAACTCGACAACGTGGAGTGGCGCGTCGGGCGTGTACTGGCGGCGGACGCTGTTGCGAACACCGATTTGCACCAGACTCCCGCATGTCCAAAGGTGGGGCAGCTGGAACTGGCCAGGTCGAAGGTCAGGCAGGTACCACTCGGTCGAGACCGTCTGGGACATGACAACAACCGACGCCGCTGCGCCTGCGGCAGATGAGGCGGCAGCCGCGGCGGCTTGCATCGACAGAGATGAATCCGCTGGCCCGACCTGCTTGTCAATGGCGGCGAGCATGGCTACCAGCCATGCGCGGCGCGTCATTCGCTCGCGCACCCCCTTCCATTCGAACAGCGTCCCATCGAGGGGTGGTCGTTCGCCCACTGGTCCGTCGCAGGTGAGCAACTGGTGGATGGCATTGCGAACATGCGAGAGGCGCACAGGGCCAGGCCTGGCGAGCGGCGCTACCGCCTCAAGGCTGAGTCTGTAGACGAAGCACGGCTGCATCTGGAGAAGCATCTGCAGCTCAGATGGCGATGCGCGCACGATGTTTCTCTCCGTCCACTCGTCCCCGTTCGGGAACCGGGCGTGATTGGCATATTGACGGTCGAGTGCAGTGAGCGCATGCGCTGGGCATTGGGTCATGATGGTCCGCTTCGGTTGAGTTCTGCCGACCGTTTGACGAAGGTCGACACGAGGTGGAGCGAACGTGTTTATCTGCGCGCTCGGGTGGGTGGGCTCAGCAGGGCAGCGAAAAAAAGGAGGCGGGCCAAAACCCGCCTCTGAATGAAGAGCCGCGCTCCTCAAGGACCAACCAAGACAGCCATCGAAGGAGGTTCTGCTACGCCATTGCGCGTGCCTCGTTGTCGTCGTGAACGACGGCGGCACGTTGCAGCCACTGGAGCACATCGGGAATTTGCCGGATACCGAAGACGTCCTGACGCGAGCTCTCGGCGTACATCAGAACCAAGGAGCGCTTGGCGGCCAGCGGCAGCGACTTGACCTCGGCGGGGAGGAGCGTTCGGGCCACTGGGTCCAGCTTCATGGTGTCGAGCGCTCGGTCCATGACCGCCTCCTCCGACTGGGCAGGCCAGACGAAGTCGCCCATCGGAAGGACGCCCGCCAGAAGCTTCACGACGACGGGCGGCACACCCAGGTACCTCGCGCAGGCGCCGGCCACTTCCGAGGAAAGGTGCCGGGTCTGACGCACGCCGCAGCGAAGTTGGTAGATGTACGAGTACGTGACGCCGAGCTCGTCGGCCATCTCGCGCCGCGTCTGGCCCCGGCGCTCGCACTCTTCGAACAGCCAGCCGAGCAGCGGACCACCTTCGGCGGCGTAGAGGCGCATCAGCCGTTGCTCGGGGGTCTCTTGAGCGGAGACCGCTTCGCTGCGAGCTTGGTAGACGACGTGTGAGGTGCAGCCCGTAGGGGGCACAAAGGTTTCAGACATGTTGGGGGTTCCTAGGAACACGCAGGTGCGTGCTGTTCGTATAGCAACCCGACCACACAGGTTCAGCCGCGGCGTCGCTTCACAAATCCCCGTGCCTGCAGAGCCTCGAGCAGGCTGCTGTCCGCTGTGCCATCGACCTCGGCAACGATTTGCGCCCACTGCGCATACGTGCGGGTCGTGCGCGCGCCGGAGGCTGGTGCGAAGCCCAGGACACCGTCTCGGACCGCGCTGGCTGCAGCCCGAACGGCGGATAGGGCATCCGACAACGGGTCCGCACGTTGTGGCGGCGGGCGCTGCTCTGGCGCGCCGGACACATTCACTCGTCCGAGCGCATCGGCGATGGGCTGAACCGTGTCGCGAGGAACGCGCCGACGGTGACTGCGCGCGACCGCTTCGTCGACCAGCCGCAGCGCCTCGGCAAGGCGCCAGACAGGGTCGACCTCTCGCTGCGCAGCTTCCTGCCGAGTTCGGTCGGCAGCCGCGCGTGCCGGTCCGCAGACGCTGCGCTCGACGTAGTCCCGCTCCTCGGCGGTCAGCCCGGCTGCAAGCCCATCAGGCAGAGCGCACGAGTCGCTCGGCAAGCTGCCGACATACGTCTGCACAGCGTAGCCGTGCGTGTTGCCGGCAGTGCCCTTGGGAACCCAGCGAGAGCGGTAGAGGCAGGACATGCGGCCTCGTCGTTTGATGTGCATCGCAGCGCCTTGCGGTAGTGGAGACACGACGTGTAGCCACCGTGATACCGGTGCAAGTCCGGCGGGGCACTTGCCCATGCCACGGAGATAAAACGCCCGACTACACCGAGGGTCAGCACTCCTTTGCCTAAGACCCTTCATGCACCTCGATTCCATTGCCATCGCCGCCCCTGATGTCCAGAAGGCCACCCCGCATCGCAAACCCGCACCTCCTCTCCAGCGGAACGAATACGGCGCCATCTCACCGCAGGTCACCCTGAACGACGTCTGCCGGGCGCAACTGCGCGACATCCTCGCCTTGGCGGTCAAGAGCGGACATCTGAACGCGACGTACATACGCCAGGACCGGCGTGAGATGGAGTGCCTCAATCACGACGTGTACGACGTGCTCCTGGAGCGTGGCCGAATCCGCGCCGTGGTCATTCAGGAGCGAACGTTCTGGAAGCACCTGCGCAAGACACGCAGTCGTGTGACGAAGCGCTATGTGATGCTCACCCTCGAACGACGGAGCTTGCGTGCCGAGGAACTCGACACCGCGACCTGCGCGAAGCGCGCCAAGAACACCTCCGCGCTGGGGGAACTCGTCCGGCACTACGCCGGCATAAAGCCGGTGCGGTGCATCACTCCTCGTGTCATCGTTGAGACCACCTACAAGGTGCTCGCGCGCGCTGCGGACGGCACGCTGCGCAGCGTTTTCGACGGCTCAGAGTACCGAATGGGCGTTTGGCGGTCCGAAGCGGCCGCGCCCGACCATGGCGGCGGCTTCTATTTCTTCTGGTCCGAGCAGGATGCGGTGGCCGGTACCGAGACGAACACGACCTTCGCCGCGGGGCTGACAGACGGGCTGGAACTTGTGCTGTGTGAAGTCGAGGTGGCGGGTCGGACTGTCGAGTACGCACACGGCAAGCACGCAGCCTCGCGGCTGCGTCTGCGGCGCGAGCTCCGAGTGCTCCGCCGGTCGGCGCCGGAAGCCAGCTGAGGCGCAGTCCTCGACGGCGCTGAGACCCTCGCCATTGACCCACACAGCTTCATGCAAACGACCGGCCCGACGGCGCTAAACGTCTGCGCCCGGCGTCACCAGCAGGCGGACGGCTCGGCGTCCAGCCGAGTGCATTGAAGGAGTGCTGCCGCGTGCATGAGTCGCGTTGACCTAGATGGCACGGTTGTGAGGACAGGCTTGCTCGCGACAGCCCGGTTGCCGGCGGTGCGAACCGCCGCCGTCCCTGCGCGGGATAGCGTCGAGTCCCGTTGCGGCGCGCAGCGCCGCACCCTGTGGCCGGGGTCCCCGGGGCTCGTCGATGGACAGCTGACACGAGGCACGGGGCAAGCCGCGACGGGCTGGCCCGCCGATGGCGCAGTTGGGCACGCCGTCCAGAAACACGTTCTCCCTAGAAAAGACAGCTGGGGACGGCGGCGGTTCGCACCGGCAAAGCCGGGCGTGAGTACAGCGGCATTGATGTACGTCGCGACGAAAACATGAGCGACGACCGGCCCCGGCCGGGCGAGGCCGTTCGAGGGGAATCACCCTGTGCCCCCTGCCCTCGAGCGGCCGTGCGGTCAGACCGCGGCAGCAGGCGCGATGGGCAATCCCCCGCGTGGTGTGCTGGGTGTTGTCCGTGGGTGGCGTGGAAGCCCACTGTCGCTAGACAGGGCTGACCAGCCACTGCAGCACACGCACGCCAGGCGCGAGCACGGTGGCCTTGACCGCGAGGGAGCGAATGACGACGACAACACAAGTAGGCCAACGGGATGCCGAGCAGAAGCCTCTGCGGCACGGGGGCCGGACAGCAGATGCGCCGAAAGGCGGAAACGGTGATACAGCAGCCGATGCCACGGAGGCCATCAACGACGTGCCCAAGCGCCCTTCAAGGAGGTCCGATGAGGCTCCAGCGGTCAGGCGTGGCCTGACGACGGCGGTCTCATCAACCCACTTACGAGCAGCAATCTGGACGCGAGCTCTACGCCTGGCAGACCGGTTCCGGGTCATCCGGACCGTGGACGTCGCCGTAGCGTGCTTCCCAGAGCGCGACTACAAGGCAGCGCTGACTGCTGCGCAGCGCGCAATGCGAGGGTTGGTCAAAGCATCGCTGTTGCGGCGGTACCGGACCGACCGGTTTCAGACCGTCTATGGTCTGACCCAGCACGGCGCGCGATGGCTGCAAGATGACGACATCGACGCGGCAGCATCGGTTCGACGCGTGAGCGACATGTCGAATCCGGAGCACAGACTGTGGGCCCAGTTCCTCGTTCTCGCAGCAGAAGCACGCGGCCTGCAAGCGTGGACAGAGTCCGAGTTGATGCAGTCTCTGAACCACGACCTTCGGGACAGCAAGCTCGCGATGCAGGGGTTGCTGCGCGTGACGGTCACAACGTCAAGGGGTACGGCGACCAAGAGCCTGCGCCCAGACGCCGTTTTCGCCGAAGGCGACGGGTCGACCTGGGCCGAAGTAGACCGCAGCGCGCGCGGTTCAGACCGGGCAGCTGACCTGCGTGCTCTGGTCCTCTCCATTGGCGCAGCCCTTGCCGATGGCAAGCCTCTGCGTCGAGTCGTCGTCTTCACGAGGACGGACCGCATACTGCGGCGGGTGGTAGCCACGATTAGGCAGGTCGTCCAGCAGACCAGCCAGGGCGCTTTGGTCCGTGGGCGACGGCAGTTGCGGGAAGTTGGGGAAGGCCTGTACGAGGTGTGGCTGACGACCGACCGCAAACATCGGGATGGTCGCGTGAGCCTCGTAGACCGGCTCGCGGGTCATGTCGTCGTTCAGCAGCTGCCTGTCTGGCTTCCGAAGGTCCGCCTGGATGGGCGGGGGACAAGCTCTACGGAGGGCTGGCTCGGCGAGAACTACCTTCCCTACCGGCGGCCCAGCTGCCTGCCTCCATGGGCACATCCACCCTCGCCGCTGCTGGACTGCCGCGGAGGGAGCCCAGAACCCGACGACGCGCCATCGC
>LNFM01011393.1_pt1 | contig 12101 bp, 8 predicted proteins | sample 596031 | NCBI WGS metagenome assembly LNFM01 (sample SAMN04254537, study PRJNA301005) | activated carbon metagenome | isolation source: dual media filters at the Ann Arbor, Michigan drinking water treatment plant | place: USA: Ann Arbor | reverse complement strand
AGTCGCGACGGCTCGCGCCTGTATGCGACCGTGGGCTCCAACAGCAACGTCGGCGACAACGGCATGGACAACGAGGCCGGGCGCGCTGCGATCCACGAAATCGACATCGCCTCCGGGCGCACACGGGTATTCGCCTCCGGCCTGCGCAACCCCAACGGACTGGACTGGGAACCCCACAGCGGCGTGTTGTGGACGACGGTCATGGAGCGCGACGAGATCGGCAGCGACCTGGTGCCGGACTACATGACCTCAGTGCGCGACGGCGGATTCTACGGCTGGCCCTACAGCTACTTCGGCCAGCACGTCGATGGCCGGATCAGCCCGCCGCGCCCCGATCTGGTGGCGAGCGCGATCGTCCCCGATTACGCCCTGGGCGCGCATACCGCATCCATCGGACTGGCGTTCTATCGGGCCACGCTGCTGCCATCGCACTACGCGGGTGGCGCCTTCATCGGCCAGCACGGATCGTGGAATCGCAAACCGCACAGCGGCTACAAGGTGATTTTTGTACCCTTTGCCAATGGCCGTCCCTCAGGGCCAGCGCAAGATGTGCTGACCGGCTTTCTGGACGCGGCCGGGAATGCGCGAGGCCGCCCGGTGGGGGTCGCCGTGGACAGCGCAGGGGCCGTGCTGGTGGCCGATGATGTCGGCAATGCCGTGTGGCGGATAACGCCCGCGCCACGGCCGCGTTAGCACAGCGTGTGCATGGCAGTTGTATCTGTTGATACAGGAGCGCAGAGTACGCGCGGTTTTCCCATACATTACTGACTTTCCAGGAGCGTCAGCGTTGCAACCTGTCGATCATCCGTCAGCTGGCGATGCCACGCTCGCGACCCAGTCCGATGCACCCCTTGCCCCGGCAGAGCCCCCGGCTGAGACGAAACGCAGCGCCCGCTACGCCGGCATGAGCATCGGGGTCGGCATCCTTGCCGCCATCGGCGTCGTCGCCGCGCTCTATCTGGCGCGCTCGTTCTTCATTCCATTACTGATCGGCATTCTGCTCAGTTACACCCTGCGTCCAGTGGTGAACTGGCTGGCCGCATGGCGCATCCCACAGGCCCTCGCTGCAGCGCTGGTGATGCTGTTGCTCATTGGCGGGTCGTCGTGGGTCGCGTTTGCGGTTAAGGACGAAGTCACCGTGATCGTCGAGCGCCTGCCCGATGCGGCACGAAAGCTGCGCCAGCGCTTGAGCGCCGAGCGCAAGTCCGGCCCTACCGCCCTGCAAAGCATGCAAGAAGCAGCGAACGAAATTCAGGGTGCAGCCGCCGACGCCGGCGCCAAGCCTGGATCGCGGGTCATCACCGCGCGCGCATCCGAACCCACCACCTGGCTGCGCGATTACGCCGTTGCCCAATCCGCACTGCTGTTCGCGGTGGCCGGCCAGACCCCGATCGTGCTGATGCTTTCCTTTTTCATCCTCGCCTCGGGCACCCACTTCCGCCGCAAACTGGTGCAGTTCGTCGGACCGTCGTTCGCGCGCAAGAAGGACACCGTGCGCATCCTCGGCGAGATCGACGTGCAGATTCAGCGCTACCTGCTCTCCATCCTGGTCTCCAACGTCCTCGTCGGGGTAGCGACCTGGCTGGCATTGACCACGATCGGGCTGGAGAACGCGGGCGCCTGGGGCATCCTCGCCGGGGTGCTGCACTTCATTCCCTACCTGGGCCCCCTGCTACTGGCGATCGCGGTCGGCGTCGCCGGCTTCCTGCAGTTCGGCACCCTGGTCTACGCCCTTGCCATCACCGGCGTGGTGACCCTGATCGCAGGGGCCATTGGCATGGGTTTCCTGACCTGGCTGCAAGGCCGCTTTGCTGGAGTGAACGCGGCGGTGCTGTTCATCGCGCTGCTGTTCTTCGGCTGGCTGTGGGGCATCGCCGGCCTGCTGCTCGGCGCCCCGATCATCGCCATCGCCAAGCTGGTCTGCGACCGCGTCGAATCACTCAATCCAATCGGCGAACTGCTCGGCAGGTAGCGCACGGGATGGCGTACCCATGTTGCGGGGTCGTCCCCATCCATCCGGGCGATTTGTAACGGTTTCAAGTTTCCACAGGGCGGGACGTAAACTGAACAGTCGGGCAGTTTTGCTGCTGCGACATTGCGCGTCAAGGGCACACCCGTCGAAAGGCGGGGCCGCAAAACCACCGGGCTAAATCCGTTATCGGACACGTCAGCGGGGTTGCCGGATCAACGATCCGTTGCATGCTCTTGGCGTTTACTTCGCAGGATCAGGAGACGCGCAAAATGGAACTACGCCTCACCGCCTTGGCTGCCGCCGTTGCCATGGCCCTCCCCGCCTTTGCCCAGGCCCAAGATGCGGAGCTGTTCGCCGCCCCGCTCAATTCGTACGAGCGCACCTACAATCGCGTGCACAAGCAGGTCAAATCCGACCTTGCCCATGCCCGCGGCTATACCGGACGCGGCGCCGTGGTAGCCGTGCTCGACACCGGCACCCAGGGCAATCACATCGAACTGAACACCCAGCTCGTCGGCACCACCATGTTCGATGCATCGGTCGGGCGCTATGTGGCCACAACCGATGGCCAGGGCCACGGCACCCACGTCGCCGGCATAGTTGCCGGCTCCACCGCCACCGGCTACAGCTACGGCATCGCCCCCGACGCGAAGGTATTGCCGATCAAGGTCTTTTCGAGCTCGACCTGGCTGGCCAGCAGCACCGCCCTGACCTCTGCGCTCAATCTGGTGCGGGCAACACCGAGCGTATCAGTGGTCAACATGAGCCTTGGCGGCAGCGGCACCATGGGGACAAGCTTCGAGACCGCGCTACGCGGCGTGATCAACGCCGACAAGCTGGTGGTGGTCGCCGCTGGCAACAGCGCCGGCGCCAACCCGCAGTGGCCGGCGCGCTACGCCAAGGAGATCTGGGCGAAGGGACAGATCGTCGCGGTCGGCGCGGTCGACGCCAACAACGTGATCGCGAGCTTTTCCAACCGCGCCGGCGACACCGCCAACTGGTTCCTGGTCGCCCCCGGCACCAGCGTGCTGTCGTCGTACACGGGTGGCAGCTATGCCTACATGAGCGGCACCTCGATGGCCGCGCCGGTGGTGGCCGGCGCCGCCGCCTTGATCGAGGGTGCGTGGCCGCAACTGAAGGCCGGGCAAGTCGCCAGCATCCTGTTCCAGACCGCGACCGATCTCGGCGCCCCCGGGGTGGACGCGGTCTACGGCTGGGGCCTGCTCAACGTCGATCGCGCGCTGCAGCCGATCGGCACGACCAGCGTGCCCTTGTCCGGCACAACCAGCCTCAAAACCTCGTCGGTGAGCCTACGCACGTCGGTCGCATCGTGGAGCGGCCTGCGCGCGGCAGCCAACGGCGGTCAGTTCCGCGGCATCGCCGTCGATGAATACAATCGCGACTTCCACACCGACTACGGTGCAGGCATCCAAGCCCCGGCACGCGAAGGTATCACCAGCGCCCTGGCCGCTGCCGGACGCTCGCTGCTGGTGAGCGAACAGGTCATGCGCGACGGCTCGCGCTTTATGACTGCGGTCGAAGAGCAGCGCCCGAGCGCAACATTTGCCGGCAATGAGACGACGCGCACCCTGCTCGCCAGCAGCGCGGTATTCAAACTCGCCAGCGGCCACGAACTCGCATTCGCCACCGGCGGGCTGGCTGGCAGCTACTTCGGCCTCACCGAAACCGACGCCGCGCTCGCCAACCCCTACCTCGGCCTCGCCCGCTCGGCGAGCCAGATGGCGTTCGGGTTCAATCACGGTGCGCTCAGCATGAAGGCCGGCGTCCTCGACGCCGGACTCAACGCCGCGATGGGGCGTCAGCATGCACAGTCCGAAGTCAGCGGCGGGCGCGCGGCTGTTGCCGAGATCAATTACGCGATCGGCAATGACGCGATGATCGGCGTGCAACTGGCCAACGTCGAAGAAAACGAGTCCTACCTCGGTGCGGTGAGCAGCGCCGGCTTGGCGCTCGACAGCGGCCGCACCCGCACCGTGACCACCCACGCGAGCTACCGCATCGGCCACGACGTGACCCTCGCCGCCCAGTACTCGATCGGCCGCACCGCCGATGCCAGCGGCAGCGGCTTGCTCGCACGCGCCGAAGGCGTGCGTTCGGAAGCCTTCGTGGTCGGACTGGTCGGACGCAACACGTTCGCGCGCGAGGATCGCCTGGCGCTCACGCTGTCCAGTCCGATGCGCATTGCCGCCGGGCGCGCCGAAGTGGTGATGCCAGTGGCGATCACCACCGACGGCGAAGCCGTGTTCGAGTCGCGCCGGGTTGCGCTCGCCAGCACCAGCCGCGAGACCAAGCTCGGGCTCGACTATGCGCTGCCGCTGTCGGCGACTTCGAGTGTGTCGTGGGTGCTTGCGCTGCGCAACAACGCCAACCACGTCGCCGGCGAGCGCGAAGGACAGGCCGGGGTCGTGCTCCGCACCCGGTTCTGAGCATTCCCCTGCGCCACGGAAGCGCGCGCAGGCATTCACGGATCGACCCGCGCAGCCGTGCGGCACGGGTCGATCCGGTTGTACCTCAGCGCAGTGGTCGTGATCACGAGTGCGCTGCAGCCCCTCTCTTCGGCCTCCTGCCGACCTCTGCGCCGATCCCGCGCGCACGCGTAAAACTTGTGTTCCGTTCCGCGTGTGCTATTAACAATGAGTACCAGCAAGCAAACCCGCGGAGCAACGCGGTGGCGCTTCCGGCGTTCGCCGGCGGCGCCGGGAGCAGTACGCACAAGAATGAAAAATGCGTGGGCAGCGGAACAACATTAATTGTTTTCCTGACTCATCAGAGAGGTAATCTTCCATGGCGGGTTTCGCAGGCATTGCTGCTGTCGGCACCAGCATCGAACGCTTGTTGTCGCACGCGTTCGCGGAGCGTCAGCCGGTACCCAATCGGACCTCGCAAGCGGCCCTGATCCGCACCGAAGATCTAGCCGACGACACCCTGATCACCGATCTGATCGGACCCCTCGGCGTCACCGTGCTGCTCTACCGGGTGGATTTCAACAAGACCATGCGCGCGGCCTGGTCCGCGGTGGGCAATGCCGACGGCCGCGGCTATCTGGCGCTCGACCTGCATTACCTGCTGACCCCGTGGGCCGACAATGCCGAGCATCAGCACATGATCATCGGCCGCGCCATGCAGGCCCTCGAGCGCACCCCGGTGCTGGCCGGGCCGACGCTGTATTCGCCCGCGCTGCCGCTGCCCGAATACGCCTCCGAACCGCAGACCGCAGTCACCGACTCGGTGCAGATCATGCTCGAGGAGATCTCGACCGAAGCGCTGATGCGCACCTTCGATTCGCTGCCCACCGACTACCACCTGTCGGTGCCCTATGTCGCGCGCGTGGTGCGCATCGACACCCTCGGCACGGTGGTGGCACCGCCGGTGATCGACGCCGACATCCACCTGCGGGTGAGCACATGATCGCTTACCACCCCCTGCGCCTGGAGCAGACGGTCGAGGTCAGCCGCGTCAACCATCGGCTGGCGCTGGGCGTGCAGTGGATCGACGCGCTCAGCGGCCTGCCCGCCACCGGAGCGCTGCGCTGCGTGCTCGAGCAGATCGGCAGCCGCGCGCTGCACCAGCCCTTCGAAGCACATCCCCAGGCACGCCATGCCTTGCGCCTGGCCGGCCGGGTGGCGAGCCTGCTGGAGATCGGCGCCGAAGAAAAGGCCGCCGACCCCCCGCCCGCACCGGAAGACGACCAGACCAACTTCGTGCTGCGCGGCTTCGCCCGCCGCGACCCGCGCCCGGGCATCTACAGTGCCGACGACGATCCACGCCAGTTCGTGCCCCGCCGCCTGGCGCTCACCCCCGTACTGGGAAACGGCGTGCCCATTGCCACCGCGGCCAATATCCGCCAAGCCTGGCTGTGGCCGGGGGCCGCCTACCCGCTCGCGGGCAATACCACCTCGATTCGTGGCCATGTGCGCCGCGGGCCGAACCTGGCCGAGGCCGTGAGCGTGCCGTGGGTGCGCGTCATCGTCACCCGCCCGGCCAGTGCCGCCGCTGCGCCCGACTTCGACACCGAACTTCAGGTCGGCTGGGGCCATGGCGACGACCGTGGCGAATTTCTGCTGGTGCTCGGCTTTCAGGCCGCGCCGGGCGGCGCCCTGCTCGCGCAGGCCATGCCGCTGCGGGTGTGGGTGTTCCTGCCGCCCGCGCCCGCGCCGGGTCCGGTGCCGTCCGATCCGCTCGCCTACCTGCCCGTGGAGCAGGCGGGGAGCGCTCCGCTCAACGATGTCCTGCGTGGTATCGCGCCCCCTGCCGGCTATGTGCGGCAGGCGGGCGTTGACGTGACGCTCGGACCCGCCGAGGCCAGTGTGATGAGCGATGCTGCCCTGCTGTTTCCGTAGCCTGTTCCAGTGTGCGCCGCCCCGACCAGGGTGGTGCGATTGTGCAATTGCTGCCGTTGAAAGGGGAACACCATGCCCGAGTACCTTGCACCAGGCGTCTATGTCGAGGAAGTCAGCTTCCGCTCCAAGTCGATCGAGGGCGTGCCGACCAGCACCACCGGCTTTGCCGGCGTCACCCGCTACGGCCCGGTGCAGTACACCGGCGGCCCCGCCACCACCAAGCCGCGCCTGATCACCTCGTTTACCGAGTTCGAGCGCGTCTATGGCGGGCTGCGACCGCTGGAACTGGCCAGCGGCGAACGAACCTCCTTCCTCGCCCACTCCGCGCGTGCGTTCTTCAACAACGGCGGCCGCCGCCTGTACGTGTCGCGCGTGTTCGCGCCTGCCGCCGGCAACACCGTGGACGACTGCATCGCCCGCCTCACCGTCACCCTGACGCTGGGCAGCGCGAGCTGGCGTGCACGCTGGCCGGGCGTGGACGGCGCGGTGCTGGTCGACACCCGCGCGGTGCGCAGCAAGAACCTCGCGTTCGAGCATCAGCCCGACCCCGAGGACATCCTGGCCCGGCATACCTGGGGGCCGCAGGTCAAGAGCGTGCGCAACGGCGCGGTGGTCGAAGTCACTGCGGCCGGCGACACCCCGCCCACCGGCAACGCCCCGTTGGTCGCTGGCGCCCTGCGCGTGGTCAGCGTGGACCGCGACGGCCGCCAGACCTTCATCGACGGCAGCGGCAATGCGGTGCCGATGCCCGCCGGGTCGCAGATCGCGCTGGTCGAACTGCGGGTGTCGGTGTTCGGCGCCGACGGTCGCATCGACGTCTATGACCAGCTCGGCTCGCACGGCGACCAGCGTCGCTTCATCGGCAAGGTGCTCGAACGCGACGACCCCGAAGACGAAAACGCCATGGTCTGGCTCGACTGGGTACCCGACCCCAATGCGTTCTCGCCGGCGGCGCTGATGGTGGGCCTGCAGAACGCCGCCAAGCGCCTCGCCGGCCCGGCGGGGGTGGCGCTCGACGGCGACCTGCCCGGGCCCGACGACATTCGCGGCGCCGAAGCCGACCCCGATGTGGTCACCCGCCGCGCCACCGGCCTCGAGGCCCTGGGCGAGCTGACCGACATCGCCATCGTCGCCGCGCCCGACGGCGGGGCGATGTTCAGCCCCGAGGCGATCCAGGCGGTGGCCGACCACCTCATTGCCCACGCCGAGAAATCGCGCTACCGCATCGCCGTGGTCGATGCCGCGGCCAACAGCTCGCTGTCGGCGGTGCGCGACTTCCGCAGCCGCTTCGACAGCAAGTACGCCGCGCTCTACCACCCCTGGATCGAGATCCTCGATCCGCTGTTCCCGGCCGTGCCCGGGGTGCCGCCGCGCAAGCTGATCCTGCCACCGTCGGGCTTCGTCACCGGCATCTATGCGCGCAGCGACATCGAGCGCGGGGTGCACAAGGCCCCGGCCAACGAGGTCGTGCGCGGCCTGACCAAGTTCGAGATCAACATCAACAAGGCGCGCCAGGACGTGCTCAACCCGGAGGGGGTGAACTGCCTGCGCTTCTTCGAAGGGCGCGGCAACCGGGTGTGGGGCGCGCGCACGATGAGCTCGGACCCGGAGTGGAAGTACGTGAACGTGCGCCGCCTGTTCATCTACATCGAGCATTCGATCGACAAGGCCACCCAGTGGGCGGTGTTCGAGCCCAACAACGATCGCCTGTGGTCGAACATCCGCAGCATGGTCGAGGACTTCCTCTACGTGCTGTGGCGCGACGGCGCGCTGATCGGGGCCAAGCCCGAAGAGGCCTACTTCGTGCGCTGCGACCGCAGCACCATGACCCAGAACGACCTCGACAACGGGCGCATGGTCTGCCTGGTCGGCCTCGCCCCCAGCCGTCCGGCTGAATACGTGATCTTCCGCGTCGGTCAGTGGACTGCCGACTCCAAGGCCTGATTGAGGAGAGACCGCAATGGCTACCCTACGCAACAATCCCTACGGTGCGTTCAACTTCCTGGTTTCGCTCGGCAATGGCAGCGAGAGCGGGGTGATCGCAGGCTTCTCCGATGTTTCCGGGCTCGGTACCGAGATCAACTTCTCCGAGTACCGCAACGGCAACGACCTGGTGAACACGGTGCGCAAGATCGCCAACACCTTCAAGCAGGAGGACGTCACCCTCAAGCGCGGCCTGATCGGCTCCACCGACCTGTTCCAGTGGATCAAGGAAGTGCGTGAGGGCGCCGACGGCCGGCGCACGGTCACCATCACCGTGCTCGACGAGGCGCGCAACCCGGTCGCCGCCTTCAAGCTGGTCAATGCCCAGCCCAAGAAGTGGGTCGGGCCAACGCTCGCGGCCAAGGGCGGCGGCGAAGTGGCGATGGAGGAACTGCATCTGACCCACGAGGGCATCACCTACGAGTAAGGCACGCATGCCCCCCGGCCGCGGCGGCGCACCTTGCGGGGTGTCCCAGCCGGAGCAGGGGGCCCGTAACCGGTCGACCCACTGGAGCACGACACGCTTATGCTGCCCTCGGTTCGCTCTCCGCTAGGTGCCCCCGGCGCCTTCGCCCTGCCCGAGGTCCACCCGCCCGCGCTGCACCCGCAGCGCATGGATGTGTGCGCCTTCGTCGGGGTGGCGCCACGCGGGCCGGCGCGGGTGCCGCTGCTCGCGCCGGAATGGCCGGCGGGCTATCGCATGGTCAGCGACGGCGCACGCCCGCTCAGTCGCAGCGTGGCGGTGGCGGTGCGCAGCTTCGACGAATACCAGCGCGTTTTTGGCGGCTTCGAGGGCCCGGGCCTGCTGCCGCACGCGGTCGCCAGTTATTTCGAACAGGGCGGGCGCATGGCCTGGGTGGTGCGCATCGTCCCTGCGCGCAACGCCCCGCTCGGCGACCGCTGCGCGCATGCCACGCTGGCGGGGGCGTTTGCCGCCGACATCGACTTCATCGCCCGCAACGAGGGCAGCTGGGGCAACCGGCTGCAGGTCAGCATCGCGTTCACCACCACCACGATCGCGTTTGCAATCGCCGGCGCCGCGATCGAGGTCGAGCCCGGCAGCCCGGTGCTAGTGGGCAGCACGCTGCGCTTTACGGCGGCCACCGGCACCGCCCAGCTCGTGCTGGTGACCGCGATGCGGCGGGTACGCGATGCGCTGCGTGCGCGCGAACGCTGGCAGCTCGAATTCGACCTCGCCCCGGTCGCCCCGGTGCGCGCCGAACTGGTCGAGGCCCGGATCGAGATCGCCGACGGCGACGGCCGGCGCGAGCGCTTCGACCACCTCGCCCTCGCCCCCGACCACCCCGAGAGCCTCGCCAATGTGCTGTGCGAGCGCTCGACGCTACTGTGGCCGCACCCGGACTGGGCCGCCACCCGGCTGCTGCCGGCCGACCCCGCGGTCGAATTCCTGCGCGCCACGACCAGCGCGTTCGGTGGCGGCAGCGATGCCTGGGCTGACCTCGTGGCCGACGATTTTTTCGATCCGGCCTGGACCCCGGCCGATGAAAGCGCGGGGCAAGGCATCTGCGCCGTCGCCCACCTCGGCGCGGTCACCCAGGTCGTGGTTCCCGATCTTTATCTGCCGGCGCAGTGGGCCGGCGAACAGACGGTGGAGATTGCCGCCAGCGGCGGTGCCGGGGCCGAGTTCGCGAGCTGCGTGGACCTGGTGCCGGCGGTGGCCGTGGCCGATGTGGCGCCGAGCGCGCTCACCGGGCTCATCCTCGACCCGCGCACCGCGGCTGGCCTGGACGCGATTACCGCCCTGCAGCAGCGCGTCGTCGAGTTTTGCGCCAGCACCCAGGACCACATCGCGCTGATCGACGTCCCCCCCGGCCTGTCCCAGGGCCGCATCGAGCACTGGCGCGCGCATTTCGACAGCAGCTGGGTCGCGGCCTACCATCCGTGGTTGATTCCGGCACGACGCAGCGCGCAGTATCAGGACAGCGCCCAGGCGCGCCGCCGCCAGTTGCCGCCCGCCGCGGTGGCCGCCGGGATCATCGCCCGCCGCGAGTTCGAACGCGGCATCCAGCACGGCCCGGCCAACGAGATCGCACGCGAGATCATCCATGTCGCCGAGGCCCAGCCCGAGGGCCGCGCCGACGTGCTCCATCCGCTCAACATCAACTGCTTCGTGCGCCAGCCCGACGGCATCGGCCTGGTCGCTGCGCGCACCCTGGCGCGCGAGCGCGACTGGCGCCAGCTCTCGGTGCGGCGCCTGATCCTGATGCTGCGCCGCACGCTGCTGGTCGATACGCAGTGGGCGGTGTTCGAACCCAATGGCCCGCCGCTGTGGCGCGATCTTCAGCACGCGATCGAGAGCCTGTTGCGCAGCCTGTTCCGTGCCGGCGCCTTTGCTGGGCGCACCGAGGCCGAGTCGTTCTTCGTTCATGTCCACACCGAGCGCGCCCGCCTCGACCGCGGCGAGCTGCTGGTCGAGATCGGGGTGGCGCCCGCCGAACCGCTCGAATTCATTCTGGTGCGCCTGCGCCGCAACGGTGACGGCACCCTGAGCCTGGAGGAATGAGCCCGCCATGATCGACACCCTGCTCCTGCCCGCCTTTCGCTTCGAGGTGAAGTTGCTGCGCGCGCCCGACATCATCGCCGGCAGCCAGCACCTGCCCGGCGCCGGTGCGGGTTACACCCCGCCCAGCGGCGACACCGTGCTTGGCGGGCGCACCTCGGCCGAATGGCGCGGCGCGTTCCAGGAGTGCGGCGGGCTGGAGATCGAAATGGACATCCAGGAATACCAGGAAGGCGGACGCAACAATGGCACCGTACGCCGCGTCGGCCGCGCCAAGTACCAGCCCATCGTGCTCAAGCGCGGCATGTTCTACAGCACCGAGGGCGAGGGCCGGGTCAATACCGAACTGTGGCACTGGATGCAGCGCATCATCAACGGCGAGCGCCCGGTGGCGCGCCACGACGGCATCGTGTACGTGATGAGTGCCGAGGGCGAGGTGCGCGCGAGCTGGATGTTCGATCGCGGCCTGCCGGCCAAGATCCGCGGCCCCGAACTGAACGCGAAGACCGGAGAAATCGCGATCGAAGAGCTGTCGATCGCGCATGAGGGCCTGCGCCTGCTGCCGGCCGAGGAGGCGCTGTCATGAGTGCGCTGACCAAGGCCCAGCTCGGCGAGATCACCTCCGGCGAAACCCCTACCGAGGTGCCCGGCACGCTGGTCGATGTGCAGTTCAACCCCACCTCGCTGCGCATGCAGATCTCCAACCGCACCGCGGGCGGCCAGCAATCGGGCGCGCAGGCGCGCCAGCGCCCCGGCACCGGCGAGATGCAGGTCAGTTTTGACCTGGTGTTCGACAGCGCCGACGAAGGCAGCACCGCGCAGCCGGTGAACGTGCTCGACAAGACCCGCATGGTCGAGCGCTTCGTGCGCCCGCGCGGCCCGCGTGCCGGTCAGGAGGCCCCGCCCCGGGTGATCTTCAAGTGGGGCAGTTTCCTGGTCCAGGGCACGATGGAGAGCGCCAACATCGACCTCGACCTGTTCGATGGCTCAGGCGTGCCGCTGCGTGCCAAGGTCGCAGTCACGATCAAGGGCCAGGACCCGCGCTGGACCTACACCCCCGCCCCGGCCGCGACAGCGGGCGGCCCTGCGGCCGGAGCCGGCCCGGGAACGGGCAACGGCGCCGGTGCCGGCACCGGGCTGGCGCCAGGCACGCCGGGCACGCAGGGCAGCAAGCAGACACCCGATCGTATCGTGCAGGCGATGCCGGGCGAGAGCCTGGCCCAGCTCGCCACCCGCGCCGGTTTCGACCCCAAGGCGTGGCGGG
>LNFM01011390.1_pt1 | contig 12102 bp, 16 predicted proteins | sample 596031 | NCBI WGS metagenome assembly LNFM01 (sample SAMN04254537, study PRJNA301005) | activated carbon metagenome | isolation source: dual media filters at the Ann Arbor, Michigan drinking water treatment plant | place: USA: Ann Arbor | reverse complement strand
GTAAGCGGATCGGGGTTTCACCCAGCCCGAATTCAACGCCTGCGCCCACGAGGTAATCGCCATCAGTGTCGTCAACCCCGACCACCGCTGGCAAGACAAGATCGAGCTCCACTTCCTGATAGCCGCCGCGCACGAACAGCTTGCCGCGTTCGCCGACCCGCATGCCAGCGCGCGCAGCAATGCCGTATTCGCTGTCGATTACGCCGTCACCGATGTGGTAATTGCCTTCAACACCGACAAAAACGATATCGCCGACCGGCAGATCGACCCCGGCGATGAGCCCGTAGATCCCGCCATCATCATCAGGTAGCCCGATCCCAAGATCGTGGATGCCGGCTGATGCGCCAACGTAGATTTCGGGACCTTGGGTAGTCTGCGCATGAACAGCCGACGGAAGGGCGACGGCGCCTATCGCTGCGAGCCCGGTGAATGCGGTTCTCTTCATTTTCTCTTCCTTTTTTATTTCTTACCACCGAGCAGGTGCCACTGATCCAACAGCCACAAGCCGGCATTTTTCTTTCGCATGAACAGCTGGACTCGTTACACTTAGGGCGCATCTCAAGCTCAGCTACGACTCGAACAAGGACTTCGGCTGATACTTCTGGCCGAAGAACAAACGCGACCGCCAGCGCTCACGGCCGCAAATTGCGGCGAACGCCAAGCTACAGGACCAGCTTATGCTGACCAACGATCAACAGAGAATTTGCGATACCGCTCAAGGCGACTTTTCCGACCTGAAGGCGGTGCTGTTCAATGCGACGCTCAAGCACCCATCGGAGCCATCGCATACCGATACCTTGCTCGATGTCGTTGCCGAAATCTTCGGATCACAGCAGGTCGCGGTCAAACGCCACCGTCTGTCGGAATATCATCTCGCGCCGGGCGTTTACCCCGACATGACCGAGCACAGGTGGGAGCGCGATGACTGGCCCAGCTTATCGCCCGACGTGTTCGACGCCGACATCATCGTGCTTGGCACGCCGATCTGGCTCGGCGAGAAAAGCTCGATCGCGCAGTCGTTCATCGAGAAACTCTACGCCCATTCGGGCGAAACCAACGACAAGGGCCAGTATAGCTTTTACGGCAAGGTCGGGGGCTGCGTTGTCACCGGCAACGAGGACGGGATCAAACACGTCGCCATGGGCGTGCTTTACGCAATGCAGCACGTCGGCCTGACGATACCGCCTCAGGCCGATTGCGGATGGATCGGTGAGGCAGGACCGGGGCTGTCTTACGGCGATGAGCAGGATGACGGCGGACGCGCCGGGTTCGACAATGCCTTCACCCAGCGCAACACCACCTTTATGGCCTTCAACCTGCTCCACGCGGCACGAATGCTCAAAGACAACGGCGGCTATCCGGCAATCGGGAACGTAAGGACTGATTGGGATGCTGGCTGCAAGCCGGGCTGGCCGAACCCCGAGCATCGCTAAGCTATCAGCGGCATGGCGCGGCATGATCCTGCCGCGCATTCCCAGTTCCAGAAGTTCGCGCTGTAACCTTCCTGAGCGCCAGTCCGAACAGGTCTATGTGAGCCGATCAGGCCCACGTTGGATCTGCAAAAGGAACTCATCATGAAAACAACCATCGGGCTTGCCGCCGCTTCGCTTGCCGCGGCGTCGTTGCTCGCCGCTTCACCCGCCGTCGCACAAAGCGCGGGTGCCAAGGAAAAGTGCTACGGCATCGCGCTCAAGGGCAAGAATGATTGCGCCGCCGGGCCTGGCACCAGCTGCGCTGGCACTTCGACCGTTGATTATCAGGGCAATGCCTGGAAGTTCGTCGGCAAAGGCGAATGCGAGAAGGTCGGCGGGTCGCTGACGGCCAAGAAGGGCAACACCAAGCCGGTGCCGAAGAAGTAAGCAATCACAGGGAGAGGCATCATGAACATGACCTTTGAAAAACTGCCGGGCGCATTGGCGCTGATGGCGTCGACCGCGCTTCTCGCAGCATGCGGGTCCGGAACCGCGCCGGCAAACGAAGGCGCGGCGCAGGACGGCGCGGTCAAGACTGCGGCCGCCGAGCAGGACAAGTGCTTCGGCATTGCGCTGGCGGGCAAGAATGATTGCGCCGCCGGGCCGGGCACCAGCTGCGCAGGCACCTCGACAGTCGACTATCAGGGCAATGCCTGGAAATTCGTCGATGCCGGAACCTGTGAGCAATTGGGCGGATCGCTGGCCGCGAAAGACGGCAACGAGCCTCCCGTTTCCCAGCAGGGCTGACCCCCTCTGGCAACCTGGATGCTGGCTGACATGAACATCCCGACGGCTCCCCCGCCGCCCCCCTGTGTCGGGGTGGGCCTCAAGCCCCAGCACTATGCGCAGGCGCTTGAGGCCGTGTCGGCCAGCACCCCCTTTCCCGGCGGAAGCCCCGCCTGGTTTGAGGTGCACCCGCAGAACTATTTCGGCGCGGGCGGCCCGCCGCATCGCTGGCTTTCGGCCTTTGCAGAGAAGGTGCCGCTGAGCTTCCATTCGGTCGGGCTGTCGCTGGGCAGCGCCGACGGCGTGAACCTTGCAGAATTGGAGCAGCTTGCCGCGCTGTGTGATCGTTATGCACCCGCGCTGGTGTCCGATCATCTGAGCTGGAGCGGCAGCGCCTCCAACCGCTATCCCGATCTTCTGCCGGTGCCTTACACGGGCGAGGCGCTTTTGCACTTCTCAGAGCAAGTGTCCCGGGTCCAAGACAGGCTGGGGCGCGCCATTCTAGTCGAGAATCCGTCCCGCTACCTTGCCTTTTCAGGCGACACGATGGGCGAGGCGGATTTCCTGCATGCGCTTTGTGCTGTCAGCGGCTGCGGCCTCTTGCTGGATATCAACAATATCGAAGTGTCCGCCACCAATCTCGGGCTGGATGCCGATGGAATGGTCGATGCAATCGATCCCGCGCTGGTGGGCGAGGTGCATCTGGCAGGTCACGCCTGCGAGGACCACGCGCATGGGGCGCTACTGATCGACGATCACGGATCGGCCGTGACAGACGCAACATGGCGGCTGTTTCAACGCTTTGCCCAACGCGCAGGCCCCCGGCCAACCCTGATCGAGTGGGACACCGACGTGCCTGCCTTCGATGTGCTGTTGGCCGAAGCGGCCAAGGCGGATGCGATCATGCAAGCTACAGCCACTGTGCCGGAGCCGTCTCATGCGCTGGCTTGATGGCGGTCAGAGCGCGGTGATGCAGGCGCTCGATCACGGCCCGGCCTATATGCCCGAAGGGCTTTTTGCAGGCTCGCCCGAACGGGTGCTGGCGGGCATGAAAGTCCACGCCAACACGATTTCCCACGCCCGGCTAGTGGCGCTGGAAGAGACGTTCCCTCGCACGCGCGAATATATGGGCCATGACCAGTTCAACGCACACTCCCGTCTGTTCATTCAGCAGCCGGGAGTGACCGCGGCGGCGCTGGCGGAGATCGGCGCGGCGTTTCCAGCATTTCTGATCGAAGCTGGCGAAGGCGCGGGCGTTGCCGATCTCGCCCGGTTCGAGTGGTGCTGGCTAACGGCCTATCACGCCGCCGATACCGCGCCGCTTGCGCTGGATGCCTTGACCGGCCTGGCGCCAGAGCGATTGCTCGAACAAAGGCTGGCGCGCCATCCTGCGGCCTGTGCAGAGCGGTTTGCGCCGCTGGTGCATGATCTGATTGGCACCGAAGTTCCGAGTATAGCCGAGAGCGATGCGATCCTCATCGCCCGGCCGCACGCCGATGTGCTGATATCCCCGGCCAACTTGCTGATGTCTGTTGTCCTGAGCGCCGCAGAAAATCCGGTGACTATCGGTAACCTTCTCACCTTGGCGACCGAACCACTAGATAACGAGGCAGCGCAGGTGAGTGCGGTCATGCAAGCACTGGCGGGCCTCATCGATGCCGGCGCGCTGATAACTGCGTGACGGCGCAGTGAGACGGGCAAGGGGAACAACGTGAACGCCATTATTTCCAGTTATGACCGCGCTGTCAGCTTTATTGCTGGCTGTCGTATGCAGAACTTGACGCTGCTGTTCACCCGCTTCGTGCTGGCCGGCATTTTCTGGCGCTCGGCCCGCACCAAAGTCGAGGAAGGCAGCTGGTTCTCAATCAGCGACACCACCTATTATCTGTTCGCGGAGGAATATGCGGGCGTTCCCTTGCCGAGCGACTTCGCGGCTGTGATGGCCACAGTGTCGGAACATGTGTTCCCGATCCTGCTGGTGCTGGGCCTGTTTACGCGGCTATCTGCACTGGCCTTGCTGGGAATGACGATGGTGATCCAGATCTTCGTCTATCCCGAGGCTTGGTGGCCGGTGCATTCGCTGTGGGCGGCGTTGGCCCTGATACTCATCATGCGCGGCGCCGGGTCGATCAGCCTCGACGCTCCGCTGCTTAAGATGAGAGCCGCCGCATGAGAGCCGATGAAGCCACGCTCGCCCGGCTGATGGTGATGTCGCAAAAGGGCGACCGGCAGGCCTATGCCACGCTGCTGACCGAATGCCAGCGCTGGCTGAACCGCTACTACAGCCGCCGCATTGCGCCTGCGCAGCTGGATGATCTGGTGCAGGAGACCTTGATGGCGCTGCACAACAAGATTGCCACTTGGGATTCCTCGCGCCCGTTCCTGCCGTGGATGGCGGCGATTGCGCGCTACCGCTGGGTCGATCATCTGCGCCGGCTTTACCGGGCCGAGGAATGCGAACTGGTGACGGATTTCGCCGGACAGGATGAAGAGCCCGCGATCGCCGCACGCATCAGCATCGATCGGCTGCTGGGCATGTTGCCCGACGCACAGGCCCGCGCCATCGAACTGGTCAAAATCGAAGGGCTGAGCATTGCCGAGGCGTCTCAAGCCACCGGACAGAGCGAATCCCTTGTTAAAGTCAATATTCATCGCGGCCTGAAGAAACTGGCCCATATGGTCGAGAAAGCCTGAGTCATGACACATTCCTCTGACACCCTGATCGCAAGCCTCGTGGGCGAACTGCAGCCGGTCAAGCCGCTCAGCTTTGCCCGTGGGCTGGCCTACGCTCTTGCCGCCGCTGCCATATCTGCGCTGGCGGTTGTCGCAGCCTTCGGCATCCGCCCGGATCTGATGGCGGGGCAGTTCGATCCGGTCTATCTGATCGCGACCGGCTTGTTCCTGGTGCTAGGGATTGCGGCGGCGGTAACGGTGATCGTGATGAGCCGTCCGCAGATCGGCAATGAGCATGGTGGCTGGGTCTGGGCGGCGGCGATGGTGGCGCTGCTGCCGGTGGCTGCAATGATCGTCAGTGTCAGCGGCGGGAGCGATATACTTTCGCGCGAAAGCCTCGCCCATGGGCTGGAATGCCTGATGGTCGGCGGCGGTGCATCAGTGCTGGTGTTCGCCATTTTGGTGGGCTGGCTGCGCAAGGGCGCACCGACGGCGCCTGACCGCGCCGGGCTGCTCACCGGCATTGCGGCGGGAAGCCTCGGCATCTTTGCCTTCTCGCTGCACTGCGCGGATAACGACATCGTCCATATCGGCCTATGGCACAGCGGTGTGGTACTGCTGATGGCCGGTCTCGGCCGCACACTGGTGCCACGCCTCGTGCGCTGGTAGGCCCAACCGAGTGGCTCCAAAACATGGGGCCACATCAGACTGCCGGATGGACTCTCGATGAAGCTGTTGCAGTGTGCCCTGACCAGGCCCGTTATCATCAATGCGCTCAAGGTGGCGCTCGTGGTGGGGAGCTGTCTCAACGCAATCAATCAGGGGCCGCAGCTGTGGCAGGGCGAGGGGGTCGAATGGAACAAGGTCGCTCTCAATTACGTCGTGCCCTATTTGGTGGCGAGCTACAGTGCTGCCCGTGCTCTCGTGGGCCAGTACGCCTCGCGGATCGCCGATTGATGTTTGCGCCCTTCACGCGTGGCTGCGCGGCTAGTGAAGGTAGTGTAACTATTATTGCCCTGTCGGCGAACAATAGGCTGTGAGCCGGTTTGTCGCCCTCTTTTTGGCATTTCTCCTGTTGGCCGGGTCGGGCGTGGGGGCTATGACGCCCGCGTTGCTGGCGCAATCACCCGATGCTCATTCATGTGACGGATGCTGCTCACCCGAAGCTGAGGACTGCGACACTCTCTGGGATGCATGCGAACGCATTTGTGCCTCGGCTATCGTGCCAGAGGCTGCCGGACACGCCGGGGCGGCTCCAGCCCTTGTCCAATGTTCTTGCGAACCCCGTCAACAGATCGGCTATGTGAAGTGCATCGAGCCGCCGCCCCCGCGCGGTGGTCGCTGACCTCAACTTCACTCAAAACACCATCTGGAGAATACTCATGAAATTCATCACCAAACTTCTGGCGGCATCAGCGTTTTTTGCGCCTGCTTCGCTTCTGGCGGCCAACCCGGGCGCCGTGGCGGAAGCCTGCTGCGTGATCGCCTCATGCTGTGGTCTGCCTTGTTGCTGACCTTCTGACGGGACCGGCGGGCGCCTTTGGGCGTCCGCCGGTCCACCACCAATCCCAATCAAGATCAGGAGCCCGATCATGCTTCGAGCCATTCGCACATTTCTGGCCTTTCTCGCGGTCGCCTTGGCCGCACCCGCCATCGCTGCCCCGGCATGGCAGGAATACTCGCCCGCTGCCTTTACCCGCGCACAAGATGCGGGGAAGACCATCGTCGTCGATGTCCACGCCGTGTGGTGCCCCACCTGCAAGGCGCAGGCACCCACCCTCGATGCGCTTCGGCAGGAGGCCCGGCTGAAAGATGCGGTCTTCTTCAAGGTCGATTTCGACAAGCAGAAGGAATTTCTTCGAGCGCATCGCATACCGCGCCAGTCCACCGTGCTGGTCTTCCGCGGCAAGCAGGAAACCGCACGCTCGATCGCCGAAAGTCGGCCGAAGCAGCTGCGCGACGCCGTGATGGCCGGGCTCTGAGGCGCAGATAGGCTCCAAAGATTGACCAATGCTCGCTGAGCTTGCCCTTGCCTTCGTCGCCGGGTTGGTGACGATCCTCAACCCGTGCGTCTTGCCGCTGGTGCCGATCCTCGTGGGGTCGGCGCTCGGCAAGCATCGCCTGGGGCCGGTGGCGCTCGCGAGCGGGCTGGCATTGTCCTTTGCGACTTTCGGTTTTGTCGTCGTTGCGTTCGGCTTCCAGCTGGGCATACCCGAACAGGGCATTCGTCTGTTCGCAGGCGGCTTGCTGGCGCTGGCTGGCATCGTATTGCTGATCCCTGCCTTGCAGACCCGGCTCACCATGCTGTTTGCGCCCTTGACCGGCCGCGCGCAGAGCGCGCTTTCACGCACCAGCGGCGACGGGCTTGGCGGGCAGTTTGCGGTCGGTGCGCTCCTTGGGCTGGTCTGGGCACCTTGTGTCGGCCCGACCCTTGGGGCTGCCATTGCTGCAGCCAGCCAAGGCGAGGACCTTGGCGGTGCGTTTCTGACGTTTCTAGTATTTGCCGCAGGCGTGGCGCTCTCGGTCACCGGCTTTGCTTATGGATCGCGCCGGGCCATCGGCAAGGGCGCGGGATCGCTGCAAAGGCTGTCACGTTTTGCCAAGCCGGTATTTGGGGCGATGCTAGTTCTGGTGGGCGCCCTTGTTCTCACCGGCGCCGACAAGATGCTCGAGGCGGCCTTGGTCGAGATAATGCCGGATTGGCTGTTGATTTTCACAACCGGCTTTTGACGGGATCACCAAGCTCGCTCCCGAGCTGATTTTCCGCTTGCGATGTTACGAGACGTGCGCAGTTCGCCGGTCTGGTAGCCTACAACGCAAAGGTAGCGTTGCGGGCGCTGACCATCCGGCATACGGTGACCGCAGCCAAGGTAAGGGCAACGATCTTCACTGGCCTGACTATGGTCGCGGGCCTGAAGTCGGCAGTGCGAACCTTCGAAAAGGATATTACCGGGCTATCCTGCTGCGCCGGGTATGCGGCTGTTGGTCGGTCAAGCGATTTTGGCGGGGGAGAGAGTTCGGCGTACAACCATAATTGCGACTATAGTCGCAATCATCACCAGATACGCGGTCAAGCCATAGAAAGTTTGGCCGGGTATCGCCCAGAGCATGAGCGTATCATTCCCGCCGGGCACGAGCAGCGCGCCTGTGCCCATGATGAACCCACCCATCAGTCGAGAAGTCGCGCCTGCAACTTTTGGTTTACTAAGTGCGAAGCTGCGACCAATCAGCGCACTCACTATCACGCCGGCCAAAACCGCAATCGCTCCCGCATCGGTGTTGAGGGTGCCGGGCTGCAAGCCTCTTGTTGCCAGTCGGTACAGACCGGAAGAATAGCTCCAGTCGGGATTGCAGGCATAGACAGTCCCCCCCGCCACACCGACCACAATCAACGCCAGAACTGGTTGGCGGCGGCGTTTCAGCCAGCGCCACAGCCCGAATGCTGCCAGGGGCAGGAAAAACGCAGCTGGCCAAAGCAGTTCGTGCGCGGGCCGAAGTGCACTTGCGTTCTCTGCTACCGGGCCTTGTGCGGGAAGCGTTGCCAGCAGCTGCGTGGCGAACGCCATGGCCAAGCCGATGCCGACCAACGTGAAGCCATATACTACATCGCCGCGTCCTAAGCGCGCGACGCTGCCAAGAAAACAACCCTGGTTGATTGCAGCGCCAAGGCCCAGCAACACTCCGCCAGCAACAATCTGGCGCGTTACCGGCAGTTGTGCCGGAAGCAGCACAATTTGAGGCAGGGCCATGCCGATAATCGTCAAGGTCAGGCCTGCCCATGCAATTGCGATACCAAGCCCGAGCAGCCAATCGGCACGCCGCTCGAATACCAGTCTCTGTGCGCTTGCAACCGTGCAACTGTTTGCACGGGCCAGGGCAGCGCCAAGAATAAACGCTGCGACCGGCGTAGCCAGATCAAGCATTATCGGATCGGGAGGATGTCGCCCGGCCCGATAATCCAAACACGTGCGTAGTCATCGGCAGATAAGGCGGCAGAGGGCTCACCGGACGATCAGCTCAGATAGACTGCCGGCGATGGGTGAGCTAGCAGAACGCGTGAACCTCAATCTCACGAAACCCGGCTTCAGCTCCCGTAGCGAAACGAGCCCGGGGATGTCGCGAGCTTTGCTACCGATGATGTGGGCTGGATCAGTCCTCTGACGATATGTCATCTCGACCGCTTCGGACACAGGAGCGGCTACTTTTTTAGCTCGAAAGTGGCGGCCCTGGCGGGAAACGATCGCGGGAATTCTCATGTCCGGTGCTCCTTCGGGCGCTCCTAAAGCAAGATTCGCCGAGCGGTGGCAGACGGTTACAATTTGCGCGCTTCGCCAACGCAGAATTGTCAGGCGTCCACTGCAGCTATGGTGAAGGGCGTGGTTTCATCTTGCCCATGACAGGCTTTGCCTGTGGATCGCTTCAGAAGCTGGCGGGCTATGCGAAGCCGGTCTTCGGTGCGGTGCTGGTGGGGTGATTGGCACTTACCGGCGCCGACAAACTGCTCAAGGCGGCTTTGTTCGACATCATTCCCGACTGGCTGCTGATTTTCACAACTGGCTTTTGACAGGACCGGCCGCCTCGCTCCAGATCAGGCGACGATGATCGAAGGCTGCATCCAACGTTGGCTTGATCACCTGAAAATAAGGCGAGACATCGAAATCGCGCGGGGTGAACAGGCTATGGTGGCGGATATGCAGGATGTCTCGCACGCAATCTTCACAATCCGGGTCGTTGCTGAGTTCCTGCGTGATATCGGGCAGGATCGGATAGCGGATCGACTGGAACGCGCGGGCGATCAGCGTTGAACAGATCGCCTTGGTCGGCTCCCCGCTGCCCAGTGCGATCATGCGCCGCCGCCAGCTCACCGGCACCGGCGGGGTCGGGCACAGGTAACGCGCCAGATCGATCACGTTGGCGAGGTCATATTCGTCACCAAGATGGCTTTTCGCGAAGTCGACAAGCAGCTCTATTTCATCCGCAATAAGCCCAATCGGTCGGCAAATTCTGGTGTGATAATTACTGAACAGATCCAACGAAACCTGCCGCACGCCGTCGACCACATCGGCTTCGATGAATTGCGGCTTTGCACCGGTATGGGGATCTTTGCCCTCGATGCACAGAGCCGCGTGCGACCAGGTGGACTGCGTGAGATATTTGATCGCAGTGCTGACCCTTTGGCGACCGTCCACCAGCAGGACATCGCCCGGCAGCAGCGTTCTGGCGAGCGCCACCGGATCGGACGGCATGGCCGCATAGTCAGAGCGCGAGGGCGCGGTCAGGAAGCCAGCCAGAAAGCGCCCGGTGGTCCTGAGCACGACCCCCATCGGTCAGGCTGACGCTGCGAGAATATGCGACCGGGCCATATCGCGCAGCACGCCGGCTTCCAGCTGGGCTTCTTCCAGCAGAGCGGCGACCAGATCGCCCATGGATACGAGGCCAGCCACATTGCCTGCCCCGGTGCGGACAATCGCATGGCGTGATCGCATGCGCGTCATCGCCTGCATGACATGGGACGCATCATCCTCGCACGAGCAATTCAGGACATGCCGGCGCACGAAGATGATGACGGGGAGCGTGAGGCCGTGAATGCCGCGCGAGGCAATGCCTTCCATCAATTCTGCCTGTGACACGATGCCGATGATTTCCGGCGTCCTGTTCGCCGTTACGCCGATCGAGCCGATTGCCTCTCTGTGCATGATCGCAACCGCTTCGATCAGCGGAACACTCTCGCGCACTGTTTCGAAATGGCGGCCCTTGCGATTGATAATAGAAGCGATCTTCATCGTCGGCACTCCTTCAAGAGACCCCGTCTTTTTGTTCGACGGGTTGTGCCGATCCGTTACAGATCATCCTGTCCGGGAAGGATTTTTCCGGAGCATCACAGGGCGATACAGGCGCCGTCAGAGGCAATCATGGTCGGTCCGTCGAACTGCGCTCCGATTACCGCGAGGCTTTCCTGAAGGCGCGAGAACGAACGGTCCATGTGGTGCGACAGCAGCAGCATGCGCGGCGCGATTGCAGCGGCCATTGTGCCAATTCCGCTAGGGGGGCGATGCAGGCCAATGGGCTGGCCTTCGCCTTCGGGGATGACATGATGCGCGATCAGCAGGTCGGGCTTGTGATCTCGCAGCAGCCGGTCGAAGCCGGTTGAAAAGGCGCTTTGATCGCTGGCGAATACGATATCGCGGCCCTTCGCCTTGACCAGAAAGGCGAGGCTGGGAACCTCACCATGGCGCACCGGAATCGCGATCACACGCAGTTCCGGTGCAACTTCTATCGCGGCTGTCGGAGCATTCTCAGTATCACTCGCGGCGACCTCCCGCACATCCATTGTGCGGCGCCCGTCGCCGCCATCCAGGTAGCCGCCGAGGTAGCTCCATGCCCCATCCTCCCGGCCCACCAGAGCCGAAAGAAAGTCGCCTGCACCGGGAAATACGCTGCCAGCTGCCGGACCGATAAATAAGAGCGGATCGGTCGATGACTCGAAGCTGCCCGAATTGAGGATACCCGCCAGACCCGCACTGTGATCGGCATGAAAATGGCTCATTGCAATGGCCTTCAGGTCGGAGACCTTGAGCCCTGCCTCGCCGAAGCGGATGAAGCTGCCTGGCCCTGCATCGATCAGCAGCTGCGCGCGTCCGTCGATCCACACGACATAGCTGGTTCCTGCGCGTGATCCTTCGGCCACCGGCCCACCGGAACCAAGCACCTGAACGCCAACCTCTGCTATGCGGCAGGTTTCAGCGCCTTGGGCGGGCGGCGTTGCGGCAATGCTGGCTGACGGTGCATTGCTGCAGGCCGCCGCGAGGGCGCAGCACAACACCACGGCGGAAAGAGTGCGATATTTTTTCGGCATCAACGGGCCTCCAATGTAATTGTTCGCCGGTTCCGCCCGAATTGTTACATAGCTGCGAACCTTCCGGGCCGCACAGACTACCTTCCAATGGGGTGATCACCATGACAGCATTTCCCTCGATTGCCGCGCCGCCGGCGCTGGACAAGGTTTTCCAGCGGTTTCCTCGCTCCGTGCTGCCGCTGCTCGAATATCATGACCGGGTGCTGCGCGACTGGTCGCCGCTCACTGTGGCTGAGCGCGAGCTGATCGCGGCCTATGTCTCCGGTCTCAATGCCTGCACATATTGCCATGGTGCCCATGTGGTCGCCGCGCGAGCCTTCGGCATCGATGGCGATATTTTCGAGGGGCTGATGGCCGATGTCGCCACCAGTGCGG